>ERZ1066139.10-NODE-10-length-171564-cov-25.995854_pt1 | contig 171564 bp, 159 predicted proteins | sample MGYA00382786_ERZ1066139 | MGnify/ENA primary metagenome ERZ1066139 (study PRJEB33369, sample SAMEA5778369) | biofilm metagenome | biome: Industrial cooling water; feature: Water cooling tower basin; material: Biofilm | place: United Arab Emirates | collected...
GTGTTGCCCATGATATCAATGCTCTTTTCCTCCTAATACAATGAATTCACCCTGGCTATCCTCTCCCCCCTAATTCTACGGATTGAGATCGTGCGATCGTGCCGCCCCACCCATCCAAGTGTCGCCTCTAACCCCTACCTCATCTCCTCTTCAGGCATTGTCCGCAGCCGCCTTCTCCCGTCTCCTTGGGGTTTAACGAGCGTTTCAATTCATACCAGAGCCGGCTTCAAACCCTTCATATCTACAAAATTCCTTCATATATCAAACTCATTCCTTATCGTAGCTTCATCTAATAGCAAAGCAAATTGTTGATAATAACAAGAGAATTCAGCTCAATAAATTCCCTCTTGTATCTAAAGACCTCCGTATTTTTTATCAAAAAAAATCCTTCTTAAAAGCCTCATAAAAGCGCCCGAATTAAATTGTTTTTTCAGCTATTTAGCTGATTATGTCAATGAATCTGGGAATGCTAAGTTTAGAGAGTCAAACACGTTGAAACCAACGTAAAATGCGGCGGCGACTAACAAATAGAAGCTTGTTTCTAAGCGAGTCCTTCAGCAAATTGACCTCAACTTGCAGCCCAATGTAGCCACAAGGTATTGCTAAATATCCAGCAAAACGTGGCCTGAAATTTCCTTATCTCAAGTAAAAACAGTTGAACCAATGGTAAATCACTCCTTAGAGCACCAGAGCAATTCAAATCCCGATGTCCAGATTTATGAGTGCGAAGTGCATTTGAAGTTTCGGCTGATTGAGGAAAAAGGCGCATTGCCAGAGAGAAGCCGCTTGGTGGAAGCCCTGTTGGATGCTTTTGCCTATGGCAATGATGAATTTATGGAGCCGATTCATGTTGAGGCGGTGGCCCAAGAGGTGTCTGAACTGCTCGCGTCTCCAGCTATGCGCCGACAACTAATCCGGCTCCGGAATGCCCGGGAATAAGCCTAGATTTTTTCGGGAAGGATGTTCGCATCTGTACCCAAGCTGCGCTAATATAGTCCAAGAGCAAAAGACACGAACGGCGCTCTGAACCAGGTTGAGAAAATAGTTGACACCAGTCGCGATCTTCTCTAACCTAGTAAAAGTGAAAGATACGCCCCCATCGTCTAGAGGCCTAGGACACCTCCCTTTCACGGAGGCGACGGGGATTCGAATTCCCCTGGGGGTATCAAAAACTATCACGTTACTGCTTGTTATAAAAAGCCTTGACTCTTCAGTTGGTCAAGGCTTTTTAAGTAATTAACCTTGACGGTTGCTCACAGTCCTTAAGCTGCTCTGAGCCTGAACCGAAGCGCCCGTTCTGCGTGGGGAGTTGGCTTGGCGACACACCAGGCTTCAAACGCTCTGCACAAGCGGCGAACAGGGGTTTAGCCTGGTTGTACTGTATTGATTGCGACAAGGGAAAAAGAACAAGCCTAATCTTTCGGCTTTTTCCGCTTGCCTTTGCCTTTTTCTTCAGGGGCGATCGCGGCCTCGGTCGCAGCAGGTGGTGCCGCCACGGGAGCCGCAGCAGGGGGAGCAGTGGTGACTGCGGGGGCGGGGCTAGTGGCAGGGGCGGGGGCTTCGGCGGCAGGTGGGGGAGTGCTTGGCCCCAGGTACTTTTGCACGATTAATGGAATGCCGGTAGCCCCAGCCAAGGTAACTGCGCCGACGATACCTTTGATGATGAGACCTTTAAGATTGTCATCGGCTGATGTGTTGTCGGGTTTGGGCGAAGAGGGTTCTGTCATTGCGGGTGTATGGCGTTGATAGGGTCGGTAAACAAAAACGGGAACGCGATGCTGATGATCGGTTCAGGGGCGGCGTTTGGTGCTTGGCAAAGCCGATGACAACCGCTCTAAACCTGCGCGATGCCGGGTTCGGAGCTAATCCCAGGGGGTGGAACAGACGAACCGCTAAACTGTTCAGTTGTAGTGGGCAAAGAATTGCCACGGCAACCGTGATTTTACTTACCCAAAAGCAAGGTGCATTGGTAAGGGGTTGAACCGTGAGTTTGGTGCAAGATTGGGAATGCTGAAAACAGCCTCCGAGGCTTAACGGCTGAGGGGTTTGGTGTATCAATTGGTTAGTTCTATGAAAATTCAAGTGACGCTGGCGAAGGAAGATTTTGAGCCGATGCTGCTGGAGCTGATAAGTCGGGCGATGCAGCGATCGATTCAGTCGGATGATATTGAACGCGCTTCGTTTAGTTACGATCCCAAGGGCAATTGCACGATGAATGTGGTGCTGGAATTTCCGCCGCTCCATCCATCTTCCGAGCCGCATTAGCCTTAACTTACAGTGGGGGGCGATCGCGGGGTCTCGCTCAGGTTGTGTACGGCGATCGCCCTAATAGCCAGCTTTGAGTACAGTGATTGGAGCCTGGTCTCTGTCAACCAAGACTGCTTAAAACCGTAAGTTTTGCTTCAACCGGGGAATCCTAGAACAAACCCCTGATCATAAGGACTGGGGTTTTGGTGTATCCAGAGATTATTTATGCGAGTCAAAATCACCTTATCTAGATCAGAGTTTGAACCAACGCTGCTAACGTTGTTAAGCCGGGTGATGAAGCGGGAAATTAGCGCAACAAATGTTGAATCGCTGACAGTGTACTATGGCCAAAATATAAACGACGGGTTTGAAGCGACAATTCACTGCGACGTTACAGATCCGACTCCAATGCCAACAATTGATGTGGTAGACCTTGGGCCAAAACAATTGACAGCCAGTGAAGTGGAAACGGATATACCAACAGAAAACGGACAACATTAGTTTTTTTGGGGGGCGATCGCGCCTCTGGAGCGAATTTTGGGAACTCTGAATCTAGCCTGCGATCGCCGTTGATTGTGGGTTTTGTTGTATTTAATTTCAGGATGTATGGAAGATGAATTATTGCCAGTGCTGTTGAAACTGGTAAACGGCAACAAAGAAGTGTGCTTTGAATTAATCAAGCAGGTACGGCAAAAACATCCTGGTCAGCCGATGCATTGGTGCATCCAAAAGGCGATTTATGACGCTCGGTATCGCGCCAGTGTGCCGCCCCCCAAGCCCACCGCTCCCGCGAAAACGGCCCGGTGGGGGTTGTATGGCGTTTCGGTCAAATCCAGCGCAGAGGAGCCATTGCGAGCATCGACTCGTGATTTGCAAGCCCTACTCAAAGCGAAACGGAAAATGGCCCAATCGCAGCCCTCCTCTGAGGCATCTCGCAGGCATCTATTCAAGCTTTGTAAGGGCGACATTGACCAGGCGCGGCGATTGGTGCAGCGGGTGCGGGTGGCAAACCCCGATCGGTCTGAGCAGTGGGCCGTCGAGAAAGTCATTTATGATTTGGAGCGCGATCGCCGCTAGCGGGTAGGAAGGGCGCACGCCAGTTACTTCAGCATTTTTTCGAGGAAGATTTTGGCGCGATCGCACTGGGGGTTTGCAAAAAATGCTTCTGGAGTGGTGTCTTCGGCGAGCTTGCCTTCATTGAGAAACAAAATACGGCTACCGACCTCGCGGGCAAACCCCATTTCGTGGGTCACGATCGCCATTGTCATCCCAGACCGGGCCAAATCTTGCATGACTTCCAGCACTTCCTTCACCATTTCGGGGTCAAGGGCAGAGGTTGGTTCATCGAACAGCACCATATCCGGTTGCATGGCCAGGGCACGGGCGATCGCGACCCGTTGTTTTTGGCCCCCCGATAATCGGGATGGGTACACATCGGCCTTTTCCGCCAGTCCCACTTTTTGCAACAAGTCTACGCCGATCGCGGTGGCTTGCTCCTTGCTCAAGCCTTTGACTTTGATGGGGGCATAGGTCACGTTTTGCAGCACCGTCATGTGAGGGAACAGGTTGAAATGCTGAAACACCATCACAATGTTGGAGCGGATTTTGAGAATCTCACATTTAGGCCCGGTAATGTCGATATCCTTGAAAAAAATGTGGCCTTGGGTGGGTTGTTCGAGCAAATTCATGCAACGCAGAAAAGTCGATTTGCCGGAACCCGACGGCCCCAAAATCGCCACGACTTCGCCTTGCTGGATCTCGGTAGTGATGCCGTCCAAAACTTTGAGCGGCCCAAAGGATTTGTGTAAATTTTCGATTCTAAGCACTTTTGTGTAATCTCCTTTCTAAAACAGAGGCCGCTACGGTCAAGCCCACCACCATGAGGTAGTAAACGATCGCCACAATAATCAGCGGTTCAAAGTAGAGATAGGTTTCAGCACCGACAATGGTGGCCCGTCGCAGGAGGTCTGCTGCACCAATCGTAGAAACGAGGGCAGAGTCTTTCAGTAAGTTGATGAACTCGTTCACCAGGGCAGGCAAGATATTTTTGAAGGCTTGGGGCAGAATGATGTCTTGCATCATGGTGGGGTAAGGGACACCCAGCGCGATCGCCGCCTCCCGTTGCCCCTTGTCTACCGCCATAATTCCGGCCCGGAGGGTTTCGGAGACATAGGCGGCAGAGTTGAGGGCAAAGGTGATCACCCCCGCTTGAAAGGCATCAATTTTGTAGCCCGTTAGCTGGGGGGTGGCGAAGTAAATCAGAGTCAGCGTGACAATCAGCGGAATCCCCCGAAATACAGACGTATACGCATTGGCAAACCAGCGTAACGGTTTGACTGTAGAAATTTTGAAGATGGCCAGCACAATGGCGAGAATGAGGCCAAAAATCAAGGCGGCAAAGGTAAAGCCCAGCGTGACGAGAATGCCGCCCAGAATGTAGGGGATGCGAGGGGCGATGCGTTGGAAGCCACTTTCGGCAGGTTTACCCAGATCTTCAAACCAGGTTTTGGCCAAGCGATCGAGGGTGCCATCCTGCTTCATTGCCCCGATGACGCGGTTGAATGCGGGCACAAGGGTTGAACCTTTGGGAAAGGCGATCGCGTAACCGCCTTCCTTGTTGGGCACGACCGTAAATTGCAAATCGGGGTAGATGCTGATGTAGGGTTTGGCGATCGTATCTTCGATAATGGCCGCATCAATCCGGCCTGACTTCAGTTCTTGCACCAGATCGGAAACCCGGTTGAGGGTCGTGACCTTCGCACCGGGAATTTTCTCCGCTTCTTCCTGCTGCAAACTGCCCAACTGTGCCCCCACCGTCTTCCCTTTTAAGCTTTCGACCGTGGTTAGATTGCTGTCTTTGGCGGCGACGATGGTATTTTGGGCGCTGTAATAAACCTCAGAAAAGTCAATACTTTTTTTGCGTTCGGGGGTGGGGGTCATGCCCGCCATGACGAAATCCACCCGCTTACTCTGCAACGCCGGAATCAGACCGTTAAAATCCATGTCCTGAATCTTCAGTTCAAAACCGAGATCTTTGGCAATGCGATTGGCGATGTCGATGTCGTACCCGACAATTTTGTCTTCGCCGCTGGAAGTGTCATGAAATTCAAAGGGCTTGTAATCGGCAGAAGTCCCCATTGTCAAGGTTTTAGGGATATCTTGGGCGGTGCCAGGGGTTGCCAGGTGGGCCACCAGTGCGGCATTTACGCCGATCGCGCAGAGAACAGAAAGAAACAGTGCCCAAAAGCGTCGCCAAACTTGTCCCCCAGGCCGTTTAGCCAGAGCGTTGCCAGGGTAGCGGGGCGATCGCCCCCAAAACTTAAACAATCGAACCATGCCGGAGTTTTTCCTTCGTCACACACACTCACAGGTTGTCCATCAGCCTAGGAGGTTGGGGGGGTGGGGTTCGTATTCCGCGCTACAGAACAAAAGACGCTGGCGATCGCCCCTTGGCCCCTGCTGCCGTCAGCTTGATTGATGTTGAGTATACAGATATAAACTTGTTCATCCCCAAAAATCAAACGAGCTTCACATTGGGTTGGAACACACGTTGCGGCGGGGTGCCTCCAGTTGAATGGCCGGAAGCAAGGTGGGGTGTTGGTGTTGTAGAGGAGTTGGCTATGAAAATTTGGCGATCGCTCGGTGTAGGTCTGGCGGGGCTGGGCTGCTGGAGTTTGGCGGGGCTGTCCGGAACCGCGCAACCATTCCCAGAACTGGAGGAGGCCGCGCAACCGGGGGTGCAAGCATTGGAAACTGGGACTATTCCGGCGATCTCCCAGGTCACATCCGTTTCGCAACTAACCGATGTGCAACCCACAGACTGGGCCTTTCAGGCGTTGCAATCCCTGGTGGAACGGTATGGTTGCATCGTCGGCTATCCCAACAAAACCTATCGGGGCAACCGCGCCCTCAGTCGCTATGAGTTTGCGGCTGGACTGAATGCCTGTCTCGACAAAATCCAAGAATTGATTGCAGCGGCCACGGCTGACTTTGTGAAAAAAGAGGATTTGGAAACTGTTAAAAAGCTGCAAGAGGAGTTTGCCGCAGAAATTACAGCCTTGCGGGGGCGGGTGACGGCGCTGGAGGTTCGCACGGCAACCCTGGAGAAACAGCAATTTTCGACCACCGCCAAACTCAGCGGCGAGTTGATTACCTATGTGGGAGATGCCTTTGGCGAGGTGGCCAGCGAGGAAAACAACACCACCCTGAGTTACCGGGTTCGCCTGAATCTAGATAGTAGTTTTACGGGGCGCGATCGCCTACGGGTGCGGTTACAAGCCGCCAATTTTAATCTCTTCAGTGCGGGCAATCCAGAGATTACCAACAGCAGTGGCGGCGGTTTTGGTGCGCCCCAACGGTTTGCCACCACCTATCCTGATGCGTTTTCCGATGAAGCACGGTTGCTGCCGTCCTTTGCCACCCCTGGAAAAAATGATGGCTCCCTGCGGATTCACTTCTTGGGCTATGACTTTCCCGTGGGCGATCGCCTCAACCTCCATATCCACGCTGGCGAAACTGATCCAACATTTTTGGGTGCTGATCCCATTTCCCCATTTAGCGAATTTGCCACCGGGTCAATTTCCAACTTTGCCAACTCCAATCCCCTCTACTACCCAATGGGCAACCAGGCGGGGGTTGGTTTCGATTATCGGCTGGCCGATTGGTTAACCGTTGCCGGTGGTTATGCGGGGCAAGGCGCAGACGGCGTGGGCGACCCCAACCGCCCCGGCCCCAGTTCGGGCATTTTTAGCGGGGGCTATTCGGCCTTTGCTCAACTCACGGCCTACGTCGGCAAATTGTCCGCTGGGCTGATTTACATGAACACTTATACCCCGCAGTTTGGCGTGGATACCCTGGCCGGAAGCAATGCCGCCAAAGTCAGTACGGGCGGAGTTTTTGGCATTGAAGAAGACGATCGCGTCTCCGCTAATCATTACGGCTTGACCACCAACTTCAAAGTCAGCGATAAGTTTCAAATCGGCGGTTGGGTCGGCTATGCCAAGGCGCGGGTGTTGGGGGTCAGCACCTCTGGGCTAACCACAGGCCGCAGTGGCGATGTCAACGTGTTGAATTATGCGGTAACGTTAGCATTCCCTGACCTGGGCAAAGCGGGCAACTTGGGCGGGTTGGTGTTTGGGATGCAACCCAAAGTCACCGATACCAGCAATAGCCGCGTGGCGGAGGCGATCGGCCTGCCCGATGGTCGTCGCCAAGATCGAGATACGGGCTTCCATGTTGAAGCGTTTTACCGCATTCAGATCAATGACAATATTTCTGTGACACCGGGCATTTTTTGGCTGACTGCCCCTAACCATGATGCCCGCAATCCAGATGCAATCATCGGTATAGTTCGTACAAGCTTCCTCTTTTAAGGGTTGGGATGCGGGGCGATCGCGCGGCCAATTTGGCTCACGAAAAATGCAGCGGCAGCGGCACCCTAAAACGGTAAAACGCATCAATAAAAGTTAAACTTCAGGTAGTTCGTTCTCTGGACTGCACGGCGTTTTTTTGCCTTCACCGTCGCAATTACAGGGGCGTTTCCGATGCTTCCGTCAGGGCAAAATTAAAGGAGCAGGCTGTGTTTACGATTCAACAAACCTTCATTCCAGTTGATGCTGGTTATGCAACAGTTGACGTGCAAATTGCCGATGGCCGCATTGCCGCGATCGCCCCGCACCTGGAACCGCTAGGCACCTTGGTCGATGGCCGCGAAAAATTGCTCTTGCCGGGATTTGTCAACGCCCACACCCATTCTTCGGAAATGTGGCAACGGGGGCGGATTGCGCCTTTGCCCTTAGAACTGTGGCTCGCCGAACTCTACAACGCCGAGCCGCTAACCTCCCACCAGGTCTATCTCAGTGCCCTGGGAACTGCGGTGGAAACCCTGCTATCTGGTGGAACCACCGTGGTTGATCACCTTGTTTTAGTTCCCGGTCGCGAACTAGAAACAATCGAAGCCGCTGTCCGGGCCTATCGCGAAGTTGGCATCCGCGCGTTTATTGGCCCCCTGGTACACGATGAACCGCTGGCCACTGGCATTCCCACGCAGGGCAATCCGCCGTTAGAGATGGCTCCACCCATGACCGCTGAGGCCGCGATCGCCCTGCTCGAAGAAATTGTGCAACGGTTTCATCGTCCCGACGAAGGGATCGCCATCATGGCCGCACCCACCGGGCCACAGCTTTGTTCAACCGCCCTCTTCAAAGGATTTCTAGAACTCAGCGATCGCTACCAGCTCTGTCGCCACACCCATTTGCTGGAAACCAGAGCACAAAAGATGTTAGCCAATGAAAAATTTGCTTGCAGCGCCGTTGAGTATTTGCACCAAGTTGGATTCTTGGGGCCAACCACATCCCTGGCCCACAGCATTTGGTTAGATGAATCAGACATCGAAATCCTAGCCACCACCCAATCAACTGCGGTGCACAACCCCCTGAGCAACCTACGGCTTGGCAGCGGCATTGCCCCAGTCCTGTCCTATCTGGCCGCCGGGGTCAATGTTGCCTTTGGCTGCGATGGGTCTTCTAGCAACGATGCCCAAGATCTGCTGGAGGTAATAAAAATTGGGTCGCTGCTGCACAACCTCACCGATCCCGACTATCGCCACTGGATTACACCACGCCAAGCCGTAACAATGGCAGCATTGGGCGGGGCGCGGGGTTTGGGTTTGGCCGATCAAATTGGCAGTCTTGCCGTTGGCCAACAAGCCGATTTAGTGCTTTACGACTTGGGCCATTTGGCGTTGCTGCCTCGTACCGATCCACTGGGTTCCCTCATCCTGGGTCGGCCCACGCAGGCCGTTGATAGTGCCTGGGTCAAGGGCAAACAGTTGGTTGCAGCGGGTCAAATGGTCACTGTAGATATGGCAGATTTGCGCCGTCAGTTCTTGGCCCATAGTCGGTGGGAGCAAGTCTATTCCTCTAGTCTGCTGGAGCAACTTGAACCCCGTTATCGCACCGTGATGAACTTGCCGTAAATCAACAACAGGCTGACAGCCAGCTTGGCGCTAAGTCGCTAGCAGCATAGCTTTGTCTATCGAGCGATAGAGCCTTGAAGAAAGTTGCATCAACTTCATATTCATCGTCTAACATCAATCCAGATTAATTACGCCGCTAACAGAACGGTCTTCGCCTGACATTTCTATCTCTATGAGCTTAAAATAGATAGAACGGCTGAACTAAGTATGGGCGCACGAATCTGGGGACAGAGGTGGTTATGAATATTTTCCAGCGAGTTTTAGATTCTTTTAGCTTTAACGATTCGTTTGATGATGCTGAGTACGATTACGAATATGGGGATGAAGCGTATATGCAAGAGCCAACGGTGCAAGATCCGGCGATGATGTCTCGCGATCGCGCGACTCCCCAAACGGCGACCCCCAATGCGGCCAGTATGAACAATGTCGTTGGAATGCCGAATCGGGCCAATGGCATTTCGGAGGTGGTGGTGCTGCAACCGCGCTCTTTTGAAGAAATTCCCCAGGCCGTCCGGTTGCTGCGAGAACGCAAATCCGTCATTCTCAACATGATGTTGATGGATCCGGATCAGGCACAACGCTCGGTTGATTTTGTGGCGGGTGGTGTATTTGCGATCGATGGCCATCAGGAGCGCCTCGGCGAGAATATTTTCCTCTTCACCCCCAATGTTGTCCAAATCACGGCGCAGTCGTCGGCGCAGTCTGTGTTTAACCCACCGATCACGCCTCCGCAGCCCTCCATGCCTCAATCGCCTTCTATGTCTACGATTTCCCCCACGATTACGCCCCTTGACCCTCAATTCCGCATCCAGCAATAGCCGGATTGAGCAACCAAGGGATGAGCGGCGGCCACCTTGGCTCTGGTCATCTGTCGCCTAACACAATGAATTTGCGCGATCGCATCAGACCCCGGATGGCTCGAACCGTTGGATCAAAGCCTCTGGGGTTTCTGGTTCCAACCCTTCCAGCGCCAGCCAAATTTGGTTGAGGAGTTGCTCCAAGCCTTGGCCAGTGGCGGCTGAAATTTGGAAAACTGCCAGCCCTGTTTCCGCTTCAAGTTGGTCAGCGATCGCCATCACCGCCTCTTGATCTGGCATTGCATCCAGTTTATTAAGGGCTAGAATTTGCTGGCGATCGCTGAGTCCGCGCCCGTAGGCTGCTAACTCGCCTTGAATGGTATGATAATCCGCGATCGGGTCTGCACTGGTGATGTCAACTAAATGCACCAACAACCGGGTTCGTTCCACATGACGCAAAAACTCGTGACCCAGCCCAATCCCCAGGTGTGCCCCTTCAATCAGGCCAGGAATATCAGCAAAAACCGTACCATCCCCCGACGGCTTACGAACAACCCCCAAGTTAGGAACAAGCGTTGTGAACGGGTAATCTGCAATTTTGGGTCGTGCCGCCGACAGAACAGAAATCAACGTTGATTTGCCAGCATTGGGTAAACCAATAATTCCCACTTCCGCAATTAATTTCAATTCCAGACGCAAAATACGAAATTCCCCCGGCAATCCCGGTAAGGCTTTCTCAGGGGCACGATTTTGGTTGCTCAAAAAGTGGGCGTTCCCCAATCCTCCTTTGCCCCCTTTAGCCACACAGATTGTTTGGTCTGCCTCAACCAGATCTCCCAGCAGTTCACCCGTTTCAGCATCCATGATTACGGTGCCACAGGGAACCTCAATGAGGCGATCGCGGCCCGATGCGCCAGTGCAATTATTTGGCCCCCCGCGTTTGCCATCTTCAGCCTTAAACAAATGCTTGTAGCGAAAGTCTAACAAAGTCTGGAGGTTGGCCACCGCTTTTAGAGTCACTGAACCCCCTTTGCCACCATTCCCACCAGAGGGGCCACCGGCTGGCACATACTTTTCCCGCCGAAAAGCAACTAAGCCATCGCCACCATCGCCAGCCTTAACTTGAACTTCCGCCTGATCAATAAATTGCATACTCAGCCTAAATCCACTTCTTCGATCATAGAAGTTTTTGCCGGAAAGCAACGCTAAAACACCAAAAGCGCCCCCCGGAGGAGACGCTTCTGGTCACAGTGCTGGTCAGGTCAGGGCAGAAGCTGGCTGAGCCGACTTCGCACCATCGCGGCGATTAACCGTTGATCGCAGGTGCAGTCAGTGCAACCGGAGTCGCTTCACCCGCAGCCAAATCCAACGGGAAGTTATGCGCATTCCGCTCGTGCATCACTTCCATCCCCAGGTTCGCCCGGTTCAAGACGTCCGCCCAAGTGCTCACAACCCGACCTTGGCTATCAACGATGGACTGGTTGAAGTTGAACCCGTTCAGGTTGAACGCCATCGTGCTGATGCCCAACGCGGTGAACCAGATGCCCACGACCGGCCACGCACCCAAGAAGAAGTGCAGCGCACGGCTGTTGTTGAACGAGGCGTATTGGAAGATCAACCGTCCGAAGTAGCCATGTGCAGCCACGATGTTGTAGGTCTCTTCTTCTTGCCCGAACTTGTAGCCGTAGTTCTGCGATTCGGTTTCGGTGGTCTCACGTACCAATGAGGAGGTCACCAAGGAGCCGTGCATCGCGCTGAACAAGCTGCCGCCGAAAACGCCAGCCACGCCCAGCATGTGGAACGGGTGCATCAAGATGTTGTGCTCGGCTTGGAACACGAACATGAAGTTGAAGGTCCCGCTGATCCCCAAGGGCATCCCGTCGGAGAACGAACCTTGCCCAATCGGGTAGATCAAGAAGACGGCGGTGGCGGCGGCGACCGGGGCGCTGTAGGCGACGCAGATCCAGGGGCGCATCCCTAACCGGTAGGATAGTTCCCACTCACGACCCATGTAGCAGAAGACGCCAATCAGGAAGTGCAGGACGATCAGTTGGTAGGGACCACCGTTGTACAGCCATTCATCCAAGGAGGCGGCTTCCCAAATCGGGTAGAAGTGCAATCCAATCGCGTTGGAGGAGGGCACTACTGCACCGGAGATGATGTTGTTGCCGTACATCAAGGAGCCAGCGACGGGTTCCCGGATGCCATCGATGTCCACGGGGGGAGCGGCGATGAAGGCGATGATGAAGCAGATGGTGGCGGTCAGCAGGGTGGGGATCATCAACACGCCGAACCAGCCTACGTACAGGCGGTTGTTGGTGCTGGTAACCCACTCGCAGAAGTTTTGCCACACGCTAGAACGCTCGCTGCGTTGTAGGGTAGTTGTCATAGTTCCGTAATGAGTGCTTGATGTAACTTGTATGATTCAGTGGTGTTAACCACCGTGAGACTAATTTACACTTATTCATTGCTTTTTGTAAAGCCCTAGCGATTAAGTTCTCACAATTCTGAAAAAGGTTGTGGGGAAAGACATTTAGCTCGTTATTGGAGGGGAGGAGGAAGATAAAAAGACTGTAAAGATTGCCTTTTGTAACAAAAGTAGCGCATTGGTCTAAGGTGCGCCGATGCAGGCGGCTATTACGATAGGCGCGATCGCCCAGCCCTTGTGGCGATCGCGGCCTCATCTAGAGTATGAAATGATTGGTTAATGCCAAGCCGGAGCACAACGGGGTGCTGAGTTACTTTTATGACGTGACTTTCTCCGTTTGTAGCGTTGAGAGCGTTGTCTCAATATCTAGGGCCAGAAAGCGATCGAGGGAAAGATAAGCCCAGTAAAAAGGACGATGGTCTTCACAGGTTTTTTGGAATCCTAAGGCGAGTCTTAACTCTTCGTATAACGGGTGAATCACCGGCGAATACAGGTCGCACAAGCCAGGATAATCTACGTGCATTTGGCGCAAGGCGGCTTGGGTGTCTTTTTGAAACTCGCAAATGTGCCGAGGCTGGAGATAGGCGACATCAATAATCCAGGCCCGGATGTAAACCGCCATGCAGTCTGGATCGCCCGGTTTGGCCATAACAACCGGATCGATTTCTGCATTTGAGGTCAAATAAAAACTGCGGGCGGGTGGGCGAGCAAAGACTTCTTCTGATTCGCTGGCTGTGGGATAAAGAATGGCCACACCGACGGGGTTATGGTTATCACAACGGCGTAGTACGCGCAACCCCAGGGGATAGCAGAGTGACCATTGGCGCAGAATTCGCGCAATGCGCTGGGGCGAAACAGAGCTGTCATCCGCTGCCATTGCATAGGTCTTACGGATGAGGCCCGCCACTAAGATGGCATCGGTGCGAGGATTGAAGGTGTCCCCTTTCAGTTCCAGGGGAGTATTTGATTTCTGCGGGGCAGCGAGTTCAGGAATATCCCGCACACCTAAGCAGAGCGTTTGCCCATCAAACCGTTTTTCGATTAGCCCCAGGGCCGCAAGCTGATCGATCATCATTCCAGCGGCGCGATCGCTCCCTCGTTCCTGATTGCCATAAAACAACTCAGCGGCTTCCCGGTGGGTGCAAGAGACCAGAGTGGCAATTGGTGCAAGCTGGTCTAGCGGCGCAGTTAATGGCAACGCTTGAGTTTGGTGCTGTTTGAGGGTGAGGTAAACCCAAAGTTTGACAAAATACTCGGCCCGCCGTCGGGTCAACCCACCCCGCCCCAGCAACATGGCCACATAGGCCGCTTGTTTTTCGGCGGGAAACAACCGCTCCAGGGCTTCTGGATCGGAGCCAGGGACGAGATTTGGGTTGGACTCAAAGGTTTGCATTGGCACAGGAACACAGCAAGAATGACAGGAGGGGGCGATCGCGTAACCGAGTGAAGCAGCGTCTGGGTTGGGGAAGGGCGATCGCGAGAAAGAAAAGAGCTGCCACAAAGCACAAAACTCTACCCAAATGGGTGAGCAATTTCGGCATTGTTCAAGCGAGAATCCGTAATAGTAAAGGCCGCGATTGAGGTTTGATAGATCACAAATTGAGACATGGCGTTGATTAAGCGCATTTGAGATGGATCTTTAAGTTTGATCGACGTTAGTTCGGCAACGAAGCGGTTTGTTCACTCTTTTAGTCAGAGTACGAGGTTAAGAGCACACTGGATTCGATTCAGCCGCCCCGCGAAGGCAGGGAAGGGCACGAACTAGCAGTAGCCCCACACCTGAGCACTGAAGTTCTGGCTGTTACACCATCTGAACTGCACCATCTGAATTGCTGCACTACTTTGCTGGCCCCCCTTTTGATTGACCGCCCATAAACCTTGTGCGGCTGGCCAAGACTCACCTGCTTTTCGTTACTCATTGCCAACACGATCGCTCCGTCAAGTTGAGTTGAACGCCCGTCGCCCTTCAGCGGGAACGGTTTGAGCCTGAACACCGGGGCCAACTGCAATGGCAACACGCCTCGCCGCATCCTTGCACAGCGGAACGGTAGGTGTTGTCTCTACATTATCCTTGGGCGATCGCGGTTTGGGAATAGCCCACAGAAAAAAACTTCACCCTACTTCATGCTACTTCAGCGCCCTTCTTAGTGAATGAGGGAACTTCGCCCAGATTGAGGTTGATTCAGCTTACTCATTGTGGCTTCAGAGGCACCGCCGCCAAAATGGCAGCATAGTCCTCTAGGAACCGAAGTTTATGACAGCCCCATTACTTGCTTGCTCCGCTGAAACAGCCCCCAGTTCCGCCTTACGCTACAAAGCAACCGGAGGTAAAGAGCCTAGTCATGCTCGTGCTCACCGGAAACTGGCCGCCCGCACCCGCAATCGCCTTCCGGCCCCGCCCGTCTCGGAGTTGGTGGATTTAAGTGGTTTGTTGGGGCGGGTTTTAGAGGTGTTGCCCCAAGGCGTGATGATTGTCTCACGCAACTTCAAGCCAGTGTATTGGAATCAGAAAGCTAAGGCCCAGTATTCCCGATTGGGTGGCCATGATTATGCTGAAACGGTTTTACCGTTGCCCGTTTCGGAAGTTTGCCATCGGTTAGTGCGGGCAGGCGGTGACCCAACGACGACTGTGATGTTGGAGTTTTGCACCAAAGACGGCACCCTGATGCGGCTCCGGGCGACTTGGCTGGAACAGGTTTTAGCCAGCGATCGCGGGTTGGCCGTGGTGGACAACGGCTCGGAGGCAGGCGGCACCGCCTTTATCGCAGTCTTTTTAGAAAACTGCACAGAAATGATGCAGACTGAAATGCACCTTCAGCAGCAGAAATATGACCTGACTGAACGCGAGGCAGAAATCTGGATGTTGTTGCGCCAAGAGCTAACCTATCAAGAAATTGCTCAGCAGCTACAGATCAGCCTGAATACGGTCAAAACCCATGTCAAAAATGTGTACGCGAAGCGCCGGAGTTGCCAGGGGCAGGAGCGCAGTTGGGGGCTGTGCTTGTAGGGGCTGTGCAAGAGTTGGTTGGACAGGTTAGGGTAAAGAGGTTGATTGGGTTTGCGGTGAACTATGGCGATCGCCCCGCTGCGCGCTCTGCCAATGGCTAAACAACAGCACGTCACGTATAGCCCTGCCTATACCTTGGTGCCGACCTATGAGTGCTTTAATCGCTGTAGTTATTGTAATTTTCGGGTGGAACCAGGGCAGGACACTTGGCTCTCGCTTTCAACGGCGGAACAGCGGCTGCGATCGCTACACTTAACGCCGGGAGCCGCATCGGGGCCAGCCCAGCCGGTGACTGAAATTCTAATTTTAAGTGGGGAAGTGCACCCCCACAGTGCGCGCCGTGGAGCATGGTTCCAACGGATTTATCAAATTTGTGAGTTAGCCCTGAGCTTGGGTTTTTTACCTCATAGTAATGTGGGGCCGCTGAGTCGGGCGGAAATGGAAACCCTAAAAACCGTCAACGTGTCGATGGGATTGATGCTAGAGCAGGTCACACCAGCCTTGGTGGCAACCGTCCATCGGCAGGCTCCCAGCAAAGTGCCCGACCTCCGCTTGCAGCAAGTGGAACAGGCCGGAGCCTTACAAATTCCGTTTACGACGGGGCTATTGTTGGGGATCGGGGAAACGGTGGCTGATCGGGTGGAGACCCTGGAGGCGATCGCCCAACTGCATCGGCAATGGGGCCATATTCAGGAAGTGATTCTGCAACCTTACAGCCCCGGCACCACCGAACAGCGCAGCAGTGAACCCTTGCCGTTATCAGAATTGGTGGAAACGGTGGCGTTAGCCCGCGCGATTTTGCCCTCTGACATTACGCTGCAAATTCCGCCCAATCTGGTGCGATCGCCGGAGCAATTGTTGGCCTGTTTGGCCGCAGGAGCCAGGGATTTGGGCGGCATCTGCCCCAAAGATGAGGTCAATCCCGATTATGACCATCCCCTCCAGGCAGAGTTGACTGCGGTGCTGGAGACGGCGGGTTGGCAATTTCTGCCGCGCTTACCCGTTTATCCCCAATATGATGCGTGGCTTGTCCCATCCCTGCGGGCGATCGTGCAGGCCCATCGGCATCGACTTGCAGCCCAAGCTAAGTAACCCTGGGGTTTGCCAACGAGGTCATCCCTAAATTAGTTATTGATTTCTATTTGCAAGAAGGGTTAGCATGAGGGGTGGCAATTTTGCAAACTTCATGCAGTAATTTTTGGGGCATTTTTGAGTTGAAGGTAAAGCCTCTTTTGGCATCAATTCCAGCGATTCCGGCAACAACCCTATTGATTTCCTTCGTGGTGCATGGGGTTGTGATCTGGATGCCGATCGCGGATTCCACGCCACCCCCCCAGGCCAAACCAGAGGAAGAGGTGAACGTACGGGTAGTGCGCTTACCAAAGCCTGCGCCATCGCCTTTCAGCCCGGTGAAACCAAAGTCCAAAGCCGCTCCGCCCGCTCAGACACCTGGACAACGCCAAGTCTCGGCACGGCGATCGCCCCCGCCTAAAGCCGCCCCTGCCAACACCAAACCAGCACCAACGGCCCAACCGAAAACCCAGCAGAGTAAGCCAACTCAAGCCCCCCAAACCCCTGAGACAACGACGACAACGGCCTCAAGCACGGTCGTTAATCCAGACCCCACCCCTTCCCCCGCCAAACCCCTTCAGCCCAATGATTTGCTGGTGGATTTGAGCCAGTTAGCCGGAACCACACCCTGTCAATCAGAGGATGGGTGTTGGACCTCGGCCAATAGCCAGTGGCGATCGGTGAAGCAAGATGTGGCCCAGCAAATTCGCCAACAGGGCTATGAGGTGGCTGACCTGGAGCTAGAGGACGACACGGGGTTTAAGGTGAGTCAGGTCTTGAAAAATGGGGAAGTAAAATATTATTTGCATTTGCTGTCTACAGACGGGGGCACGCTGTTTGTGCTGAATGCGAAGCAACTGAGTCGGGCGGAGACAGAAGCGAAGATGACGGCCCAAAAGTCTTCAACCAGCTAGGCCAGGATGGCTCAGGCGGGCGGAAAGAGGGTCAGGCGGGGGGCGGTGCTGCTCAGGCAGACATGGGTGCCAATGGGCAGGGGGCGATCGCGGGGAGTGCGAACCTGAAGCATTTGGCCGGAGCCTGTGAGTAAGCAGTAGCCATACTCGCGGCCCAGAAATTGGCGATCGCGAATCACAACGGTGGAGGTGTCATCGGGGCTGAGTTGGATTTCCTCTTGCCGCAGCATCAGAATTCCGGTGGTGGGTTCGGTGGCTGAGCCGGGAACCGGGAGGGCATTGACCTGGGCGATCGGAAAAGCACCGATTTCCGTTTGCCAGTGGGTCGCTTGGCGGGTAGCGGGCAGAAAGTTGGCCTGGGTGACAAATTCGGCAATAAACCGCGATCGCGGCTGTTGATACAGGGTTTCTGGCGTATCCAGTTGTTCGATTTGCCCCTGATGAATGACGGCAACCCAATCGGAAATAGACATCGCTTCTTCCTGGTCGTGGGTCACGAAAATGGCAGAAGTTCCGGTTTCTTTGAGCACGGTGCGAATTTCTTGGCGCAAGTGGAGGCGGACTTGCACATCCAGATTACTCAGGGGTTCGTCGAGCAAGATTAACGGAGGACGAGGAGCGAGGGCACGGGCCAGGGCCACTCGTTGTTGTTGCCCCCCGGACAGTTGGTGGGGATAGCGATCGCCCAATCCCTGTAAGCCGACCAGGGCGATCGCCTCGGCAGCTAAATCTCGCACCTGGGACGGAGACAAGCGAGGTCGGCCCGGTCGGCGATTGGTCAACCCAAAGGCAACGTTTTTGGCCACAGTCAGGTGAGGGAACAGGGCATAGTCTTGAAACACCATCCCGATGGGGCGCTGTTCGGGGGGCACCCAGGCATTGGGCGCAGTGATCAGTTTACCGTTGAGTACAATGCTGCCAGCTTCGGGCCGTTCAAACCCCGCAATGAGGCGAAGGAGGGTGGTTTTGCCGCAGCCAGAAGCCCCCAATAGAGACAAAATATCGCCCGCTTGGAGGGAAAAGCTGACCTGCTCGATCGCGGGGGATTGGGTGGCTTTGTACTGTTTAGTCACAGCCTTGACGCTTAAAATTTCCGTTTGCCCCATGACCGCGTGTTTTACCTTATCCACAGTTCACAATTATTGCCATTTATCATCAACAATTTTGGCGACATAGTAAAGTAAACATCGGAATTATTCTCACTAAGCTAGAGTGCGCTCAGGCCGGAATGGAAGCAAAGATATGGAGCATTTAAGCGCAAAGCAGGGCGATCGCGGCGGCACCCCAGGGTCGCTGAAGCAAACGACGGGAGGATGGTTGGTCGGGGTGGTGGCGATCGCCGGGTTAATTGCGGCCCCGGTGCTGATTGTGCTGGCGGGGGTGTTTACCAATGCATCGGCGACTTGGGGCCACCTGGCCGCGACGGTATTGCCCACTTACCTGCTGAATTCCCTGCTGTTGCTGGTGGGGGTGGGGGCTGGGTGCGGGGTCATGGGGGTGGGCACGGCCTGGTTGGTGACGATGTGCCGGTTTCCGGGGCGGCGCTGGCTAGAATGGGCGCTGTTGTTGCCGTTGGCGGCTCCGGCCTACTTGCTGGCCTATGTTTATACCGAACTGCTGGCGTTTTATGGCCCGGTGCAAACAACGCTGCGGGGCTGGTTTGGCTGGGAGAGCGTGCAGGATTACTGGTTTCCTAATGTGCGATCGCTGTGGGGGGCAGGGTTAATGTTGACCTTGACCCTTTATCCCTACGTGTATTTGTTGGCGCGAACGGCGTTTTTGTCGCAGGCGGTGTGTGTGCTGGAAGCCAGCCGCAGTTTGGGCTGTGGCCCCTGGCGCAGTTTTGGTCGGGTAGCGTTGCCCTTGGCCCGTCCGGCGATCGTGGCCGGGTTATCCTTGGCGTTGATGGAAACCCTGAACGACTTTGGGACAGTGCAATATTTTGGGGTAGATACTTTCACCACGGGGATTTACCGCACCTGGTTTGGCATGGGCGATCGCGCGGCGGCAGTGCAGTTGTCGGCGGTGTTGCTGTTGTTTGTGCTGGGGTTGATTGGGCTGGAACGGTGGTCGCGGGGGCAAGCCCGGTATTACCAAACCGCTAATGCCATTCAGCAGTTGTCGGCGTATCCTCTCCGTGGGGTGCGGGCGATCGCGGCGTTGGTGGCTTGTCTGGTGCCCGTGGGGTTGGGGTTGGTCATTCCGGGCGGGGTGCTGGTGCAAATGGCCTTGAGTCCGCCTGCCCCCGTCGGCGGGGATAGTGACTATGGGACGACCGAGCCGAATGCCCAGTTTTGGGAATTTGCAACCCACAGTTTGACCCTGGCGTTGGTGACGGGGGCGATCGCTGTTGTTCTGGCAGTGGTGCTGGCCTATGGGGTGCGCTTACGACCACAGCCCTCGATCCGGGCGGGCACTCAGGTGGCAGTATTGGGCTATGCGGTGCCGGGGTCGGTGATTGCGGTAGGGATTTTGGTGCCGCTGGGGGCGCTAGATAACGCGATCGCCAATTGGATGCAGGCCACCTTTAACATTTCCACGGGGTTACTCCTCAGCGGCACGATTACGGCCCTGGTTTATGCCTATTTGGTGCGCTTTTTGGCGGTGTCTTTTGGCAGTGTCGAGTCGAGCCTCACCAATATCAAACCCAGCCTGGATGATGCGGCGCGGAGTCTGGGCCACAGCCCAACCCAAACCCTGCGGCGGGTGCACCTGCCTCTTTTGGGCGGTGGGCTGTTAACGGGCTTCATCCTGGTGTTTGTGGATGTGATGAAGGAATTGCCAGCCACCTTGATTGTGCGACCGTTTAATTTTGATACCTTGGCGGTGCGGGTATATAACCTGGCCTCGGATGAACGACTGGCAGAAGCAGCGGTTCCGGCGTTGGCCATTGTCCTGGTGGGGCTGGTGCCAGTAATTTTGTTGAGTTGGCAAATTGCTCGATCGCGCCAACGTAGCGGCCTTTGAAGGTTTGTATCAGTCCTTGGCGATCGCCCCGACTTCGCCGCCCCATCCTCCCCGTCTGATGTTAGAGTGATGCACTGAGGGGGCGTTGAGCGTTGCGAGTATTGGTTGCCTCCAAGGAGAAGCTATGTCGCCGGAACACCCACCCACCCCTGAAGCCCACGAGCCAACCCCAGAACAATCCCCGCCGGAGCAAACTGACTCAGCAGCCACTCCAGCGGCGGCGATCGCCCCACCCCAACCGCCGGAAACGCCTAGCCCAGAACTGGCTACCGAGGCCACGCCGGAGCCGGAAGCCACTGCCCCCGCAATGCCTGAAGCGGAGACTCCGGCCCCTGACATGCCTGAGCCGGAAGCGGCTAGCCCTGAAGTCACTGAATCTGAAGCGACTGAATCTGCACAGTCTGCGCCAGAAGACAATGCGGCTGAAGCACCGGAAGGAGAACCCCAGGAGCCAGCGGTGGCTACGCCAGAACTTGTGCCCGCACCGATTGAATCGGAAAGCATTACCCCACCCCCTCAGGACAAACCACCGACGGCCCCCGAAGCTGATGAACTCGTGGTGGAGTGGACAGCGGCAGAACCAGACCCTGTGCCCCGCGTCGCGTCAGAATCGACAGAGCCAGAATCGACAGAGCCAGAAGCCGTCCCTTCGGCCTCAACGCCGGAAATTCCCCCCAAGCCTTCGGTCGCTCCAGCGCCACCTGTGCCCCAAAGCCAAACCCTGCAAGTTTTACAAAAGGTCTGGGCCTTTATCCAACCCAAACTCACGGCGCTGGCGATCGCGCTGGTCAAAGGGGTAATCTGGGTGCTGGAATTTCTGCTGGCCCGCCTGGAAGGTCGCCCGCTGCAATTTCGTGCGGCCAAGCAAGCGACTGGCGCGATCGCGGGTCAGCCAACCGTTCCGGGCAAAAGAACCGCCGTTGAGCAGGGCTGGGCGATCGCCAAACAATTGCCCCAGACTGTCATCAGTGCAGGGCGCGGCTTTTGGCGATGGTGGGAGAGCGTTTTGCCCATCCTCCGCAAAGTCTTACCCGCCTCGGTGAATGAAACCGTGCCCAATGACCGGATTTTGAGCGGGGCGATCGCGGGCATTTTGGTGCTTGTCCTGTGGGTCGGGTCGGCGATCTTTTCCAGCCACCCACCCACCCCGGTGGCCACGGCTCCCCCCAAGACCCCAGATAAAACCGCTATTCAACCCAAGCCTACGCCATCGGTTGCGGCCTCCCCCACGCCATCCCCCACGCCATCTATTGCGCCCAGCCCGATCGCCCAGCCCAGCGTTGCCCCCAGTCCGGCTCCAGTCACCGCTCCCAGCCCCAGCCCCAGCCCAGTCGTCATAGCCACGCCGACTCCTGCGCCCGCCATTACGCCCACCCCCGCCCCGCCCCTGCGCCTCACCCCAGAGCAAAAACTGATTGCCCGGATTCAAGACCAGGTGGCCGAAGTCAGCGATCGCTATGCCCCCGAACTGATCCAATCAGTGCAGGCCAATTTCCGCGCCAGTCGGCTCACGGTTAACGTCAGCGAAGCATGGTACGACTTAGACGCAGCCCAACAAGACAAACTGGCCAGTGATTTATTCCAACGGGCCAAACAACTGGATTTTGTCAAACTTGAATTGGCCGACCCCGCAGCTGTCTTGCTGGCCCGCAGTCCTGTGGTGGGAACAGAAATGCTGATCTTTGCACGACAAGCGCCCCCAGAAGCGACACCAGAAACGGTCAACCCAAGCTGAGCGATCGCCCCTCAACATCTTTTGCCTTAGGAACGGGAAGAGGATCAAGGGTTGACCGGGGTTCGCCGACCAGACCAGAGGGCGATCGCGGGGTAGACTTTTTTCTATATCTATTGGGATATTTTGGGGCTAGAGGGTCAAAAGCCTTTGCATGATGGCCAAGCGGTACGTTACGTTAGTGAGGAATTCGGTGGTTTGCATCGCAGTAGGTTACGTCACATCAGATTTTATCTGTCTAGTATCTTGTCATTTGAGCAAACGGTATGAGTGGTGAGCCGTCTAGTCCTGTGCAACAAACGTTGGAATTCCAAGCAGCAGACGAGATTTTGCGCCGACTAGAAAACGAAGAGTTGCTGATTGTCAACAGCCGCAAGCGCAATGGTTTAATTCTGTGTAAGGCATACCACGCGGAATTTGCGGGGCCAGGGGCTGCTGTGGGCAGCTTTTTTGATACCAATTGTCGTTCCGTCATTCCGGTGGGCGAGTTGTCGCTGGTTTATCCCGAAAATCAGGAGGAGCGGCAAAAGGCGTATCTGATTCGGCGGCAGTGGATTCGGTTGACGCATCAATTAACCGACAACCCTGTGCCGGTGCAGCGTGCCCAAATGATTTTGAGCCAGTTTGAAAATTATTTTGGTGCTCAAATGGTTGAATCGCTGCCGGATGAGGCGTTTGCGCTGCTGGTTGGGGTGTTGCCCCATACGGTGCGGACGTTGCGCCGCAATCTTGGGACTTGAGGCTTGCCAGTTACTGCTTGGACTAAAGCGTAACCCAGGGGCGATCGCAAGAATAACCAACGCGATCGCCCCCGGTCATGCAACTCAGGCAGGATAGATCCGCAACCGCCGATTGGGTTCTTCCCCAAAGCTACGGGATTTGAGGCGATAGTGTTCCACTAATTCGTGTTGCATCTTTCGCACCATTGCCGATCGCGGCAACAGTTCCACGGGTTGACCTTTGGGGATGACAATTTGCTCAACCGCCAACCGGGCTTCTTCTAACGCTTCAATCTCGTCGTCACTATTGTCGCCACGGAGTAAAAGATCCAAATGAGTGGCATCGGGATGCGCTGGATCATCCATGTTCAACATCCGGCGCACCCCCCGCGCAATGTGGGCAATGCTGCTGGATTTGACGGTGTGGATCGGAATTTGGCGCGATTTCGCAATTTGACGCAGTTTGGAGTGATTTTTGACGTGCGATCGCAACGCCAGGACCGCCTGGGCATTGTCCATATCCTTCGTCAAAATGACGGGTAGCTTGAGGGTTTGAATCACCTGATCAAGCTGATGCCGACTCACCCCATAGGGATAAATGTAGAGAATTTCCTCACCATTTGGCGCGAACAAGTTCGCATCCTTATCCTCAAAGTAAGGCTCTAAATCGGCAGCCTCCAAGCCAAAGTCAGCCGTAGGCACAGCCGTCGGAAAGGTTTGGGGCATGGCCTCATCCAACAACTGAGCAAATTCCTGAGTGGCTGGGGGTGGGGGTGGGGTGCTCAAGGGTCGCATCTGCCCCGATGACCGCCAACCCAGATTTCGCCCTTCGCGGCTGTTGAGGGGCACTGGCCCTGTTCGCGCCTCCCAGCGATTGCCACTTCCCGGCGATCGTGATCGCCCCTGGGCCGCACTAAACTCATCGCTGGACAGTTCATGGGTGATCACCACTTTGCCCTTGTCAGTCACTGTACGCACTTGGGGACTGGGTTGCCGCCCCCGCAACAGGCTATCAATGGTTTCGGCGACGTGTTCATGCACCACCCACCGCTGTCGTTCCAACATTTCAACGGCAATATCAAAGGTGGGCGGGGCTTTGCGTTCGAGGACACTTTTTTGGCTCCCGCGCCGTCGGGCTTCTTCATCCCCCAAGGTGACAGACTGGATGCCACCGATTAAGTCAGAAAGCGTCGGGTTTTTGATCAGGTTTTCGAGCTGGTTGCCGTGGGCCGTGCCGACCAATTGCACACCCCGCTCGGCGATCGTCCGGGCCGCCAAGGCTTCCAGTTCTGTCCCAATTTCATCGATCACAATGACTTCGGGCATGTGGTTTTCCACCGCTTCGATCATGACCTGATGTTGCAACTCTGGCCGCGCGACTTGCATCCGCCGAGCACGCCCGATCGCCGGGTGGGGCACATCGCCATCCCCAGCAATTTCGTTGGAGGTGTCAATAATGACGACGCGCTTTTCGAGTTCATCGGACAGCACCCGCGCAATTTCCCGCAGGGCAGTGGTTTTACCCACTCCGGGCCGCCCCAACATCAAAATAGAGCGACCACTTTCGACCAGATCCCGGATCATGCCGATGGTGCCAAACACGGCCCGCCCCACCCGGCACGTTAGGCCAATGATATCGCCCCGCCGATTGCGGATGGCACTGATGCGGTGGAGGGTACGCTCGATGCCTGCCCGATTGTCGCCGCCAAAATCCCCGACTCTGGCAATACAGTCGTTGATATCCGTCTGGGTGACGGGAGTTTCAGAGAGATACTCGGCTTTGCCAGGGAAGCGGGCTTCTGGGCGGCGGCCCAAGTCCATCACAACTTCGACGAGGGTTTCTTTCTGGGGATGATTTTGTAACGGTTGGCGGATGGCGATTGGTAAAATGTCCAGCAGTTTGTTCAAGTCGTCGGCAATTCGCATTTCAGCGGCAAGTTTGGCCTCTGGGGTTGGGGCGATCGCGGCGACGGATGGCGTGTCGTTGCTGTCCGTTGACGACGATGACGGGGAACCATTGGACGGTGAGTTTGAAAAATTGGGGCTAACCATAGGCTGTTTTGCACTGAATTAAAAGAGGGATGGGAAAAAGGTTGCAGGGAGCAGCGGTTTGTAAAAAGAAATACAGGTGACTACAGCAAAATTTCGTTTCATGGCACGGGGGGCGGGGCAAAGTAGGGCGCTTTGAGTTGGCCCACCAGGCTAGCAGCCAGGGTAATAGCAGCGCGGAGTTGCTCTGGTGCAGTTTCGAGGCGGGGAATGGTCGGGGGGCGATCGCAAATCGCGGTTTGGGCGGGGGCGATCGCGGGGGACACGGCCTGGGTGCCAAGTAGGGGAGTCGGGGCAATGGTTGGTTCAAGGAAGGGGCGCAGCAAGGTGCGGGCATAGCTCCCATAGGCAACGCCAGCAATGGGGCGCGAGGAATTGGTCGATGGCATTTGGGGCGATCGCAACAAATTGAGCGATCGCAGCTTGGCCACGGTGTGATGGTTTGTGCCGCCAGCCAGTTGCACATATCCCGGCAACCCAGCCTGTAACACTTTTTGCCCCAATTTCACCGTAGCTTTGGTAGTGCCTATGCCAATATCCCCACTCATCGGGCGGCCATCGGTTTGCCAAATCAGGGGACAGGGTAGCGGGGCAATCAGGTCGGCCAGGGTTTGCAAGTAGGGAATCAAATCCTCCCCATCGGGACAACTGATCGCCAAAACTTTGAGGCGCTGTGCGTGGGGCGAGATCGCCGCCCATAACCGCCGAAAGCCTTCAAAATGACCGGGTTGCGTATGAATTTCAATCGCATCAATGCCCGCCGCCCCAATCAACGGCGCGATCGCCTGGGGAGTCGAAACATAGGTGCGGGCGGTGATGTGCTGTAGGGGACAAATCGGCAAACAGCGGCCACAGCCATAACAGCGATCGCCAATCACCCCAGTTGCATCAATGGCCTCTGCCGGACAAATCGCTTCGCAGGGGCGCGCACAATCCACCGGGCAGCGATCGGGCAAAAACTCCGCTTTTCGGAAATGAGGATCTTCGCCATCGTTTAAACTCACCATTAGCCACGGGCGCGGAGCCGGACTGACCCACGCCAGCCGCAAGTCAGTGAACTGCCGCGCCACAGTGATTGCTTCTTGGGCAGCTAGAATGACCGCTGGATCTGCCGCGACATCAATACAGTCGGCTCCGGCAAGGGTATAGACCAACGTTAAGTTGCGAATTGCAGGGAGGTGTTGAAAGCTGGCTCCACAAATTAACTTGAACCAGTGACCTTCCCTTAGAGATTGCAGAGGGGAATGTTGTTCAGTCACCCCTTCATGCTAATGCCCATTGACACAAAATAGGAGGCTAAACTCGAAAAAAGTTTGCCCCCTTGGCGCATTTTGAGGATTGCAAGTTCAGTACAAGCCGATCGCCCCACGCTCACCACGTTCCCCCAGGGGCGGGGGGCACCGTCAACCGATGAGGCTGAGGGTTAAGCCGATTGCAAGGCTTGCTTCAGCGGAGTCCAGCGAAAAACGCGATCGCCACCCAGTTCCACCATCACTTTGACCCGTGGCTCCGATTCTGGCAGCGTTGCCAGGTAATCTAACTCCTGGCTGGACAACACATGGCCTTCAATGATCCACAGCAATAGCCCCTTAGCGTTGGCGGGCAAATGTTCCAGGTTATAAGACACAATGGGCGGAATGTAATAGCGATACCCCACCATCGCCCCGGATACCGTGCCACTTTTCTTGCCTAAATGAGGCGGGCGCACCCCATGCACACCCATAAGATAGGTTGCTACATCACCGAGACCCCGCGCAGTAATCGACAAAGACTCGTACCCCGCTGCCCGGATTCGCCGCCGATAGCGACCTTCAAAACCACCTTCTAAGGGAACATACAGCCCCAACGCTCCATGCGTTTCTAGATCGCGAATTAAACCCTTGCCTGTTGTAATCAGTGCCATGAGTCACTCTCTAACCATCGATAACCACTGCGGTCTTGCCCACACAAACCACGATCGCCCCGCGATCGCAAGATTTGCACCGCTCTAGTCTCGCACACTTCCGAAAAAGCTCCAAGCCATTATCCATAGACGTTTGCTATCATCCCAATCAACCCGTAGCCCGCCGCCGCCAGCCACCATCGCGGTTGGGATCTCCCCCCGATTGGCCAGCGATCACCACCACGTTTACCGCCGTGCAACGCGAGGAGAATGGCGCTGGGGCCAGTTGTTTTGGGCGGGGGCAAGTCGGGCAATTTTCCGGCAATCTAAAAAAAATTGGAAGCGTGTTCTGTGACATACAGATTGCTAGAGTCCCTTTGCTACGCTAAAGGCTTGAGCGGGGAGAACAACGATGCACAAGTGGTTAACTGGAGCTTTAACCGTAGAGCAGGTACATGTCGCGATCGCCGACTTACCGCCCCAACACCACGGTCTGCGGCTCGTGCAATTGTCAGATTTTCACTTTGACGGCCTGGGCTTATCCCCGGCCCTGCTGGCAGATGCGATCGCCCAAGCCAACGCCCTCCAACCCGATTTCGTCATCCTCACCGGGGATTTTGTCACCGATACGCCCACCCCCATCCACACCCTGGCCCCCCAGCTTGCCACCCTCCGCAGTCGCTATGGCACCTATGCCGTTCTGGGCAATCATGATCTGCGGTATCGCCACTCGCGCCAGGAAGTGACCACCGCCCTCCGCGCCCACGACATCACGGTTTTGTGGAACGAAGCCGTGTATCCTTTGGGGCCAGGTCTGGCGATCGTCGGCCTCGCCGATCTCTGGTCAACTGAGTTTTGGCCCGATACGGTGCTTCCGGCCATCCCACCCCATATTCCCCGCCTCCTCCTATCTCACAACCCCGATTCTGCCGATCGCCTCCGGCAATGGCGCGTTGATCTACAACTGTCTGGCCATACCCACGGCGGTCAGGTCAATCTACCGGGCTTGGGCAACATTGCCCCCCACCTTGCCACCCTGTATGATCGGTTGCCCCGCTCTTTGCAACGGTCAGCCCGCTTTCTCCGCAACTGTTCCAAAAATATGCAGCATTGGGAATGGTCGCAGGGCTTGCACCAGGTCGGCAGCAACCAACTCTATGTCAACCGAGGGCTGGGCACCTATCTACCAGGGCGGTTCCGCTGTCCCCCCGAACTGACGTTGATTACCTTGGTGAGTCCTAGCTGACCGCTTGCCCCCTTGGCTTGAGACCCGTCACAAATGGTCGCGTTGCAGGTTGTAAATCACTTTTTCGAGATACCAGCGATCGCTCTGGCCAGGATTTTTCAGTTTTTCCTTGTTGATTAGCCCTTCGGCCATATCAGCTCGATTTTTAACCAACGTCAGCAGCTTTTTACGAAGTTTGGCCTCGCCCAAATGCTGAAACCCGCCAGCACCCCGCAAGGCAAAAGTCCGGCTGCCCCCTGCTGTCCCCGGCCGTTGACGCGAACAAGGGGCACATTGGGGCGTGTTGGGATACCAGGAGGTCTGGCCCGATCGCTTGAGGTACCACAAGCCCGCCAACAAGGCCAGGATCAAAATTAACTTTGTCACTGGCTCATAAAACATCGCGGCCCCGGCCCGAATGCTATTCAGGGGCACGCCCAAAGCCGCCGCGATCGCAAAGGTATGTTGCCAAAAAGCGTATTGAAACGGTGGCACAAACCAAAACAGCCCCAACAAAATCCAAAATCCGTAGCGGCTGATTTTAGCGCCAAGCTGTTGCCAGGGGCGAGGCAACCACGGCTCCAGCATTCCGTAGCCATCCAATGGCGGCAGGGGAATCAGGTTAAGTAGCGCCGCCGAAATTTGCAACACCGCCAGAAAGGCAAGACTCGCAGAGAACCAATCTAAGTTGGCGATCGCCGATTGGCTCTGCAAATACAGCGCAATCAACCCCGCACAAATCAGGTTGGTTGCAGGGCCAGCCAGGGATACCGCACTTTCCCAGACGCGGTTACGGAGGTTTTGATGGTTGATGTAAACCGCGCCACCGGGCAAAGCTAGCCCACCCATCAGGAGAAAAATGAGCGGAAAAAACAGACTGGTTGAAGGGTCAGTGTATTTCAGCGGATTCAACGTCAAGTAGCCTTTATCCTTGACTGAGGTATCACCGCCGTAGTAGGCCACGATCGCGTGCCCAAACTCGTGTAAACAGACAGACAAGATCCAACCAAGAAAGATAAGAACTCCGGCAAGCCACATGAGCCAGTCTCCTGGGAGCAGAGAAGGTGTAGGGGTATTACGTTAATATCAAGGCCAAATAGGAATATTACGCAACGCAGAATTTTTTTTGCGGCACTTCCCCCATTGAGCTTTGGTTGGGCAAAAGACGACAACAGCATAAATACGGAGGCTACCGCGATCGCGCATCGACAGCTTCAGTTGCCAGCACCCTGTGATCCTGGTCGCTCAGTCACCGTGACTCAAGCTGACCAAAGTGGCGGCGATCGCTCACAAAACCCAGCCGGATTTATCACGATTTTAACGCTCAAGCGTCACCATTTCAATTCTATCTAAACAGCATAATAAGATTCAGAACAGACGCAGAAGAAATTCATTTCCAAGTCGTTTGTTCTAAACCAAAACTAAACTTTGGGGGAGTTCCCTGGGCAATGCCCGGGGAATTTTTTTAAGGAAACAAGTGAAAAATATCAGCACTATCTTTGCAACCAAAATCGTAGTTTTAATGCGATCGCGAAGGATACCGCTTTTTTGTGATTAAATCTTGCCAATCCACCGCAATAGTAGTTACTACCATACTATTGACTCATGGCTTACCAGTGGCCATCTTTTCAGGTCAACCCATTGAGCTTTGGGATAGCAGCATTGGGGAATAAGCATTGCGATCGCCCTTGGAAAGCAAACCATGCGATAAAGCCGCAAACCAATACTGACAAGACTTTTGGCCTTCTCGCGTGATAAAAGTCACACTTGATAGGCTCGATTTATCACGCGCAGCCACGACTGAAAGCGGGTTCGCCCCCCGCGCGAATTCACAGCAATAAGCACTTTCAATCACGCAGCTTATCGGCCTAAAACTTAATAATAAAAAGTAGCCTCAAGCCACAGGGAGCAGAGAAACAACCCTCAAAATATGTTTGTTAGGCAGGCCACATTCAATGCTTTTGCGATCGCAGGGTTCGCAATTCTACTCAACCATTGAGCCAAGATTGCAGCCAATTGAATGACTGGCCCAAACATTTTTCAAGGCGCTCTCTGTTTTCCTTCCAAGAGTTTGACTAGGTGCTTGCCATATTATTTTCGCTTTAGCAGGAGAGCAGGGAATGGGCGATCGCGATTATGCACAGGAGTTGTACCAATTGGCTACAACCCAAATGAAAGATGCCGTTAATGCCCGATTAATTTGGCAGGACGAAGCGGGGCAGTTCTGTCACGTTGTCATTGATTTAATGGAGCGCCCACGAGCCACCTACTTTTGGGCCAAAGACCGGGGCACGTTGTTGGTGCATCGGGGGCGGGTTTACCTGCAACGGGAGCAATTATGGTTTGAAGGAGCCTGGTTCCAAGCTGATTCTGCCTATGCCGCTGTCCATGCGCTGGATTCTAAACTGAAGCAAAAGTTTGAGGGCTATCGGGCCTTATGCCAGCCGCGGCCATTGCCCAGTAAGCCCCCACGCCTGCGCGATCGCAAAGCCTTTGAGCAGTTGGCCATCCATCTGGATAGCTTGCTGACGGAATGGATGCGATCGCGGGATGCCGAGGCAGAATAAGCCTAATGCACAGCCGCCAGCGGTTCAGGGGCAACGGGAGCATCCGGCGATCGCGCGATGGGAATGGCAATCACAAATTTGGTGCCGCGATCGGGGTTCGACAAGCAATAGAGGCGACCCCGGTGCCGCTCAGTCACCACTTGATAACTGATGGCCAGCCCCATCCCTGTGCCCTGGCCAACGGGCTTAGTCGTGAAAAAGGGATCAAAAATCCGGGATTGAATCGCCTCTGGAATGCCAGCGCCATTGTCTTGAATCAGGATCATGGCATGAAGCACCGGGGGCGTAAGGTGGGGGTCGGTGATGGCATTAGGTAAAGGAGGGTGATGGGTGGCGATCGCCATTGTCCGAATCGTGATTGTCGGGGCGATCGGTGAGTCTAACCGTCGTCGCCCAGCCACTTCCAGCGCATCAATGGCGTTATTAATCACGTTCATAAACACCTGGTTCAACTGACCCGCATAGCACTCCACCAGGGGCAGATCGCCATATTGCTTCTGCACTTGGATTGCTTGTTGGTCGGGGGTTGCATTCAGGCGACTTTGCAAAATCATCAAGGTGCTATCAATGCCCTGATGCAAATCAACGGTTTTCACTTCGGCTTCATCCAACCGGGCAAACACCCGCAAAGACTGGACAATTTCGCGAATCCGACTGGTGCCCAACTGCATAGAGGTCATGAGCTTATTGAAGTCTTCGATCAAAAAGTCCACATCCATCTCGTCGATTTTGGTTTGGATCGGGCCAACGGGGTTGGGATAGTGCTGGCGATAAAGAGCGACCAGTTCCACCAAATCTTTGGCGTATTCGTTGCCATAGTCCAAATTGCCATGAATAAAGTTCACAGGATTATTGATTTCATGGGCAATGCCAGCCACCAGTTGCCCCAAGCTCGACATTTTTTCGGTTTGCACCAGTTGCAGTTGGGCCTGGTTTAACTTGGTGACGGTTTCGTTCAGCAGTTGCACTTGGTCTTGGGTTTGTTGGTAAAGGTGGGCTTGGGTGATGGCGATCGCGAGTTGGTTGGCGACGGCATTCAGCAGTTCTTGGTCGGCGTTGTCGAGGCGCTGGTTGTGTTGGGCCAGGAGATAGCCCATTTTGTCCTCGGCCGCCGGGATGGCAAAGGCCAGATAGCGATCGGCCTGTAGCTCCAGTTCCAATTCGGGCGGGGCGATCGCGGTCAGTTGTAATGGGCGTTGGTGGTGCAACCAGGCATCCAGATCCGCAGTAGCCGCTGTTGGCAATCTGAGCGATCGCGGCATCGGCCCGTCGCCCTGAGAATCCGCCTCTAGCTCGACGGTGGTGCTGGCGACTGCGTGCCAAACAAACAAAACCCGTGGCAATTTCAGCAACGCCGCCAACTCTACAACCGTGGTTTGCACAATGGTCGAGAGATCCAACGAGGAGCGAATCTGGGCCGTGAGCTGGTTTAGCAATGCTTCTTGCCTTGCCTGGAAGCGCATTTTCTCGTAGGTGTAGCCCTGTCGCCAAACGCCTAGCACAGCCAGCACCAAAAACCCGCTCAGCAACCCAGCTAACACATTCAAGGGGCGCAGGGCCGATTCAATATTCTTTTTGGGGATGACCAGGGCGATCGACCAACTAGCCTCTTGCAAAGGCACGTAGGCAATATAAACCCAGCGGCCTTCCAGTTGAATCAATTCGATGCCCTGTTGCTTTTGCAGCATTTTGCGGGCGATCGCGGCGAGTTCGGCATTCGGCGATTGCAAAAAACTAGCCGTAGGCGCTTCTTGTGTGCTGATCACATCCGGGTTGGGGTGGGCGATCGCGGAACCTTGGGCATTGAGGGCAAAAGCGTAGCTCTCCTCGCCATAGTTGAGCCGTTGCAAAATTTCCTGAAACCGTTGGATCTCAATTGCCCCCGATAGCCCCCCGACAATTCGGCCCGTTTGGAGATTGGGAATGGGGGTAACGACGTTAATTTGGGTGCGGCCTGTGGTCCGGCTGATCACGGGATCTGTCACCAGCGTTTGTCCGGCCATGACGGCTTGAAACCACTGGCGATCGCGCAAATTGGCCTTCGCTTCGCCCACTTTCGTCGTCGCATAAGCCCCCGTAGGACGGACAAGCGTCAGTTGGTGAAAATTGCGTTGGCGGCTGACTTCGCTCACCAGGTAATTCTGCATTTTGGCCCAATCCATCGTTTGCACCAGAGGCGTGTGGGCCAGAACCGAAACTTCAGTCTTGCGGTTGGAGAGCCAATGATCCAGCTTTTCGGTTTCGTAAGCGACTTCCAACACGGCTTGCCGTTTGAGGTTGTCCAAAATGAGGCCACGCACAGCTTGATAACTGGCGATCGCGATGGTGGCAACGCCCACCGTGCCAGCCAGCAGCCCCCCATAAATCCAGCCCTGGCGCGATCGCCGGGGATTCAGGCTCAAGCCAAATCGATTTCGTGAACGGTCAGCAGACAAATTGGCAGACGCAGCCGCGTTAGCAGGATCGGCATTGCCGACAGGAAAGTTAATTAACACAAGCAAAAGTCTCGACAAGCGGTTAAGGAGCAGAAAGCAGCGGCCCAGAGCAACCCCATCGATCAAGCTGATCAGCCAGGTTGCCCCAGGGTCATGGGTTGCGAACAAACAGCGAGGGGGCGATCGCCAACAAACCAAGACCCGTAAAACACCCTGAAAAACTTTAAATAAATATTAAATCTTACATCTCTATCTAAGATTACCCTGCCCTTCTCGCAAGATGAAGGTACCGCCAGCAAAATCTATCGCCCGGAGGGGGCGGGCCGCTCCCCAACCAGATGTTGACTCCTGACAGCCAGAGACCTACGCTCTAGAAACACGCTCAGGTTGGCAAAGGATGCACGCAGCATGAGGGATTTATTCAGTTCTAATTTGTTCAGTGCGAAAAAGCTGGCTGACAGTGAACAGCGCACGGTGCTGCAACGGGTCAGTTGGCCCAAGTATGAGCAAGTGCTGGCGCGATCGCGGCCCGACCGTACCGCCCGGTTCACCTACTGGCGGGGGCAATTAGAAATGATGAATTCCCTAGAGGAGCATCAACGGATTCAGCAATTGCTGGAAACTATGCTGTTGGCGATTGGGGATGAACTGGACTGGGCGATCGAGGGCTACAAGGTGCCTGTCCTGAAACGAGAAGAGTTGCAATTGGGCGTAGAACCCGATGCTGCGTACTATGTGCAACAGGCCGAGCGAATGCGCCGCCGCCAGGCGATCGCCCTGGAAATTGACCCACCGCCGGATCTGATTTTGGAAGTCGAGCTATCCCGCAGTGCCCTCAACAAATTTGCGCTGTATGCCGAATTGGGCATTCCAGAAGTGTGGCGCTACATCGGCAAACCAGGGAAGGATTTTCTCCAGGGCAACCTATTTATTCATTATTTGGAGGGTGATCGCTACCGAGAAGAAGACTATGGGCTGGCGTTTCCCTTCTTACCCACGGGCCGCATTCTAGAATTTCTGCAAGATAGCGAAGTGCGCGGCGTACCCACAGCCCTGCGGAACTTGCGGGAGTGGCTGTATCAACACACCTGAGTGTCTCTCGCTTGAAATTGGCCCTAGTTCTAACCCCAACTCGCCGCGATCGCCAGTTGGGCAAAAAATCCCGCGTCAGTGCTTCATCCGCCAAAAAATGCCGATAGAATGGAGCCTGTTGAGGGGGGCGATCGCCCATTGCGGCCCAAGGGCAGTGCCCATCGCTTGTCCAGCGGTTTCCTGGCCAGCGCCCCCAAGCCAGTTGCTTTTCTGGTTTTGACCACCACACGTCTATCAAGCGGGTTCCCTATGTCAATTCTCTCCTCTGCGCCTTTCTCGGCGGCGGAAATAGCCTCAGAAGGACTGAAGCCGGAGGAATACGAAGAAATTTTTCACCGTCTGGGTCGCCATCCCAATAAAGCCGAACTGGGAATGTTTGGGGTGATGTGGTCAGAGCATTGCTGCTACAAAAACTCGCGCCCCTTGCTAAAACAGTTTCCCACGGAGGGCGATCGCGTCCTGGTTGGCCCCGGCGAAAATGCCGGAGTCGTGGATCTGGGGCAGGGCCTGCGGTTAGCCTTCAAAATCGAATCCCACAATCACCCATCCGCAGTCGAACCCTTCCAGGGCGCAGCCACCGGAGTTGGCGGCATTCTCCGCGACATTTTTACAATGGGTGCCCGCCCGATCGCCATTTTGAATTCCCTCCGCTTCGGCACCCTGGACAATCCCCGCACCCGCCGCATTTTTGAAGGAGTCGTCGCTGGCATTGCCCACTATGGCAACTGTGTCGGCGTGCCCACCGTCGGCGGTGAGGTCTATTTTGATCCGGCCTATGCGGGCAATCCCCTGGTCAATGCGATGGCCCTGGGGTTGATGGAAACCCCCGAAATCGTCAAGTCTGGCGCAAAGGGCATTGGCAATCCAGTATTGTATGTCGGTTCTACCACCGGACGCGATGGCATGGGCGGGGCCAGTTTTGCCAGCGCAGAGTTGAGTGATGAATCGATGGACGATCGCCCTGCGGTACAAGTGGGCGACCCATTTTTGGAAAAGTCCTTGATCGAAGCCTGTTTGGAAGCGTTTAAGACAGGGGCAGTAGTAGCCGCCCAAGATATGGGCGCGGCCGGAATTACCTGTTCCACCGCAGAAATGGCCGCCAAGGGCAATGTGGGCATTGAGTTGGATTTGGACAAAATCCCCGTCCGGGAAACGGGCATGGTGCCCTACGAGTTTCTCCTGTCCGAATCGCAAGAACGAATGCTGTTTGTCGCCGAGAAAGGGCGGGAACAGGAACTCATCGAGATTTTTGAACGGTGGGGCTTGCATGCGGTCGAAGCTGGGGTTGTCATTGAGGCACCCATTGTTCGCATTTTGTTTCAGGGGGCGATCGCGGCAGAAATTCCCGCCACGGCCCTGGCCGACAATACCCCGATTTATCATCGCGACCTGCTCCCCGAACCGCCCGCCTACGCCCAACAGGCATGGGCCTGGTCAGCGGAGTCCTTACCCGCCTGCGACACCCAGGGTATTCAACTCGCCACCGGGTTTGCCTCCTGGAATGAGGTGCTGTTGCGCCTGTTGGCCGTCCCCTCCATCGCCTCCAAACGCTGGGTCTATCGCCAATATGACCACCAAGTGCAAAACAATACGGTGGTGTTGCCCGGTGGGGCCGATGCGGCGATCGTTCGGGTGCGATCGGTCGTTGAACCCTATGCCGCCACGACTGCGCCGCAAACCGGGGTCGCCGCAACGGTGGATTGTAACCCGCGCCAGGTCTATCTCCATCCCTATGAAGGAGCCAAGGGAGCGGTGGCCGAAGCCGCCCGGAATTTAAGTTGTGTCGGGGCAGAACCGCTGGCCATTACGGATAATTTGAACTTCGGCAGTCCTGAAAAACCCATTGGCTATTGGCAACTGGCGGAAGCCTGTCGGGGGTTGGCGGAAGCGTGTCAGGAGTTCCAAACCCCAGTCACCGGGGGGAATGTGTCGCTTTACAACGAAACCCTGGATTCTGAGGGCAAGCCCCAACCGATTTACCCGACTCCGGTGGTGGGCATGGTGGGCCTGATTCCGGATTTGACCAAAATTTGTGGCCAGGGTTGGCGCAATGCGGGAGATCGGATCTACCTATTGGGGCAACCCTGGGGAGAGACGGCTCCAACAGTCACCCTGGGCGGCTCGGAGTATTTGGCCGCGATCCACGGCACGGTGGCTGGTCAACCGCCAATGGTGGATTTTGCCCTGGAACGACGGGTACAAGCGGCCTGCCGGGAGGGTATTCGGCGGGGGTGGGTGCAGTCGGCCCATGATGCAGCAGAGGGGGGCTTGGCGATCGCCCTGGCGGAAGCCTGTCTGAGCGGCAATTTAGGCGCAACAATGACGCTGCCGATCGCGGCGGATACAGCCTTACGTTGGGATGAACTCCTGTTTGCAGAAGGCGGCGCACGGATTTTGGTTTCCATTGCGCGATCGCACCAGGCCGAATGGGAAACCTATATACAGACCCAGTGCCCAAACGAGTGGGCCACCCTTGGCACCGTTGACCCAACATCGGCGTTACAGTTGCAAACGGCTGATTCGGTGTCGCTTCTCTCCCTATCCTTGGCTGAGATGGGCGATCGCTGGCATCACGCGATCCAGGCTCAACTCGCGCAGTAAGCATCCAACCTCAGGTGTAATCCGGTCTTCGCTCCCGTGATTTCTCGCCCATGAGTATTCCAAACGCCTGATAGGATGAAACCAGAGTTAACAAATGCTTAAACCCAACTTTACGTGCCACCTGTTACCCAGAGGTTGCGCTTAACCTTGCTCACTGAGGTCTTGGGCTAACTTTTTGGGTTGAGTCCTTCGCCTAAAATTTGCCAGTCCCAACCACGTTCGCTGTAGTCATTATCCCGGAGCCAAGCAAACGCATGATGCCCAAACCTTCCTTTCCTCAGGGTGCCGCTTCCCATCCCAGCGATACCCCTGCTTCCCTGCCAGACCTACACCCCGACAAACCCGAAGAAGCTTGCGGCGTGTTTGGGGTTTATGCCCCTGAACAAGATGTGGCCAAATTAACCTATTTTGGTTTGTACGCGCTCCAACATCGGGGCCAGGAATCCGCAGGCATTGCCGTCTTTGAAGGGGACAAAGTGCATCTTCACAAAGATATGGGGCTGGTTTCCCAGGTCTTCAGTGAAGCCATTTTGCAAGAGCTACCGGGGCAACTGGCCGTTGGCCACACCCGCTATTCCACCACGGGCACCAGCCGCGTCGTCAATGCTCAACCCGCTGTAGTGCAAACGCGCCTGGGGCCGCTCGCCTTGGCCCACAATGGCAATTTGGTGAACACGGCAGTTCTCCGGGAAGAACTGCTGCAAAATAACCATAACCTGATTACGACGACGGATTCGGAACTTATTGCCTTTGCGATCGCCGAAGCCGTGAACGAGGGCAAAACCTGGATGGATGGAGCCGTGCAAGCCTTCCAACGCTGTCATGGAGCCTTTAGCCTCGCGATCGCCACCCCCACCGGCCTCATCGGCACCCGCGACCCCAACGGCATCCGGCCCCTCGTCATTGGCACCCTGCCCCGCCCTGACGACACCGCCCCCCTCCGCTACGTCCTGGCCTCCGAAACCTGTGGCCTCGACATTATTGGCGCTGAATATGTCCGCGATGTGGCACCGGGCGAACTGGTATGGATCGACGAGGCTGGCTTAATCTCTCATCAGTGGGCTACCCAACCCCAGCCCAAACTGTGCATTTTTGAGATGATTTACTTTGCCCGCCCCGATAGCCTCATGCATGAGGAAAGCCTGTATAGCTACCGGATTCGGATTGGGCAACGCCTCGCTCAAGAATCCCCCACCGAGGCTGACTTGGTGATTGCCGTCCCTGATTCTGGCATTCCCGCCGCGATCGGCTACTCCCAAGCCTCCGGCATTCCCTACGGCGAAGGACTGATCAAAAACCGCTATGTGGGCCGCACCTTTATCCAACCCACCCAATCCATGCGGGAATCGGGCATTCGGATGAAACTCAATACCCTCAAAGACGTATTAAGCGGCAAACGGGTCGTCATTGTAGACGATTCCATTGTCCGGGGCACCACCAGCCGGAAAATCGTCAGAGCACTGCGGGATGCTGGAGCTACAGAAGTCCACATGCGGATTTCGTCGCCCCCTGTAACCCATCCGTGCTTTTATGGCATTGACACCGACAACCAGGATCAGCTCATTGCCGCGACAAAATCCGTGGCCGAAATCGCGGCCCAAATCGGCGTAGATTCCCTGGAATATCTCAGTTGGGAAGGGATGCTAGAGACAACTCGCGATGACCCCAACAATTTCTGTTCGGCCTGTTTTACGGGGGATTACCCAGTGGCGGTGCCAGAACTGCTCAAGCGGAGCAAGCTCGTCCTCGAAAAGCCAGTTTCGCGGGAAACGGTGCCCACGGCCTGAACCACCCCGACCTGATCTGTTGCCGCGATCGCAGCAATGCGATCGCGGGGCTTGACCAGAACATGAGTCAGGCCCATGCAGCCGGTGCCAAGTCAGCGATCGCCCAACGGCCTATTCAACATTTGCCACCCGGAACCCCATCACACATTCATATTGGGTCGGTTCCTGGTCGTGGTGTTTCATCAACGCCCGCCCACAGCGAAGCTGGCCCCCAGCCCAACGCGGCTGGCCTCCCTGACTGGCCATTAAACAGGATTGGCAAACTTGCTCTGGCGCAATAAGTTGATCGCCCATGAGGATGACTAGCATCGCGTACCTCCCAAGCACCCTCAACTGTGTTTCCATTTTAAGTCAGGACTTCATTGCATTTAGCCCAACCCATACAGAGCTTAATACAGAGAACACCCGGCCTGTGGTTAAGTACGCTGCAATCTGGGTAAAGACCACAAGATCGCGGCGAAACCCAAGAAAACTGGGTCGGCCCTTTCGGCATCCCTGGAAAGCAAGATAGTATGGATAATCGGGATATTGACACCAAGACTATTGCGGCGATCGGTGGGATCTCGCTTCTGAGAACTTGCCCGATGCAATGCGTCTCCGTCCTTTACGAAATAATGTTGCCAAGAGGTTTGTTCTGTGACTCAGACTAACTTAGATTATTTAGCTCAAACCGATCCAGCGATCGCTGAAATCATTGACCGAGAGCTGCGGCGGCAACGGGATCACCTAGAACTGATTGCCAGCGAAAACTTTACCTCGGCAGCGGTGATGGCTGCTCAAGGCTCGGTCTTAACCAATAAGTATGCCGAAGGGCTACCCGGAAAACGCTACTACGGTGGCTGCGAATTTGTGGACGAAGCCGAACAGCTCGCGATCGAGCGCGCCAAAACCTTGTTCGGGGCGGCCCACGCCAACGTCCAACCCCACTCCGGTGCCCAAGCCAACTTTGCCATCTTCCTGAGCCTATTGCAACCGGGCGACACCATCATGGGCATGGATTTGTCCCACGGTGGCCACCTGACCCACGGCTCTCCAGTCAATGTCTCCGGCAAGTGGTTTCAGGTACAGCATTACGGCGTGAGTGCAGAAACCGAGCAACTAGATTACGACCAGGTGCGGGAATTGGCGTTGCAACATCGGCCCAAACTCATCATTTGCGGCTATTCTGCCTACCCACGGGTGATTCAGTTTGACAAATTCCGGGCGATCGCCGACGAAGTTGGAGCCTACCTCCTGGCCGACATTGCCCATATCGCCGGACTCGTTGCCAGCGGCCATCACCCCAACCCCATCCCCTATTGCGATGTGGTGACGACAACCACCCACAAAACCCTGCGTGGCCCCCGTGGTGGTTTGATCCTCACCCGCGATGCCGAATTGGGCAAAAAGCTCGATAAAGCAGTTTTCCCCGGCACCCAAGGTGGCCCCCTGGAGCACGTCATCGCGGCCAAAGCGGTGGCCTTTGGCGAAGCCTTGCGCCCCGAATTCCAAACCTACTCCGGCCAAGTCATTGAAAACGCCAAGGCAATGGCTGCCCAACTTCAAACTCGCGGCATCAAGATCGTGTCTGGCGGCACGGATAATCACCTGATGTTGTTGGATTTGCGCTCGGTTGGCATGACCGGGAAAGTGGCCGATCGCCTGGTCAGCGAAGTCAACATCACCGCCAACAAAAACACCGTCCCCTTTGACCCCGAATCACCGTTTGTGACCAGTGGCTTACGGTTAGGGTCGCCCGCGATGACCACACGGGGGATGGGCCAAACGGAATTTACCGAAATTGGCAACATCATCGCCGATCGCCTGCTCAATCCTGAGGATGCCGCGATCGCCCAAGCCTGTCGCGATCGCGTGGCCAAGCTGTGTAGCAGTTTCCCGCTCTATCCCCACCTGCGGATTCCGGTACCCGCTCTGGTGTAAGGCTCAAAATAACAACTGCACCGATTTAGTCGTCGGTTAAAGGATGCAGCGATCGCTGCGTCCTTTTTTCCAATCTTGGCCTGCGGATGGCCCCAAATTCCAGGGTCTTCCATCCATCGCCGCCAATCATTAGTAAACCTAAACAAAAACATTAGAAATTCAAAAGCATGTCCTGAGCCAGGGCGATCGCCCTACAAAGCCGACCACTCAAGCCTTGCATTAAAATTTCGTTATCAAAGCAACAAAATAATCGTTGTCATTCACAATTCTTTGCTAACTACCATCTGAAATGGAGTAGACTCTTCCTGACGCTATCCTCAAAATCCGCATCATCAGATGAATCACTACTGGTATCACATTGCGGCCTTTCTTCTGGCGGCCCTGGTTGTTCTGTTGGTCACGCCACGGGTCAAACAGTTCGGTCTCAAGCGCGGTTTGGTTGACCGACCGGGGGGACGCAAGATTCACCAACGGCCAATGGTGCGGTTAGGGGGCGTGGCGGTATTTGTGGGAACCATTGTGGCTCTCCTGGTTGTGTGGTGGACGGGCGGCTTTGGGATTCAAACCCCCCAAAAAGAATATGAGCTTTGGGGCGTTGTGATTGGCGGTCTAGCCTTCTTCCTGATCGGCCTAGCCGACGATCTTCTGACCCTATCGGCCAAAACCAGACTGGTAGCTCAATTCACAGTCGCGGCGATCGTCTGGCAGGCAGGAGTGCAGGTTGAATTTTTGACGATTCCCGGCGTGGGTTTGTTCCAGCTTCAGGACTGGATTAGTCTGCCCATCACCGTCGTTTGGCTGGTCGGCATGGCCAACGCCATTAACATGATCGATGGCCTGGATGGTCTGGCGGCTGGGGTTTCTGGGATTGCAGCGATGGTCATGCTGGTGGTGACTTTGTTTATGGGTCAACCTGCCGCCGCCCTCATTGCCGCCGCCCTCGCTGGAGCCTGTCTGGGCTTTTTGCGCTATAACTTCAACCCCGCACAAATTTTTATGGGTGATGGTGGAGCCTATTTCATGGGCTTTACCCTGGCAGGAGTTGGGATTATTGGCCTGGTCAAAGCCGTGACAACGGTGGCGGTCTTGTTACCTTACCTCATTCTGGCGGTGCCCATTTTGGACATTTTCACCGTTGTTGTCTCCCGGCTGCGCCAGGGCCAGTCACCGTTTGCAGCCGATAAGCGCCACCTCCATCACCGGCTGTTAAAAGCGGGACTATCCCAACGGTTAGCGGTGTTGTTTATTTATTCCCTCACATTATGGGCCGGGGCGTTGGCCCTGGCAGTGTCCAATATGCCAAGTGGCTGGGGCTACGCGATCGCAGCCACTGTCATCCTCAGCTTTACCAGTTGGCAAGTCTGGAAAACTGCAAAGCAATCTTGAGCCACCCTTAAGCTAATAAGCAAACCATGACGGCGATCGCAGAAATCATTTGTGTCGGCACAGAACTATTGCTGGGCGACATTCTCAACACCAACGCCCAGTTTTTAGCTCAGGAACTTGCCGATTTGGGCATTGCTCACTACTATCAATCCGTCGTTGGCGACAATCCGGGCCGAATCCAGCAGGTTGTCCAAACCGCCTGCGATCGCGCCAACCTTTTGATCTTCACCGGCGGCTTGGGGCCAACCCCCGATGACTTGACCCACGAAGCCCTTGCCCACTGCTTCGGGGTTCCCCTCGTCGAGCATCCCGAAATCCTGGACGACATTGCCCAAAAGTTTGCCCAGCGGGGCCGCACCATGACCCCCAACAACCGCAAACAGGCATTGCTGCCAGCCGGAGCCAAAGTGCTTACCAATGCCGCTGGCAGTGCCCCCGGTATCATCTGGCAACCCCGCCCCAACCTCACAATTCTGACGTTTCCTGGCGTTCCCGCCGAGGTCAAGCCTATGTGGCGCGAGGTCGCCGTACCCTTTTTGCGGGAGGCGGGCTGGGTAGACAAAACGGTCTATCGGCGAATGTTGCGCTTTTGGGGCATTTCAGAATCGGCCCTGGCAGAAAAAGTGGGCCATTGGTTTGATTCGGCCAACCCCACCGTTGCCCCCTATGCCAATCTCGGCGAGGTCAAATTGCGGATTGCAGCCTTGGCAGCCACAGAGGCGATCGCCCAAACCATGCTGGCTCCGGTCGAACAAGAACTCCGGGCACTCGGCGGCATCGATTGTTATGGAGCGGACAACGACTCGCTGGCCTCGGTTGTGGGCCAATTACTCGCCACCAGTGGCACCACCCTGGCCGTAGCGGAATCCTGCACTGGCGGTGGCCTGGGAGCCATGCTGACCGGAATATCCGGTAGTTCGGCTTACTTTATGGGCGGCATTATTTCCTACGATAACGGGGTAAAAGTCAACCTGTTAGGCGTAAACCCCGACGACCTGGCCAGCCAGGGAGCCGTCAGCGCCACCGTTGCCGAACAAATGGCCATTGGCGTGCGCGATCGCCTGGGCACCACTTGGGGTCTCAGCATCACCGGGATTGCTGGCCCCACCGGGGGCAGTGATGAAAAACCCGTTGGTCTGGTTTACATCGGTTTGTCAGGAAATCATAGCGTAACCAGTTTTGAACACCACTTCGGAGCCTTGCGGGGGCGCGAGTGGGTAAGGCATCTGAGTGCATGTAGCGCCCTGGATCACCTCCGGCGAGAACTACTACAGCAGAAACTTTGAGTTTTTCTGAGCAGATCTGTACCCTCCTCCAACCAAATTGGGTACAATCTTAATATAGAAATAGGTTCAAACCCTGGTACGAGTGCAGCACGTTTGTAGGCTTGGCGCTCGTGACCGCGTTTTGATAAGGAGCTATCTGTTCAATGGATTACCTTGATAAGGTGCTTGAGAAGCTGAAGGAATGGACACGGAAGCTGATTGAGGCTCTGTTAGGGCCAGAAGTTCAGCCGGAGCCGGAGCCGATCCCTATTCCAGTGAACGATCCTCAGCGCCGCTAATCCGGGGTTTCGAGATATATACGGAAACACGTCTGTGGCTGCTCATATTTTGGTGCTTCATGGCCCGAATCTCAATCTGCTGGGCAAACGAGAGCCGGGTATTTATGGTTCGCGATCGCTCGCAGAAATCGACCAACTGTTAGAGGCTGAAGCCGTTACTCTGGGGGTTACACTTCAAACCTTTCAGTCGAACCACGAGGGGGCTTTGGTCGATGCGATTCAGGCGACCTGGGGGGTGCATCAGGGGTTGATTATCAATGCAGGTGCCTACACTCACACCAGCGTTGCCCTTCGAGATGCGATCGCGGGAGTCAACATTCCCACCGTCGAAGTCCATCTCAGCAACATTTATCGGCGGGAAGAATTTCGTCATCATTCCTATATTGCTCCCGTCGCCATCGGCCAGATTAGTGGCTTCGGGGCCGAAAGCTATCGGTTGGGGCTTCATGCCCTCGTCCACCATTTACGGCAGAATCCCGCCTAAGTCATGGCTTAAGGCTTGAGCACAAAACCCTAGCCAAAGGGAGCGATCGCACCTTTAACAATTCGGTTTGCGCCGTCAAAAATATGCTTCAATCAAGCCAACCGCGATCGCTCAGGCAGGGCCGAGGCAGTGTGGTTAGGTCAGTTTACCGGGAGCAGGGGAGCGACGCATGGAAGCATCAGTGTTGTTAGCGGTGAATGGAACGCTGATGCGGGGGTTGGCCCTGAACGGCAACATGCAGCGCGTGCAAGCCCAATTCATCCGGGAAGCCACCACCGCCCCCGTGTATCGGCTGTGGTCAATTGCCGATCGCCATCCAGCCATGCAACGAGTAACCAGCGGCGGACGGGCGATCGCGGTGGAAGTGTGGGCCGTACCATTGGCGGGGGTCAGCACCCTGTTACAGCTAGAACCCCCCGGCTTGTGCATTGGCAAAGTGCAACTGGCCGATGGCGAAACCGTTTTGGGTGTCTTGGGTGAAGCAATTTTGTGTGAAGGACAGCGAGAAATTACGGAGTTTGGTGGGTGGCGAACTTATATCGCTGGGATGAACCCCTAAACTAAAAAAATCCCAAATCGCCTATCATCGACGGTGGACTTCGCGACGCAATCAGGAAAATCAGCATGGAACACGAGGCAATCGACTACAGGGCATACATCGATCAAGCGGCAACCGTGGTGGGCCTGCCACTGCCTGCGGACTATCACCAAGGCGTAGTCGAAAACTTTGAACGGATTGCCGCGATCGCCCAACTGATTCTGGAATTTCCGCTCGACGAGGCGATCGAAATCGCACCAGTCTTTGAACCCTGAGCCACTGGGTCAGCCACTATTGCCTGAGTTTGCTATTATGCCTGAACTATATCCCGATGCCACTGGCATCGCCCAAAGTGTCCGCAATCGTGAAGTCACGGCCAAAGCGGTTGTGGCGGCGGCCCTCGCCCGGATTGCGGAATACAACCCCATGCTCAATTGCTTTACCACCGTGCTGGCCGACCAAGCGATCCAGGATGCCGAGGCCATTGACCAGGCGATCGCCACCGGTCACGATCCAGGGCCACTGGCCGGAGTCCCCTTTGGAGTCAAAGATTTATTTGATATTGCCGGCGTGACCACCCTCGCTGGCTCCAAAATCAATGCGGCGCGATCGCCCGCCCCCCAGGATGCCACCCTGATTCAGCGGCTCAAGCAAGCGGGAGCCATTTTGGTCGGTGCCCAGTTGATGGATGAATACGCCTATGGCTTTGTGACGGAGAACAGCCACTACGGCCCCTGCCACAATCCCCACGATTTGGCGCGGATGACAGGCGGGTCATCGGGCGGGTCGGCAGCCTCCGTTGCGGCGGGGCTTGTCCCCTTGTCTCTAGGGTCGGATACCAACGGTTCAATTCGGGTACCAGCGGCCTTGTGCGGGATTTTTGGCCTCAAACCAACCTTTGGCCGACTGTCTCGCGCCCGCACCTATCCCTTTGTGGCCAGTTTGGATCACCTGGGGCCATTTACGCGCTCTGTCCGCGATAGTGCCCTCGCATTTGATCTGCTGCAAGGGCCAGATCCGGCAGACCCCGCCTGTACCCAGCGTCCCCCCCAGCCCTGTTTACCGGAATTGACCAAAGGGATTGAAGGCTTGCGGATCGCGATCGCCGATGACTACTTTGCCACCAATGCGGCCCCAGAAGTTCTGACTGCGGTGGAACAAATCGGGCAAGCCTTGGGCACAACGAAACGAGTCACCATCCCCGAAGCCAAACGGGCACGGGCCGCCGCTTTCATCATCACTGCTTCAGAAGGCAGCAACTTGCACCTGGAAGATTTACGCCGATCGCCCCAGGACTTTGACACCGCCACCCGCGATCGCTTCTTAGCCGGGGCACTGATTCCCACCACCTGGTATCTCCAGGCCCAACGGTTTCGCGCCTGGTACCGCGATCGCGTCCGCGAAATCTTTCAGCACGTCGATATCATCCTGGCCCCCACCGTCCCCTGTCCTGCCCCGGCGATCGGCCAAACTATTTTGACCCTAGACGGTGTAGAAACCTTACTGCGGCCTAATTTGGGTCTGTTTACCCAACCGCTCTCTTTCATTGGTTTACCCATCATGAATGTCCCCATTCAGCGCCCCGGAGAGTTGCCCATTGGCGTGCAAATTATTGCCGCTCCCTATCAAGAAGCTTTGGCACTCCGGGTCGCAGCGTACCTGGAAAGCCAGCACCTTGTTGCCGCTCCCGTGCCAACCCTTACCTAGTTTCAGGCCGTCACAATGCTTGGATCGCTTGACAGCTTGCGTTGGAAGGGATTTGTTGGGCCGGGGGTTTATCCCTTGGCCAACAAGGAAGCTTATTTCAGCCAGCAGGCGTGTGCCAAGTCACGCCCTGTGTGAGAATTTTTGGTGAACGGTACTGCCCACTAGTCTCGTTGTCCTGGCTCTGCGTAAAGGATGAATGCCTGTGTCCAGCTATGGTCTTGCTCTGCATACCGTCAGCCCGGTGTTGGGGTTGGCGATCGCGAATTTTGCGGGCGATCGCCGGGAGCAAACCTGGGATTTAGGTCGTGCCACCTCCAACGTGTTGCACACCTACCTTATGGAATTTGTCGAACCACAAACCTGGGCCGATCTGAGTTTTGTAGCCGTGGCGCAGGGGCCAGGGGGATTTACGGGTACCCGCATTGGCCTGGTCACAGCCCGAACCTTGGCCCAACAGCTAGAGCTGCCTGTGTTTCCCATCTCGACGCTTGCGGCCGTGGCCTGGGAATGGTGGACGCAGCAACACAACGCAGCAGAGGGAGCGATCGCCGTGGAAATGCCAGCCCAACGGGGAGAAGTCTTTGGAGGCATTTACCATCCCGGCAACTCGCCTTGGCCATCCCTGCGGACTGAGTGGAGCGATCGCAGTCTGCCGCAAGCCGAATGGGAACAGACCCTTGCCACCTGGCCCACCACCGTCCACTTAGTCCACGCCACCCAACCCGCCACCGCCGTAGGCGCAGTTTTGGATCTGGCCTATGGACACTGGCAAGCCGGAGCGCGATCGCCCTGGTCAGAAGCCTTACCCTTCTATGGCCAACACCCTGTCACTTGAACCCCGTCCCGCTTTACTGACTCGCCGCCTGAATCCGATTATCGATGGGGAAACTGGGCGCAGTCCGTTGGGCCAGTTGCACCGCCAACCGTTTCTCCGCTTGGGTATTGACGACCCCCATCAGCACCAACACATTGCCCTGACTTTGCACTTGCAGCCGAAACGGTCGCAGGGTCACATCTTGATTCAAAACCTGCTCCACTTGAGCCGCCGCTGCTTGCACATTGGTCAACCGGGGAGTTCCTGGCGGCACAGGGGCAGGACTGGGTTGCCTGGGCGCAGCAGTGCCAACCTGGGGCCAAGCCAACAGCGCGATCGCGGCGATCGCCCAAAGCCCATGATAATTCCATCGATAGAGTCGCTGCCGCAGCATAAACCGTAAACTCCAAATCAGTTTGGTGTGGGAAGATGCCATCCTTGGCCCATCCTAAAAAATCAGATCCCTGGCTGCCATCTATCCGGCGGTGCGGTATTGTCTGATGGCAAAATCGCCTTGACTTCGCGTAAACCCAACGGCTCTGATTGAAGTATAGACTGGAGTTCCTGAAGCGACGGCCCACCAAGATTGCCCAAATCTTTGAATTTCTGCTGGCCCTGGTGGGTACAAACTTCACACGGTTTCGGTCAACCTATGAAAAGCCCCATAAAGTGTTATGAGTGACATGAAATTCTCCGATATTCAGCTCAAAGTCTGGGCCTTGAAGCATCTGCCTGTCTTGCCCAAAGCCCGCCGCAATTACCAAATCGACCATCTCAAACGGTGCATGAGAATGCCCCAACCCCTGGAAAGTCACTTTTATGAGTGAGATATGTTGATCGCCATCGGCACTGTCCCCCGCGATCGCGATCAACATATCTTTTGTTCATCCAATTATTTATCCTCGCTTTTGACTCATTTGCACCTGCTCGACCAGTTGTTCAACGGTTTGAGCAGGTGCTTTGCAGGTAAAGCCCTGACACACCAGGCCCACCGTTGCCGCCGGGAGATCCGGTTCCAGCTTGTAAACCACCGTCGGCCCATACTGAGGTGCCAGGTCTTGCACGCGATCGCGGCTGGTTCGCACTAAGGTTTGGTGATAATACCAATCCCACGCCGAAAACAAGCTGGGGCAAGCCTGGGGCGATCGCTCCAGCACACTGCCAAATGCCTGCAAAGTCTGCTCGGCGCGATCGAGGTAAGTGAGATCATCAGATAACAGCGCCAACCGGATCAAATTGCTGACAGCCACCCCATTGGCCGCCGGAGTCGCACTATCCATGTAGCTGCGTTCCCGAATTAGCAAATCCGGGCGGCTGTCTGTGCCAAAGTATCCCCCTGCCTCCTCACTCCAAAGATGCTCATCAAACTCAGCTTGCAGACGTAGGGCGTGCTCTAGCCAGGGCGTGGGGTCAGTCGCCGCGATCGCCAACTCCGCTTGATGCAGATCTACCAAGGCTTTGATAAATAGGGCGTAGTCTTCCGCCTGGGCCACGACTGCCGCCTGTCCGGCATAATTCACCCGCTGGAAACGCCCCTCGACCCGTTGCTGGGTCAGACAGAACTGAGCCGCCGCGATCGCCAAATTGAGCCAGTCCGGTTGGTGCCACACCGTCGCTGCCCGCGCCAAGCCAGAAATCATCAAGCTATTCCAGGCCACAATCATCTTGGTATCCGTCACCGCAGGAATCCGCCCCGGCCAGGGTTGGGTTTTGGCCTCCTGATTATTCCGGGCGGGGGGAAACGGAGTCTGGCGATCGCGAGTCCCATAGCGCGCTTCAAACAAAGTCGCCAAGCCCTGCTCCGTGGCTTCACTTAATGCCCCCGGATGCCGCCGCTGCAAGACAATCTGGCCCTCAAAATTCCCTGCCAGAGTCACGGTGAAATCCGTTTCCAAGGCCGTCAGCGTGGCCTCATCTAAAAGCGCCTTCAACTGAGAGTAGGCCCAGACGTAAAACGCCCCTTCCTCCGGTTCTGCCGCTGCTGCTGTTGCAAAACTGTCCGCATCTTGCGCCGCATAAAAATAGCCGTCCGGTGCGGTCATTTCCCGCTGGAGCCACTGCACTGTCAGCGCGATCGCCCGCTCAAAGGCCGGTTCCCTGGCCCCCGCACTCCACAAATTCGCCAGATACTCCATGATCTGGCCATTATCGTAGAGCATCTTCTCAAAATGGGGCACTGTCCATGTCGAATCAACGGTATAGCGATGAAAGCCCCCCGCCACATGGTCAAAAATGCCTCCCAGCGACAGATCCATCCCCCGCTGCAAACTCAGCTTCGGCGCATCGTAACGGGATTCCAAGGGTAAACGACTGGCCCGTTGCGCGACTTCGGCATAGGGAATCATCGGGAAACTTGGCCCCATGCCCCCGCCGGACACCACCCCCGTGTTGTATTCCATGCCTTGCTGAAACACAGTGCGACTCAGTTCGGGGACAGGTTCCAGGCGAGTCATCCCCTGCAAATTGGCCAGCATCTCCGTTTTGATGGTTTGGAGTTTTGTTTTTTCAAGGTCGTAGTATTGCCGCACCGATTGCAACACCTGGAAGAAGCCCGGTCGCCCATACCGAGGTTCCGCCGGAAAGTAAGTACCGCCATAGAACGGCACCAGATCCCCTGGGGTCAGAAAAATATTGAGTGGCCAGCCGCCCTGTCCGGTCATCATTTGCAGGGCTTGCATGTAGATACTGTCGATATCAGGGCGTTCTTCCCGATCGACTTTGATGGGCAAAAACTGCGCGTTGAGGTAATCCGCGATCGCCCCGTTGGAAAATGCCTCCCCTTCCATCACCGTGCACCAGTGACAACTGGAATAGCCAATCGACAAAAAGATTGGTTTGTTCTCCCGTTCGGCAGTGGCCAACGCCGCCTCGCTCCAGGGCCACCAATCAATCGGGTTATCGGCGTGTTTTCGCAAATATAAACTCTTCGCAGCAGCAAGACGATTTGGCATAATTTTTCAATGGGTAATCACAACCAGTCGCCAGAACCAGTCATCCTAGTTTTTCCCTTCTACCCTACACCGCTTCCCCCAAACGGCGTTCTCTCCATCGTCTAAACTAGGACAGCAAGGAGCATTACTAAGGTTATGCAAGTATTTGTACTGTTATTTAATGTCGGCACCGATAACGAAGGATTGCACACGTTGCAGTTGAACGGGCAAGATTGGGTGCTCATGTTTGAAGACGAAGATGACGCAACCCGCTATGCGCTGTTGTTAGAAGCCCAGGACTTTTTGACCCCAACCGTGGAAGCGATCGCCCAGGAAGAAATCGAAGAATTTTGTAATGGCGCGGGCTTTGGCTATCATCTCATTCCCAAAGGCTTTGTCCCAGAGTCAGACTTGGAGCGGTTGCTGGTGATGCCCCCCGAAAGAAACGTCGCGGAAACCGATTGGGCGCGGGAACAAAAAGGCCAATCTTCCCCCGCTGAGCCAACGCCTGAAGCCGACAACGAGGACGAGGCAATCTTGTCCGATACGGAACTGGAACAAATGCGGCGACGGCTAGAGGGCTTGCTGTAAGTTGCTCAGCCCGGAACCAGGCCAGTGATGCCTGCACTCAGCAGTACACCGGGCCACAAGCGCCACACTAAACAAACTCAGGATTCGGTGTTTTGCGATCGCGCTATATTTACGCGATGTGCAACTAACGTTCCCTCATCCCAACCCTTCTCCCCAAGGAGAAGGACTTTCGGCCATTTCTGGTTCCCTCTCCCGTTGGGAGAGGGCTAGGGTGAGGGCATCTTGGCAACGGTTTTGGCAAAGTCGCACATCGCGCTATATTTCCAATTTCCCATTACCCCCTATGATTGAGGATGGTCAGTCTAGCCAGAATCGACCTGAAGTTTTTTCCACGTCCCTATGCAACCGCTTCCAGAACGGGGTCACTTGCTGACCGAACAATCGAATCCTGCCAGCCAAAATCTTGATCAGATGACGGCCCTTGAACTGGTGGATCTGTTTAACCAGGAAGATGCCAAAGTGATCGCGGCGATCGCCCAGGCGAGGGAACCCTTGGCCGCAGCGGTGGATTATGCTGCCAGTGCCCTCCGTCAGAGCGGACGGTTGTTTTACATCGGCGCAGGCACCAGCGGGCGGTTGGGGGTGTTGGATGCGGCAGAATGTCCGCCCACTTTTTGCACCGATCCAGAACAAGTCCAGGGCATTATTGCGGGGGGAGCAGGGGCGTTGGTGCGGAGTTCGGAGGATCTGGAAGACCGGGCCGAAGATGGAGCCGCCGCGATCGCCCATCACCACGTACACGCCCATGATGTGGTTGTGGGGATTACCGCTGGCGGCACAACGCCTTACGTCCACGGGGCATTGCAAGCAGCACGGCAACGAGGAGCCAAAACCGTATTTATCGCCTGTGTGCCCAAAAACCAAGTGGAGGCGATCGTGGATGTGGACATTCGCCTCCTGGTTGGCCCCGAAATTCTGGCTGGCTCAACCCGCCTCAAAGCAGGCACCGTCACCAAGTTGGCCTTGAATATCATCTCGACGGGGGCAATGGTGCAGTTGGGCAAGGTCTACGGCAACCGCATGATCGATGTCGCCGTGACCAATACCAAACTCCACGATCGCGCCCTGCGGATTCTCTGTGATTTGACGGAGTTGCCCCGCGAGGAGGCCGGACGATTGCTAGAAGCCAGTGGTCGCAAAGTCAAGCTTGCCTTGTTGATGCATTGGGCCGCCGTCGATCGCGCCACGGGAGAGCGCCTCCTGGCTGAACAACACGGCAATTTGCGGCAAGCAATCCAAGCAGCCCAGACAGCCTAAAATCTTTGACTGTGAACGGTTTGGGCCGTTGATCTGATATCTCAAAAGGCGTATTCATTGCCAACGCGGCCGCTAGAGCGCGATCGCTAGAGAGACCCCTGATTTTGGAGCCAGGGTTGCGGGCTGCTTGGGAAATAACCGCGATCGGCCACAACCCGCACAACCCGAAATACACGTAGTTTTTTTATTCTATTGCGAGATCTTAAGTGAAGATACGATGAAATTTGCGCGTCAGGTTTACTGAACTCAGAGTTTTCACATAGGCTTAGGAATCTGGCCCACATAAAACTCCCAGTTAACACCTGACATGGCACATCCAAAATTTTGGGGTAAAACCCACTACCTCGCGGTACTCAGCACACTGCCGATCGCCCTCACTGCCCTGATTGCCGACGTAGCCCAGGCTTTTGGCTTTACCCATACCTACGTCTTTGGCGATAGCTTGTCGGATACGGGCAATCTGTTTACCTTGACAGGGGGGTTAGTGCCGCCGCCGCCCTATGCCCAACGCCTGTCCAATGGCCCGGTTTGGGTGGAATACTTGGCCCCCAAATTGGGGACACCGCTGACCAGTTTTGCGATCGCCGGAGCCAGTACCGGCACCACGAACACCACCATTCCCGCCCTCGGCGGCATCAGCAACCAAATCGATGTCTTTAACTTACTCAACCCCGTTGCTGATCCCGATGCGCTTTATATTCTCTGGGGCGGGGCCAATGATTATCTGGGTGGTCGCCAAACCGATCCCACCATCCCCGTTACCAACTTGACCAATTCAGTTCTGGCTTTGTTTGGGGCCGGAGCCAGAAATATCGCCGTGGCCAATCTGCCTAATCTGGGCCGTCTCCCCGGCACTTCCGATGATCCAATGGTGTCCCAGGGGTTGTCAACGTTGACCAGTGTCCACAACGCCTTGTTAGCCCAAAGCCTGAGCGCCTTAGAGGCCAATCCCGCCCTTGGCCCCCAGTTGAATGTATTGGCCCTGGACATCAACGCTTTGTTTAGCGACGCGATCGCCAACCCCGCCAGCTATGGCCTCACCAATGTCACGAACTCCTGCATCTTCCCACCACCGTTGGTAGTCCCACCGGGAACCCCCATCAGCATTTGTCCCAATCCAGACGAATACCTATTTTGGGACGATATTCACCCGACGACAACGACCCACGCCGCGATCGCCGATTTTGCTTTTGCTGAAATTGAGGCAGCAGCAGTACCCGAACCCGCAACCACCGTGGGTGTTTTCACTTTTGCAGCCTTTTTGGGCGGTGCCAGACGGCGACGGCGGCGGCAACAGGCCACCCCAGCCATCGCCCCCAAGGCCCCAAAGGTCTAACCGCCAGCTAAGCCACGGCCTGCTCCAGCGATCGCGTGGGTGGGGCCGAGGCGACCGGGAGCGGCAACACCCGCCCCACTGCCGCCGCAATGGGGCCTAAACTTGCAGCCAGCGATCGCATCTCGTCTAACGACAACGCCTGCCGCGCATCAGAAATTGACTGCTCTGGCTCTGGGTGGCACTCAATGATTAGCCCATCGGCTCCAGCGGCGATCGCGGCCCTGGCCAAAGCTGGTACCAGTTCCCGCTTCCCGGCAGCATGACTCGGATCAACGATTACAGGTAAATGGGTCAACTGTTTGAGCGCCACCACCGCCCCCAGATCCAACACATTCCGCGTGAACGAGTCGAAACTCCGAATTCCTCGTTCACACAACACCACCTGAGGATTGCCGTGGGCCAGAATATATTCCGCCGCCATCACAAATTCTTCCACCGTTGCCGCCAAACCCCGCTTTAACAAAATGGGCTTGTCCACCTGGCCCAACGCTTTTAATAACTCGAAATTTTGCATATTGCGACTGCCTACCTGGAGCATATCCGCATAGGTCGCAACGGTTTCAATCTGGGCGATCGCCATTACCTCCGTCACCACGGGCAAGCCAAACTGCTCCCGCGTCGCCGCTAACACCTGTAACCCCGCTTCGCCCATCCCCTGAAAACTGTAAGGAGAAGTGCGCGGTTTATAGACCCCACCCCGTAACGCCTGCACTGAGGTTGTCGCCAGCGATCGCGCCACCGTTGCCATTTGCTCCTGGCTTTCGACCGCACACGGCCCACCAATTAACACTAACTCTTTTCCCCCAATAGTCACCCGATCCGACAGGTGTACCTGTGTTTGCTGGGTACTATCCGCTTTCATTGCCAAGGTTGCTGTGATCACGGTTAAACTCCTTAGAAAAATCATTAACTAGCCAACAAAAAAGCCCGAAACCGCAATTGGGCCGGGCTGCATAAACAAGTCATCGCAAAGCTAACCCGGTTGCCTCCTAGGCCAAAAGTAAAATCCCCAAAACCAACCCATCTGAGAAATCATGCCAGCTTGCCCAACGTCACTTTGAACGGTATCCATCAACTTAAACCCAGACCAACAAAAAAGCCGCAGATTTGTATCTACGGCTCACCTGAGAAGACAGCAAAAACTGCTCACTCTCGGTGAACCGCCTTGAACCAGCTATAAAATCGCCAACTCTGATGATACATATCCTGCTCCTCGCCCTTCGCAATTGAGACTTCGGGAACCTTGGGCCAGCAACGTAAGGGTTCCCATCATTGTGTTGAACTTAACAAAGGTATTTAGCCGTCGTCAAGCCACCAGTCGGGTGAATTTTGCCAATTTCTTTTAAATTCCCTGTCAATCGTCGAGGGAGACATCAGTAATTCTACAGAGGCTACATTTTTTAGTTTACAAAATAAAACCTCTTGTTCACGAGTTTTTAACAAAAAGTCCGTGGTTGTACGATATATATGAACTTAAGGGAACTATTATAGAGGAGAGCATTCAGGGCAATCAGAAATTATGAGTTATTTCAATCCCCCAATCGGTTGCTACTTCGTGATGATGGTCTGTGCTTACGGTGCCCACGTCGTTTGCCTGAATGGTCTCGCTGCGTTGGCCGACCAGAAAGGGACAGCAGGGCTTGATTTGCCAAATTATTCAACCAACCCGATCGAGCGATCGCCCCGACTCGCCGAGTATGATCCGGGCCAAGTCGGGCAGCCGACCCAAACGGGTGGTTCTGGTGGGCGCTGGGTTGCCGCGATCAGCGTGGGTTGATTGGTTGTGAAGTCGCTTGAGTTTTAGCATCAGTCGTCAGGTTAGCCGCACGGGTCTTCCAGGTCGTTTCAGGTAAGCGGAATCGAACCGTGTCAGTGGATAGGCTAAAACTGGCAGTCAAAATTATTTCCTATATTTTGTTTCAATCTATACAGTTCTAGACTCACTTTCTGGTAAGTGGGCTGTTTTTGTATGCATTGAATGCAAAAGCGATCGCACCGTCTCTGAAACCAGAAAAACGGCGCGATCGCGATTACTTTATGCCTTCTGCCAGAAGTTAGAACTGCATTTCCGCAGCCTGGACTTTTTCGATCTGCTTCTTCTTCAAGACCAGCATAATTTGCGCCATTGTGACGGCAACAAAGAATGCTAACAGACCCAGAATGCGGTTGGGGCTTTGCAATACAATCTCTGCATCAACCTGGCCAAAACCACCCACATTGGGATTATCAGTCAAGGCATCCCCCGCTTTCACAGCTTGGCCTTCCGTGGCGATTAACGCAGGGCCAGCGGGAATTTCATCCACGACAGTACCGCCCGCTTCAGTCTGAATCGTGACTTTGTAGTTGCCATAATCATCTTTGCTGATCTGGCTAATGGTGCCTGCCGCAGAAGCGTTGTAAACCGCATTGTTGCTCTTGTCACCCGTGGGGTAAACCTGGCCACGGCCTCGGTTGCCGCCAACGTGAACAGAGTATTTACCAAATTTGATGGCACTGTCGGTGTTGGGGTCGGGCGAAAGGATCGGGAAAACAATTTCGCTGTACTGTTCACCCGGCAACGGCCCGACGACGATGATGTTTTCTTGATCTTCGCTGTAAGGCTGGAAGTAAACGTCGCCAACCTTTTCCTTCATTTCTTCAGGGATGCGATCGGGAGGCGCAAGCTTAAAGCCTTCGGGCAGCATGACCACCGCCCCGACGTTCAGTGGGCCTTTTTCGCCCCCGGCTACAACTTGCTGCACGCTTTTGTCGTAGGGGATTTTGACCACGGCTTCAAACACACTGTCGGGTAAAACCGATTGTGGCACTTCGACTTCGGTGGGCTTTTTGGCCAGATGGCAGTTGGCACACACGATCCGCCCGGTTGCCTCGCGGGGGTTCTCGTAGGCTTGTTGGGCAAAGATGGGGTATGCTTGCGCCTCGCTGGAGACAACGAAGCCACTGGTGAGTAGGAGGGCGGCTGTGGCGATCGCCAGGAGGAGTGTCCGTTTGGCTGAACGGAAGCCCACCCGCAATGACTCAGCGAAATAACGTGTTCTCATGTCAGAATTTTTGCTTGATTAGGAACTTAAGAATGAAAATTACACCCACGCTAGACCGAACTGCCTAGAGCAAGACTCAGTGGCACTGGTTCCTACTAAGGCATCGATGGTCAAATCAGCGCGATCGACAGCAAGGGGACACTCAACTAGGCCCACCAGGGATCTTCGTCGGTGCGGAAGTCCGTTTCTGTCCAAGGGGTAAAGGCCACTTTGTCATTTTCCACCGAGGCGTGCACTAGGGCCAAGGACAAGGGTGCGGGGCCACGGACAACTTTCCCTTCGCTGTTGTACTGGGAACCGTGGCAGGGGCACATAAACTTGTTCTCGCTGGCATTCCAGGGCACGACACAGCCTAGGTGCGTACAGACCGCATTCAGACCAAAATCAGCAATGGATTTGTCCTCTTGCACAATGATGTAGGTGGGATCGCCCTTGAGGCCCTGCGCCAAGACGTGATCACCAGGGTTATGAGTCGCCAAAAAGTCACTCACAACCACGTCGTTGCCCAGCGCGTCTTTCGCTGTGACACCGCCGCCACCACCACCAGAGGAGGGCGGAATAAAATATTGAATAACCGGATATACCATACCTAGAACCGCGCCAGCGCCTGTGCCAACCATTAGCAGGTTCATGAATTGGCGACGACCCATATCAGGCACGTCAGAGGATCCAGAGAGTTGAGTCATGATGTTAAGCAGTATTTAAGGATCGGTCTTACTTGAGACAAAGGATGAATGCCTGCACCGTTGGCCAATTTCGCCTGTTGCACCCAAAGCGAGTTTGACCAAGCAGCTAGCACAGCAACCTGATTTGTTTGATGGTGCCAACGAGCAGCGAACTGCGGGGCGGTTGGAACGCGATCGCATCAGGTGTTAATGGTAATTATTACAGACTGTAAGCATCCTGAAAAACAGGAGTGTTGGATTGATTGCTACGAAATGTTAAGAAGAAGGGGGGAAGCCTGAAAAAATTGGTGCGTTAACGCGGGTATGGATTCGCGGATTGATTTCCGTTGCGGCACTGGCAGGGATGGTTCTTGGCACTATAGGATACTGAGTAGGGGTTATGACTGGACAAGGGTTGCGCCAACTGTTGTTGAATAAGTGGGGGCGCTCATACGATCTGCAATTGCGTCGGATTCAGGGCCAGATTTCAGTTTTGGTGATGTGGAAATATTTGGAGCAAGCCTCTTTTCCCATGACAGAAGCTGACTATCTCGCCCATTTGGACGCGATCGCGACCTATCTGCGGGAGTGGGGCGGGGTGGATCAGGTGGAAACATTTGTGGCGGAGACCCGTGAACGGCCCCGGTTGGGGAAGGCTGTCCGCATTCCCTTAGACTTGGGGGAGCGGGCTTCGGAGTGGATTTTGGATAACTAGGGTAGGCAGGGCATGGGTCTGGAGACGGTCAGGACGGCGAGTACGGCAGCATTGACGGCGATCGCGGGGGCGGAACGGGTATTAACAGGCCAAACGGCCCAACCCACAACGGGGGCACAGGCGATCGCGCCGGGGGCAGAGTTGTCCCATTGGGTGAGTCCGGCGACGGTGGCGGATCTGGCGGCGGTGTTGGCAACGGCCCAGGCCGAAGCTTGGCCGGTCATTCCCTGTGGTGCGGGGAGCAAGTTGGATTGGGGCGGTTTGATTACGGGGACGGCGATCGCCCTCAGCACCCAACACCTCAACCGCTTAATTGACCATGCGGTGGGAGATTTAACCGTCACGGTGGAAGCGGGGATGCCCTTTGCCACCTTACAAGCCCTTTTGGCCGCCCAGGGGCAATTTTTGGCGATCGATCCGGCCTATCCCGACCAGGCCACGATCGGCGGAGTCCTGGCCACAGGGGATACGGGTTCCCTGCGCCATCGCTATAGCAGTGTGCGGGATATGGTGCTGGGGCTGGAGTTTGGGCGGGCCGATGGGCAACTTGCCAAAGCGGGGGGGCGCGTGGTCAAAAATGTGGCGGGGTATGACCTGATGAAGTTGTTCACGGGGTCCTATGGCACCTTGGGCGTGATCACGCAGGTGACGTTGCGGGTATATCCCTTGCCGGAAAGCTCCCAGACTGTAGTCTTGACTGGGGATGGGGCGGCGATCGCCCAGGTGGCCCAACAACTTTTGCGTTCGGCCCTGACTCCCGTCAGCGTGGATTTAGTCTCGGCGGCGGCGGGCGCGGCCTGGGGCTGGGGCACTGGCGATGCCCTGGTGGTACGCTTTCAGGGGATGGCGGCCAGCGTGCAAACCCAGGTGGCGACGATCGCGGCTTGGGGGCGATCGCACCAGTTGACCGTCGTGGACTATGACCAGACAGCGGATGGCGCTCTATGGGAACGGTTACGAGATCGAATGACGCAAACCCGCCCGCCCACCCCAATCGCTTGCAAAATAGGAATACAACCAACAGCGGCGATCGCTCTCTATCGCCAATTGGAAACTTTGGACTTGGTAGAATGGGCGGGGCAAATTCACCTGGGCAGCGGTTTAGGGCGGTTACTCCTGCCAATGGTGGAACCCGCGATCGTGACCCAAATTCGGCGTTTTTGTCAGGCTCACCAGGGCTTTTTGTCTGTGCTCCAGGCACCGCCCACCTTCAAGCAGCAGATCGACGTTTGGGGCGATGGGGGCAATGCGATCGCCGTGATGCAAGCCATTAAACAGACCTTTGATCCACGCCGGCTCTTAAGTCCGGGGCGCTTTGTTGGGGGAATTTAACGGTTATTCAGTTGATCGCAAGGGGCGATCGCGCCGGGAACCAGTTCGCACACATCACTTTACGGGGATCGAGGTATGGGGGAACACACAACCACAGCACAATCAGCGCCACAACCAGCAGCAGGCGCGATCGCCTCAATCACCACCTTTGATGCCAAATCTCCCCCCAATCCCAAATTAATTGACACCTGTGTCCACTGCGGGTTTTGCCTGTCCACCTGCCCCAGCTATCGCGTCATCGGCAAAGAAACCGACTCCCCGCGCGGTCGCATTTACCTCATGGACGGCATCAACGAGGGAGAAATTCCGCTTTCCCCAGCCACCGTGCAGCATTTCGACTCTTGCCTGGGGTGTTTGGCTTGCGTCACCACCTGTCCATCGGGGGTGCAATACGATCAGCTGATCGAAGCAACCCGCCAGCAAGTCGAACGGAACCATCCGCGATCGCTCCCCGAACGCCTGCTTCGGCAACTCATCTTTTCCGTCTTCCCCTATCCCGACCGCCTGCGCCTGCTCCTCCGCCCCCTGGGCCTCTACCAAAAATCTGGCCTCCAACGCCTGGTGCGATCGCTCCCCCTGCTCCAGCGCCTCTCCCCCCAACTGGCCGCAATGGAGTCCATGTTACCGCCCATTGCCCCCCAAGCCTTTCAAGACACCTTACCAGAGCGGGTTCCGGCCCAAGGTTCCCAGCGATATCGGGTGGGCTTACTATTGGGCTGTGTGCAGCGATTGTTTAACCCCGCCGTCAACGAGGCCACCGTCCGCGTCCTCACCGCCAATGGCTGCGAAGTCATCATGCCCAGCACCCAGGGCTGTTGCGGCGCACTGACCCACCACCAAGGCCGCGAAGCCCAAACCCAAGACCTCGCGCGGCAACTGATCGATAGTTTCGCCAGCGCCAACGTCGATTACATCCTCATCAATGCTTCCGGTTGCGGCCATACCTTGAAGGAATACGGCCATATTTTGGCCGACGACCCCGCCTATCGGGACAAAGCCAAAGATTTTGCCGCCAAAGTGCGCGACGTACAGGAGTTTCTGGCCGCCGTGGGCTTAACCGCCAAGCTGTCCCCCTTACAGACTGAGCCGCTGCCCCTGGTCTATCAGGATGCCTGTCACATGTTGCACGGCCAAAAAATTAGCGTGCAGCCCCGGCAACTCTTGCAGCAAATTCCCGGTGTGCAACTGCGGGAACCATTGGATGCGGCCTTGTGTTGTGGGAGTGCTGGAGTTTACAACATCTTGCAACCCGACGTGGCCGCCGAGCTAGGTCGCCAAAAAGTGCAGAATTTGACGAATACCGGAGCAGCGGTGATTGCCTCAGCCAACATCGGCTGTTTTGTGCAGATCAGCAAACACTTGCAACTACAAGCAAAAACCATCCCCGTGTTGCATCCCATGCAGTTGCTTGATTATTCGATTCGCGGCTTATCCCTAAAGCGAGTCGAAGAAAGCAATTCATAAAAAATAACCTGGCAGCCCCCCGCCAGGTTATTCAGGTTGCACTTGAGCAACTGTCTATGGTTCTACGATACGGCCTGAAAGCTCTGGTAACCCTCGCCTGGGCGGATGACATTGGGCCACAGACTGTAGGAACTGACTGGGTGAACGGGCGATCGCCCAGATGGGTGAGGGGGGGAGCGAACAGCCCAATTTGGCTCTGTCGATCCGCCATCGGATGGGCCAACCGCTTCAGCACGCTGGCCGGATCACACTCCGGGTTAAATCGGCAGATCGGCGCGGGGGGCAAAGGTTTCCAGTTGGCGCAGTTTTTCGTATAGTTCCCGCTCTGAGTCAGTGAGTTCTTTGGGGACGACGATTTGAATTTCGACAATTTGGTCGCCGCGATCGCCCTCAACGGGATACCCCTTGTTCGCCATGCGTAACCGTTGGCCAGAACGCACACCGGGGGGAATCGTCATTTTCACCAGGCCATCCAAAGTGGGCACTTCGATCGCCCCTCCCAGGACGGCCTCGCTGGGCGTAATCGGCAGTTGGCAAAACACATCGTTGCCTTGCAAGCTGAAAAACGGATGGGGCGTGACTTCAATTTTGAGGTACAGATCGCCGCCCGCAACCCCTTGCCCCTTGAGCCGCACCCGCTGTCCCGTCACCATCCCAGACGGCATATTCACTTCCAGCGATCGCCCATCTTCCAGGCGAATGCGTTCTCGCCCGCCCTGATAAGCCCGTTCCAGGGGGACAGCTAACCGGGCCTCCGCATCTCGTGGTTTAGTGCGGGGGACGGTGTAGGCCGTTTTGGTGGTGCGAGGGCGATAGGGATCGGTGGCGCTGGGTTCGGGGGCCGTGGTCGCCGGTGCCCGTCGATTCAGCATTTGGTCAACAAAGGTATTGAAGTCGCTAAATTCGCTGAAGTTTTGGTCGCCCTGGCGATCGCCCCCCCAACCATTCCAAACCCGCGACACGGCTTTGGCCCCCGCCTGAAACCCAGGTCGCTTCCAAAACCGGGCAAACTGGTCGTACTGGGCACGGTTGTCGGCATCCGAAAGAATTTCGTAGGCTTCGTTGATCAGTTTGAAGCGATCTTCCGCCGCTTTATCACCAGGATTCAAGTCGGGGTGGTATTGCCGCGCCAACTTTCGGAAGGCTTGCTTGACCTCCTCTGGAGTCGCCTCTGGTTGCAGTCCTAAGATATCGTAATAATTCCGAAAGTTTTGCATAGACGAAAGGACTTAATCACCACGAATCACAACATAGCCTGGTCGTTCAACACCGATCGCCCTAGAGCCATTCATCTTCTTCTTCCCAACTATCCGTGTAGGTGCTGGGGCGGGCGTTGCGGGGGGGCTGCTCATACTGAGGATTGGCGTTCTTGCGGGTCGAGGCTCCGGTAGAGGCATCATAGCCCCCGGTGGGGCGGCTACTGCCTGCGCGATCGCCCCGCTCTAGCCCATTACTCCGCAGTCCACTGCTCCGGCCCGCATCTGGGTAGGCATCCCGCGAGGCGACCCCATCGGCATTGGTGGAACGGGTACGCGGGGAATACGGCTCTGTCCCGGCTCCAGGGCGATCGCGGCTATCCCGACTGGGGGTGTCCCATCCAGACCCACGACTGCCTGCATTCCGGCCAGTTTCATCCCGGTTGTAGCTGTCGCGGTTCCGGCCCCCGCGATCGCCATAGGCATCTGACCCACTGTAGGCATCCCGGCGCGGTGCAGGATCACGGGAGGGGGCGTTATCCCGGCTGTAGCTATCGCGGCCAGACCCAGGGCGATCGTAGGGATCTCGGCTGTAGCTGTCGCGATCGTAATTGTCCCGGCTATTATCTCGGCTGTAATTATCGCGGCTGTAGCTATCGCGGCTGTAGCTATCGCGGCCATAATCATCCCGGCTGTAGCCCTGGCTGGCGCGGCCATTGCTGCGGCCCCCGGTTTCCCAATCATCATCATCCCAACTATCGGTCTGGCGGCTGGCACGGGTGGCCCCATAGCGATTCGTATCCCCCGTCCGGGAATAGCCACTGCTGCCGTAACCGCTGCTGCCGTAGCTGCCGCCATAACCGCTGCCGCCGTAGCCACTGCTGCCATAGCTACTACCGTACCCTGAGCGATCGTCATAATAGCCCCGACGGCGATCGTCGTAATCGTAGTAGTAATCTTCGTCATCATCAGCAAAGAAGCTCTTGATTGCCCCTAAGAGGCTGTCTTCTTCGGCAATTTCCTTATTGCGCTGCAAGACATCCCGCGTGAGGTCATACAACGCATCCTGCAAATCGGCTTGATAGCGATCGATGTCGCGCTCGTCATTCCGGGCCAGAGCATCCTTGAGCTGGCGGGAAGTCGCCTCAATGCGCGATCGCGAACTACTGGTAAACTGCATCCCGAAATCCAGCGTCGCTTCCCGCAATTGCCGTTCACCTTTAAGGATCAGGGATTCCGCATCATTCCGCTTTTGCACCTTGGCCTTTTTCTGGCGATCGGCTTCGGCATATTCCTCCGCATCCCGCATCATCCGGCTTACTTCTTCATTGCTCAACGTCGAAGCGCCCTGGATGGTAATGCTCTGTTCCCGTCCGGTTGTGCGATCCATCGCCGTCACTTGCAGGATTCCGTTGGCATCAATATCAAACGCCACTTGCACCTGGGGGATGCCGCGCGGGGCCGGAGGAATGCCCGTGAGCTTGAAGCGGCCCAAGGATTTGTTGCCCGTGGACATATCCCGTTCCCCTTGCAGAACGTGGATTTCGACGAGGGTTTGGTTATCTTCGCCTGTGGAGAAGATGTCCGATCGCCGCACAGGAATCGTTGTGTTGCGGGGAATCAACACCTTCATCAAGCCGCCCACGGTTTCCAGGCCCAAGGACAGGGGGGTGACATCCAACAGCAAAATATCTTTGACTTCGCCGCCCAAAATCCCCGCTTGAATTGCCGCCCCGATCGCCACCACCTCATCAGGGTTAACATTCTGATTGGGTTCGCGATCGATGAAACTGCGGACAAGCTGCTGCACGATGGGAATCCGCGTGGAACCACCCACCAACACCACTTCATCAATTTGCGCCGGACTCAGCCCCGCATCCCGCATGGCCTGTTTGACTGGCCCCCGCAACCGCGCCAACAGGTCGCCGCATAGCCCTTCAAATTCTGATCGAGTCAGGCGAGTTTCGATATGTTTGGGGCCGTCCTCTGTCGCGGTAATAAACGGCAAGTTAATCTCCGTTACCCCCACACCCGATAGCTCGATTTTGGCCTTTTCTGCCGCTTCGGTCAGCCGTTGCAAAGATTGGCGATCGCGCCGTAGGTCTACCCCCTCTTGGGCCAGAAATTGCTCCGCCAGCCAATCCACAATTTTTTTATCGAAATCGTTGCCGCCCAACTGAGTGTCCCCAGCGGTGGCCTTCACCTCAAACACGCCCTCGCCGACATCCAGGATGGACACATCAAACGTCCCGCCCCCCAGGTCAAACACCAAGAGCGTCTGGCTATCCCGGCGATCGAGGCCATAGGCCAGGGAAGCCGCCGTCGGTTCATTCAATATCCGTTTAACATCTAACCCGGCAATGCGCCCCGCATCCCGTGTGGCTTGTCGCTGGGAGTCATTAAAATAAGCTGGCACCGTAATCACAGCCCCCGTCACCGGCTCACCGAGATAACGGCTGGCTTCGTCAGCCAACTTCCGCAAAATCATCGCCGAGACTTCTTCTGGGGCAAATTCCCGCTGTAACCGAGGACATTTAATTTTGACGTTGCCATATTCGTCCTTGCGGATGGTGTAGGGCACCCGTTTAGAGTCGGCGGTGAGTTCGGTGTATTTGCGGCCAATAAAGCGTTTCAGGCCAAAAAAGGTATTTTGTGGATCGAGCACAGCCTGCCGCCGCGCCAACTGCCCCACCAACCGTTCGCCATCTTTGCTGAAGCCCACAACGGAAGGGGTTGTCCGCATACCTTCGGCATTCGCGATGACAACGGGTTTTCCCCCTTCCATCACGGCCACTACCGAATTTGTCGTACCCAGGTCTATGCCGACGACTCTACCCATTCCTGTCTGATCTCCCCTATCCTGCTTGAGCAACGCTAATGGCTGAATTCATTGTATCGCGCGAATGAAATGTCCCTGAGGTTCGCTTGGTCGCAATCACAACCGACACAACCTAGACGGAATGAACCAGTCCTCCATTTGGCCAAGTTGCAGTTTGAACGCCAATCATACCGACAAAATCGCGCGATCGCTGATCACTCTCTAACTTTTATCCCATCTTGATGAGCTAGTTCCGGCGATCGCCAGTCTTCCCTCCCGTCAGCGTTGGGTGGCCCGCTTCTAGATCATGGGTGCAGGATGGGGGCAGTGTCCAGTAGGGTTGCGAGTAGGGATATCCAGAAGCATTTGGAGGGACGCGGCCCGCTTATTTACCCTCAGCTTCCAGCGCCTTGTAAATCAACGCCGCAATATCCGCCCGAGTCGCGGGTTGTTCGGCCATGAGCTGATTGGTATCGGGATTGCCTGTGAAAATCCGTTTTTGCACCGCCGCCGCCACCAGCGATCGCGCCCAATTAGGCACCGTTTGCTGATCTGCGTAGGGTTGCAACACCGCCGTTGGATCGCTGGGGGCAGGAATATCCAGCCCTTTGACGATCGCGCTGACGGCTTCCGTGCGGGAAACATCTTGCTCCGGGCGAAAAGCTCCATCAGGGTAGCCCGTCATAAACCCGGCTTTCACCGCCTGATCCACTGCCACCGACCACTTATTGCCGGGGGGCACATCGCTAAAAGATTTCGTCGAAGAGCGATCGGGCTTGGTAAACGCTTTTTGCACCTGCACCGCAAACTCCGCGCGGGTAACAGGCTGGTTGGGCTTAAAAGTGCCATCGGGGAAACCGCTGATAATCCCCCTGGCCGACAAGGCGCTGATAAACGGGGTCGCCCAATAGCCCTGGGGCACATCAGCAAAGGCGATCGCCGTCCCGACTTCTGGGGCGGGGGGAGGTACGGTTCCTGGCGCAGGCGGAGTGGTGGCTGCGGGCGACGCGGTAGGAGTATTCGGTTCTGTGGTGCCACTTGCGCCCAGGTTAGCGCTCCCCGTGGGGGCAACCGGACTAGGGGCGATCGCGCCGGGAGTTGCAGGAGCAACCGGAGTAATGGGCGATCGCGATTCTGCCGTGGCCTCGTTCCTTGGCAATGGTTTCACGACTGAACTGACCGTTCCGGGCTGCAATTTTGCCTGCATATCACCCCACAGTTGCGCCCAATCAACGCTTTTGCGGCCCCATCCCAGACCCCATGCCAAAATCACCCCCATGACCAAAAAAACCACAAACAACGCGATCGGCTCATCGTCTCGTAATCGCGGTGGACGGCGATCGGGGGGAACAGAATTGGACATGGGGCGGGCCTCTCCCTCAAACGAAATAAAACAACGTGATAGACACTCTAAGATGACCCAATCCTGAAGATTTGGCACACTTTTGTCAACCCACTAGAGCCATGCTGCAAGAATATTTGATTTATATCGCTCGGCGCTATTTTTTCACGCTCTGGCTTTGATATTGTTTTCTCAGAGCAAATCAAACGTCGCTCGACTGGTACATTTGTGCAAAGGACTTAGAACAATGGGCTTTTTTGATCGAATTTTTGGTGGCAAGAAAGACGAACCCGCCCCCGCTGATGCGCCCAAGGGGAACGACATTCCCGCAGAACGGATGGGCCTGAACGGCGAATATGACCAGAGCGGCTTGGCCAAGCGGGTTGCCAAGGCATTTGATGATGATGCCGAACTGGATGACATTGCGACGCTGTGGGTCGCGCAGACAGGCGGTACTGTTGTCCTCAAAGGCTCTGTCCCCAACCAAGGGTTGCTGGATAAGTGCGTTTCCATTGCCAACGGCGTAAACGGGGCAACCTCGGTTGACAGTAGCCAAGTCACCGTCGGCTAGGCGAGTTTGACCCAACTTTTTTTGGTGCGGTTTGGGCCTAATTGGTGGCCCAGTCGGTCAACCCAGAATCAATGGCCTGGAGCCGATCGCCGGGTTTGCTCTGGGTCATTGGTGTGTTGGCCAGCCCGTCTGCTCCCGGTAGGCGAGGGAAAATTGCAACGATAACGATTGAGGAGTCTATTCAGCGATGGGATTGTTTGACCAAATTGTGGGGGCGATCGCCAATCCAAATCAACAGGCCAGCCCTGACCAACTCAGCAGCATTTTGGGCATGGTTCAGCAACTAGGGGGCCAAAACGGGATCGACCCCAGCACCAGCCAAACCGTATTATCGATGGCGGGGGAAGCGGTGCGCTCGGCCCTGCAACACAAGCAAGCCACCGAGGGCCAGGGTCGTGTGGAGGCGATCGTGGATCAGTTTAGCGGGGTTGGCAAAAACCCGGCGGCAGTGGCGGCCCTGTTCACCCCGGATCAGCAGCAACAGGTTGCCAATATCATCGCCGAACGAACGGGGATTTCTGCGGCCCAAGTGCAAGGCTTGTTAGTGCTCGCAGTACCGATCATTTTGAAAATGCTGCAAACCGGGGCCAGCACTTCGGGCCAGACCGGCGGCAACAATGTGCTGAATATGTTTCTCGATTCCGACAACGATGGCGATGTGGACATTGGGGACGCGATCGCGATGGCAGGGCGCTTCATGCAATCTCGTTAGGGGTGGGGCGATCGCGGTGGCGGCTCAGGCGAGAATGCCCTTGAGTCCTTGTACCAGGCGATCGCAGCCCTCGTTTGCCGTCTTTGCCTCCAAGGCTCCGTAGGCCACCCGCAGGTAACAGCCTTGCGCCAGCCCAAAGGTACTCCCCGGAATCACCGCAACGCCATAATCCCGAATTAACCGTTCCACCAGGGTCATATCTGGCAGTTCAGTTTGCACCTTGAGCAAGAAATAAAACGCGCCCGTGGCCTTTGGCACCGTACACAACTGGGAGATGGTCTGAAGTTTGGACAGCATCAACTCCCGATTGTGGGCGATCGCCGCCAGCCAATCCTGACAATAGGCCCGCCCCGCCTGCAACGCCCCGATCGCCGCATATTGCGAAATGACCGCCGGACAAATCACGTTGGTATCCTGAATTTTCATAACGGGCAGCAGCAACGCCGCCGGGATGACCATATAGCCAATGCGCCAACTGGCAAACCCATAGGCTTTCGACAGGCTAAACAGAGAAATGGTGTGGTCAACGCCTGTGGCGATCGCGCCGGGGGAGAAATGCACCGCGTCGTCGTAGGTGAAATATTCGTAGGCTTCGTCGTGGATGTGGTAGATCCCGCGATCGCGACATAAATCATTCACGGCCCGCAACACGGCTTCTGGATACACCGCCCCAGTCGGGTTGTTGGGGGAAATCGTCACTACCGCGCGAGTGCGATCGCTGATGGCCGCCGCGATCGCGGCTACCTGTAACTGATACTCGTCATCCGTGGGCACCAGCACCGCCCGACATCCGGCAATGGCGATCGCCATCTCGTGATTAAAGTAATAGGGCGTTTGGAGAATAATCTCATCCCCCGGTTGGGTAATCGCCAAGACGGCATTGAGAAAGCCCATATTGCTGCCCGCCGTCACCACCACCCGACGGCGATCGCCCAGTTCTATGCCATTGTCCGCTGCCAGTTTTGTAGCGATCACGGCCTGCAACTGGGGAATCCCCTGCACCGCTTGATACTTGTGGTTTTGCGGATCAGCCAGAAACGCCGAGAGTTGCGCGATCGCCTCCGGTGGCGGCCCATAGGCCACGACCCCCTGCCCCAAAGAAATCGTCCCCGGATGCTGCCGAATCAGCTCTCCCACAACCGGGATAATCGGCGTTTGCACCTGATCCATCCGGCTAGAATAGTTAGACTCCAGTTTCCTGCTACCTTCTGATTGCAATCTACCTGTTCCTAATTAACAACAGCGGCTCACCTCAAACTGACTAACAGCAGTTCCTTACAGTTTGCTGCATTTGTTTGTTCAACAGCTAAAGGTTATTCTATCTGTCGTCGTCTCCAGTAATCAGGTCTACGTTTTCCATGTGCAATTGCAACCACCCAAATGCACTCTTCAAGCTCTGCGTAAAAAACTAAGAAAGGAAATCTTTGAATTACATGCCGACGCAGCCCTGTGACTTTGTAGACTGATCCTAAATTTGGATTCTGTTGAATTTTACCGAGAGCTTGTTCGACTTCCACTAGAAAATCAAGTCCTAAACCTGCCTTTTGATCTTCGTAGTAGGCAACTGCTGCATCTAGCTCCTCAATTGCTTCGGTGTGAACAATAACAGGCTTCACGAATACTTCTCTCTTAGCTCAGCGAAGGCTTGGTTAGAGGGTTTACCGGAGGCCGTACCTTCGTTGATTTCTTGCATCCGTCTTATTAATTCGACATCCCAAGCACTCTCTACGTCCTTATCAACTGCTGCATCCAACGAGTGAATGAGGAAGTAAGCAAGCTCTGCACGCTCCTGAACAGAGAGTTGAGCAAGTTCAAGCTTCAGCCTTTCCGCCGTTTCAGTCATTTTTGCGCCTCCTGTCAACCGACCTAATCCAATGAGACTAGGACTATTGATACCGAATTTAGCAGATCGATGACTATGTTAGGTTGACAGCACTCTCTCAACACAATTTGGCCGCTGGCAACGCTAGGGTTGAGCCTTGGGTACGCCACGGGGTTTGCTACTACTATATTGTCCATGCACATTCACCAAATAGGGCATGAGGTAGGTCAACAGGACTGCTAGCCAGCGATCGCGGGTCATCTCCCGATGCCACAGGGCAGAGCCGTGGTTAATCGCAAACAACAGCGTCCCCACGAAAATCGCCGTTTTCAATCCTGTTGGCACAAAACGCGGATTGATCAAACTAGCGAGGTATCCTTTCACCATTGCCTTGTGCCTTTGTAAACCCAGTAGCTCGACTGTAGCAAGGCTCTTGCCCCCCAATACAGTCAATTTCGGCACAAAATGGCGGAGATTTCCGACAACGGTTCTGTGGAGCGATTGCCCAGCGGCCTCTGGATTTAGATGCGCGATCGCGGTAGCTACCACCAACGATCAAGACTGAACTGAGGAGTGTTTGTATGTTGCAGCGAATCCAGGGTTGGGTGTTAGCCGCAGGATTGGTCTTGGCAGGAACAGGACAGGCGATCGCCGCCACGGAAGTATCGCTCACCAGTAGCCAAGGCAAAGTCGAAAACTACACGATCACCGATCCAGAAGGCAGCATCAAAGTGGTGGTGAACTACACTCCGATCCGGGTGGGAGCAGCAGCGGAACTGCAAGAAAAAAACCTGACTTACGATATTTTTTATACCGGCGATCGCAAAGTTTCCGAACAAGTCACCACCTATTACACCGGAAACGTTGCCATTAAAGACATTGACCGCAATGGGACACCAGAGGTCATTGTGAGTACCTTCAGCGGCGGTGCCCACTGTTGCACAACCACAGTAATTCATCAATGGCGAAATAATCAATTTCAAACCGTTAACCTGGGCTTTTTGGATGGTCGCGGCGGCGATTTTACCGACCTTGACGGGGATGGCACCTTAGAGTTCACATCCTACGATCAATCGTTTTTATATCGCTTCAGTTCCTACGCCGGGTCGTTTGCCCCCTCCAAGATTTTTTCGTTAATCGACGGCAAATTGGTCGATACCACGGCCCAGTATCCTGAAACGCTGCGAGCCACCGCCCGGAAAATGTATCAAACGATTTTGGAGCGTCAGCGCAATCCAGACAGCGAGATCAACGGCGTTTTGGCGGGGTATGTGGCCCAAAAGGCATTGTTAGGGGAATTTGAGGAGGGCTGGCAATTCATGCTGGCCCAGTACGATCGCCAAAGTGACTGGGGGTTAGACATCTACGATGGCAAAGGCAATACCGTGGGTCAGCATCCCGACTTTCCGGCAGCGCTGAAGGCCCACCTGCGGCGGATGGGCTACATCCAATAGGCGACGGGGTTAAGGCGGGCGATCGCGCAATAACGCCCCAACCAGCGGGCGATCGCCCGTGCCAAAGGGGTTGCCCCCAACCCCGAATTTCGCAACACAATGTAACTTAATCCCGGCCAAGAGCAGGGCCAGAACGGTTTAGACTTTTAAGAATTGAGACGATTGTGATGGCGTTGGTCACGGGCCTGGGGCATTGGCTGTAATCAGTTTGCCTGTCATTGTTTTGCCCGTAATGGTGCCCCGTTTTGATGCCAACGCTGGCAATGCCATTCCTTAGCAAGATTCTTTGAAGTTCCTATGTTTCCAACTCATCGCCCGCGCCGCCTCCGCAACAGTACCCAACTCCGTCGCATGGTGCAGGAAACGGTACTGACCACCAGTGATCTCATCTACCCCTTGTTTGCAGTGCCCGGTGAGGCGATCGCCAAAGAAGTTCGCTCCATGCCGGGAGTCTTCCAACTGTCTGTAGACAAAATCGTGGAAGAAGCCAAGGAAGTCTACGATCTGGGCATTCCGGCCATCATTTTGTTCGGCATTCCCGCCGATAAAGATACCGACGCAACGGGTGCATGGCATGACTGTGGCATTGTGCAAAAAGCCGCCGCCGCCGTCAAAGCCGCCGTGCCCGATCTCGTGGTCATTGCGGATACCTGCCTGTGCGAATACACCACCCACGGCCATTGCGGTTACTTGGAAACCGGAGATTTGATGGGGCGCGTGTTGAACGACCCAACTCTGGAATTGCTGAAGAAAACCGCTGTTTCCCAGGCCAATGCCGGGGTGGATATCATTGCCCCGTCGGGGATGATGGATGGCTTCGTGAAGGCCATTCGGGAAGGCTTGGACGCGGCGGGCTTCCAGGATTTGCCCATTCTGTCCTACGCCGCCAAGTATGCCTCGGCCTACTATGGCCCCTTCCGGGATGCAGCAGAATCGGCACCGCAGTTTGGCGATCGCCGCACTTACCAAATGGATCCTGGCAACTCCCGCGAAGCCCTCAAGGAAATCGAGCTTGACCTGGCGGAAGGGGCCGATATGTTGATGGTGAAGCCCGCCCTGTCTTACATGGACATTATTTGGCAAGTCAAGCAAGCCTCAAACGTGCCCGTCGCCGCCTACAACGTGTCTGGCGAATATTCGATGGTCAAAGCCGCCGCGCTGAATGGCTGGGTAGACGAACAAAAAGTCGTGCTGGAAACCCTGACCAGTTTCAAGCGGGCTGGGGCCGATCTGATTTTGACCTATCACGCGAAAGACGCGGCCCGGTGGTTAGGCGCTTAGTTAGCTGAGGGTCAGCCGAAGACCCATAACAGGATTACAGCTTTAGAACGCATTTGAATGGAGCCTTGGCGATCGCCCTTGGGAACTCGGTTCAGATGCGTTTTTTTCTTGGGTGGCCCTGGCTTGGCAACCTACCAATGACCAACCACCATGCCCGCGAGGAGAATAAACCCAATCCACACATTTTGCCGAAACAATTTGCCATAGGTTGGGGCCGGAATGGTGCGCTGACACAGTTGGAAATATTCCCAACCCCAGGCCAAAACCGCGATCGCCAGAGTGATCCAAAAACCCGCGTTCAGTTGCATTTGCTGGCCCAATACTCCCAGCAACACAGCCGTACCCGCAAAAAATAGCCCCACGGCATGAGGTGCGAATTTGCCAAAAAACAGCGCACTGGAGTTGACCCCAATTTTGCGGTCATCATCGCGATCGGCCAGCGCATAAATTGTGTCAAAACCCAGAGTCCACAGCACGGTCGCCCCCCACAATGCCCAGGTAGACGGCCCCAGACACGGCGTTGGCCCCGGCGTTGGCCCACAACTCACCGCACTCCAGCTAATCAGCACGGCAAAGCCCCAGGCGATCGCCAGCACCAGTTGGGGCACCGGAAACACCCGTTTCGCAGCGGGATACAGCACAATCACCGGGACAGCCGCCACACACAACCAAAAGGTCAGCGGGTTCAGGTACGTCGCCAATACCCAGGCACAGATGAACGCCGCGATCGCCACACCAATCCCCACTTGCACCGACAAGGCACGGGAAGCCAAAGGTCGCGATCGGGTTCGTTGCACCTTCGGGTCAATGTTGCGATCCCACAAATCATTCACCACACAGCCCGCCCCACTCGTCGCCAACGTCCCCAGGATAATCACCCCAATCAGGGGCAAGGGCGGCTGGCCCAAGGCCGCCAGGGTCACCGCCCACAAGGCCGGGATCATCAAAATCAGTCGGCCAGCAGGTTTATCCCACCGCAGCAAGCGGAGCACCGTGATCCAGGTTGGCTCAGGCCGTTCAGAAGAAGGCTGCATAAGGTCTTGCGGAAAAATTAAGCATTTGTAACCGATTGTATCTGGTTCTGGCTGCACAACGGAACGAGGGCACAGTGGGCTGCCGTCGTTGGCAGGTGCATGGCCCAACCGCACTCAGGGCAAAATGACGCTAGGATCGCACCCCATTTTTCAGCGACAAGTTCGCCATTTCCAGGCGCGATTGATCCCAAATTTCCCAGAGGGTGAACTTTAAGGGAATTTTGATATTGCGACTGCCCCGATAAATTTTGATGTTTGAGTAGTTTTTGAATAAGCGATCGCTATCAATCAACGACAGCGGCAACAGTTGGTTATAAAACTCATCGCCGTTCAGCCATAACCGATTGCGTTGTTGATGCTCCCGATAGGCCGTCCAAATCGTCAAAGCAAATTCATAATCGGCCAACCGCGCTTGCAGGTTCCCATAGGCCGGGTGCTGCTGGGCCGCCGGACTCGCGGCCAGGGTTTGCATCGCCTGCTGAAGCGATCGCACCAATTGGCTATAATCCTCAAAACTAAGGCCCAAAGTTTCTTCCGTCTGCCCCAAGACCACCTGCGTTTGCCGAGTTTTGAGGTGTTCTGCCGCTTGCGTGAACTGGGCGATCGTCTGCGTCACCGTTTGAGCGGTCGCCCAGCGGGCCTGAATTGCCGCCCGGTTGGCCCGATAGTCCTGTAATTTTGCCTGGGCTTGGGCAAATACCGTGGTTTGCGGGGGCACCGTCTGCATCTGCTGGATGGCCTGTTGCCATTTGGCGGCGGCCCGTTGCCAGTCGGCCAGGGAGGGCATTGGTTCTCGCACTGTAACCGCAGCCTGCCAAGCATAGGTTTGCCCCTGGTCAAAGGCATCGGTAGCCGTTTCTTCGACCTGCAAACGCTGGACGATCGCCGCATAGTTTTGGCGATAAGCCGCTAACTTTTCACGGGCGATCGCGGCCTGGTCATTTGCCGGGGGCACCGCCTCCAAAAGCTGAATCGCTTGCCGCCACTTCACCTTCGCCATCTGCCAGGTTTCGGTAGGATGGGGTGGGTTTTGCACCAAGACCGCTGCCTCCCAGGCCAACTGCTGCGATCGCCGCACCGGATCAGCCACCACAGGCTCCACCGCCGCCGCTTGTTTGGCCACCGCTGCGCCCCCCGTCACCGACTTACGCAGGGGCAGAGGAGCCGCACAAGCCCCCAGCAGTCCCCCAATTAGGATTGGCAATACTAAGCAGGAACGTTTCATCTTAGGATTTGAACAGCACAACCAATCATCATCATCAGCCTGAAACTGTCGTCCGAATCGGCCTGAACGCCGTTTGCGATCGCGACTTACACCGCTCTAACCCTGTTGTATCGCCTGTTCTTCTCTCTGGCTACCCCAAATTGGCGATCGCCAGCCCACCGCCCCCTTTCCTCGCCAGCAAGCAACAGACCCCTTGCTTCAGGCAAATGAGGAAAACACCCAACCACCGCTTAAACGGCTTTACCTAAACTAAATGATTTTACGCAGAAGTATTTAATCCGACGAACAAAATAGTCAACATCATCAACGGGAGATTCTATGACCGCACCCCAAAAACTGTACGAAGGCAAAGCCAAAATCCTCTACACCACCGACGACCCTAACATTCTACTCACTTACTTCAAAGACGATGCCACCGCCTTTAATGCCCAAAAACGCGGCCAAATTCAAGGGAAGGGAGCGGTCAACTGTGCCATTTCCAGTCATCTCTTTCGTCAACTCGAAGCCAAGGGCATTCCCACCCATTTCATCGACCAGCCCAGCCCCAACGAAATGCGGGTCAAAACCGTCAAAATTGTCCCCTTAGAAGTTGTGGTTCGCAACATTGCAGCGGGTAGTTTATGCAAACAAACGGGCCTCGCCTTGGGCACTGAAATTCAGCCACCCCTAGTCGAGTTTTACTACAAAAACGACGATTTGGGTGATCCCCTGTTGACCCGCGATCGCCTCTTCCTCATGGGCCTCGCCACCCCCGAACAAGTTGAACAACTGCACGGCATGGCCCTGCAAATCAACCGCCTATTGATCGACTTTTTCCAAAGCTGTGGCATTACCCTCGTCGATTTCAAGCTGGAATTTGGGCTAGACGGCAACCAGCAAATCCTACTGGCCGACGAAATTAGCCCCGACACCTGCCGCCTGTGGAACCAGGCCGAAACCGACCCCGCCCGCCGAGTCCTGGACAAAGATCGCTTTCGGCTGGATCTGGGCAATGTCGAGTCCGCTTATCAGCAAGTTTTGGAGCGGGTCTTGGCTCAGTCCCCGGCATCTGGTAAATAACTATCATCGAGAACTAAGTATTGGTACTCACGAATGCGGTAGAATTTGACCGTTTCCCTTAAGGTTCGCAATCCCCAATTATTTTGTCCTTTCAAACGTCTGCCTAAAGCAGTGTGTGGTGTGTGGTTGAACAAATGAACAAAACGCGGTTATCTCCTCTTTGGGTAACATTCCTGGCTGCAACGGCAGTGTTGGGATTTTCCCCTGCGGCTCACGGACAAGCCCCTAATCCCGCCTCTGGCAAAACGGATGAAGCTTCGGCCACAACGCCAACCCAGCTAGACTCCCAACGCCTCCCTAGCCAGTCCTCAACGCAGGCTCCAGGCGATCGCCCAGAGCCAACAACGGCCCAGAGCCCGCCAGCATCCCAGCCCGCCGCAGGCGCACCAGACAGCGCTACCCAGGCCGCCGAGCCAGCAACCGCTGAAGCAGGGCCAGAACTGTCGCCGTCAGAACTCTTGAAGGTGTCCCCGGTCTTCGCGCAGGTTGGCCCAGGGCAAGAAACCCCCGATCGCATTCGGGTTGATCCGTTCTCGCCATCCCAGCCGACTACACCGTCACCCACCCCCACAACACCCCCGTCGGAAGCCGCACCCACCTCCCCACCTGAGGGTGAAACCCCCACGACACCAGAGGGCACCACCACGCCAGAGGGCACTACTACGCCAGAGGGCACACCACCCGCCACCACAGAGGCCGAAACGCGGGTTCTCGTCGGTGAGGTTTTAATTCAAGGGGTCGAAGGCGAACTCCAGCAAGAGGTGTATCGCGTTATTGAGACCAAACCGGGCCGCACCACCACGCGATCGCAACTGCAAAAAGATATCAACGCCATCTTTGCCACCGGCTTCTTTTCCAACGTCCGCGCCGTCCCCGAAGATACGCCCCTGGGTGTGCGCGTCACCTTTGAAGTCGCCCTCAACCCCGTCCTGCAAGAAGTCAAAGTCGAAGGGAACTCCGTCTTGCCCACGGAGATCGTGACCCAAACCTTCCAACCGCAATATGGGAAAGTCCTCAACCTCAACGAGCTGCAAGAAGGCATCAAAGTCGTCAACAAGTGGTATCAAGACAACGGCTACGTCCTCGGCCAAGTCTTAGATTCCCCCGCCGTCTCCCCCGAAGGAATCGTCACCCTGCAAGTAGCAGAAGGGGAAGTCGAAGCCCTCAAAGTGCGCTACATCAACAAAGAAGGCAATGAGTGTCTCCGCAACGATCAGGGGCGCTTTGTCCTAGTCGATCCAGAGTCCAAGGAACCCGTCTTAGACAGCAAAGGCAATCCATCTGGCTGTCGGAACCGGACACGGGAATTTATCGTGACCCGTGAGTTTGAAACCAAACCGGGCGACATTTTCAACCGCCGCAAAGTCGAGCAAGACATTCAGCGGGTCTTTGGTTTGGGGATTTTTGAGGATGTGCGGTTGGCGCTGGAACCCAGCCCGACCGATCCCCGGAAGGTCATCGTCGTCCCTACCATCATTGAGAAAAACGCCGGGTCAATCTTTGCCAGTGCGGGGATTAGCTCGGCCAGCGGTTTGTTTGGGTCGGTCGGCTATCAGCAGCAAAACCTGGGCGGCAACAACCAAAAACTGGCCGCTGAGGTGCAAGTGGGCCAACGGGAATTGCTGTTTGACTTGAGCTTTACCGATCCCTGGATTGGGGGCGATCCCTTCCGTACTTCCTATACGGTGAACGTTTTCCGCCGTCGTACCATTTCCTTGATTTTTGATGGTGGGGAACGGGATGTGGACTTGCCCAACGGGGATACCCCGCGTATTTTGCGGACGGGCGGGATTTTAAGCTTTACCCGGCCGCTAAGTCGGGATGTATTCCGCCGCTCAGAGTGGACGGCTTCTCTGGGTTTGCAGTATCAGCGGGTGTCAATTCGCGATCGCGATGGCGAACTCAGCCCCGTCGATCAGTTTGGTAACGACTTGAGCTTCAGCGGCACCGGGCGTGACGACTTGCTCTCCTTGCAATTTGGGGTGGTGCAAGATCGCCGAAACGACCCCCTCCGCCCCACCCGTGGTAGCCTTCTGCGCTTGGGCACCGAACAATTTCTGCCCGTTGGCTCCGGGAGCATCCTCGGCAATCGGTTGCGGGGCAGCTATAGTTACTACCTCCCTACCCAACTGCTCAAATTTACCAAGGGCTGTCAAGCGCCCAACCCCAGAGCCGCAGACTGTCCTCAAACCTTTGCCTTCAACGTGCAAGGGGGCACTGTCTTTGGCGATCTACCTCCCTACGAAGCCTTTTCGCTGGGGGGCAGCAACTCCGTCCGGGGATATGACGAAGGGGAACTCTCCGCGTCTCGCAGCTACATTCAGGCCACGGCAGAATATCGCTTCCCGATTTTCTCCATTTTCTCCGGAGCCTTCTTTGTGGATGGGGCTTACAACTTTGGGAGCCAGGGTTTAGTACCGGGTAGCCCTGGGATCATCCGCGAGAAGCCAGGGAGTGGGTTTGGCTACGGGCTTGGGGTGCGGGTGCAGTCACCGCTAGGGCCAATTCGGATCGATTACGGGATTAACGACCAGGGCGATTCTCGCATTCACTTTGGGATTGGAGAACGCTTCTAATGGCAGAAACGCAGGGTCAAGCTGATTCATCTCAGGCGATCGCGGCACCAGGAACAGCAACCCACCCCACACCCGCAACAAATGGGTTCCCCGTGCAACACACCCTGGGGGGCGAGTTTAGCCTGACGGGAGTTGGGTTACACACCGGAGCAAACGTCACTGTTACTGTCGCTCCCGCCTTGGGTCGCCAAGGGCGCTATTTTGTGCGGACGGATTTGGGCGAAGGGGCCATCGTCCCCGCGCGGATTGAAGCCGTCAGCCAGACTTTGCTCTCCACGGAATTGGCAGCAGGCGAGGCCAAAGTGCGGACGGTTGAGCATCTCTTGGCGGCTCTGGTAGCGAGCGGCGTTGACAATGCGCGGATTACCATTGATGGGCCAGAAGCCCCGTTGCTAGATGGGTCAGCCCAACCGTGGGCAGCAGCGATCGCCGGGGTCGGAGTTGTCGCCCAAACAGCCCCCCGCAGCGATTGGAGTCTTGCAGAACCCGTGTGGATACGCGAGGGCGATGCTTTCGTTGCCGCCATCCCCGCGCCAGAATTGCGGTTTACCTATGGCATTGATTTTGAGTTGGCGGCGATCGGCAACCAATGGCATAGTTGGGCACCCACCGATGGCACCAGCTTTCTGGAGACGGTAGCCCCCGCCCGTACCTTCGCCCTGGCCCACCAAATTGAGTATTTGCGATCGCAAGGCTTGATCAAAGGCGGCAGTCTAGACAATGCCCTCGTCTGTGGCCCCGATGGCTGGATCAATCCCCCCCTCAGATTTCTCAATGAACCTGTACGCCATAAACTCTTAGACTTAATAGGAGACCTAAGTTTAGTCGGAGAAATTCCCACTGCCCACTTTGTGGCCTACAAAGCCAGCCACAGCTTACACACCCAACTGGCGCGATCGCTAACCACCGTACGCCGCCCCGCGCCTTGAGGCGAGTACCCAGCAACGCACCCAGCCCTCGTTGTTTATCTTCCGTTTTTTGCACGTTTACTAGAAGCAACCCATGTCCACTCTCACCGATCTCAACGCACCCGCCGACACAACCACCCCCGTTGATGCTGCCGTAGCAACCCCAGCGATCGCAGCAGAACCCACCCCAAAAACCACGCTGTCGGTCGAAGAAATCCAAAAACTCCTGCCCCACCGCTATCCCTTCGCCCTGGTAGACCGCATCATCGACTATGTTCCCGGCCAAAAAGCCGTCGGCATCAAAAACGTCACCTTCAACGAACCCCACTTTCAGGGCCACTTCCCCGATCGCCCCATCATGCCCGGAGTCCTCATCATCGAAGCGATGGCCCAAGTTGGCGGCGTTGTGCTGACCCAAATGGGCGACCTCCAGGGGGGCCTGTTTATGTTTGCTGGGATTGATGGCGTGCGGTTCCGGCGGCCCGTGGTTCCCGGCGACCAGCTCATCATGACTGTGGAACTGATCAGCGTCAAACGCCGTCGATTTGGCAAGATGCAAGGCCGTGCAGAAGTAGACGGCCAGCTAGCGGCAGAAGGCGAATTTATGTTTTCGCTCGTAGACTAGGGCGTTTTCGGCACTCATCATTCACGAACCTATGGCAACCCTAATTCATCCAACTGCTGTTATTCATCCCGGTGCAACCCTACATCCCAGTGTACAAGTTGAGCCTTATGCGGTGATTGGCGAAAAAGTCACCATCGGCCCAGACACCATTGTGGGGGCACACGCTGTAATCGACGGTTGGACTGAGATTGGGGCACGCAACCACATTTTTCCGGGCGCGGCCATTGGGTTAGCTTCCCAGGACAAAAAGTACGACGGGTCAGACAGCCTGGTTAAAATCGGCGACGACAACCGAATTCGGGAGTTTGTCACCATTAATTGCGCCACCTATGCCGATGAAGTGACCGTGATTGGCGATCGCAACCTAATCATGGCCTACACCCATGTAGCCCACAACTGCATCATCGAAAACCAAGTCGTCATCACCAACGCCGTCTCCCTCGGTGGCCACGTCCACATTGAGTCCGAAGCCAGGGTTGGCGGGATGAGCGGCATTCACCAGGGCGTGCGGATTGGGCGGTTGGCGATGGTCGGCGGGATGAGCCGCGTCACCCGCGATGTCCCCCCCTATATGCTGGTCGAAGGGAACGCCGCCAGAGTGCGATCGCTCAACCTCGTCGGGCTGAAACGGGCCGGAGTCATGGAGCTAGAGGAGGGCAAAGTCTTCCAGAGCCTCCGCCACGCCTTTCGCCTGCTCTATCGGTCGGGGTTAACCTTCCAGGAAGCCCTCACCAAAATCGAAACCACCCTGGCCAACGACCACCTCCAACATCTGCACCGTTTCCTGCAAATCTCCATGACTGCTGGCAATCGTGGCCCTACCCCCGGCCTCCGCGCCGAAGCAGATGAGGACAACGCTGATGGCGAATAAGCCCGATCGCCCTTTGCGGATTTTTCTGAGCACAGGGGAAGTCTCCGGCGATTTACAAGGTGCCCTCCTCGTCCAAGCCCTCCAGCACCAAGCCCAAGCCCTGGGTCGTGAAGTCGAAATCCTCGCCTTGGGGGGCGATCGCATGGCCGCCGCCGGAGCCACCCTTTTGGGCAACACCAGCCTGATCGGCTCCATTGGTCTCTTTGAATCCATCCCCTTCGTCTGGCCCACCCTCAAAGTCCAGCGCCAAGCCAAACGCTATCTCCGCCACCACCCCGCCGATGTCGTCGTCCTGATCGACTACATGGGGCCAAACATCGCCTTCTGCGGCTACCTCTCCAAACACCAACCGCAAACCCCATTAATCTATTACATCGCCCCCCAGGAATGGGTATGGGCACTGAACTCTTACAACACCAACGTCATCGTTCAGACCACCCGCCGCGTCCTCGCCATTTTCCCCGAAGAAGCCAAATATTTCGAGCAAAAAGGCGGCAATGTCCGCTGGGTTGGCCATCCCCTCGTTGACCGGATGCAAAACGCCCCTACCCGCGCGATCGCCCGCCAAACCCTGGGCTTCTCCCCCGATCAAACCCTGGTCGCCCTCATTCCCGCCTCCCGCCAACAAGAACTGAAATACTTATTGCCCGTCATCTGCCAGACCGCCCAGTGCATTCAGGCCAAACTCCCTGATGTTCACTTTTTGATTCCCCTCGCCCTGGAGAAATACCGCCAACCCATCCAGCACGCCATCGAACAAACGGGCATACAAGCCACTATTTTGGTCGATCAAGACCGATCGCAATTCAACAACCCCGCCGAATCCACCACCCTCCAAGCGATCGCCGCCTGCGACCTGGCCATCACCAAATCCGGCACCGTTAACCTAGAAATCGCCCTCATGGACGTACCCCAAGTCGTCCTCTACCGCGTCAACGCCATCACCGCCTGGGTCTTAGAACGGATCAAATTCTCCATCCCCTTCATGTCCCCCACCAACCTGGTTTTGATGCAATCCATCGTGCCAGAGTTCATGCAAAACGAGGCCAACCCCCAAAACCTCGCCCAAGCCTCCCTCGATATTTTGTTGAATCCCGATCGCCGCCAACAAATCTTAACCGGCTACCAAACCATGCGAGCCGCCCTCGGTCAGCCCGGAGTCGCCGATCGCGCCGCCCAAGAAATCCTCCAAGTCGCCATTCAACGCCAAAGTGCCAACTCGCCCCACTAAACTTCCGGCAGATCGGATATCTCCGTCTCACCCTGGGCATACTGAGAACAGTTCGAGAGTTTCGCTTGCAGATTAAGGCATGTGGCGATCGCTGAAAAACGTTCTATCTAGCTTCAGGACTTATTCCGACTTAAGCCCTGACCTCCGCCTGCGCCGCCGCATCAACCGGAGCCTACACCCACGCCCCCTCCTCAAAAGCGGCGAATGGCACCAAACCCATTGGCAACCCCACCACATCTCCCGCGCCCTCTCCGACTTTATCTACTACCACCTGCAAGAAGCCACGGGCCTCGACATCGGCCGCACCCAACCCAGCGATCGCCTCACCGAAGACCTCTGCCTCCCCCTCATCTGCTGGTTCGACTGGGAAACCCATTTCAGCGAAGCCTTCTTCGCCCACTTCAGCATCGACCTCCCCCCCGACTGGGCCATCACCCCCCAAACCACCCTCAAAGATTGGCTCCTCTTCCTCAACCAACAACTCCTCTCCGTCAACCGCTCCTGACATTTCCCCGCCTCCCACCCAGACAATTCTGCAACGTCCCCCCCATCCCCGCCTAAAATCAAAACGGTATTCCTTCCCCACACTTTTGCATGACCTACTGCCTCGGCATCATCACCAGTTCCGGCCTCGTCATGGCCACCGACTCCCGCACCAACGCCGGAGTAGACTACATCTCCACCCACCAAAAACTCTATAACTTCAGCAACCCCGGCGATCGCGTCATCCTCATCGCCACCGCCGGCAACCTCTCCATCACCCAATCCACCCTCACCCTCCTCCGCCGCGACATCATCGCCAACACCGACAACAACCTCCACACCATCCCCAGCCTCTACGAAGTCGCCCGCTACATCGGCACCAAAGTCCGCGACATCAAACAACAAGATCAACCCTGGCTCGAAAAAGATCACATTGATGCCAACTGCACCTTCCTCCTCGGTGGCCAGATCCAAGGCGAAGAACCCGGCCTCTTCCTCATCTATAGCCAGGGCAACTGCATCCAAGCCTCCAAAGACACCCCCTTCCTCCAAATCGGCGAAGCCAAATACGGCAAACCCATCCTCGATCGCATCCTCAGCTTCGACACCCCCATCGACTCCGCCGCCAAATGCGCCCTCCTGTCCATCGACTCCACCATGAAATCCAACATCTCCGTTGGCCCCCCCATCAACCTCGTCATGTACCACACCGACACCTTCAAAGTCAGCTATGAACTAAAACTCCGCCTCGGTGCCCCCTACCTCGCCCAAATCCGCCGCCTGTGGGAAATCTCCCTCAAAGAAGCCTTTGAACGGATGCCCAACATCGACTGGGAAGACTACATGAACCTCCCCACCGACGACACCATCACCGAAAACGTCACCGACTAGCCCCCATTCTGAGATTGCAATGGACACCTTCCCCTCCCCTGGCAACTGGCAAGACTGGCTCACCGTCAGCCTCTACTTGGGCTTTGCCCTCCTCGTCATCTGGGGAGTTTTTGCTAGTTCTAATCCCAAATAACCCTCAAACCAGACCATCCTAGCCCTAGGCGATCGCTAGGGCACCCGCCAAGCAACCACGATTTTGGCTGCCGAACAAAACATTAAATTATCTTGAATAAAAATTTGACCCCGATAAACCAGACCATAATATTTTGTGTCCAAATTTTCTACATCTTTCGGTGGATTGGACACATATCCTGTTCATAGAATAATGACGAGAGAGGACAGGCTAATCACAGGCCAACCAGCGAGACCCCGTCGGCATTCGACCTAGCCACATCGGATCTGACTCTTAGCTGGTTTGTGGGCAATAAACTTTATCCTACGCTCACACAGATCAAAAATTCGTATCGTCACCTTAAAGCTTTTTCGGGCGTGATGCTTTTTTCCGCAATCAGGCCACAATGCACAGGTGAGGCGAACTAGTTCAGTTGAGATTTAGATGATCTTGCACCTTCCAAGGATAATCAATGGGGACATCAACTACGTTCAGAGCCAAACAAGAATTTTCGACTGACAAGCGGGTCAGAAACTGGCGAAATTCTGACCGAACACTCCATCGATTATGGTACGCAAAAGGTAAAGTGCTCGCCAAACAAGGCTATTTTGATGCGGCATTGGCCAGCTTTAATGCTGCCCTGCGGTTTTGCCCCAATCATGCTAAAAGTTGGGTTTATCGGGGGGTCGTGCTGGCCCATCTCAAGCAGCCCAAGGCCGCTCTGGCCAGCTTTGATCGCGCTTTGGCCCTGGAGGCAGACAGCCGCGAAACCTGGATTTTCCGGGGGGCAATTTTGACCGCGTTGGGCGATCGCCCTGGCGCATTACGCAGCTACAACCGCGCCCTGGCTTTACACCAAAACCAACAGCAAGTCTGCAACGAATATCCCCTGTGGTGCTCGATTAACGCAAACGCCACCCCCATTGCCAGCGCCTGAGCCGTTGCCCCTGGCCCCACTGCCCGCCGCCGCTTAACCTAGGCCCAAACCGGGCGATCGCCCACACCAGCCCCTGGCAGTCAATCCCACGGAGTTGGCGGGGGCTGAGCGAAGTGGGCAGTTACCGCAAATCGCCGCAAGCGGTACTGCTAAAGTATGGCCACCGCATTTGGGGCTTTTACACCCGATCGCCAGCACTATGGGGATTGAACGTTTCAACAGAAAAAATAGGGGGGAGCGCAATGGCGTTATCAAAGGCAGAATTGCAGCAATTGCTGGAGCGGTTAATTTTTGATGAGGATGAGCCGGATGAGTGGGTGCAAGATATTTGGGGGCTGAGTCCAACGCTGGGCGAAAGCGCGGTAAAGTTGCTAGAAGTGTTTCGGGCGGTGGTGGAGTGTTGCCCAGATGAGCGCCTGGAGGCCGTATTGCATTCCTTGTATGACGCTCAGATGGAATAACCCTGGTTCGAGCCGTGTTGGATTGAGCCGTTGCCTGAAGTGGGATAGTTGCGTTAACCGTTACAACAAATATGGTAAGACCGCAAAGTGGCGAGTTTTGCGATCGCAGATGGAAAGGCGAAGAGCATGGTTGAGTCGCACGGATTGGGGGAGTCGCTGTGTCCTGTCACTCTGGTTGTTTCGGAAGTAGTGAAACCAGGGCAAATTGAGGCTTACGAAGCCTGGGCACGGGGCATTAACCGGGCGGCAAGCGAGTTTGAGGGCTATTTGGGGATTGATGTGATTCGCCCCCGCGATCATGCCTATCCAGAGTATGTGACGATTGTGAAATTTGATAATTATGTCCACTATCGGGTGTGGCTCGACTCGGAGACTTGCCAGCAATGGTTAGCGGAGTTACCCGATCTGGTGCTGGGGCGATCGCTCCAATCCCAACCCAGTGGCCTGGAACTGTGGTTTACCTTGCCGCAGCGAGGCGGCTACCAACCGCCCCAACCCGCTTACTACAAGCAAGTGCTGTTGGGCACCCTGACGGTCTATCCGCTGATTGGGCTGATCAACCTCGTCCTTGGCCCCTGGATTCAATGGCTCCCGCCGCAACCGCGCTTGTTGGTGTCGGTCTTTTTTCTATCGGCCTTGTTGACCTATCCGGTGATGCCGTGGGTGAATCGGTTGTTTGCGTTTTGGCTCCATTCGCCCCGCCGCGACCCTGGTTCCGAGTCTGGCAAAGTTACTCGGCAGGGCCGTAGATGATCGCGTTGGCGATCGCGTCGGGGTCGGCCTGGGGGGCTTGGGCGATCGCGCCGTTTTCCCGTTCGTAGGCCACTAGCGCCTGATGAATCATGTCCATGCGACGGTTTTGGTCATGGCGAATGCTGGCTTCTTTGCTGATGTCGTCGTAGGCCCGTAGCCCTGGCGCATCCCACCCCCCGCGATCGCCATCCCAAAAGGCCCACACCCTCGCCTCCAGAATGGCCGCATCCCCTTGCAAACCTTTCTTCTGTTTGGCCTCCGCAAGGCGCTCGATATAGCCACCCGCTTCTGTCACCGCCAGGGGAGCCTGGTTAATCAGATCAATGCCATTAATTTCCTCCGCCAGAGAAAGCGGGGCCACTTGATACTGTTCGGCTTTGGGCAACAAAACGGTTTCGTGAATGCGCTGAATTTTGGCCATCTGGCGGCGATCGGCAGCATCCGGCGACAGATTTTCGCTATTGCCAAATTGATAAGAGAACGTCCCCCGATTCCAGACCCCATTCCCCGGATCAACATGGCCCTGGTATAGATCGGTTTTGCCACCGTCTGGGGTGCGGGTGCCTTCGGCGGCTCCCACAGTCCGGGCCACCAGGGAATCTGACCCACCGGCATAAAGTTTGGCGACGCGGTTCTGATCCGCCGGGACAATGGGGGCACTGGGTGGCACGGCGGGGTTAGCCGGGGCCGCGATCGCCCGCTCCACCGGGGGTGGGTCAGGGGCAACAGGGGGCGGCGCAAAGTTCAAGGCAATGGGCTGGCTGGAGTCGGCGACAGGCATCACGGTTTCGGCATCATCCGAGGCGATCGCCTGGGCCAAACTGGGCGGCACCGGAGTCAACGCAGCCACACAAACCACACCGCCAACGGTCAACGGCAAAAAGGACTGGTTCATAGTCAGGATTAGGAGGAGGTCAAAAAACGTTCAAGGATCGGTTTACTGGGTTCCACAATGGCCCACTTGCCATCGGGCTGTCGCCGCAAAGTGGCAATATGCACCACTGAGGCTTTACCCAGCACGTCTCCCTGAGCATGGTTGCCCAAGCGGCGATCGCTCAGACCACACAGGCGAAACAAGTAAGCAGGCACATCGGGGCTAGAGAAAATCAGGCATTGGCGATCATCCTGGCGGGCTTGGCCCGCAAAAGGCGCATAGAGCGATTGCCCGTTCATTTGAATCGAAATATCCCCCAGGCCACCCAACACGGGATGCCCCTGGAGTTGGTCGCCCGGTTGCAGTTGCCATTGTTGGTAAAGGCTGAGTTGCACGGTTTCATTCGGGGCGACGGCGCGATCGCACCCCACCAACAACAGCAGCACCACCACCAAAACCAGACCCAGCCTATCGCCGGAAACTAAACGTATATCCCGCATAGGATTCGCCCTCATACAAGACCACAACCCAGGTTTTGGGGTCAAACTCCAATGGATAGGCGAGTCGCCGCGCCGTCACTCCGGGCCGCACTTGCAAATCGGCTAACTGACAAAAGGGCGCTTGCAACACAGCCTGGACTTGCGCCTGGGTGGCCCCTTCTGGAATCGTGAGAAATTGGGAAAGTTGGGGCCGCGACAAAAAGGCTTTTTCGGCAATCACCTGCTGGCAGGGTATAGTCGGGGAGAACTGATGCGCGGGGGCGATCGCGAGTTTCCCTGGCACATCCGCCAGCATCCCAATCGCCAGCACCATCGACCCACCCGCCAAGAGATATTTCAACCCCGAACTTCGACTGACCGCTTGCACCATCATTTGCCCTCCGATACGACAGAACCGATACAACAGAAAACATCGCTGCGGCCCAAGATAGGCAGGCACTCCAGCGAATTAAGTATATTTGTACTAAAATTAGCATTAAATCCTGAAACAGTGCAAATTTTTCTGTTAAAAGTTTGTGATTCAAAGCGGCTGTTGGCCTTGCTTGTAGAGGTTTAGGTTGGCGATCGCGGCGGGGGAAAGCGGGCGGTACAGGTTATTGGCTCTATCTTGGAGAATTTGTTTTTTCAAAAGGACTGCGCTAGCCTTACAAGGGCAAGAGCATTCGTTTTTGCGATCGGTTTCGCGCGATTTAGGAGATACACCATGCTGGAGCTTTACCAGTTCGAGATGTCCCATTACACCGAGAAAGTGCGTCTCATTCTGGACTACAAAGGGTTGGAATACCGCAAAATCAACGTTACCCCCGGAATTGGCCAACTGGAACTCGTGCGGATGTCGGGGCAGCGGCAAGTGCCCGTCCTCAAGGACAATAACGAGATCATCGCCGACTCGACTGCGATCGCCGAATACCTCGACAAGCAATACCCCGAAAAACCTATCATCCCCAGCGATCCCAAACTGCGGGGTTTGTGTCTCATGATGGAACAGTGGGCTGATGAATCCATTGGGTTGAATGCCCGCAAATGCTTGGTGGGGGCGTTGAGCCAGGATCAGGCATTCCGTACCGCTGTTTTACCGTCAACGATTCCTGATGTGCTCAAGAATTTAGTAGGGGCAGTTCCGGGCGATTTCCTCAGCGTTCTGGGGTATGGCGTTGGCTTGGGGCCAGAAAGTGTCCACGCCGCTCACAGCGCCATGAAACGGGATTTAGCCTCTCTGTGTTTCATTTTGCTGGAACAGGAGTATCTGGTCACAAACCAGCCGACTTTGGCGGATTTTGCCGTTGCGGCCCTGACCATGTATGTGAAGTTTCCGGCGGGCAATTATCTGGATATTCCCGACAGTCTGAAGGGGAAAGCAGTCCCCGGAATTGGCGATATTGGGACATTTGAGCCGTTCTTTACCTGGCGCGATAAGCTGTATCGGGATTTTCGGAAACCGCTGACGGTTGAACCCAACTATGCAGGGTCTAGCCCGACTTCCATCAATATCGATTAGTCCCTGACTTTCGCTAGAAGTGGCTGCTATTAAGCCGAATTGAAGCAAAGCGCGATCGCTCCGTCCAGGTTTGCCGCTCTGACTGATTGTTGACAGTCGGGAAAACCAAAAAATGAGGGCGATCGCGCTGTTTTTGGTGCGGCTAGCTCCGTTGCTCAATGATTTCATGGCAAAGCCGCTGCCCCGGATTGGTGGGAACAGCGGCTTTTAGGTTGGAGAGATTTGCGGCCAATCAGCCTGTGTTACGCATTCCGGCGGCAATCCCGTTAATGGTCAACAATGCCCCCCGGAGCAGTTCGCCTTTGCTATAGCGCGATCGCACCACCCCCGTGCGGGCTTCATCCTTGCTCTGACGCAACCGTTTCAGCAGAGACACTTGCAAGAACCCCAGCGGCACAATCGTCCCATTCCGAAGCTGCACTGACCGCTGCAAGTCCGGATCGCCATCCAGCAAACGGCTATGGCCGCTGATGGTGAGGATAATCTCCCGCGTCAGATAATATTCGTTCGCGATCTGCTCAAACACAGGCTCAAACCGGGCCATATCCTCAGGCTTGACCAGTTGATTCATGTAATGCTTGGCAATTTGCAAATCAACTTTCGAGAGGGTCATTTCCACCTTGGACACCACCACTTTGAAAAACGGCCACTTGAAGTAAAAATAACGCAAGAGCTTCAGGTGTTCTTCGGGGTGTTCGTCTAAAAAGCCCTGCAACGCCGTCCCCACACCATACCAGGCGGGCAACAAGAAGCGGCTTTGCGTCCAGCTAAAGACCCACGGAATTGCCCGGAGGCTACTGAGATCCCGTTTGCCGCCCCGGCGGGCAGGCCGGGAACTGATCTGAAGTTGGCTGATTTCATCAATGGGGGTGACGCTGTGGAAGAAATCAATAAAGTCGGGTTGTTCGTAGATGAGGGCGCGATAGTGCGATCGCGATCGGGCCGCCAACTCTTCCATGATTTCGTGCCAGGGTTGAATGTCATCAAACCCCGAACTCAGCAAACTCCCCTGAATCACTGCCGCTGCAATTTTCTCCAGATTGTAGAGCGCCAGTTCCGGCAGCGAATACTTGGAGGCCAAAACCTCCCCTTGCTCCGTAATCTTGATGCGTCCGTCTACACTCCGACCCGGCTGGGCCAAAATCGCCTCGTAGGCAGGGCCACCGCCCCGACCGACCGAGCCACCCCGACCGTGGAAAATCCGCAGTTTGACTCCATATCGAGCCGCTAACCGTTGAAGCGATTGCTGGGCCTTGTGAATTTCCCAATTGCTGCTCAGAAAGCCCGAATCCTTATTGCTGTCGGAATACCCCAGCATGACCTCCTGCAAATCGGGCGGCAAGTGCCAGGTCGCCGGAACTTGGCCAGCGGCCATCTCATAGCCCCCCGCTAACATCGTGCGGTACAGCGGCAGTTCAAACAATTCAGTGAGGACGGTTGGCGCTTTCTGCAAATCTTCCACCGTTTCAAACAAGGGCACAACCCGCAGCAAGCTAATGCAAGTGCCCGGATCATACAGCCCTGCTTCCTTGGCCAGCAGCAATACTTCCAGCAGATCGCTCACATCGTGGCTCATGCTGATGATGTAGGTGTGGCAGATTTCTGGGCTAAATTCTTCTTGCAGTTTGCGAATGGTGCGGAAGGTTTTGATAGTCTCGTTGGTTTTCTCGGAAAAGGGTAGCTCTGCCGGGATCAGCGGTCGGCGGGTTTGCAGTTCCGAGACGAGCCATTGCACCCGTTCGGCCTCGGTGAGTTCGTTGTAAGCCTTGGGCAGAATCCGCAAATATTCGACAATTTCGTTGACGGTATCGGAGTGGCGCGTGCTTTCCTGGCGGATATCCAGATGGGCCAGATGGAACCCGTAAATTTCGACTTGATCGATTAAGGCATCCAATTCCCGACAAACCAGGCCCGTCTCTGTCAGGTTGTCTTTGATGAGCCGCAATTCTGCTAAAAAGGCCGCCCCGGATGGGTAATAGTTCACCGGGGTCTGGCCAGTGGGGTCGTCGTTTTGCACGTACTCGCCGCGATACATTTTCATGCTGCGATCGCGGGTGTTGGCCAGCCGCTTCTGGATGTAAGTCAGCTTGAGCCGATAGGGTTCTTGGCGATAGCGGATAGCGTACTGGTCGTACAATTCCGGCATCTGGAGTTGGTCTTGTTCCAGGGATTCCAGCAACGTTGGCAAGACATCGCACCAGTGCAAGGAAAGGCTAAGTTGCTCAATGAGGGTATCAATGGACTTGATGTATTTCTCCAAGACCAGATTGCGCTGATAACAGGCGGTTTGCCAAGTCACCTGGTGGGTCACGGAGGGGTTGCCATCGCGATCGGAGCCAACCCAAGAACCAAAATGGCAGAAACCAGGCCGAGGCGGAGTCATGCGCGGGAACGTCGTCCCCATCGCTTGCTTAAAGCGTTGATACAGCTGCGGAATCACATCAAACAGGACTTCATCAAAATAGTGCAGGGCGTAGTCTACTTCGTCCAACACCGTTGGCTTGAATTGGTGCAATTCATCGGTACGCCACCAAAGCCGAATCTCCTCCATGAGCTGAGTCCGCAGGTCTTCTTCATCGACAGATTCGATGTTTAATCCTTGGGCGGCTTGGCGTTCCTCCAGGCGATCGAGTTGCCGCAAAATTTGGGCAATGCGTCGCTGTTTACCCCGAATGGTGTGGCGCACAATTTCGGTGGGATGGGCCGTAAACACCAGCCACACGTCTAACTGTTCAACGAGCTTTTGAATTTGTTGGGGGGGGACGTTGAGGCTTTTGAGCTTGGGAAAGAGCCAATGAAACGTGCCCAGTTGGCGGCGGGCGTTGGGATCGTGCAGGGTTTTTTCCAGCAAATCAGCTTCCAGGCGGCTGGCCGGGGTAGAGTCTTCCCCAAAACTCCGGGGATGTTCGGCGGCCTCATGGTCACTGGCGCTGCTCAGGGGGCGATTTTCGTTTTTGACTGAAGCCCGATATTGCAGTTGATCCCGCTGCTCGTAGTGCTGCTCAACGATGTTGATGAGCTGGAAATAGAGCGCGAAGGCGCGGGCGGCGCGGATGGCTTCGTTGAGGTCGAGGCGCTCAACGACTTGAGACACTTCGGCTTCGGCAAAGGTTTCGGCTTGGCCGTCGGGGGTGCACAGGTCGCGGAGCCGGTTCAGGAGATCGACTAACTCTTGGCCGCATTCTTGCCGCAAGACGGATTCCCAGAGATCCTCCACCACTTTGAGGCGAAGTCTTAGAAACAGGTCGGAGGTGGAGGTGGGGCTCAGTTCTGCTGGTAGCCTGGATTCGGTTACGGTTCCAGGGCCAAGGGCATCATCTGACGAAGAACGTGTCGCACTCATGGAATCTGCTTTAGGTAAGACATTCAGACTATTCTATTGGGTATTGAAAAATTTTGGAGTGGCTGGTGCGACCAAAATTAATTTACCCAATTTATTTCGGGATCAGTGGGTCAAGAAAGCTTGACTTTTGGGCGTTAGGGTTGGTTTGGGTGAGGATCGGGGGCACTGGGTTGGCTCACAGGGGTTTTGAGCAGGGGGAGGCGATCGCCCCGAAACAGTTCTTCACTGAGTTGGCCCAAATCTTGAGCCGCGTCAGCGAGAATTTTGCCTCCCACCAGCGCCACCAATAGGGGGCCAGTGGTCAGGCTAATCAGTCCTTGGATCAGGAGGGGAGGGAGCGGGGCTTTGGTGGGGCTGGGAGTTGGGGAGTTGGGACTGGGCATAGGATTTCCTGATAGATGGATGGGCAGATAAAGGTTTGCAGAGGGAGAGAACCTGGCGGGTGGGGGCGCGATCGCGGTGGGGTGGGAGGCTGGGAATGACGGGGCGGCTAACCGCAGGCGACAGGCGTTAAGGCTATGCAGGGGGTTCGCTGGGCGGCGATCGCGCTTTGGAATTGGCTTAGGGTGGAGTTGGCGCGGTAGATTGCCGGAAATCCAACAGGGAGCCAGTGGAGAAAGCCATTGACAAACGTTGAACAAATGCGCCCAAGATGTGTTGAAATAGCCAGGATATGTTATTTGAATGAGGGAGTTGCTGGGGGCAGTAATCTGGATCGGTGGAAAAATTCCTGTAATAAAGGATTACATGACTCGTTGCAATGGGACTGAGATCGACTAGAATTCATCGATTCGAGGGTATACGTTGAGCACTGCCACACCTTGACCGAGTTACCGCTGTTCTAACATGCTTTTCCCTGTTTCCCCGTTACGCTAGCTTTGGAGTCGGAGATGAACCGCGTTCCTCTGAACTATTGGATACATCAGGTACTTGCTCAAAGTCAAGCACGGGTTAAAGTGCGGCTACGGGGCAACAACCTCCATGTGCTGTGTGAGGGTAATCCGTGTCCGGCGGTCGATCGCGTGACTCAGTTGTTGCGGCAAGCGATCGCCAAGCAGCCGTTAGAGTCTTTGTTACCACCGGATACGCCATCGATTCATCGCCTCATTGTGTATGGCCGGGTAACTGGCGAGTCGCAGCCGAGTTGGACGCGATCGCTCACCTTTCCCACACCTGCCAGTTCCGCCCTTCAGCCCGCCGCCGAGACCGCAGCGACCCATCCCGCCGCAGAAGCAATTGCCACCGAGGCGATCGCTCCAGCCCCCGGCCCCGAAGCCGCCACAACCGCATCGGCCCTGGCTAACCCTGCGCCCGCCGCCGCCCCAGAGGCCATGCAGCCCCCCGCCGAGGCCCTGCCCCTAACCCATGCGCCTGCGCCCCCAGAGACAACAGCACCAGAACAGCCGCCAGAAACGCCCTCCTTGCAAGAGTTGGCCCAGCAGGGAGAACCCGCCGCGATCGCCCACTATTTAAGTTATGCCTTCAGCCCCCAGGGCATTGCCGTGCGGGTGAAGGTGGATAGTCCGTTGCCAGATACGTCGTTTTTTGCGAATCGGTTGCTGGTTCTATGCGAATCGGCCTATGTCCCGGATGCGGCCTTGCTGGCGGAACCCATCGCCCAAAAATTGCGGGAGTTGGAGCTAACCCAATATCGGGATGCCATTGTCTTTGGGCAGGTATGCGGAGAATCGCGCCCAGAGTGGGTCTCGCGGGTGGACTTGACCCCGCCGGACGAAATTTTGCGCGAGTGGGCACGGTGGGGGGATGTGCAGGCGATCGCTCGGCTCCTCAATCGAGCGATCGCGACGCACCAAGTCGAGTTATCGGCCTTGCTCAAAGATGCCACTTTGCATGTGTCCTGTGCCCAAATTGGCGGGGGCGTGCCAGATAAGCTGATGGCGATCGCCGCAGTTACCCCTGTCCTGCAATCCCTCTCAGCTCAGGGCATCCAGGCCGCGACGATTTATGGAGTCTCCCACCTCACAGGGGACTCGGCCCTGCCCGATGTTGCCCCCGCGTGGGTCTATTGGTTAGACCTCCCAGCAGGCAGCCAAACTGATTTGGCCACTTCCACCCTGGACATGGCACGACAAGGGGATCTCAGCGCGTTGACATTTCTACTGGCGCGGCTCCTCAACCCCGACCTGGATACCAAACTGGCGACCGGGGGCATTCGGGTGCAGTTGCGCCAAAAAGGCGACTTGCTACACATCATGACGGATGCCCCCAATTGCCCGCAACAGGCGGTAGTGGCTCCGGCGATCGCGCGGTTGCTCAAACCCCTGAATCTGAGCGGGGTGCAGGGGGTACGGATCTATGGGCGACGGGCAGGCCAACGCCAACCCTTGTGGACTCAGGGGGTGGATTTTGTGTCTCGGAGTTTGACCGGGCCAGAGGTCATGCCAGAATTTGCCGCTTCGGCCGCCCATGTGGATGAACTGCTGTCGCCACCGGGGGCCATTGTCCCGTGGAACGAGACCGCAGACCAGGAACTACCCACAGCCCTCGCGGAGCTTTATGGCAAAGTCCTTGGACGAGTGCAGCGATCGCTCCTCCACACCCAGCTTTTTGTCCCCGTCGATTCGCCAATTTTGGCCACCGGAGCAGGTCGGGACACCGCCAACACCCCCATCATGGCCGGACAGCACAACTGGAAAATTGCGACACTGTGGGCCACGGTTGGGATTTTGTTCGTTGTGCAAATCGATTGGTTTTTGGGCGCATGGGTTCGCCTCCAGCAGCAAGCCACGGCCCAAACCACCGCGATCGCCCCAGACCAGCCCGCCCCAACGGCTCCAGCCCCGGCCCCCCTGCCGGATAACCTGCTGAACAAACCCCGCATCAAGCAGTGGGACACCCCCGATGCCTCAGCCTTTACCCAACCGGGCCAACGCACCCTGGAGACAAGCCCGAACGCAGCCAACCCAGAAGCAGATGCCAACCCGCTGCCAGCATCCACCCTCCAGGCCAAAGCCGAAACCGTGCTGGCCCCAGACCTGGACTTTCCCACGTTCAACAGTCGCCAATTAGATCGGCAGATCGCCCTCTATCGGCAATACTTGGAGCTAAATGGGCCACCGGATGTCCTCATCATTGGCAGTTCGCGGGCCTTGCGGGGGGTCGATCCTGCCGCATTAGAATCCGCCCTCGCCGACCAGGGGTATGCAGGGATGCAAGTCTTTAACTTGGGGGTCAACGGCGCAACGGCCCAGGTGGTAGATTTGCTCGTGCGGCAGGTGTTGCCCCAGGACAAATTACCCAAGTTGATTGTGTTCGCCGATGGGTCGCGGGCCTTTAACAGCGGGCGGCAAGACTTGACCTATAACGGCATTGCCACCTCTCCCGGCTATCAGGCTTTGCTCGCGGGCAAGCCCCCAATTCCGAGTACCGTCGTGGCCCAAACACCAGAAGCAACGCCGGATCTGCGGGATGGCAAGGCCACCTCCGTCACTGAGGAAAATCACGGCGGAGTCGCCCAGTATCACAAACAGATTGACCAAGCCTTGAACCAACGCCTTGCAGGGCTTTCGGCCTTGTATCAGCAGCGCGATCGCCTCAAAACCCACCTCCGCGACCAAGTCATTGCCTGGTTGCCGGAACAGTTCAACGCGGCTGGGGAAGTCATTGCGTCTTCGGAAGACTTGCTCAATGCCTCCTCTCCTTCTGCCGCCGCCAGTCCGGGCACCGGGTTAGCTGCCGATGGTCAGGGCATGGTGGATATTGACGGATTTTTGCCCCTATCCGTGCGCTTTAACCCGGCCACCTATTACCAGAAGTATGCGCGGGTTTCTGGGGATTATGATTCTGACTATGATGCCTTTTCCCTGGACGGGGCACAGACCGAGGCGCTGACTAATTTGGCCCGCTATGCCCACTTGCACCAGATTCCCGTTGTCTTCGTCAATTTGCCGTTGACTCAGGAGTATCTCGATCCGGCCCGCCAACGCCACGAAACGGCATTTCAACAGAAGATGCTGGCGATCGCCCCGCCCCTGAATCTGCTGTATCGCGACCTGAGTGGTGCCCTCAAGGCCCAACCCCAGTATTTCTCCGACCCCAGCCATTTGAACCGCTATGGAGCCTATGAAGTCGCGCGGCGGCTGGCCCAAGATGTGATGATTCCCTGGCAATTGGCGCGGTAACTCGTGAGCACTCCCGATTTGCCCCAGAAACCGCTGGATTTTGCTGGCTGCGATTGCCGTCATCAGTCCTTTCGGGGGCGATCGCTGGTGGGAGCCGACTTCAGCGGGGCAGATCTGCGGGGGTGTGACTTTACCCGCGCCAACCTGACCGGGGCCAACCTGACCCAAGCAACCCTGGGCCACACCCGCCGCCAATGGGCCTTACGTGGTGGCGTGGCGATCGCCGCCAGCCTCATCAGTGGCCACGCCATCAGCAACCTGGTCTTCGGCAGTTTGGGCCAAACCCCAGCCGACAAAGCCTGGAATTACGTGGTAGCCCTGGTCATCAGCCTGAGTTTGGCCGGAGCCATGCCCGGTTTTGCCCAGGTGCCCCAGCCCAGGCTCCGGCGGCTCGGCCTGGGCCTAGCGGCGATCGCCGGAGGCGCAGTGATGGGGTTCTTCTATATCGGCGTGGCTTTTGGCAAACAGCCAACCTGGGCCATCGTGGGTTCAGTGGGGGGCGGGCTGGGTCTGGGGTTGCTCTGGTTCACGGGGCATCTCCTCAGCCGGATTGTCAGCCAAGTCATTAGCGCGATCGCCGCCTACGGAGTGGCCTTTTTGCTGGGGACGGTGGCCATTAGTTTTGTGAGCCTCAACAACCTGGGAGATGGCCTGCTTTTGGGGACGATCGCCCTGTTCTATTTGGGCTGCACCTACAATTTGCTGTTTACCCTCCGCCGCACCCTCGCCCACCCCGGCACCGGCTTCCGCCACGCCATCCTTACCCACGTCCAGTTCACCCCCGCCCAACTGGCCCACGCCGACCTCACCGGAGCCGTTGATCGGCCAAATTTCGCCAAAACGCCCCAGACCGATCAATTTTCGGGCTAGCCTTTCGCTATCCTGGGAACAGTGCGTAATTTTCTGACTCATGAGTATGCTGTTACGGTTTTTGGCAAGGCTCCATTCCTGGTTCCGTGGGTCGCGGCCGCTTGTCGCGATCGCCCTCCTCCTTGTGCTCACCGGGGGGCTATGGGCTGGCCTGGGCAACGCCGCGATCGCCCAAACCACTGGCAGTTCCATCCAACCCTACCTGGATCGAGTCATCCAAAAAATTACTGAATTTCAGTTAGACAACGGCCTCAAGTTCATCGTCCTGGAACGCAACACCGCCCCCGTCGTCTCCTTCGTGACCTATGCCGATGTGGGCGGCGTAGATGAACCCGACGGCCAAACCGGAGTCGCCCACTTTTTAGAACACTTGGCCTTCAAAGGCACCTCCAAAATCGGCACAGAAAATTACCCAGCAGAAAAACCCCTACTCGACCAGCTAGACGCGATCGCCACCCAACTCCGCACCGCCCGAAAAAATGGCGATCGCCAACAAATCGAAACCCTGACCCAAAAATTTAACCAAGTCGAAGCCACCGCCGCCAAACTGGTCGAGCAAAACGAATTCGGGCGCATTGTCGAACAAGCAGGCGGCGTTGACCTCAATGCCAACACCTCCACCGATGCCACCCGTTATCTCTACAGTTTCCCGGCCAACAAGCTAGAACTGTGGATGTCCCTGGAATCCGAACGCTTCCTCGATCCCGTCTTCCGCGAATTTTACAAAGAACAAAACGTCATCCTCGAAGAACGTCGCCTCCGCACCGACAACTCGCCCATCGGCCAGATGATCGAAGCCTTCCTCGACAAAGCTTTCGTCACCCATCCCTATCGTCGGCCCGTCATTGGCTACAACCAGGATATCCAGGGTCTCACCCGCGACAACGTTCAAGACTTTTTCGACAAATACTATGTCCCCAGCAACTTGACCATTGCGATCGTCGGTGATGTCAACCCCGCCGAAGTCAAACGTCTCGCCACCACCTACTTTGGCCGCTACAAAGCCCAACCCAAACCACCCCAAGTCACCGTCGTTGAACCCCCCCAAACCCAAACCAAAGAAGTCACCCTCACCCTGCCCTCCCAACCCTGGTACCTAGAGGGCTACCATATCCCCGCCTTCAAAAACCAGGATTATGTCATCTACGACATGATCAGCAGCATCCTCAGCAGTGGCCGCACCTCCCGCTTATACAAATCCCTCGTCGAAACCAAGCAGATTGCCCTCAACGCCCAAGGCTTCGCTGGATTCCCCGGTAACAAATTCCCCAGCATGATGCTCTTTTACGCCCTCACTGCCCCCGGCCATACCGCCGATGAAGTGGGCACCGCCCTCCGCGCCGAGATTGAACGCTTGAAAACTGAGCCAGTCACCCCCACCGAACTCGATCGCGTGAAGACCCAAGCCCGCGCTGGCCTCCTGCGATCGCTCGACTCCAACATGGGCATGGCCGAAGCCCTCCTCGAATACGAAGTCAAAACCGGCAGTTGGCGCAACCTCTTCCAAGAAGTCGATCGCATCACCGCCGTCACCCCCGCCGACATCCAGCGCGTCGCCCAAGCCACCTTCACCCCCGCCAACCGCACCATCGGCCGAATTTTGCCCAAAACCTAATGGTCAATACGCAACCAAATAAAGTTTGGGGTCAGTCTTCCTTGTGCCAGCAAAATCTTAGCCCTCCCAATCCTCGTATCCCCTTCGTTCCACAAACTAACGAGCGAACATGCGGAAAGACGAAGAGGGAGGAAAAGTCGTCTCGATTCGTGCCAAGGGCGCATATTGAGCCGTTGAAGCGCCCTCTGGTAACAGCGATTTAGGCAGAGTCTCAGCGATCGCCAGTTTGCCACCTGGCTCATAACGGAGTGCCAAAATTTGCCCATAGGTTGCTCGGTCAAAGGCTTTCGGGTAGCCCGGTTGCGTTTGCTTTATGCCGTCATCTGTAAACGTCCATCGATTGTCCGTCGGTTGCGTACCGTCAACATAAATAAAATGACCGACTACTTGGTTATGGGGATACAACAGCCGCACTGGCGCATCAAACCACATCGAAGCCCCAAACGGATCGTCATCGTATTCTTTGGGCAAACCGACCAGCAAAATTAGAGTGTGATTCTTGATCCCAGGTGCAATTTGTAAAACCTGCGCCATCAAGTGTTGGTGAATTTGCCAGCGGTATCCATGAAATCCCTGAAAAATGACACCAGCTCTGACTCCGCAAAAAATAATAGCGGCACAAAGTCCTACTGCAACTAAGGCTTGATAAGACTTTGGTACCAACAGCTTAGCTAGTAACAGCAAAACTGCCCCAGCCACGGTTGCAAATCCAAAGACTGCAAGCATTTGAGTTCGCCAAAAATTGGTGTTTCCGGCTAGCAACAAATAAATGGGAAAACTTAACAACAAAATTACAACACCAACGAATAAAGTCAGCACTAGGGATTTTGTGGTTGGTAACTGCAAGCCCCGTATACCCAATGGCGAGAGCAAACAGGCTCCTACTAAAAATGAAATGGCACACAACCATCCCACCAACGGCGCAATCGGCGCGAGTTCATAACCTGGCGTTGCCATTCCCCACTGCCAAAATGTCAGCGTATGATTTAGATGCGAAAATAAATCTTTAAGAAGTGCGATCGCACTAAAATCAGAACGGGCAATTGAAGACTGGTAAGTCGCTGATTTATCTAAAACATATCGCTGCAATTGCAAATATCCATAAACAGTTGGTAATGCATACCATGCCAAGCTAAAATTCAACAAGCGAAAATTAAACTTTGGCCGTAAAAACCATAAGAAAACTGGAACAACGAGAATAATAAAATACTGGCTTTCATAAGTCCAAAGCGTAATGTGCAAAGCGATTAACGCTAAAGCCAAAAACAAAAACGACAAATAATGCTGCTTTATCGTCCAACTTTTGAGCAGGCAATAAGTGGCAATAGCCAAGAAGAGTAAAAATCCAAGCTGATGAATTTGACCAACCCAGTTGGTCGCACCATCCGCCGTATGAACTAGGGATAAAGCTCCAAGAATAAAAGCAGTAAGTGGATACAAAGGCACAAGTTGTCTAACAATCAGAAAAACAAAAAGTCCCCGTGCCCACCATAACAATCCATACAAGAGTTGATAGCTGATATAACTACCATTGCGTAGACCAAAGATATGAGCTGCTCCCAAAAAAAGACTGTTGTAGGGACGCAAATTGTCGCCATAGATTAGACACTCATAGATACCAATCTGACAATTTAAAGGAAAAATTGTCTCGTAGTTCAATCCTCGGCTAAGAGCAAAGATTCCCCATACTCCCACTACAATGACCCAGTAGGTCACGGCGGCAACAAAAAATAGGCGTATCTGAAAAGACTTTTGCTTAAAATCTGACTCCATTAGAGTATTAATATTCACACAGAGGTTTCAATGTATTACAAGCTTTACGCGATCTCATTCTCAAACTTCCCAGCGACCTCCAAACTCAATTAACGAGCAAACATACGAGTAGAAGCTTCAGGAATAAAGCTCTTTTCAATACGCGAATATGGGTTATAACTGCTACTGTTTGTAAATTTTGCAATCAACTCTTTTGGCAGCGCTGGTAGGATAGTTAGTTTTGCTGTTTTTTCATCATAGTTTAACGCAATAATTTCATTGTACTGAGCTGATTCAACTTTTTTGGCAAAACCCGGTTTTGTTCGTTTGATTCCTACTTCCGTGAAAGCCCAGTGATCATCAGTTGGCTGCTGCCCATCGGCATAGAAAAAATGACCTGCGACTTTACGATTTGGATAAAGTAGCTCAATTGGCAGATCAAACCACATTGAAGCACCAAAGGGATCTTTTCCTGGTGTTTTGGATAAATTGGCTAATAGAATGAGGGAGTTATCCTTAACATCGGGAATCAGCCAAGTGATTTGGCTCATTAGCTGGCGCTGCGTTTGCCACATATCACCATGCAGCTTTTGTAGTTCAACGCCAGCTTTTACGCCCGAAAAAACAATACAAGTACATAAGATAGTAATAAAAAGCATTTGTCTTTTAGCACGTTTAAAGCAGATAGTACCCAGAAGACATATACTTGCGACTAGAGCGATCGCGGCAGCAAAGCTGGACAGCATCTGAGTGCGCCAAAACTGCGTGTTACCTGCAATCAACAAATAGACGGGAAAACTGAGAACTAACAACAAAGCACCACAAAGCAAGATGATAATCAAACTTTTTTTTTCTGGAAGCTTGTCTAAGCGCAAGGTTGGATAGGTAGCCAGTAAAGAGCAGCCAATCACAAACGCTGAGCAGCATAATATACTAACCCAAACTGCGATCGCCTGCTCTGGAGCACTAGAAATTGCTTTTCCCCAACTCCAAAAACTTAAACTGCGTAGCAAATGAGTTCCCAGGTCGGTCACCATTGAGCTAAGATTCAAATCTGGTCGCAGGATGGAGGTTTGGTAAGTGCTTGATTGATTAATCTGATATCGCTGAAACTGCAATATAGAATAAATTGTCGGAATCACATACCAGATCAGACTAAAAATTAAAAATCGCGAGTTAAGCTTGGCATAACTCAGAAATAGCAAGAGAGGGAGAATTAAAATAATAAAAAATTGACTTTCATAAGTCCACAAAGAGATATAAAGGGCCAGCAACGAACCAATTAACCATAGGAACGCGCTCATTTTACGAGCCGCCTGACAGGCCACTATAAACCAGTAAGCAGCGAGTGCCAGAAAAAACATAAACCCAAACTGGTGCAGTTGACCAATCCAATTCAGTGCATAGTCAGAAGCATGAACAATAGCAATTACGCCGACAAGAAAAGCAAACAGAGTCGAGTCTGGAAAAATTCGTCGAAAAATCAGAAAAATAAGCCATCCTCGCCCCCACCAGAGTAATCCATATAGTATTTGATAGCTGACATAACTACCATTGCTACCGCCCAACAGGTGAGCCATGCCCAAAAACAAGCTATTGTAAGGCCGCAAATTATCAATATAAATTAGACATTCATACAGACTTTTACCACAGTTCAGTGGGAAAGCGGTTTCATAAGTTAAGCCACGATGCAGGGCAAAAATGCCCCACATACCCATGACTAAAATCCAGTAGGTTAAGGCAACAATGAGCAATACTGGAGGACTTTTCTGCTTTTGCAAATGGGGGGTATTCATGGAGGGACTATTTGAAATATATTAAAGGCGATGTTTTAGTGATTTAGATCTTATTGATGCAGCCAAAATCGCGCTTAATAGCAGTAGTTACCTTGGCGATCGCAATCAGCTTGTTTCTAATGCGGAATTGGTTGCAATTCTCGACTAGTCTGATCGGTCGTGATAGCAGCTTACTCCTTTGGAGCCTATGGTACCCAGTCCAGGCGATCCGTTTAAACCAGGATATTATCACAACAAACTATTCAGTCTTTCCAATAGTCAATAACTTATTGCTGGTGTTCTCTCCACTGCTCAGCGCGTTATGGCAGCTTTTACGGAGCTTACAGTTTTCCGGCCCCTTTGCCTTAAATAGTTTGTATGTCATTGGGCTATTTTTTACCGGTTGGACGTTGTTCGCTTATTTACGGCATCGCCACGTTAAATATGAATTGGCTATCTTTTTCGCTGTTTTTTGGCTCTGTAGTCCAGTTTTGCACTATCGCTTGCTGCAAGGCCGCCCGGATTTGATGCTATTAGGGTGGATACCACTAGGTTGCCTGGTTTGGGATCAAGTAGAAACAGGCAAACAACGGAACTGGTGCTTGAGCGGGGTCGCGATCGCGGCCTTATTGACCAGTCCTCAAGTCTTTCTGTGGGCAAATTTGATTTGGCTGCCTTACTTTGCCAAGCAATTCCTGCAAGCAAAAACCCCCGCGCGTCAAGCTTTTGTGCAAGCGCTATTGTGGCTCTGGTTAACAGGGTTAGCCGTGGCAATGATGTACCCCCTACCAGTGTTGCTCAAAACTCTTGCTGGCGTGACACCCACTGTGCAGGCGATCGCGCTACAACCCCAGGAATGGTCGCTATCTCCCGGTTTCATCAGTATGGGAATCTGTGCGGCCCTCCTGTTGGGCGCAAGCTTAACGCCTCAAGCTTTAAAGCAAAACGGTTTTTGGTTAGGGCTAGCAGGACTATACTTCATCCTGGGCGACTTGGCCCACATGGGTTGGTTTTCCTTGTGGTCAAACGCACTCGCCCCGGTCGATTGGCTAGTACCAGCCGGACTGGCCTTTGTGCTCTTCCTGGCCCTTAGCCTCACGTCCCGTTGGGCCAATCTATCTTTCAACTCGGCAACCTGGCAGGCAAAAGGCATAAGCTGTGTTGTCCTTTTGACACTCCTCTTGGGAGTTGGCTGGCAGGCGCAACCGCTGACTGTCCCCTGGCAAGCCAGCCCAGTCTACACCAAGTTAGGCGAAGAACCCAGTCCTTACACAGTCATGGATGTACCGCTGGGCGTGCATCTGCTGACAACGGGTGAACACTACGGCCCAGGGGCATCGTTACAACAATATGCGATCGCCCATCACCAACGCACCATCAACGGGAGCTATGCCAACGCTGACAACAGCCCCATTCAATTATTTGAGCAAACGGCGCTTTTTCCTTTTCTTGCAGGAAAAGGAAAAAGCGCCACACCCCCCATGCGCCAGGAACTGCAAAATGCCATCCGCGAGCTACAGATTGGTTATGTCATCATCCACTTAACCATGCTAGAAAAAACTCAATCGGCAGAGATTTTAAATTTTTTCGCCGATCCAGAGACCAGTTTGTGTAGAGTATTTATAGATTCGGAGATCATCGCTTATCGCACGGATTGGCATCCGTGGGGGTGTCGCCCATTGGTGGAGTGAGGTTTAGACAAATCGAGGATTATGAAAGGGGATACCCTCTATTTACAAAAGCACGATCAGCATTCTTCCCATGCTCAAATCTCACAGACCATTCGACGTTTGGCCGCTGTATCTAGGTTAGAAACCTGTACGGTTTTAGATGTCGGCTGTGCGGCTGGTTTTTTAAGAGCATTTTTACCTGCCCCCCAATATCGCCTAGTTGGGATCGAAGGTAGCCCCGAATTGGCAGAGCGTGCCGCTCAAGTCTATGACACTGTTCATGTAGCGGATTTGAATCAGCCCTTGGTCTTGCCGCTTGAAGCACCTCAAGCCATTGTGCTCGGCGACATTTTGGAGCACTTACCCGACCCCGAAACAGTGCTCACTCAACTCCTTCAGCAATTTACAAAACCAGGTACTCCTGTCATTATCTCGTTGCCCAATGTGGCCCATTTGTATGTTCGGCTCAGTCTTTTGTTGGGGCGATTTGATTATGGCGATCGCGGCATTCTTGATCGCACACACTTACGCTTTTTTACTCTGAAAACAGCCAAATTGCTTTGTGCAAACTGCAACATCCGGGTGCAGTCCGTCAGTGTTACACCAATTCCACTGCCCCTGATCCATCCAGCCTTTGCCGAAGGTGGGTTATTATATCCACTACATTGGGTAAATTACGTGCTGGCTTCAGCGTTCAAAGGGTTACTGGGTTATCAGTTCATTTTGCGAGGAGTGTATGAGCCTTAATTCTGATATTGTGTCGCTGCCCTCATCGGAGCGGGTTGTCGTTGTGATGCCTGCTTACAATGCAGCCAAAACATTGTTGCAAACCTACAACGCCTTACCCCACGACACCATCCATAGTGTCATTTTGGTGGACGACGGGAGCCGCGATGATACGGTTCAGATTGCACAAGAACTAGGCATTAAAGTCTTTGCCCACCGAGGCAATTTTGGCTACGGCGCAAATCAAAAAACCTGCTATCTCGAAGCCCTAAAAGATGGCGCTTCGATCGTGGTGATGGTACACCCCGACTACCAATACGACCCAACCCTACTCCCTCATATCATTCGCCCCATTCAAGAAGGTCGCTACGACGTAGTTTTCGGTTCACGGATGCGGGGAATGACGGCCTTTAAACAAGGAATGCCCTGGTGGAAGTATATTGCGAATGTGGCGCTTACCTGGTTAGAGAATAAAGTTTTTGGCTTGAACTTGTCTGAGTTTCACACAGGCTACCGGGCTTATCGACGGGAAGTGCTGGAATCAGTCAACTTTTTGGCCAATTCCGATAGTTTTATTTTTGACCAGGAAATTGTGGCGCAGTTCGTGGAAGGTGGCTTCAAGATTGGCGATATTCATGTACCAACTCGCTATTTCCCAGAAGCCTCCAGTGCCAGCTTTATCGCCAGTACAATTTATGGCTTCGGGATTTTAGGCTTGCTGGGCCGTTATGGCTTGCACCGACTGGGTTTTTGGCGCACCTCCCAATTTGTTTGCCACCCACAAAGGTATTTAGAATTCGGTAGCACTCCCAAGCCTGAAGCCAATGCCGTGCAGTTGACGTAGTTGTAATGGCAGCTCGATAACTCCAGTGGTGAAGGTGGGTCAATCCGCGCTCCTGGCAATATAGAAACTCAGAAGCGCGATCGCCCCTGGAAGATGGAGCGATCGCGCTTGAGTTTAGTGGCTTAGCCTTGAGATAACCCAGACGGGGAACTTATTTGCTATCTACAAAGTCCGCATCGATCACCTCATCCGTCCCGCCCGGATTGCCGGAGGGCGCATTGGCCTGGGCCGCTTGGTTGGCGTTGGCATAGATCGCTTGGCCAATTTGCATCAGCGCTTGTTGCAACTCGTCGCTGAGGGATTTGATGCGATCATGGTCATCCTGGTCAATGGCTGCGCGGAGGTTCTGCACCAACTCCTGTACCCGTGCTTTGTCATCAGCAGGGACTTGACCATTGAGTTCACCCAGTTGTTTTTCGGCCTGGTAGGTCAGGGCATCGGCGGTGTTCTTGGTATCGACCTGTTCCCGCCGCTGGCGATCGCTCTCCGCATTGCGTTGAGCCTCTTCGACCATGCGATTCACTTCCGCTTTGTCCAACGTCGAAGCACCAGAGATCGTAATCGACTGCTCTTTGCCCGTCCCCCGATCCTTGGCCGAAACCGACAGCAAGCCATTCGCATCAATGTCAAAAGTGACTTCGATTTGTGGGACACCACGGGGCGCAGCGGGAATTCCATCAAGCCGGAACGTCCCCAGACTCTTGTTATCCGAGGCCATTTCCCGTTCTCCTTGCAGGACATGGATCTCCACATTGGTTTGACCATCGACCGCTGTCGAGAAGACCTCCGACTTTTTGCTAGGGACAGTCGTGTTACGCGGAATAATCCGAGTCATTACGCCCCCCATCGTTTCCACACCCAAAGACAGCGGCGTGACATCCAACAGCAACATATCCTTCACTTCACCGGCCAGCACCCCCGCTTGCACGGCGGCCCCGATCGCCACCACTTCATCAGGATTGACCGTCATGTTGGGGTCTTTGCCCGTGATGCGTTTGACCAAAGCTTGCACCGCAGGAATCCGGGTCGAACCCCCAACCAGCACCACTTCATCAATGTCGGCAGCGGTCAGTTTGGCATCCCGAATCGCTTGTTCAACGGGAACCCGGCAGCGTTCCAGCAAATCGGCAGAGAGCTTTTCAAAGTCCGCCCGCGTGAGGGTCAAGTCCAAATGTTTTGGCCCGTCTGCGGTAGCCGTGATAAAGGGCAAGTTGATTGTGGTTTGAGTCGAACTCGATAGCTCAATTTTGGCTTTTTCTGCCGCTTCCGTTAGCCGTTGCAAAGCTTGCTTGTCTTGGCGCAGATCGACCCCTTCATTGCGCTTGAACTCATCAGCAATCCAATCCACAATTTGCTTGTCAAAGTCGTCGCCGCCCAAGTGAGTATCGCCACTGGTGGATTTGACTTCCACAACGCCATCGCCCACTTCCAACAGGGAGACATCGAAGGTGCCGCCCCCCAAGTCAAAGACGAGAATCGTTTCGTTGGTCTTCTTGTCTAAGCCGTAGGCCAAAGCCGCTGCGGTTGGCTCGTTGACAATCCGTAAGACTTCAATTCCCGCAATTTTGCCCGCGTCTTGGGTCGCTTGCCGTTGGGAGCTATTGAAGTAAGCAGGCACCGTGATCACTGCTTGGGTGACAGGTTCGCCCAGATACTTGCTGGCATCATCAACTAACTTACGCAAGACTTGAGCGGAGATTTCTTCGGGTGCATATTTCTTACCCGTTGCAGGAGCATTTAAGCGTACATTATTACCATCACGCTCGACTTGGTAAGCGACTTGGGTTGCTTCGGTGGTGATTTCGTCGTACTTACGACCGATGAAGCGTTTGACGGAATAAAAGGTATTTTGAGGATTCATCACGCCTTGGCGCTTGGCAATTTGGCCAATGAGGCGATCGCCGTTTTTCGCGTAGGCAACAACTGAGGGGGTTGTGCGGCCACCTTCGGCATTGGCAATTACCGTGGGCTGTCCACCTTCCATGACTGCGACGACCGAGTTAGTCGTACCCAGGTCAATTCCGACTACTTTAGCCATTTCGTCTAACCTCTTGAATTAGGGATTCGGGAACTGTTGTGCGTTCGTTCTGTATGAATCCAGCTTATCGAGAGGAACTGCGATCGCGGGTGCGGGGAAGCCTACACTGAGGACGGGGGATTGCCGTACAGTCTGCGCCCAGAGTCACCAATCCAGAGCAGCAAAAATCCAGGCAACCGGGCGATCGCCCACGGGCCAGTCAAGGGCTTACAACAAGAAGGGCGCACCATATTCTTCGCTAAAACAGACCTGATTGTGGGCAAACCGTCCCCCAAACTTTTTGATGGGATCAGTGGCATACCCCAAGCAGAGCAGACAACAGACATCCACCGTAGCGGGAATATTGAAAGCTTCCTTGACTTTGGCTCCCACAAACCCTTCCATCGGGCAACTATCTACGCCAAAACTTTCCGCCACAATCATCATATGGGCCACGGCTATCATGGTGTGGCGGTTTGTCCAGGTTTCGAGGCTGGCAAAAGACGGTTGTTGCACGAACATGGCCGGGATCTGTTGACGCATGACCTCGGCATAATCGGGAGTGATGGCATCATGCTCCAAACCCAGGTGAATCACGGCTTCGATGTTTTTGCTTTCCCCAGCGGCGCGATCGCCACAACAAATAATAACGACGGGGGCTTGGGTAATTTGGGGTTGGTCAAAGGCACAGGCTTGGAGTTTGGCCTTGCTAGTGGCAGAGCGGAGCACAACAAAGCGCCAGGGTTGGAGGTTGTAACCAGAGGGCGATCGCACACCCAGCCGAAAGATTTCTTCGAGGATTACATCAGGAATGTCATCCGGGCGAAAGGCACGGGCCGCACGGCGGCGCTCAATCGAGTCCTTCAGGCCAAACGTAGGGTGCAAATGGACGGTCATTCCCATCTCCTGAAACAAGACGTGATGTGGCTCAACCCACTGTATTACTAAAAACTTCACTCCATGAGAGATCTGTAGAGAATTTTCATTTCTCTCGCCAAGGATATTGGTAGCCCTGGGGCCAGCATGAGTGTTGGCCTGGAGACAGGGAGCAGCCACAGGCTAGGGCAGGGGCGACCGGCGGGTTAGGCTGGTGCGGAAACTATTGTTTTTTACCAAAAAATTGGTAGCTTCAAGCATGATTCTGGTACAACTAAACGAAACGTTCCAAGGTATTGAGAGCGCAGGGAACCTATGAGCTATCGCATGAATCGCCGCGCCTATGCGGAAACCTTTGGGCCAACGGTGGGCGATCGCGTCCGGCTGGCAGATACGGAGTTGATCATTGAAGTCGAACGGGACTACACTACCTACGGCGATGAGGTCAAGTTTGGCGGCGGGAAGGTGATTCGCGATGGCATGGGCCAATCCCCAATCACAAACGCCGACGGGGCCGTGGATGCCGTGATTACCAACGCCTTGATCTTGGATTGGTGGGGCATTGTAAAGGCCGATGTGGGCATCAAAGACGGCAAGATCTACGCCATCGGCAAAGCGGGCAATCCCTACATTCAGGACAACGTCAACATTATTATTGGCCCTGGCACCGAGGCGATCGCGGGGGAAGGCATGATTCTCACCGCTGGCGGCATTGACTCCCACATCCACTTTATCTGTCCCCAGCAAATCGAAGTGGCGATCGCCGCTGGCATCACCACCATGATCGGCGGTGGCACTGGCCCAGCCGCAGGCACCAACGCCACCACCTGCACCCCCGGCCCCTGGAATATTTACCGGATGTTGCAAACCGCCGATGCCTTCCCCATGAATTTGGGCTTTTTGGGCAAGGGCAACAGCGCCAAACCGGAAGGACTGCGGGAACAGCTCGAAGCGGGAGCAATGGGCCTGAAACTCCACGAAGACTGGGGCACGACTCCAGCGGCGATCGATACCTGCCTCACCGTCGCCGATGAGTACGATGTGCAGGTCGCCATCCACACCGACACCCTCAACGAAGCCGGATTTGTGGAAACCACGATCGCCGCCTTCAAAAATCGCTGCATCCACACCTACCACACCGAAGGCGCAGGCGGTGGCCACGCCCCGGATATCATCAAAGTGTGCGGCCAGCCCAATGTCCTCCCCTCCTCCACCAACCCCACCCGCCCCTACACCGTCAACACCCTGGATGAACACCTGGATATGTTGATGGTCTGTCATCATTTAGATGCGGGCATCCCGGAAGATGTGGCCTTTGCCGAATCCCGCATTCGCCGGGAAACCATCGCCGCCGAAGATATCCTCCATGACCTGGGTGCCTTCAGCATGATCTCCTCCGACTCCCAGGCAATGGGCCGCATTGGCGAAGTCATTATCCGCACCTGGCAAACGGGCCACAAGATGAAAGTGCAGCGGGGCGCATTATCCGAAGACAGCGATCGCCACGACAACTTCCGGGCCAAACGCTACATCGCCAAATACACCATCAACCCCGCGATCGCCCACGGCATCGAAGCTTACGTCGGTTCCATCGAAGTCGGGAAACTCGCCGATCTGTGTCTCTGGCGACCCGCCATGTTTGGGGTGAAGCCAGAGTTAGTGCTGAAAGGCGGCATGATTGCCTGGGCACAAATGGGCGATGCCAACGCCAGCATTCCCACCCCGCAACCCGTTCACATGCGCCCCATGTTTGCCAGTTTCGGCGGTGCCACGCCTGCAACCTCCCTCACCTTCCTCTCCCAAGCCGCCTGCGATCGGGGCATCCCCGACCAACTGGGCCTCAAAACTACGGCAGTCCCCGTCTCCGGAGTCCGGCAGCGCACCAAACGGGATATGAAACTCAACGATGCCATGCCCCGCATGGAAGTCGATCCCGAAACCTACGAAGTCCGCGCCGACGGCGAACTCCTCACCTGTGAACCCGCCACCGTCTTGCCAATGGCCCAACGCTACTTCCTGTTTTGAGCAATGTTATGTGTTGTTATTTTGAAATCTGTTAGCTAGATATTAAGTCAGACACAGGGTTAACAGTAACAACCTAATTTTGTCTACCGCAATTGACAAATACTCGTCTTTTTGTATAATAGTGAGTTATGTTCGATTCATATGGCATAATCACCCCTAAGAAAAGAAATTAGGGGGGAAAGTCATAGTGAGCAGAAAGTTAAAAGAATTAAAGTCATTACTGCTAAAAGCTGGTTTCACCTATCGTGCTGGCAAAGGCAGTCACACCGTATGGAGTCATCCTTCCATAAGCTATAGCATCACTCTGTCAGGAAAGGATGGAGCAGATGCTAAGCACTATCAGGAACGAGATGTAGATAACGCTCTTAAAGATTTAGAGGAAGGTAAATGAATCTGCGCTACAGCATTTTGATTCAGTGGTCAGACGAGGATCAATGCTATGTCGTGAGTTTGCCGGAGTTTGGGCCACACGCCCACACACATGGCGAAACATACGAAGAAGCACTCCAAAATGCCCAGGAGATGCTTGGGCTACTGATCGAAACCTATAGAGAGCAGAATAGAACTATTCCCCAACCTAAAACACTCCTGTTCGCATAAAGTAGTTTTATGGTGGGAATCATCTTTATTGACAGAAAGCTGTAGTTGGTGGTCGTTTTTAGAAAATTTCTAGGAGACAAATTATCTTATTAAAGATAAGTGGAATTGGGGGCTGAAGAAGACAAAATTCACCTATGCAAGATGCCATGCACGTCTACTAGACAAAGGGTTATGGTACAGACTGTGGGCAGTGTAAATCTTTTAACTAGGAATAGCTATCAGAACTATCTGATTTCTCGGTTAAAAGATCCAGAATATGCCGCGCTTTATCTAGAAGCTCATTTGGAAGAAACTGAAGACATTGAGCCGGAGTTATTGCAATTGGCTTTGGATAATGTGTTGCAAGCTTTGAGCGTTACTCGTTTGACGGCTGACGAGACGGCAGTTCATCGCCAAAAGTTAGATGAGATTTTGGCGTTACCGGGAAGTTTGGCAATTTATGGCTTGGCGAATTGGTTGCAAGAATTGGGTTTAAAGTTGACGGTGACGGTCGCGGACGAGACGAAGGCAGAATAAGTTAGCGCGATCGCCCAATGGCCATCCAACCAAGCGATCGCGCTGACCGTTAGTGATTCATTGCAAGCCTAACCCCGGCCCGGAATGAGGCCACCGCTTAAGCGTTTAATCGCGGTGTTGGCAATGTAGGAATAGCGCATCTCGCCACACAGAATTTTGCAGAAATACATGGTGGCTGCCGGACGCTTAATCCCTTGTTTGTAGCCGAGGCCAGGAAAGCGATAAAACGCCCCGGCGATGCGTTGTGCCCATACCATGTCCGACCCCCATTCAGTATTGATGAGGTTGGTATAGTGCTCCAAAGCGTTGGCATTCCCCGCGATCGCCTGGTCAATGGCTTCTGCCGCCTTCACCCCCGTAAACATCGCAGGGCGTACCCCTTCGGCAATTAAGGGGTCAACAATGCTGGCCGCTTCTCCTACCAAAAGAGCATTTTGGGTATGGAGCTTTTTGTCCCCATCCCACAGGCGCAGCGCATGGGTTTTGATGGTGCTATTGCCGGGGTTCAGTCCGGCTTGGGCCGCGTAGTCTTGGAGGAGGGTCGTCAGTTCCGTGCCCTCGCCGCCGCGAAAGGTGGCCCCGGCAACGGAGTAGCTTTGGCCTTTGGGAAAGCGCGACACATAACCATTTTTAAGGAGACCAAAGTCAAAACTAGCCTGGTTGGGGGTTCCGGCGGGGGCAGCAACATCCAAAACGGCTCCGGTGCGTTGTTTGGTCTCTTTGAAACCGAGCCAGCGACTCATGGGGCCTTCTGCGCCATCCGCTGCGATGAGGTATTTGCCTTCTACGGGGCCATTGGTCGTATTCACCTGCCAGCGATCGCCCTGCCAGGTAATGCCGGTAACGGCGGTCTGATTCCGCAGTTCTGCGCCCTGGCTCTGCGCTTGTTTCACAATGAAATGATCAAAGACATCCCGTTGCACCATCCACATCGGTTCCAGCCCCTCTAGGCTAGCCTCAACTGGATCTTCGAGCTTAAAGGTATAGGCAATGGTGTTGATCTTGCTGGCGATCGCCGGAGAAAAATCAAAATCAAACCATTGGGCCACAGCGGGCGAAACCCCACCGGCACAGGGCTTAGAACGCGGCAGTGCCTGCTTTTCCAGCACTAAAACCGAGCGCCCCCGTTTGGCCAAGTGATAGGCCGCAGATGCCCCCGCAGGGCCAGCCCCAACCACAATACAGTCAAATGCCATATCAGGAATCTCCTCCAAAATGCCAGCATGAATGGGACTGATGAAATCACAAACGATGGGTTTGCGGGCATCGTTCGCCACCGTCAACGGTCTCAGGCCGGAATGCCGCAAGGGGCAGCATTCACCCAACCCACAGACCGCCCAGGCGATCGCCCCCAAACGCCCCATCGTTGCCCAAGCCACCGCTCAACCATAGCCTGTTGCCGCCCGCCCGATCTGGCAGCACAACCTTGAGCCAAGCCAAGCTGACCTCTAGACTGCCATAGCTGGGGTCAATTTGTCAGGAGGAGTTTATGAACTTCTCATCAACTACTGACGCGCCCAAGCCAGAGCAACAGCGCGGGACACCGCAGCTTGAGGGGAACCGGAACCACGATGCAGCTCAAAAAAACTTCTGAAAAAATTAATTTTAATCGGCGACAACATGGGTTGGACCGTAGCGATTCAGCCCCAGGTGGTTAGCGCCGGGGGTACACCGCCGCCGATTGGACGGTTGAGCCGAAAAAGCTCGGCAACAGTAGGCGGCACTCAATGCATTTTGGTTGGTGGCCTTCAGCTTACGGGTGCGGCCAAAGGTGAGGAAGACCGCGATCGCACGGAGATTAGCGCTAGTTTGCCGCCACAGCTCAGGGGCCAGCGCCGGGATTCCGTAATTTCTGGGGATACCCCCACCCTCAGCGGCGCAATCGCGCTTTAAAACTTATCTTTACCCCTCGTGAAACCAATCAAAAGTTCATAGATTGCACGGATTAAAAAAAGTTGGGGGCTGATTAGGATATATCCATAAAAACTTGATAAAGATCCGAAGCCAATGTAAAGCTTCGTTGAGGAATCACCACCAACTGCAATGCCTACGGCGCTGTCTATGCTGCTGCACCTTGGGCAAACGGTCGAGTTGGCACCAGGGCAGATCAATAATTTGGCAGGAGCATGAACGATGATGTGGCAGATCTGTATTCGCTATCCCAATGGGCAAGAGAAAGCGATTTGTGCATACAGCAGTCGCGAGGTCGCCCTCAAACGGATTGATGCCATTTATGCGGGGGGCTATCCCATGCATGTGGCCTATGTGGTGCGCCCTGCGGAACAACCCGCCGTGCCGCTGCCGCCCCCGGTTGCCTGTCTGCGGTTTGCGTAGATGGCCTGAGCGCCCGTTTGGAATGAGGGAGTGGGCAACTGGGCGATCGCGCTTGGGCAAATGGATTGGCTTGGGACTGCCATCACAGGCAAAAAAAATCCCGCCAGCCAGAAGCCATTGGGAAAGTTAACCTGAGTGAAAAGACCGTTGGAAAAATCGCTTGACTGCCGCCTAAACAGTTGTAATATCCTTCTCTTTGTCGGCCAGCAATTCATCAATTTTGGCAGTATATTTATCCGTTAGTTTTTGAATTTGGTCTTGTAAATCACGAGCTTCGTCCTCGGACACCTCGCTGGCTTTTTCCTGTTTCCGCACTGCATCCACCGCATCCCGGCGGACGTTCCGGATCGCCACTTTGCCTTCTTCCGCAAATTTAGCCGCCAACTTCACAAACTCTTTCCGGCGTTCAGCCGTGAGGGGAGGAATGTTAATCCGAATGGTGGCTCCATCGTTGTTCGGCACAAGGCCCAAATCGGCCATTTGAATGGCTTTTTCAATTAAGTTTAAACTGCCCCGATCAAACGGTTGGACAGCAATCGTGCTGGCATCGGGGGTATTAATTGTAGCCAGAGATTTGAGCGGGGTGGGCGCACCATAGTATTCCACCGAGACGCGATCGAGGAGGGCTGGATTGGCCCGTCCAGTCCGGATCGTGTTGAAAGACCGTTGGGTTGCTTCAACGGACTTTTGCATATGACCTTCAACGTCAGCTAAGTTCACACAAACCTCCAACAAGCGTTCCTATCTGTTCACCCATCACCGCGCGACGCACATTGCCCTTAACAGACAGATCAAACACGATGATCGGGATATTGTTGTCCTTACATAAGGATATGGCAGTCGTGTCCATTACCCGTAGATCTTGAGTAAGAACATGACCGTAGTTTAACGTTTGATAGCGACGGGCGTTGGGATTGGTGCGGGGGTCGGAGTCATAAACCCCATCGACTTTGGTGGCTTTAAACAACACATCGGCCCCAATCTCGGCGGCCCGGAGCGCGGCGGTGGTATCGGTGGTGAAAAAGGGATTGCCAGACCCCGCCCCGAAAATGACGACGCGGCCTTTTTCCAAATGGCGAATGGCCCGACGACGAATATAGGGTTCGGCGACTTCTTGCATGGCGATCGCCGTTTGGACACGGGTAGGTACGCCAGACCGTTCGAGGGCATCTTGCAGGGTCATTGAGTTCATCACGGTAGCAATCATGCCGATATAGTCAGCAGTCGCCCGATCCATCCCCGCTGCGGCCCCTTTGATGCCGCGAAAGATATTGCCGCCCCCGACGACGATCGCCACTTGCACGCCCCCGGCAATCACATCTGCGACTTCTTGAGCAATGCTTTGGACGACATTCGGATCAATTCCATACTGCAACTCACCCATGAGGGCTTCGCCGCTTAACTTTAAGACCACTCGTTGATAGGTAACGCCCATGAGTTGACACATCGCTCCAAATACTTCCTAAAGATACTCCTGAATAAAACCTTCGTCTACGCTTCAGGAAGCTCAGGATAAATTCAGGGTTCCCAGGGCGATCGCCAAACTGGCCGTTGCCTCGCAGAATTCGGCAATCTGCCGTAGAAAGAGGTTCGCCAATGACCGGGAAAAGGCAAAAGCGCGGGGCGTTAAGACCGTTGTGGCGCAGAGGGCAGGCAGGGCCAAGCGCTCAAGTGCGCCATTTAATGGAACAGCCCACGGGCGAGGTGGCCGCAGGCGCGATCGCGTTACCGCTCAAGATTTGGGCGATCGCGGTACGGAGATAGGACTGGCTGACAGCGGTGGGGCGATCGGGGTTGTCATCAATCTGCCCGCAATAACTCAAGATCCCGGCCTGGTCGATCAGGAATGCCTGGGGGGTTTTGGTGGCCCCAAAGCTTTGAGCCACATCCTGAGTCACATCCCGCAAATAAGGAAAGTTCAGCGCGTATTTTTCCCCAAAGAGCTTCATGTGGTCAAAACTGTCTTCCGGCAACTGTTCCGCATCGTTTGGGTTAATCCCAATTAGGGTAAAGCCTTGGGACGCAAATTCAGCTTGTATTTGCTTCAGCCGTTCTAAATAAAGCTGAACATAGGGGCAATGGTTGCACATGAACACCACCCCAACCGCCCGAAACTTTTGCAGATAGCGTGCCAAGTGGTGAACGGAATTGTCGATCCCTGGTAGCTCAAAATCTGGAGCATACTCCCCGATTGCTGTACCCATCGTGTTTATCCTGCTTATAACCACTGCTTTGCAACGGCCTGATATCCAATTAGTTTATAGACCAACTTGGCCGCTGTGAACTCGGAAACAACGGAATCCTGGATGGGGGCAAGCTCCATAACATCGGCACCGATGACTTCGTGACGGGCAAAGACTTGCTCTAAAAAGGTGAGCAGGGCAAACCAGTGTAAGCCGCCCGGTTCTGGGGTGCCGACTCCCGGCATGAGGGTGGGGTCAATGCCATCCAGGTCAATGGTGATAAAGACTTTTGGGGTGGCGATCGCCCCTAGTGCTCGTTCCATCCAACCGGGGTCAAGGGCAATTTCCCGTGCCCGAATGACCGTGAGGTGCTGTTCTCGGATTAATGTTGCTTCTTCCTGGCAAATGCTACGAATGCCAATTTGCACCGTCGGCAAGCCCATATCAACCACGCGGCGCATCACACAGGCATGGTTGTGAATCGAGCCTTCATATTCGTGGCGCAGATCGCCGTGGGCATCAATTTGGATGACGGTAAAGGGTTCATTAGGATAGTGGGCCTGGTAGGCAGCCACGAGGCCAGCGGTGATGCTGTGTTCGCCCCCCAGCGCAATGACGAATTTGCCGTCTTGCAACAGCCGTGCGGTTGTTGTCTGGGTGGCTGCGAGCATGGCCTCTGAGGAGACGGTTTGCCCCTGGCGGGTGTCGGCGATCGCGGCGTGGGTGTGGATGCCAACGGGCCAAAATTCGCGATCGTGGTCGTCGTCGTAATATTCCACCTGGTGGGAGGCTTCTAGAATGGCATCGGGGCCGTTTTCGCAGCCTCGGCGGTAGGTTGTGGTCGCTTCAAAAGGGATGGGCAAGATGACAACGCGAGCAGCGGCGTAATCGGCGGTGGTGTCAGGGCCAAGAAAGGGTAAGGAAGAGGTGAGTGTTTGCACGGCGATCGCGGATGAATTGAAGTGAACTGATCAGCAACCCAATCATGCTGCCATACTTGAGTCAAGATTGCTACTCATGCTGAGGCCAGAGGAGTAGTTGGGTGGTTGGGCAATCAGGGAAGCAAACGCCAACCTGTTGCGATCAACGTGTTGAGGTGAAACAAGGATGACATCGGAGCCAACGTGGGTCTTTCGCCAAGCCGAGGAGCGCGATCGCCCAGCATTTTTGAATCTGGCGCGGTTGGCCTTTACGCCTCAAACGTCCTTCGCTGAAATGGAGCAACGTTTGGCGGGGCAGCCCTTTAATACCGGCGATCGCCGGGGCTGGGTCGTGGAGGACGCAAGCGGGGCGATCGGGGCGCGGTTACGGGAATTGCAGTTACAAACCTGGTTTTTGGGGGTTTCCTGGCCCTTGGTGGGGGTGGCGGGGGTGGCCGTGGCAATGGAGCGGCGGAGTCAAGGCTTGGCCCGGTGGCTGCTGGAGCAAAGTGTGCAAGAGTGGCGATCGCGGCAGTTGCCCCTGTCCATGCTGTATCCGTTTCGTCATAGTTTCTATCGACGGTTGGGTTGGACAACGGTGGGCCATCATCACCAGTTTCAGGTGGCGACGCGGCATTTGCCTTTATATCCAGAGCGCCAGGGGGTCAGCGCCTATCAAACCACAGACCGGGAGGCGATGGTGGCGTTATATGCCGCTGTAGCCCGTCAACACAATGGCTGGTTACACCGAACGGCGTGGCAATGGGAGGCGTTTTTTACGGTGCGGGGGGGGCGCGAGCTTTATGTTTACCGCGAGGGGGGCGAACTGGCGGGGTATATTGCTGTGGAATTTAAGCAACCGGCCTGGAGCCAGGGGGCGGATGTCGTGGTGGTACAGGAATGGGTAGCGCGATCGCCCGCCGCCTATCGGGGATTGGTAGGGTTTGTGGGTGCTCTGCGCGATCAAATCCCGATCGCCGTTTGGAATACCCATCGCCGCGATCCGCTGCCGCATTTACTGCTAGAGCAGCGATCGGCTCCGGCGCAACCGTCCTCCGCCACGGAGTTTGGTTTTACGCACCACTTTGGCGCGATCGGGGGTGGCTTCATGTGGCGCTTACTAGATTGGCAAGAAGCTTTGACGTTGCGCCCGATTCAACCTGGCCCAGAGTTTGCCCTCACCCTGGTCGTCCATGACCCCATTTTGGGCACCGAAACCGCCACTGTTGAATGTGCTGCTGGCCAAATGCAACTGACTCAGGAGCCAGCCCCAACCACAATCCACTTATCCATTGAGCACCTAACGGCGGTGTTTGCTGCCGAGCGATCGCCTGTGGAACTGCACTGGACAGGGGAACTGAAGGTCGAAGGGCCGGAGGCGGTATTACAACACTGGGCGATCGCTTGGAAGGCTGATCCCTTGTTTTGCTGGGATTTCTTTTAGGGCACAGCACGTTTAACCGCTGGGCTGGGGGCTAGCGATCGCTGTCTGGTGGTTCCTCAAACCGCAATAACTTGACCTCATTCAATTGATAACCAATCAACTTCAGGGTTTTTTCCAATTCCGGCACCAGGCCCAGGCGATCGGGCAAGGAGACATTGTGGGTGTGGCTCTGGGTATACAGTTCAACTACTTTAGTGTGCAATTGTTGCGCCAGAGTCAACACATCCTGCCCCAAAGCAACCAACTGTTGCTGTTGATAGAACCGCAGCGCCGCCCCCCGCAACACCTGCACCGTGGCTTCTTCCCCACTGCTCCCCGGCATCAAGCGTACCCGCAACAGGATATGCTCACCTTGATACAGCCGCGCCAGTTCAAATTGCCGGGGTTTGGTCACAGGCGCGACAGGAGCCGCCACCAACTGTTTTAGTTCGTTGAGTACCGCCGCTAACACCGCCAGGGGACATTCCTCTAGCACTGCCTGCACCACGCCATTTTGGCTCCAGAGAATCCGCCCGACCGCCCCTTTCCGCGCCAGGTAAAGCCGACCAATCCCCCAGGTCAAAATGCGGCCCAAGAGTTCGGTGAGGAGTTGGGCGGGGGGCAGGGTCATCAAAATTTCTGGAGCCGCAGTCAAATGCTGGGGGGCGATCGCCAACACCGGCAACGACACCAGGGATTCGGCCTTGGCTGGCGGCGAAGGACTTGCCGGGGCCACAGGCTCAATCGGATGCACCGTCGGAAAGTCCATAATATGGGTGGCATCTTCGGGCAATAGGGACGGGCGATCGCGGCTGGGCGTAACCGGAATTTCTGTTGGACTATCGACCACAAACGTTGAGCTAATCAAATCCTCCGGCGGGGCTTTGGCTTCCGGGGGGCGCTTGGCAGAGTGCTCAGCCAGTTTTTTGGCAATCCGCCGCGCCACGGGTTGCGGGTTGGGGTTGGCGACTTTCTTTTGTTTGTCGGCATAGTTTAGGTAAGCAGACAGCGCAGCATAGTGCACATCGGAGGCCAGCGGATGGGGCACCAGAGAACAGTTCATGTAGGCCAAAATCCGCCGCACATAGTCCAAGGCCGCCGTGTCGTCCATGTTGACCATGCCCAGTTTGAGCCGACTGCCCTCCAGGGATAAGGGCAAAATTTGATGATAGAGGCACGCTTCAAACGGCAGAATGCTATCAACCAGCCGAAATGCTAACTCCGCATCAACGTGGTTTGTCCAATCAGGCTTATTCTTCTCTTGGTTGCCGTGTCCATCCGACGAGGAAGGCTGGGGGCGAGGCGGTTCACCAGACTGAGGGTGCATGACGGCAGGAAGTTAAGAGGACGCATCTGTGTCTACTATGCTAATCCGCGATGTCGATTTGGTCACGCTTTCTCAATCTGCGGAGGGGGTGGGTAAACGCAGCGTCGTACCGCAGATTGAGGCAGGTGCACCCGGTTTTCGATCCAGGTCATCCGGTTAAATTCGACTGGTTAAGGTTGACGGATGAATCCGATTGGCCATGAGACCGATTTGTAGATGGGGCCTGAGATTTGGGGGAGAGCGTTGAGGTAGGGGCGAGACTAGGATGGGTCGCTGTGGGTGCCTAACCAAGCCGCGATGAGATCAGGATTGGCTTTGGAGGCAAACACCCGCGTTGCATGGTAACTGATTTTTTCCCGCAACCGATAGACCTGCTTCACCTCCAGGTTTAGCTCTTTAGCGATCGCGTCTTGGGTGCGGCCTTGCAAATATAACCGCAGCCATTCCACCGCCAAAGGATCAACTTTTTTCTCAATCAGGTATGCTTCAAACCGTTGTTGCACCGCTTGGCGCAGTTCTTGCTGCTCGATCGCGGCCTGGGCTTCCTGGTAATCGGCCACGGCTTGGCTATCAAACAGGCTCACGGCTCCATCGGTATCATCCGGGGCGACTTCCTGAGACACCAGGCGAATAAAGTCGTTGGCGGGCACCTGGGTCATACCCCCTTTTTGGGAGCGGCGCAGATAGTTGACAAAGCGGTAACACAACAGCGGTTGGTTCCGAATAGGCCGCAGACAATATTCCTCGGTGCTGGCCAACAGCAGCGCATTGCGGAGGCGCGGATCGTCAGTACATTGGGCGATCCAGCTCACTTGCTGTTGCATGTAGCGATCGTTTTGCAACAGTTCTTGGATGATTTCCGCCAACACATCCAACACGGTACGTTGGCGATCGCGGGAAAGCGCAATCCACGTCCGAATTTTATTACGGATCAAAAATAAGTTACTCAGCCGTTGGATCAAGCCTTTGTAAGCCCGCTCCGGCGGCATTCCCAAGTACCGCTGCCGCAAAATCCGGTAACGGTAATCCATTGCTTGCTCGGCGATCGCCTGTTGCTCCGGGGTCAGGTGGTTGAGGCGGGTTGGGTCTTCCCCAATCAACCAACGGACGATACTCTCACGACTCGCCGAACTTTGCTCAGGCAGTTCAGTTTGGAGTCGTAAGCGCCATGCATCTGAAAAATCTTCAGCGAGTGACATTCTTTCAGCTAACATCATGCGGTTGCTGTCCCACGGTTCTAATCAGCATTGCTCTATCGAGTTTGCCTTATAACCCCCGCTGAATGCACTCACCCGCATGGGTCAAAAAACAAATGAGCATAAAAAAATGCGCCAGTGAACCAATGGGTGGCCGCTGCCTGCGATCGCCCCAGGCAACAGAATGTCACCCAGCGCCAGCGGCAAGCGCGTACCATCGAACAGCATTGTACTCACCTTCCTTCTGGTTTGGCTGCATCTGGTTGGACTTTTTCTAGAATTTGCTGACGACTCGGAGCTGAAATGAAGCCAGGGAGCCGGGGGCAGGCCATCCCGCAGGCCATCCCGCAGGCCGCAGCCGCGATCGCGCCCCCAGAGCAACCAGAGCCTCACCGCTACAGCTTTCTTTACAATCCTCAGCCCCCAACCACCCCCGGCAGCACAGCAGCACCGTTACGCTCCAGCGGGCACAACAAAGAAACATGCAGAATACTAAACTTTTTTGTATCTCTAGCTACATTTTCTGGCTTCATGGGAGACTGAAGACAGGCCCAAGCCTCCGAGACAGGCATCAAGCGGCCATGTTTACCCTTGGAGACAGACGATGATGGATATCAATGATCTGGCACGGGAACACACCACCCAACAACGGCAGCACCAGGAGCAGCGGCAAGACAATGTGCGGGAGCGGGCCGAAGCCGAGCTGACCCAGGCCGCGCCAGAAACCGCCGAATTGCGGGAACAGGTCACAGACGATCGCCACCAAGCAGAATTGCGCCACTCCGCCGTTTTAGAACGGGCCACCGAAAATTTGGCCACGGGCGATCGCCAGCCCATCACCGCCGAACTCCGGGAACACACCACCGACACCCGCCACCACACCGAGCACCGCCAGGACACAGCCCACCACCGAGCCGCAGAACAGCTTGATTAGGGCAACCCCCGCCGCCCGACCTCCGGCAACAGGGGGCTGGCCGAAGACGAAGGATGAGCCGCCACCAACCAATAGGTCAGCATTTCCCCGCGCCCTTTAACAGCGATCGGCCCACGGGGTTCCAGTACAAACTGATCTTTGAGATGGCCATAGGTCGTTTCCGTCACCTGGACTTTGCCCACAAGGCCGTGGGATTCCATGCGGCTGGCCAGGTTGACCGCATCCCCCCACAAGTCATAGCTGAACTTTTTGAGGCCAATCACCCCCGCCACCACGGGGCCAGAGTTGATGCCAATGCGGAGGCGGAAGGGGTCGCCAGTATCGGTACAAAATTTGGTGATCACACCTTGCATGGCCAGGGCCAAATGGGCGATCGCCACGGCATGATCCGGGCGGGCCGTCGGCAATCCCCCCACCACCATGTAAGCATCCCCAATGGTTTTAATCTTCTCCAGGCCATACTGTTCCGTCAGCCGATCAAACGCCGAAAAGATTTGGTTCAACTGCTCCACCAGGGCCACCGCCGAGATCCGGGTCGATAGTTCCGTAAATTGCACAATGTCGGCAAACAAAATGGTGACTTCATCAAACCGACAGGCGATCGGGTTCAGGTTTTGCTTCAGTTGGGTCGCAATTTCTTCCGGCAGAATATTTAGCAATAATTGTTCGGCTTTGACTTGTTCGGCCCGGAGTTGATCCTCCGCCAGTTGGCGCGTGGCAATCTCGTGGCGCACCCGTTGAAACATTTGATGAAACGCCTTCAAGACTTCGCCCAGTTCGTCATCCCGGTGGCGCAACAGGGTTTGAAAGTTGGGGTCGTGGGTATTGTGGCTAATCGCCTCCCCCGCCGCCAACAGATCATTCCGGAGGCGGACAATAGGGGCAATCACGGTAAACCCCAGCGCCAGCATTGTCGCCAAGGTCACAAACACTGCAATGATCATGACCAAGATGGCAATGCGGAGGAGGAACTGATTCAGCGCGGCCTGAACGGAGGTGGCATTATGCCGCACGATGATCAGGTATTTGTCTTTGAGGTTTTGGGCGGGCCACGCCACGTCGTAGCGATCGCCCGTCGGACTGAATTGCCGTTTCACACTCCGTAAATCCCAATTTTGGGGCGTGAGGGTCGGGGCTTCCCCCATTGTGCCCAGCAACGTCCCCGTCGGCGAATAGAGCGCAAACCCCAGAATCACCGAATCGGCTGGGTGACGACGGCCAACTTTTTGGAGCAACTGAGCCGGGGTCATCCGTTGATACATGGGATCGCTCAAAATGGGCTTGAGCACCTCCATTGAGACATTCTCCAAATTGCCCAGCAGTTCGCTTTTTTGGCGGAAATAAGACGGCACGAGGATCACGATCTCAATCAAGACAATGCTGGCAAACACCCATCCAGCAATGTAGCGAGACAACTTGGCTTTGAACAAGTCCAGACTAGTTGGCAGCCATGACAGCATGGGGCAAACCTCAATGGAAGGGACGATTTGGAACAGAAAAATTTAGCCTTGAACAATTAAACCGATAAGCAACCAGGCTTTGGGCGATCGCGGGTCTTACCCAGCATACCGGGAGCAACACAACCCACCGCCCCACCGCCCCAAACCTTCAGTATTCCCCAACTGCGAGGCCAGCGGCCAACAGATGTGCAACAAAGCGCGATCGCCCCGCAACCCCGTTGCCCTATTTCCGACTTCAGCATCCAGCGATCGCATCAGGATCGGGTTCACTGCAAACAGGCACATCCCAGCGATGCCCCCGGCGGGGGCATCGGCTGAAAATCCCCTCGCCGTAGCATTTTCAGGGCAGTAGCGTCCAGCGGGCAAACATAAACTTCTATAACATTCGGCTGAAAAGAGTTCCGTGCATTTTCGCTCTTCTTACGTGTTTCCCGTACCTATAATCGATCTAGTGTCGCAAAATACCTTCTTTCGATTGCTTGTCTGCGTTGTTGCTGTGTCCCGTCGTCTGATCCGCTCCAGCCCCCCTGAAACCGAGCCGGAGAGCTTCATTCAGGGCTTAGAGATTGACTTGAGGTACAGCCAACTTTGACGACAGCAAGGGCGACACCGCGAGCAGATTTGGCCCAGCAAACCGAGTAAATTAATGAAGCGCATTGACCTGTGAGCCTGGGGCGCACCCCTGCGTTGGTGGTGGGCGCTTCCACCCTTTTGTTATCCCGATCCAAAGCAATCATGAACCTCTCTAACCTCTCTTCCCGTAACCAGTTTTCCCGGCAGCCAAGTACGGCGCGTCCCCAAGGTTGGAGCGGGCGATCGCTGGCTCTGTCTTGCCCTTTGCAACCAGAGGCCGTTGTGCACAGCATTTTGATTGTGGACGATCATCCCGACAATTTACGGACACTGGCGGGTATTTTGGGGCGCGAGGGCTACCGTATGCGGAAAGCCACCAATGGGGAAATGGCGCTGTTGACCGTGCAGACAGAACCGCCCGATCTGATCTTGATGGATATTCGGATGCCAGGAATGGACGGCTATACGGCCTGTCTGGAACTGAAGGCAAATCCCAAAACTGCTGAGATTCCGATCATTTTTCTGAGTGCAGCAGAGGACGTAGACGCGAAGGTCAAGGCGTTTGAAGTGGGCGGGGCGGATTACATTACCAAACCGTTTCGGGCGGAAGAAGTGCTGGTGCGGATTCGGCAACAATTAATGTTGCGGTTGCAAAGCCAGCAATTACAGGCCCACAACCAGCGATTACAAATCGAAATTCAGGTGCGGCAACAGGCTGAGGCCGAAACGCAACTGTTGTTGGCGACGATTCAGGCGGTAAGTCAGGCAACCAGTTTTGAGGAAGCGTTGCAGGCGGTGTTATGTGAGGTGAATGGGGCGATCGCGTGGGACTACGGCGAGGCTTGGACTCCAGACGAGACCATAATGAGCTTGTGGCTGCGCCAAGTCTGTGTGAAAACGAAGGATGAACGCTTGCAAGGGTTTTACCACGCCAGCCAGAATTTGACCTTTGGGGTGGGCCAAGGTGTTCCTGGCCAAGTGTGGGAGACGCGACAACTCTTGTGGCTAGAAGATTTGCAGAATATAGCCCCATCCTTTGCACGGCAAGAGATGGCGATCGCGGCGGGTTTGGTGACGGTGTTGGGGGTACCGATTGTGGTAGACGGGCGGTTGCTGGCGGTATTGGTCTTTTATTCGCGCTCACAAATTCCCCAAGATCCCAAAGTGATGGAATTGGTGCAGGCGATCGCCCTGCAATTAGGCGGGTTCATCCAGCGCAAGCAAATGGAAGCGGAACTACTGCAAGCCAACCGCGAGTTGCAACGATTAGTGCATTTGGATGGGCTGACGGGTATTGCCAATCGCCGCTGTTTTGATGCCACGCTGGAACAGGAATGGCTGCGGCTGCGGCGCAATCAACTACCGTTGTCGCTCATTTTGTGTGATGTGGACTATTTCAAGGGGTTTAACGATCGCTATGGCCATTTGGCAGGGGATGACTGTTTGAAACAAGTGGCGGCGGCGATCGCGGGGGTTTGCAAACGGTCGGCAGATCTGGCCGTGCGCTATGGCGGGGAAGAATTTGCGGTGTTGCTGCCCTATACGGATACAGCCGGGGCCATTTGCGTTGTCGAACAGATTCAAGCCGCCCTCAAGACCTTAGCCATTCCCCACGCCCAATCGGCGATCGCCGACCATGTCACCATCAGTTTCGGCATTGCAACCTTGATTCCAGACGGCTTGCAAGAACCGACTCTGCTCATTGAGTATGCCGACGAGGCGCTGTATCAAGCCAAAGCGCAGGGGCGCGATCGCTATTGCACCGCGATCGCCAGCCCACCCCGCGAATATTAACCCGGCCTCTTTGGGGCTACAGATTTTGGCTAAACAGCATTGCGTAGATTAGGCAACTCCGTGGCGCAAATGTTATCAGGATTGGGTGCGTGATGCTGGCGCTCACAGCACCCTACGGCCAATACCCGATAGGCTTCACCGCTGGACTCAGTAGCAATATTTCCCATCATTGGGCTTGGGGTGGTCGGTGCCTTGGCGCATAGCCCCCAGCCAAGTAGATACCATGACACAGCGTTTGCTCCGGCTCCCGGCCACGGCCAGCGTTACCCGGCCCAGTTGGTTTTTGACCGCACCGCGCTCGTTAAAGCGAATATGGTAAATGCCATCGGTGAGTTCCAAAGATGTTTCTGGATCTAACTGAATCGGTGCCTCAAAGGAATACCAACTGCTTTCGTCAGGGCGGTTGGTGGCTGGGTGCATCGCCCACTGGGCTTTGTCATCAAGCTGGCGAAAACTGGCTTGCCAAGTGGTTTTGGTCTGGCGGGCTTGGTGCTGGGTGGTGCGGAGAACTTGCCACACCTTCTCTTGGGCCGTCGTGAGGCGTTGCGCGGTCATGAAATATTGCCAACTGGGGGCCACGATCGCCGCGAGAACGCCCACCATCAGCACCACGGTCAATAGTTCCAGTAATGTAAAGCCTGCCGTCGATCGCCACGGGCGCGATCGACAGTTAGCCCTGCTCCAAAGCCAAAGGGTCATAGCTGCATCCTGAAGTAGTCGAAATTTTCCTCAGAATGCCCCAAAAAATTCAGCCATGAACAGCTTGACTAAAGATCCGTGTTTAATTTGATACCTTCATCATTTTCCCATCGACCGTACTGAGCGATCGCGGGAAAATCCGGTTGCGCTTGCTGCTGTAACCAGGCCCACATCTGATCGCCATAGCAAAAATGCCACCATTCACCGGGGTGACGCAAAAACCCGGCCTTGCTCATGACGTGGTGCAAAAGCGATCGCCGCTCCTGAAAACTCCGGGCCACCGGGTCTGGCTGCTCTCCGTAATAATTCGGATACGACCGGGGCGACAGTTCATCAATCGGCGAACCCATATCGATTTCCACCCCCCTTTCGTCCACCAACGTCACATCCACCGCCCCCCCGGTACTGTGCGGCGGCGGACGACGCGGATCGCGATCGGGCACCGCCCAAAACTCATAGACCAAAGTCAAAATTTCCTGACGTTGTGCCTCGGTCAGCAGCGCCACCTCCAGACCCCGCTGCGCCACAACTTGCCCAAACGTGTGGTCTACCATGTATTCCTGCACCCCCAAAGGCCGATAAGCATCAAAAATCAGAATTTTCCAGCCCGGTTGCAGGTGCGCTAAGGTCGCTTGAGCGGCGAACAAACGGTCTAACACCCCCTGCCGCACATAAAAGGGCGATTTGTCGTCGTAGGGGGCACCCACGGCTTCGTAGGGGTGAGGATGCACAAAGGCAAAGCGGTCTGCCGGAATGGGCACCAGCGGTTCACCGCATTCTTTGATCGGAATCAGCTTATAGGGTTTCATGGTGTGGCAGTAGGAGGGCGATCGCGACGCGGGGGCACAGGGTCATAGCCACCCGGATGCCAGGGATGACACCGACAAATCCGCGCAGTGGCCAGCCAACTGCCTTTGAGCACCCCGTGGGTTTCAATCGCCGCGATCGCATAATGCGAACAGGTCGGCTGAAATCGACACATCGCTGGCAGCAGCGGCGAAATCGCAATCTGATAACCCCGAATTAGGCCCAACAAAATCACTTTCATAGCTCTTATCCTAGCGAGAGAGACAACGGGATCAACCTCAGTGTGAGAAGAATTTCTCCCGCTAAACCGGAGCCAAACCACAATTTTTTTTGCATCCCCCTTTCGCCACGCAATCATCGAGGCTTATACTAGAAAGCTGTCTAGATTTTCATGATTTAGAGGAAACGAAATGTCGCGCTATCGAGGGCCACGCCTCCGCATTGTACGCCGCCTGGGAGATCTACCCGGTTTAACTCGCAAACAAGCTCGTCGGGCTTATCCCCCTGGGCAACACGGTCAGGCTCGCCGCAAGCGGTCTGAATATGCCGTCCGCTTAGAAGAAAAACAAAAACTACGATTCAACTACGGTTTGTCTGAACGCCAACTGCTGCGCTACGTGAAAAAAGCGCGTCGTGCATCCGGCTCCACGGGGCAAGCCCTCCTGGAACTGCTGGAAATGCGGTTGGATAACACTATCTTTCGCCTGGGCATGGCTCCGACCATCCCGTCAGCACGGCAACTGGTGAATCACGGCCACGTCACCGTCAACGGGCGGGTGGTTGACATTGCCAGTTACAACTGTCGTCCCGGCGATGTGATTGGGGTGCGAGATACCGATCGCTCTCGCAAGATGGTAGAAACCAATCTGCTATACCCTGGTTTGGCAAACTTGCCGAGTCACCTAGAGTTTGACAAGTCCAAACTGGTTGGTAAAGTCAATGGCGTTATCGACCGGGAATGGGTGGCCTTGCAAATTAACGAACTGTTGGTGGTTGAATACTACTCTCGGCAGGCGTAACAATTCCAACGTTTTCAAAATATTTTTACCGCGGCATTTAATCTTTTTGTTGGGCAAGCCTTCTGGAACCGTCAGCCAGGGGGCTTTTGCTTTAGTGGCGGGGAAAAAGCATGAGTGCGGCGATCGCGCCCACCGAAGACCAAGATTCCATGACAGAATAGAGCTATGAGTGGAAAAAGCGGCAACAGTAGCGGTTACAAAATTCTGAGTGACAATCGGCAGGCCCGGTTTCAGTATCACATTCTAGAAACCTTTGAAGCCGGGATCGAGCTATTTGGCACAGAAGTCAAATCCATTCGAGCGGGGCGCGTCAACCTGCGCGATGGGTTTGCGCTGATTCGCGATGGCGAGATTTTCTTGCTGAATGTCCACATCTCACCCCACCAAACCACCATCCAAGCCTACAACCATGATCCGCGCCGTACCCGCAAACTCCTCCTCCATCGAGACGAGATCCGCAAACTGACGGGCAAAGTCGAGCAGCAGGGGCTAACCCTCGTCCCCCTAAAGCTGTACCTCAAGCGGGGTTGGGTCAAAATTGATCTGGCCCTGGTCAAAGGGAAGAAACTATACGACAAACGGGAAGACGTGCGTCGCCGGGATGACCAGCGGGCCATGCAACGGGCCTTAAAAAATCAGTAGCCACTCAGTAGACATCAAGAATGCCTAACGCGGCGCTTCCGGGGAGTGGCAGGCTTCGACCCCATAGAGTTCCGGCAGCAATTCGGCGTTGAGGAAAGCAACCCAACTGCCAACCGTTGCCGTCAGACTTGGGGGGCGCGTCCAAAAATAGAGAAAACGCCAGCCCGCATCTGAGCCATTGCCGCAAACAATATGTTCCCAAGCATCTGGCGTAGTGGGTGGCGCTTCAAGCAGGAAATAGTGCCGACAAGCCACATTATGGGTATCGAGCCAGCAGCGTTGCAACGTGCCCAGTTTTCGGATGACACGCAAGTTGTGCAAGCCGCTCTCTTCCAAAACTTCACGATGCAGAGCCACCTCCAGGGTTTCCCCCGGTTCCACGCCCCCGCCTGGAATCTCGATCGCCGTTGTGGCTTGATCGGCCTGCCGAAAAACTAGCAGTTCGTAACCGTTCAGGCCGTTTTGCCGAATAATGAAAGCACCAACCCGGTCTGAGTGTCGATAGTTCATGCAGCCATCCTCAACAGTCCCAACTTTTCGGCTTCAGTCTGGATGCCACAGATTTCGGAATTGGTCAGCAGCGGGGCGATCGCCCACTCATCCCTCAACACCAGTTCCTCAGCGCCAACCCGCTAAAACGTCAAAACCGTCCGAATCGCTTGGCCCTGGTGCATCAAGTCAAACGCCTCGTTAATCCGATCAATCGGCATCACAGTGGTAATCAAATCATCAATATTGATTTTGCCATCCATGTACCAATCTACAATTTTGGGCACATCCGTTCGGCCTCTTGCGCCACCAAACGCCGATCCCCGCCACACTCGCCCCGTCACCAGTTGAAACGGTCGCGTCCGAATTTCTTCTCCGGCCCCCGCCACCCCAATGATGATGCTCTCGCCCCATCCCTTGTGACAACATTCCAACGCCTGCCGCATCACCTGAACATTGCCAATGCACTCAAAGCTATAATCCGCGCCACCGTTCGTCAGATCCACCAGATAGGCCACCAGATCCCCCTCAACCTCCTTCGGATTCACAAAATGAGTCATCCCCAACTTTGTGGCTAATTCCTGGCGATTGGGGTTAATGTCTACCCCAACGATCATGTTGGCCCCGACCATGCGGCAACCCTGGATGACATTCAAGCCAATGCCCCCCAAGCCAAATACGACGACATTCGCCCCCGGTGGCACCTTGGCCGTATTGATCACCGCACCAATCCCCGTCGTCACCCCACAGCCGATGTAGCACACCTTATCGAAGGGCGCATCGGGCCGGATCTTGGCCAGGGCTATTTCGGGTAAGACCGTGTAGTTCGCAAAGGTCGAAGTCCCCATGTAATGGTGGATCAGTTGCCCCCCTTTCGAGAAGCGGCTGGTGCCATCGGGCATTAAGCCTTTGCCCTGGGTGCCCCGAATGGCCTGACACAAGTTGGTTTTACCACTCAAGCAGTATTCGCAGTTCCGGCATTCCGGCGTGTACAGCGGAATCACATGGTCGCCCGGTTTGAGGCTTTTGACCTCGGCCCCCACCTCGACCACCACACCTGCGCCCTCATGGCCCAAAATGCTGGGGAACAAGCCTTCTGGGTCTTTGCCCGACAAGGTATAAGCATCGGTGTGGCAAACTCCGGTGGCTTTAATTTCCACCAGCACTTCGCCAGCTTTTGGCCCTTCCAGGTGAACGGTATCGAGAGTTAAGGGTTCTCCGGGTGCATAGGCAACCGCTGCTTTGACATCCATAGTTTTGGCCGATCGCAAAATGGTTAGCTGCTTGCATTATCAGGGGCGATCGCAGGCTTTGACCGGAGATTAAGTATCCTTTTACAGTCCCTTGACTTATTTGGCGACAGAACTTTGGGAAGAAACCGTCGAAGGGGTGAGGGTAGGCCGCCAGCCATTGACCACGCTAGGCCGCTTCACCGTTGGCTCAAAGCTATTTTGAAAACCAGATTTGCGGTACTCCGTCGCCTCTTGGGTCAGGTTCCACATTGTCTCGTAGAAGAAGAAAGACACCCCGGCAAAACCATAATTCCGGGCCGCTTGAATCTGTTGTTGCACCTGGTAAATCGGCACTGGCTTCGCCCGTAACCCAGTCAAAATGCCCACCGCAACCGGAATATGGCGTTTAGCTTCTTGCACTTCGGGTTGCATCAACTCGCCCACAAAAGCATTCATATCCGAGCGATAGACTTGCAGAATTAACTCTTCGATGTAGCCCTGCTGCCGCCACGCATTCCAATCCTGGAGATAGTTTTCGTAGGAAAACTTTTGCGAGTTGGGGGAAAGGGCCACGATCGCCTTAGGCTTGCGGGCTTTGACCGTGCGGAAAACACGACCCATAAACGCCGTAATCTTGTCGGCCCGCCATTTTAACCAGGCCGGATCTTTGGGATTGGCGGGCGGTTCCTTGCCGTTGTTCTCTTTCTTATACAGCGCCACGGTGTAGGGATCGTAGCCAAAATCCGACGGCAGGCCCATGTGGTCGTCAAACTGGATGCCATCCACGTCGTATTTTGTCACTAACTCATCGACCAAATCCAGAATGAATTGCTGAGCTTGGGGATGGAAAGGATTGAGCCACAAGCGCTGATTCTGCCCTTCTAGCCACACTTTGGAGCCATCTTTGCGTTGGGTGATCCAATCGGGGCGGCGGGTGGCAATTTCCGATTCCGCCGTGGTCATAAAGCCAAACTCGAACCAGGGCATCACGGTCATTTTCTTTTGGCGGCTCAGGCGCACCACTTCGGCCAGGGGGTCGCGATTGCGGAGACCACTGGGGCGGGGATCGATCGCGTGGCCAATTTCCCGTTTGGCGACGGCGCTGGGGTAGAGCGTGTAGCCCCAATTCCACACCACAGGATAGACGGTATTAAATTTGAGGCGGGCCATTTCTTGCATCGCTTCTTGCAAGATGGTGGGATTCATCAGCACATCACTGTCAATGTTGGTGAGCCATGCGCCGCGAATTTCCTCGGTGGGAAAAATCTGGTAGGGCGGCGTAACGACGGGTGGGGTCGGGGTGGGCCGGGGAGTACCAGGCACAATGGGCACCACAACTGGCCCGGTGCTGGGGGGGCGAGAGGCGGGCGGGGTCACGGCTACAGGCTTATCCAGGGTGGCGACGTATTGCACGGGAATCGATACGGCGATCGCGGGATTGGCCTGACAGATGGCCGCCGCAAAATCTCCTCGGCGCAGGTCGTCATTGGGGTTCAGCCGTTTGACATCGGGATAATTCACAATCAGGCGATTTTCAAAGGCGGCGGCTAACCCAGTGCGGGTAAAGTCGGGCACCTGCCGCCCGTCTTTGAAGGCTTTCCGAAAATCGTTGGCTCCGGGTTGTTTGGCGACGTAGCCCAGGCCGTTCGCAATCCCCGCAAAGGCCCGCGATCGCGTTATGGCACGAGTCGGCGCAAAAGTATCCCGGCTTTCATTCACCCAAAAGCCCGCCTGTTGGGCATAGCGAATGGCCGTTGCATCGGGGGAACTGCTGGGCACATCCCGAAAAATCGTGGCTTTTTGCACCAGAGGCCGTTGGGGAAAGGCGCGTTGCACCGTGGCAGCATATTCGGCATGGGTCACTCTGGCATCGGGCCGGAAGGTGTTATCGCCGTACAAGGGCATGATGCCTTGCTGACTCAAGACTTGCAGGCAGGAGTTGGCCCAGTGGGTTTGGATGTCCGTAGCGCGGGGCGGGGGTGGGGTTTGGCCAATGGGGCCGGTGACAATAGGAACGCGAACTTGGGCAGAGGCGGGGGCGATCGCGCTCATCCACTGGGTGGCCGTCAAACTGGTGAGCGGTAGCAAGAATACGGACAGCGCAGATTGCCAACGGCGGGAGTGTGTCATTGTAGTGAATGGTAGAACTGATAATGGCCGGAAGATCGAAGCGATCCCATACCTTTCTCAAACTCGCGATCGCCCTCCTGGTCAGGATGATTTCCGCAAACGCCAGCGGCAATCAGATTAGGACAGGTAGACACCAGATTGAAGAGCAGTTCTTACCTAGACAGGCCTTAAATTGCGAGAAATATTAGATATACTGCCATTTCAGAATTATTTGAGATTTATTAAAATTCAAGGATTATTGAGATTATCGTTATCGCAATCCAACAATCTACTTAGCCTAAACAATATAAGATGCTGCACATAGCCTGGAGGCTCTTTTTCTCCTTGCAACCAACTTTGCAATGTCCTATGAGGAACGTCGAATAAAATTTTACACAACTCAACTTGAGTCACTCCAAGCTCTTTTTTTACCTGATTAAGCCTCTCCGAAAAAATAAGAGTCATAAACTAACCGCTTGACATTACGCACTGAGTGCGTAATCATATTTTTAACTACATGTTGAATGGTCAAATACTATCAAAGAAAAGTAGTAAGTGAAATGAAAAGTCCTATTATTTTTTCTTTTTTTTCTGGCAGTGGCTTCCTTGACTTAGGATTCGAACATGCAGGCTTTGACATCAGGTTTGTGAACGAATTTTACTTACCTTTTCTAAAAGCCTATAAATATTCAAGATCCCAAATGGGAATTGAATCACCTGAATATGGATACAGTACAGCCAATATAGAATCTTTCCTAGATGATCCCAATCGAGCATATCTTCAACATCTAGTAGAAGATGCCAAATTGACTTCTCGCTTTGTTGGATTTATTGGAGGGCCGCCATGCCCCGACTTTTCCGTAGGCGGTAAAAACAGAGGAAGAGAGGGCGAACATGGCAAGTTAACAAAAACATACATTGATATAGTTATTGATACCAAGCCTGATTTCTTTATCTTTGAAAATGTAAAAGGATTGTGGAGAACAAAAAATCACAGAGAGTTTTACGAAGAACTCAAACATAGACTATATGAAAACGGCTATATCTTCACTGACAGGTTAACGAATTGCATTGAATTCGGAGTACCCCAGGATAGAGATAGAATAATAATGTTTGGTATACAGGAAAAAATTATATCTACATTTGATAAAAGCTCATTAGATAAGGATTTTGCTTGGGAAAAATATAAAAGATATAACGCATCTGAAGTTTTCAATAAAGTTATATGGCCTTCTACAGAACTTTATAAGGAGGAATACTATAGACACATGCCAGAGCACATAAACGGATTTCATAAGCTTACTGTCCAATATTGGTTTGAAAAGAACAATGTTGAGCAACACCCTAATTCAATTCACTATTTTAAGCCAAGAGCAGGCTTGAAGAAGTTTCAAGTTATTGCCGAAGGAGACGATAGCAAGAAGTCTTATAAGCGCTTACATAGATGGCGATATTCACCTACCGCCGCCTACGGTAACAACGAAGTTCACCTACACCCATATAAAAGTAGAAGATTATCTGTAGCAGAGGCATTAGCTATACAATCTTTGCCAGCAGAATTTAGTTTGCCAGAAGATATGTCCTTATCAAATATGTTTAAAACTATTGGTAATGGAGTTCCATATTTAGCGGCTTTAGGTATTGCCAATACAGTTTATGATTTTCTGAGAAGTCTTAGGTAATCTTAATCAACTAGTATTTCAGCAAAGGCAGTATGAGCCTGCTCTAAAGTATTTATTTCAAAAACTTCATCTACAGCAGCTTGAGGCAAGCTCTGAACGTTAGTTATAGAGTGAGTAGCAACTGTCTTCAAAGCATCCCTATCAGCTTTCCCAACCTTTGAAGCCGCAGCATAATACTTTAAACCTCTTGGATTAATAATCCATTCTCGTGTTTGTAAGTGTATATAAGTTGCTTTCATAAGACTACCCTCATGAGGAATTTGAAGTCTTCTATCAGGCCTAAAACTTGCCTTAACAGATAAATAAGCAATTATATTATTAAACAAACATTTTCCCTGAAAGTCTTTATATGATTCTTGAAGCTTAGCTATCGTAGATTCTGTAAATTCAGTAATAGGAGTATTCAATGAATCACCAAGATGAAGATCCTCAGGATTAATAACAACAAAATCAGGATTAGAAGTTATTAGCTGAACACCAGCAGTATCTGAGACTTTTTTCCTTAGATCACTTATATGATCATGTAATTCGGAAACATATAAACTTGCAACATCAAACCTTGAAACATTAGGAAGTAGTAAAGCTAGTGGTTTCTTATTGTTAGTTAATCTAAAATTCCATGCCACACATGCAATCATCCATTCATACCAGTCACCATGACAATTGCTAAGCGCACCTTGTTTAACATCGGGACATGCAGTCTTTACAGCATTATCTAGAGCATCCAAAATACCTCTAAACGTTTCGTTAATATTTGGAATTTGGCCTTTTCTGACCTCGCAAAAAGCCTCAACTCTCTTTATCTGAGGCTTACCTGTAGCATCATAAGTCACAATTGCCATAGAGATTTCTATTTCCCTTAGCTTTTAACCACTACAAATTTAGGTGCTTATCATGCTATGCCTGCAACAATGTATCAAAAATTAGTCGCGACTCGGTATCACGACACCTTTCGGGGGGCAGTCGCGATCGTGACAGCACCCCTGACGCAACCCCAAGCCGGAGAGTTGCTGATTCGCAATCGGTATGCCGGAGTCAATGCCGGATTCGATACCCTGAGTTGCCAGGGCAAAGTTCCCTACATCAACCTGGTGCCCCCCTTTGATGTGGGCGTTGAAGCGGTGGGGGAAGTGGTGGCGATCGGGCTAGGGGTGACGGGCTTCCAAGTGGGGGATGCAGTCGCGACAACCGGGCGGGGCGGCGGCTACCGAGAATACCAACGACTCCCCGCGCAGCAAGCGATCGCCATTCCATCGGCCATTCCCGAAATTTTGACTCTCATGCCGACTGGGGTTTCCGCGTTGGTGGCCCTGGAACAAGCGGGGGAAATGGGCCAGGGGGAAACCGTGTTGATCACAGCAGCAGCGGGGGGCACAGGGCATCTGGCGGTGCAGTTGGCGCTGTTGGCGGGGAATCGTGTGATTGCCGTTTGTGGCTCGGACGCAAAAGCCCAGCGGTTGCAGACATTGCCCATTGTGCAGCAGGGCGATCGCCCCGGCTTGCGGATTGTAAATTATCGGCGGGAATCCCTGGATGCTGTATTGGCCCAGGAGTATCCCCAGGGTATTGATTTGATGTTTGATTGCGTGGGCCAGCAAGTCTTTGACACAGGGCTGAAACATTTGGCCGTGCGGGGACGGCTGGTAGTGGTGGGCTTCATCTCGGAGTATGCAGCGGGGCTAGAAACCGTAACCCAACCTCGCGTTTATGAACAACTATTTTGGAAAGCGGCATCGGTGCGGGGCTTTCTCATGCCCCACTATGCCAAGCATTTTGCAGCGGCCCGCGATCGCCTGCTGGCTTTGTTCCACACAGGCCAACTCCAGGTTTGGGTTGACCCGCAACCTTTTGTTGGCATTGCCGCGATTCCTGATGCAGTCGAGTATCTGCTGAGTGGACAGAGTTGCGGTAAGGTGGTTGTGCAGTTGGCCAATTAACGGGCGATCGCGCAGTTTCGCTGTCTAGACAAAACACTCTGGAGTAAAAGAGCCGTGGAGTCCGTAGGGCACATGATGCTTGAGATGGAGCCGTGCTTCCTGCTGCATGGTTTGGGCATTCAAAATCACCACATCCGAGCGATCGCGCTGGCCATCAAATACCACCGTTACAATCCAGCCGTCATCCTCTGCTCCCGTTAACTGTTCGGAACGGGGAATAAACACAGGTTCCCCCACATAGCCCCAGGGAGCCGCACTCCACAGGTGGCGATCGCCCGTCTGCATATCCAGCTTGCAAATTGCCTGATGGGGGGCATTCCCTGCGGGGGCATGGGCTGCGGCCAGATAGGCATAGCGATGCTCCTGGCCTACTTTTGCAGGATGCAAGGTGGGAAACTCGCAACACCGAGTATCCAGTTGGTGCCGCTGGATCTGGCCCGTCGTCAAATCAACGGTAAACCGCCACAGTTGCCCCGGAGCCACCGCCGAGAAATCCGTTTCGCGATAGTCGGCATCGGGCGCGACCTCCGGCAAAGACTCGTAGCAGATGGAATCAATCGTGAGGCGATCGCCCGTTTCAAACGCGTTGACATGATGAAACACAAACCCAGAGTCCATCTCCAACGTCAAAGGCTGTTGGGTGGTCGCTTTGCCAGCACGAGGAATCAAAATCAGGCGCGTTTTTTTCTCTGGATGATATTGAATGCATTCCCCCGCACACCGGAACCCCGCGAGAAACGGTAAGGGATTGAAGGTGACAGGATTTTGGAAAAAGATGACGTAATTGGGGGTAATCGCAAAGTCATGCATGAAGCAGAAACCGGGCACCACCTGGGAATAGCGCCGCAGCAGGGTGCCATCCAGCGCAAACTCGAACAGCGTGATGGTAGAAGACAGCCCCGTTTTGATGGAAAAATTCACTAAGCAAGGTTGGCCATTGTCGCCCGTTGGATCAACCCAGGGGTGGGCACCAAACGCATCCCCCGGAGCTAAAACGCCATCCAGATAATCCAGGCCCACGGTTTCCAGGGTGGTCGGTTCCAGGCGATGGGGTTCCGCCGCTTCCCACAGGGCCAAGAGTTTCCCGCCCCAGTAGATCACATTGGTATTCGCAATATTCTTGAGTTTGAAGTCAAAAGCATTAGCCAGCCAGCCGCCCGGTTTATCCGTGCCAAACACACCGCGATAGAGGATTTTGCCCGCTGCCTGTTCGGCCTGGTAGCCCTCGGTGCGAACGTAGCGATTGCGGAAATGGGCACGGCCATTCTGGAAGGCGATCGCGCAAATCATGCCATCGCCGTCAAAGGGGTGGTGAATGGGCTGCCCGTTGATATCCATGAGTCCGGGGCCGTTCCGAAAGAGGGTGCCGTTGAGTTCCGGTGGAATCTGCCCCTCAATGTCATCAATCCAGTAATCGAACTCTTGCTTGAGCGAACGGTAGCCCCGTTGCCACTCGTCGCGGTCGTAGGGCGTGGAGAACGGGCGGGATTGAACAGAATCGAGCAGGGTCATAATTGGGTCGTGCGGTAAGGGTTGCAAGATCAGGATTTGGGAGGCTCAATGGGGGCGCGATCGCCTAGCAGCAAAACTCAACCTTAGTCTTCGGCGATCGGCTCTGGTTCGCGGGCCGGCCCCACAAACTCGGCCACAAAATCCGGCAAAAAGGGTTGAGCCAAGTGTTTGCTGGCTGAGGAATCCAGTTCCAGCGCCGTTTCGGGATGCAGATCGGGCTGGGAATCCGCCGGACTGACCTCGTTTGTCGCCGGTAGCCAGCGCAACAGGGGCAAGGGCAATAGGGTAGTGAGATTGGTAATTAACACCAAGGGAGCCAGATTCGTAAAGTTACTTTCAGTCACACCCAGCCAGTGCATCAATGCCGCCCCCGTTTCGTAGGAAACCAGCCCCGCCAGGTTCACAATGGACATGAGCAACGCAAACAAGGTGGCTTCAATCCCCGGTGGACACAACCGCGCCGCCAACACCAGGACGGGCATAAAAGCAATTTGGCCCATCACCGTCAGCACTAGACTATCGCCCAGGCTGAACCAGCGATCGCTAATGCCCAAAGCCCGGTTCGCATGGGTGACGAGCAGCAAGGTCGAAAGGCCCAATACCGCAGAAATGACCGTAGACCAGCCAAAAATGACTCGAAAAGGAACATTTTTCAAAAACCGCTGGAAGACCCAGACCCCAACCAGGGCGGCAATGCTGGTGACAAGACGGACACGCCCCAAAAACTCCGGGGGAAAGCCCAGTTCGTTGGTGGTGAAAAAGAAGAAAGCTGATTCTGCTGTGGGGGTCGCTTGCCAGAGAAACAGAAAGGCAGTGGGCATCCAGATTTGTTTCTGCTTCACGGCTTGCCAAAGTTGGCTCACCTGATTGGTGACAATATGCCATTCTGGGCGCTTGGTCATTTGGGCTTCGGCAATGATCCAGGCCACCACCGACACCAACAGCGGAAAGGTTGCCGTGATCCCAAAGACGACGCGCGTTGAAAACTGCTCTAGCAAGAAGCCGCTGAGGTAGGCCGTCACCAAACCACCGAGGGCCGATGTGCCCCAGCACAGGGATTGCAATGATCCAGCCTTGGCGACCGATTCCGATCGCGCCCGCTCTACCACCAGGGAATCCACAATCACATCGCTGAAGGCCACCGACAGAGAGCTAAGGGCGATCGCCAACGTCGCCGCCCAAGCCGTATCCACAACGGTTGTCATTGCCACCCAGGCCAGGGTGCCCAGCAACCCCGATAGGATGAGATAGGAACGACGACGATAGCCAAATAGCGGCAAACCATCGGAAATGAAACCAAAGAGGGGTTTCACCATCCAGGGGAGCGACGCAACCCCCACCAAAGCCGAAACTTCCGCCGGACTCAAGCCCAAGTCATCTTTTAAGAAGAAGCTGACCGCTAACCGGGCCAAGCCCAAAATGCCCTGCACAAAATAGACTGTTAAAATTGCCAGCAATTCTGGCGTTGGCTCGTGCCCGAAAAAGACCTTCTCAGTCAGCGCAGCTTTGATCTTGGTGAAGCCAGAAGCAGAAACAATCATTGATATTTTTTAACAAAGGTTATCAATTTTACTCATGATAACGCTTTGCTCTGGTGGAAACATCCTCCAATTTTCGGATGCGGCCCCAAGGAAGAAGCTAGATGTCATCCCCAAGCAACTGATCGCGCGACAAAAAAATCCCCCCAGCAGGAGATGGGAGGAGAAGATAGCTAAGGAGCAGTCGGAAAACTTGAGGGTGTGGCCCTAAGGGGGGATGGAGCAGGAGTAAGACATAAGCTCCAAGGCCAGCTCAACGCCACGAGTGAAAGGTTAAAGCAGTGTTAAATGAGAAACGCTTGAAAACAGAGGTTTTGGGAGGGCGGCAAGGGGGCAACCTGCCGCTGTTTTGGGGGCAAATCAATATCGACTGTGTTTGATTAAGCCACGACCGGGGGGCAAGGCGATTCACCTGATCAGATGAACCAATGGGGCGATCGCGAACTCAAGCTACAGGTCGTTAATGGCTCGTAGGCGACAGCAAGGGGTCGCACGCGGTTGGGATAATCCATTGGCCCAGTGGGGAAGTAAACGCGAAGGGGGCAGCGTTGGGGTGTACTGGGCAATTTCAAACGGGGGGGAGGGGGCAACGTATCGCATGGGGCTTTTTGATGGGTTCGATGCTTGTATTGTGGCGGAATTTACTTAAGTTTTAAGTGACCACCGCCCAAGGATTGCGTGATTTTTGGGAGAGGGAAGTGTGATGGCGATCGCAGGCTAACGTGACCCAGATCACTTTTCTAGCAACCCTGCGGAGTGCTAAGCCATGAAGTTAATCAAGCCGCCCGTATTCTCTGGGAGGAAACGGCCCCGTCAAGGCTTCGGGCATTGCAAGTTTTACATGCTGTCTTTTGACAGAAGGAGGCTCAACTCCGTAGGCTAACGAGGTAGGCTAACGAGGTAGATATCGCTGCGATCGCGGGTATGGTTGAGTTCGTGCTGATTGCCAGCCTGGGCTTTTTGGGCAGTTTTGGTCACTGTGTGGGCATGTGTGGCCCCATTGCGATCGCCTTTTCCCTGGCCGAACACCAAACCGAGGGCGATCGCTGGCACCGTTTTCGGTTTAATGTGCTGCTAAATCTGGGTCGGATTACGAGTTATACCCTGGTGGGGGCAGGAATCGGGGCGATCGGGTCGTTGGTGGTGGCCGGGGGGCAACTGGCCGGAGTCGGTAGTTCCTTGCGGCAGAGCGTGACCATTGTGATGGGGCTGTTGCTCATCTGGTTGGGCCTCACCCAGATCTCGCCCCAAGGCTTGCCCAAACTGCCGTTGGTGCATCTGTGGCTGGAGCGGCAGTGGCACGATCGCCTCAGTCGGCAGATGATGGCGGTGGCAATGGGCAAACACTGGTGGACTCCGGTGCTGCTGGGGTTGGTGTGGGGCTGGATTCCCTGCGGCTTCCTCTACACCGCGCAGATCAAAGCGGCCGAAACCAGTAGTCTCTGGCAAGGGGGGGTAACGCTGCTGGCCTTTGGCTTGGGTACTGTGCCTGTGATGCTGGGGGTGGGCACCTTGGGCCATTTCCTGAATCCCGATCGCCGCCGCCAGTTGTTTCGGTTAGGGGGCTGGATTACGCTGCTCATCGGCATTTTGACCCTGGTACGAAGTGGCACAATGGTCGATTATACGGGCCATCTGGCGGTGTTGTGTTTGGCGCTGGCCTTGGTGGCGCGGCCTTTGTGCAAGGTGATGCCGGGATTATTGCGATCGCGGCGAGTGTTGGGGGTGAGTGCATTTGGGCTGGCCGTGGCCCATGTGGGGCATTTGGTGAGTATGGGGTGGGATCTGGCGGCGCTGCCGTTTTTGCTGCCACCGTTGCAAGTGGGCACCTGGGCGGGAATTGCTGGATTAACGTTACTGGTGCCCCTGGCGGGTACCAGTTTTGACTGGGCACAACAGCGGTGGGGCGATCGCTGGCGCTGGTTGCATTTGCTAGGGATTCCTGCCTTTGTCCTTGTGGTGTTGCACGTCATATTGCTGGGGTCGCACTACCTGGGGGCGATGGTATGGACGTGGCAAAATTGGGCGGCGACGGTGGCCCTGGGGAGTGTGGCTCTGGGGGTACTGCTCCTGCGCCAACGCTGGATTTGGACTGTGTTGTTATTGGATCGGTTATATGGTGTTCCGCTCAAAGCTGAGGCTGTGGCCTCAAATCATGAACAATAGGCTGCTGCGCGGGCTGGGGCGATCGCTCTTGGTCGGGGCGATCGGGCTAATGGGCAGCTCTGGCGTACAAGCCCACATGACCCAAGTGAAAGGCGACATCGCTGGCACCTGGCACGTTGAACCCAACCACAACCCCCAAGCCGGAAAACCGGCCACAGTCTGGGTGGCGCTGACTCGGCGGGGCGGAGCGGTGCTGCCCTTGTCGAAGGCCAACTGTCGGCTGGCCGTTTATCAAAAACCCCGGCGATCGCAGGCTCAACCCATTCTGCGGCCAACCCTGAAACCCATCAACGCCGAACGGTACCAGGGCATTCCCGGAGCCACCGTGACGTTTCCAACCGTGGGGGCGTACCAACTAACCCTGGACTGTGCGCCCAAACGGCAGGGAGATTTTGCCCCATTCCAGATGACCCACGACCTGACCGTGGCCCGCTAGAGTCAGCCCAATTGGGGCAGCGATCGCCTGTGGCATAGAAGAAGGAGGGAGCCATTCGCGGAGCGTGTGCAAAGCACAAACCCAATACCTTCAAAGTCCCCCTTGTTAAGGGGGATTGGGGGGGATCAAACCCAGATTCACAGCAAAATTCAGCGATATGTGCATACGGTAGCCTTAAGGGAGAGGAGTGCCGCAGGCGGGGTAAGGGATGCAATCGGCGGCGTAACTTAATTTCCGTTCCTTAGACCTCGTTCGCCCAATCCTTCGCCCAATTCAGCGTCTCGTGCACCTGGTCGAGGGTGGCCCCTTCCGAATACAACCGCAACACGGGTTCCGTGCCACTGAAGCGAATCAGCAGCCAACGACCATCAGCAAGGCGAAACTTGTAGCCATCGATCGCCAAACAATCCACTACGGCTTGCCCCGCAATTTCCGTAAGCGGCTGCGTTTCGAGGCGTTCCACCAGTTTGGCCCGCGCTTCCATACTGGCCAAGTGCAAATCGATGCGATCGTAGCTGGAAAAGAAGCCCACTCGCGCTTGCAACGATTCATAAATCGCGCTGAGGTCAGCCTTGAACTGGACGATCGCCTCCAGCACATACAACGCCGACAACAGGGCATCCCGTTCGGGAATATGGTTGCCATAGCCCACACCACCGGACTCTTCTCCCCCCAGCAAGACCTGGGCTTCCAACATGCGATCGGCAATGTACTTGTAGCCGATGGGCGTTTCGTACACCGACAAACCATGCAACGCCGCAATTTTGGGAATCAGATCCGAGCCGCTGATAGTTTTGATGATTTCCCCGGTGAATCCTCGATGCACCGCCAAATGCTCAATCAAAATCGGGATCAAAATTTGGGAACTGAGGAAATTGCCCTGTCCATCCACTGCCGCAATGCGATCGCTGTCCCCGTCAAACACCAACCCAACGACCAGGGTTTCGGGGTGCGCCTGACGATAGGCGGGAATTTGGGCCAGCAAATCGGGCAAATACTTGGGCAAGGGTTCCGGTGCGCCCCCCGCAAATAAGGGATCGCGATCGCTATTCAGCTCGTGAATCGGCAACCCCAACAACCGCTCTAACCCAGTGGCCGCCGCCCCGTGCATCACATCGGCAAACACCGTCAACTGTCCCTGCTGCATCGCCGCCTGAATGCTGCCAATATCCACCATTTGGCGCAACCCGTTGCAGTAACTATCCCAGGGGTTGAACCGTTGCAAGGAACCCGGTGTCGTGGCGGGCGTAAAGCCTTGGGGCAAACGGGCCTCGATCTTTTGAGTCACCGCCGGAGCCACCGACCCCCCAAACGCCCCTTTCACTTTGAGGCCCGAATATTTCCCCGGATTGTGGCTGGCGGTAATGACGAGAGCGCCCAAGGCATTGTGCTGTTTAGCGGCCCAACTAAACGCCGGGGTTGGCGCAAAACACTCCGACAGCAACACATCAAACCCCACATTCCGCACGGAGTCGGCTACGGCCTGAGCAAATTCTTCCGACAGAAAGCGGCGATCGTACCCAACAATAATTAACCGACTGTTTTGCGTGATGCTGCTGTACTCTTCGGCCAACACCTGCGCGGCGATCGCGGCGGCATATTGCACGCGATCGAAGGTAAATTCTGCTGCGATGCCCCCCCGCCATCCGTCTGTACCAAATTTAATACTGTCAATGAGGGCGGAAGTAGGAGTGGTTTGGCTCATGATGGAGGCTGCCTCAAGCGATTTCTATTAGAGTTCCCCTAACGAGTGTATTCGCACATTGCAGCAACCTCCAACCCTTGCAGCCGGAAAAATCTGGCCTTACCAGCTATCGCCAGCGCCACTGCCATCGCTGCTGCCCCCACCAAAATCGCTACTGCTCGAACTAGAACTGGAATAGTCAGACCCCGAACTGGAGAAATTAGAATAGGTGGCACTGGAACTAACACTGGAAGAACTTGATAGGCGCGGAATCGTTTCCCAATGTTCTTCCCGATAGGTACAGCTATGGCAGTGAGTCACAATTTCTCGCTGGCCATCGTGGGTGGTGGTGGCCGATCGCACCGTGCGGCTCGTTTCCTCTAGGGTCAGTTCCTCGCAATGGGGACAGTATTTGTAGTCACTGGCCAACACATAGGCCCGAAGATGCACCGAATCTGAGGTGACTTGGGGCGCACAGTGGGGACACTGCCACGCAATGTAGTTCACGCTACCCAAGCGTTGAGCAGTGTGCTCGGCTTTAGACAGGCGATCGCCCAGCACCAGCGCACTCACATCTTGCATCGGGTAATGACAGGTAGCACAGTGGGTCGGTCGCGCCGATTCTGCCGTTTGAAACAAACGCCCATCCGTCACCCGCGATTCCCCCATTGGCAGCAGCAGCACCCCATCATCGGGCAATTCCAGGCAAGGAATCGGCTCCGTCGTTTGCCATTGTTTGCCGCAGCATTGACAGTCGTTGGTAATGGTCAACACGCCCTCTTGATTCCAGGTGGGGGCAACGGTTTCCTCTAGCTGCCGTTTGGCTGTCCGTTCCTGACAGGTTTCGCACTGGCCAAAGTGGGCCGGATCTAGCTCATAGGTGCGGAGATGAAAGCCCCGGCCATACAAGGAAATCTGGCACTTGGCACAGCGCCAGCCCTGGTAAGCCTGACTGCCGATTTTTTGGGCGACTTGTTGCGCGGGAGTCAGATAGGGTTCCAGTTCAAAGTCATGGACTGGAGTCATGGCGGTTTTGCAGACTTCGCAGTGAATGTGTTCTTTGTCGCGATCGCCCCCCTCCGTCCGAGAATCCCCCTCTGGAGCCAACAACAGCCGCCGCGATCGCCGAGACAACGCCACCCCGCCCGCCGCTGCCAGCCCTGCCCCACCGCCAATCAGCAAGCTAATCAGTGCATTGTTCACGCGATCCGTCGGGGTCAACACTGGCGGCGCAACAGGAGCCACTGGCACCAGGGGAACCGTCGGCTGAGGCTGGGTTGGGGCTACCGCAGGCCGCGCGACTGGTGCCGTTTGGGCCGTGGCTGGCGATCGCGCTGGTTGCCGGGTTTGGGCAGCACGGGGAGAACCACCGAGGCGCTGTAACTCGCTGACCAATGCCTGGGTGCCCGCCAACGTCCCTTGATTAAACTGCCCTTGCTTGAAGCGGGGGGTCACCTGTTGTTGCAAAATTTGCTGGACACGCTGATTCGGCAGTTGGCTGGATAAACCCCGCCCCGTTTCAATTTCTGTACGGCGATCGCCCTTAGAAATCAAAAACAATACCCCATTGTTGCGCCCCTGCTTGCCAATGCCCCAATAGTTAAACAGCGTCGTCGCAAAGCTTTTGGGCGAGGCCATCGGTACAACGTTGGGCACCGTCACCACCGCAATTTCGCTCCCGTTTTGGGCTTCCAACTGACGAATCATCTGGTTCAACCGGGCTTCAGTATTAGCATCCAACAAGTTCGCCATGTCACTTACCCAGGTGCCATTTTGTCGGCGCGGATTCGGCACAGACTCAATCGGGACTGCCAGCGCGATCGCCGTTTGACTCACCACTAGCACCGCAACAACACCAGCGATACAAAGAGCTTTCAACATAGGACAACCCCACCGACAATGCCGGAAAACAGCCAAAGCGAAGAATAGACACAGCTAAGGAGCTACAGTCAACTTCACTTAGAGTGCCCCCAATTACCCATAGCCCCTGAGTTTGTAACGATTAGCAATCTTGTGTAGCAGCGGGGCGATCGCCTCCCATCCCTCAGCGCCAACTGTACCCATCCAACAGGACGAATAACACCCTCTTCATCAGGCTTATCCAGCCCATTTGACGTTTAATCCCCACGAAACCAGGTATTATCCAACAGATTTGTATAGATAACCCCAAATTCCGGGGTGTTGCAAATCTGGCATTGGAATATACAGTTAGGCTGACAGTTGGCTACGGTTGGAGAGGTGATGAAGCCTCTTGGTAAAGGCAAAATTCTGAAACAAAGCAATTGGAGTTAAGATGTCTGAGTTCTCCATAGGAGTATGGGACTCGTAAAGCTTGATGACTAAGCCCTCGCAACTTCAGCTTTTTGCTTCAGTACCTGAATTGCATAAAGATGCTCAATCACGAGTCATTCAAGAACGAGCAGGTACTTTTACTGACAACATGAAATTGCCTATCCATAGGTGGTTTCGCTATTCTGCGGGCTTTTCAGCAGCTTGGGTTGAGAAAGTAATTACAGATTTAGAACCTCAAACTATCCTTGATCCTTTTGCCGGCTCCGGTACTGTCTGTTTAGCCGCAGACAAACTTGGTATAAACTCTTTTGGCATTGAGGCACATCCCTTCGTTCACAAGCTTGCAAAAGGTAAGCTTTCATGGGGAGCTAATGTTCATACATTTGTAGAAGCAGTTGCCGAAGTTAAGCAGTTCGCTATCAGCCTTCAGCCTAATCTACCAGAACCGCTCCCAGCCTTATTAGGAAAATGCTATACAAGTGAAACGTTGATCGACCTCTTTAGGCTTAAACAAGCTTATTGTGAAATAGCTCCATCTTTATCTGGAGAATTACAATTTCTCATTTTTCTAGCGATTTCCGCTATTCTACGCATATCCAGTTATGTAGGAACAGCACAGTGGCAATATATTCTTCCTAACAAAAGAAAGGCTAAAGCTTATGAGCCATTTGATGCATTAGAAAAACAAGTTTCTTTAATGCAGGAAGATATGTTTTATTTGCAATCTCTTGCCAAATCGAGTCAAGCTACACTCATAAACGAAGATGCTAGAAGCTTAAACAGTATCCCTGATAAATTGATAGACCTAGTAATAACATCACCTCCTTATGCAAATAATTATGACTATGCAGATGCTACACGTCTTGAAATGACTTTCTGGGGAGAGGTCAATTCTTGGGGAGATTTGCACACAACAGTTCGTCAATTTCTAATCCGCTCAAGTTCTCAACACGTATCAAAGGATCGACTGAGGTTAGATGCTTTGATCAGTACGCCAATTGTTGATCCAATTCGAGATGAACTAATTCTTGTCTGTCAAGAACTAGAGAGAATTCGAGGAACTAAAGGTGGTAATAAGGCTTATCACACAATGGTTGCCGCTTATTTCAACGATCTGGGGACTGTTTTCTATGCTCTTCGTCGAGTCACAACTTCTAGTTGTAAAGTTTGCTTTGTTGTAGGGGATTCAGCTCCCTATGGAGTGTATGTTCCAGTTGAGCAGTGGCTTGGCAAACTAGCTATTGCAGCAGGATTTGATTTTTGGTCTTTTGAACAAATTAGACAGCGGAATATTAAGTGGAAAAACAGGAAGCATAATGTTCCGCTTCATGAAGGGCGGCTCTGGATAGAAGGTAAATATATGGCGCAATCTCCATCACACAAGTTTGGACAAGATCTAGGCAAACTTCTTGAAGATATTGTCCTCGACGACATTCTCAAACCTCGACTGCAACAGTTCGCACAAAGCAAGAACTATTATCTTGATTGGCAACGCTCACGTCCAGCGAGAAGTGGCAAAAAAGTAACTTGGGAAGATAAATATGGCAACAAACATGATTTAGACTTTGTGATTGAGATAAATGGTACAGATGATCAAATTGGTAGACCTGTTGCATTCATTGAGTCTGCATGGCGTAGGTATACGAAGCACTCAAAAAATAAGGCTCAAGAGATCCAAGGAGCCATATTACCTATTATTGAACTTCATCAATTATCAGCACCATTTTACGGTGCAGTATTGGCTGGCGATTTCACCAAACCAGCTTTAGATCAACTCAGAAATAATGGATTTGCAATTATTTACATCCCCTATAAAGATGTAGTAGCAGCATTTAAAGGGATTGATTTTGATGTTACATTCGATGAAGAAACGCCTGACGAAATTTATACTGTAGCCTCGAAAAAATTAGCTAGTCTTACTAGTTCTGATAAAGAGAAGCTCCGACAAGCTTTGATACAAGTTTCAAAGCAAGAAGTAGATAATTTTATGAATACGCTTAGAAATTCTCTTGAGCGTTATGTTGCAAAAATAATTCTTATTCCTCTTTTTGGCGCAAGATATGAGTTTGAGAATGTTGATGATGCGCTTGCTCAGCTAAATACAATTGACATTGCTAGACCAAGTGGTGAGTTTGAACGATTTGAAGTCATCATCGACTACAGCAACAATGATACAATCCGAGCAACCTTTCAAAACAAAACCCTTCTTGCAGATTTTTTGAAGAAATTAGAAAATTAAGGTTAGCCTAACACTACGTTAATGCGGACGGAACAGAGGTGATCGGCGAGAGGTTTAGGTTATCTGCCGTCGAACAACTTCACCGTTGCACTGCTTCGATTCAGGGTTGTGGCAGTAGCTTGAATCGGATGGCTTGGCCTATAGTCTGATTGCTTGCTGTGTCGTGATGGGGCGATCGCGGGCACTTCGGGCCATGAAACAGATTTGATGCACTAGCAATGGTTGGGAGCTACGGTTATTTGAACCAGGGGGTCCGTGGGGTAGTGCGCTGGATGAGGGCATCGAGTTCCGCTTGCATTTGGGTGATGACCTGCTGATGGCAGGCTTCGACATAGGCGCGATCGCGGGCGGCTTTGGGGCCATAGCGTTCAAACCAGATGGGTTGGCCAACGTGGGTATGAATTTGCACGGGGAGGGGGAGATTGGGCAACGGACCGATCGCCAAGCCCCAGGGAATCCCCAGGTAAATCGGAAACACTTCTGGGTCAAGGTTGAGAAACCACGGCATCCCCCACTCATGCAGTTGCCGCGCCCAGTCATAAACATCGGCGAGGACAATGAGCGTATCGTGGGCACCGTGGGAAATGGCGGGGATAATTGGGACTTTGTGGGCCAGGGCCAGTTTAATGTAAGCCGTGTTGTTGCCCAGACAAATCTTGTCGCGCAGGGCATGGGGCCGAAACACATCCTTAGCACCGCCGGGATAGACCAAAACACTGGCTTGCTGGCGGAGGGCGGCGATCGCCATTTTAGGATGGGCCACAACTGCCCCGACCTGCACCGCCGTCCGCGCCGCGCTGGGTACCCCTTTCCATACGTGGGGATGCATCAATCCATAGATAGGCCGCTCCAGCCCAAACCGCCGAAACCAGTCATAGATCATCATGAACATATCGGGCGCGGCCAAGCCACCGTTATGGGACCCGACAAAGAGGGCATTGCCCTGGGCGGGAATGTGGTGCCAACCGCTGGTCTGCACCCGGAAGTAGTAACGATAGAGCCATTCCCAAACAGGCATTAAGGATTGAATGACGCGGGGATCGCGTTGGTTGAGCGACCACCCCGAATATGGATCGGAAGAAAAATCGTTCGGCATCCCCGCATCCTATCAAGACTTTGTGACGTGGGGCAATCAATTCCTGGCATGATGGTAAGCGGTGTGTTTTGGGGAAGATTCCATGCGGTGTGCCATTAGTAGCCGAGCCGGTCAAGTCCTGGCCTATGGTCGTTTGTTTTTGCAGGCCGATGAGACGGGGGAATTGCGGTTGAATCTGGAAACCGATGGGGGCCGCTTGATTGCAGGGGGCGCGATCGCCGCCGATGGCGATATGTCTACCGCCAGCCAGGAACTATTTCAGCAATTTCTGCACGTTTGGGGCATGAGTGATTTGACCCTTACAATCACAATCCGGTAGCCATTCACGGGACAGGGCGATCGCCTATCCCTGCCCCTTCTTGCTGGCTTTCGCTTCTGGCTGCGGCTCGGTCGGGGGGGGCGGGGCTGCTGGGGCAGCAGTTGGCGCTTCCGGCTCCGTTGAGTTCAACGCAGCATCCAAAATTTGACGGGCTTCCTGGGCTTGGCTGCGGGCTTCTTTGTAGCGCAGATTTGCCTGGGCATAGGTTTTCAGCACCTTAAAGCCCTCTTTCAAACTGGTAATCTCGGCTTCGTCTACCGGCTCATCACTGAATAGCACGTCAATTCTGGCCCGGACTTGGAGCGCCTCGGTGCGGGAATCTTGCAACTTGAGTTTGAGGTTGGCCAAATTACTCAGCAGTTGCACGGCTTGCGTAATGGCATCGTCGTCGGTGGGGTTCAAAGGAAGCGCCTCTTTAACTTCAATAAACTGTTGGGGGCCAAAACCATCGGCTAATTCCGTAGGCAAGGCTCCGGTGTCCATCAGTTCCATTAACTGATCCATTGCCTTGTCACGGGCTTTCGCCGAGTCTTTGCCAGGAATATTAAAGATGGTTTCGGGGCTTTGCGCCAGCGTGTACTGCACCATACGTGAACATCACCCAAACAACAACCTGCCTACCGTTACGACAAACCAGTTACGCCGCAATTAAGGCATCTGTACTATTCTATCGCGATCGCCCTGTGCGCCGACACACTTCTTACGCCACAACTCTTGACCCAGCTTTTGCCGGAGCGAGATCGCCAGCCAACCCCAGCCTCCGGCGTTCGTTCCAGGGTCCCCCCCCTTGAGCCACTAAACCACAGTCGCCAACTGGCAGTGTATTCAGCTAGAATCTTGAGCTTAGATTGGGTGACAAACTGCTATCTCAATCCATAGGGATTGCTGAATGATTTTGAACTAACGATATTAAATACCGATTTTGATTGGTGGTGGAGTGTTCATCAAGATGACAAAGCAAACAAACTTAAATGTGTGGTTGATGGGGGGATTGCTGCCCTGGTTGGTTAGCCTTGGGGCCATGCCCGATCGCGCGATTGCCCAGGCGCTCCTCTTACCTGCAAAACCAACAGACCCAGATGCCCTCGCCGCCGCCCACGCCCCCGATCCCGCCCCCAGTAGCGGCGATCGCACCCAACCCGAACTCACCCCAACCTTCCCCGCCTCCCGACCCACCCTCCCCATCCTCAACCGCGCTCCGGCACATTCCACCGCCGACCTCGCGCAGAATAATCTAGATCAAACCAGTTTGGATCAAGACCTTGACTCTAGCGCCCTCGATCAAGTCACCGCCGTCTCCCAACTAGCCGACGTTCAACCCACAGACTGGGCCTTTCAAGCCTTGCAATCCCTGGTCGAACACTACGGTTGCATCGTCGGCTACCCCAACAAAACCTATCGCGGCGATCGCGCCCTCACCCGCTACGAATTCGCCGCCGGACTCAACGCCTGCCTCGACAAAATCCAAGAACTCATTGCCGCCGCCACCGCCGATTTTGTTAAAAAAGAAGACCTAGAAACCCTCAAAAAACTCCAAGAAGAATTCACCGCCGAACTCGTAACCATACGCGGTCGGATAGATACTCTAGACACACGCACCGCCACTCTAGAAAAACAGCAATTCTCCACCACCACCAAACTCTATGGGCAAGTGATCTTCGGCCTTCAGGGGCGCGGACGCAACGAAGCCGACCTCAACGTGCGTGACGGCAACCAAGACACCACCGATCCATCCACTCAAATCACCTTCGGCTACAACACTCAACTCAGCCTAGTCACCGCCTTTTCACCCCGCGACTTTCTCCTGGTGGGTTTGCAAGCGGGCAATCTCAACACCGGAGCCGGATTTAACAACGCGCCTTTTTTCCTCAACGATAGCTACACTCGCCTGGGCTACGAACTGGATACCAACGGCGGCGTGCGGATTAGCGACCTGACCTATCGGTTTTTGGTCGGCAATAAGCTGGCCTTCATCGTCGGGGCCGAGGGGGTCAATCCGGTCACGGTTTTCCGGGGGCCAAATCGATATGAAAGTGCGGGTCAAGGCCCCATTTCGGCCTTTGCTCAGCGGAATCCCATCATTGGCTTGGGGAATACGCAAGCGGGCCTGGGAATTGATTGGCAAATGACCGACTGGGCGAGTTTGCAAGCGGTTTATTCAGCGGGTAATTTTTCAGGGCGGGCGGCGGATCCCGTGCCTCAGGCGGGGTTGTTCGATGGCCCTTACACCGCTGGTGTGCAATTGGCGTTGACGGCGATTCCCCGTGTTGATGTGACGCTGTATTACCTCAATTCCTACTCTACAAACGCCTTTTTGAATACGGGGGTGGGGGATGATCTGATCGGGTTTGTGGGGTCGCGGTTTAATACGAATGCTGCCGGGGCAACGGTCTCTTGGCGGGTTAGTCGGCGGTTTACGGTGGGGGGCTGGTTTGGCTATACCAATGCGGCGGTGCAAAATGCGGGCTTTGACGGCAAAGTGGAAACCACGAATTGGATGGCGTTTATGAATTTTCCTGATTTGTTTGGCAAGGGCAATTTGGGGGGAATTTATGTAGGGCAACCACCCAAAATTACTCGTAGTGATCTGCGCCAAAATGGGGTGGAAACCCTGAATATTCCCAGTGCCATTTCGGGGACAGGTGGCGTTGCAGGAGGTCAGCCGGATACGACCATTCATGCGGAAGCGTTTTATCGGTGGCGGGTGAATGACAATATCAGCGTTACGCCGGGGGTTTTGATGCTGTTCAATCCGGTGCAGACCAGTAGTAGCGATACCATCATTATTGGCGTGTTACGGACGACGTTTACCTTCTAATAACACGGGCGATCGCGCCTAAGTTACGCCAACTAGAGCGATCGCGCTTCCCATCCCTCAGACTCATAGCGATGCGGGTAAGCCTAGCCTGAAATATGAATTGAAAGGGGCGATCGCCCACCCCGTACCCACGAATCAATCAAGTGTGACGGATAATATCCTCAGTACCGGAGTTATCTCACATTTTTGACGTTTAATCCCCCCCACAAATCGGGTGTTATCCAGCAAATTTGATGTATAACTCCGGCAATTTAGGGTGTTATACGTCAAATTTGACTTTGAATATATAGTTAGCCTGCTTCGTTTAGTCATGGTGGCAGTAGTTTGAAAGCTATCTGTCAAGTTATAGCGGTTCTTAGTTAGATGAAGTGCAGTATAAAGGGAACAAGGAACAGAAATGAGAATGAACCTCATGCAAATTGAAAATGCTATAAATATCTGATTTTTGGCAAACTTTTAGTTGGAGTGTATTTTAGAACTACTACTAAATAGACTAGAGGGAATTATGACTAAATCCAGGGTGGTAGCATGACTGGAGAAAAACTGTTTAATGATGCTCTTTTGCACGAACTAAAGTCGGATTTTCCTGACATAAGAAGCATTAGAAAGCTTGTTATAGAAGCATATAATTCAGAAAATAGTACCAATATTGATTGCGAAAATATCATTACTTGCGAAGAAGAGAAAGAAATTGTCAAATGGCTAAATCAGGTTCACATGAATAATCCTTATTCGCCATTTCTGTTCTATGAGAAATACCCAGTCTTATTACCTTTTATCTCTTCTACTCTTTCTAGTAAGATATCCTCGCTCTCTCAGTTTCATTGCCCTATATGTTCAAGAAGAAATAATTCTATTGCTCGTATTATTACAATCAGAATTTCTGCCATATCAAAGCAATCCGCAGCAAGTGAGCCGAAGAAGAGAAAAGCATTTGAAAAAGCAATAAAGTATAGGTTAGGTAATCTGCAAACTCAACATACATTTCAAAGAGGTGACAAGTTGTGCATCCATATTGTGTTCATCCTGGGCAAGCAGAACAGAGATAAAGATCTTGATAACATGGCAAAAGCTCTTTTAGATGCGCTCAAAGGTGTATTGTTCGGCGATGATATGGATATTGACCACTTAAGCCTGATGAAAATAAAGACAGTTGAAGATGATGATTTTGTAACAGTAAATATTAGAGGGTCAGCATTAAATCAACAGAACGATGTGATCTTTAATTCAATGCATCATGTTTGGGGTGAAAGGTCACTTTTGGACATAAAAGACTTTATGCAATGACCAACACAGGCTAACAATCCGCTTGCACACTGACCGTTTAGGATTGATTGGTCAAGAACGAAAGAATACTAGCGGCGGGTGAAGCGGAACGTTAGTATTTGACGGCAAAGCGGGATTCCAGCCAGCCAATGCCATAGTCGGCGAGGAGGGAGATCGCGCTTCCCATCCCTCAGACTCATAGCGATGCGGGTAAGCCCAACCTGAAGCATGAATTGAAATGGGCGATCGCCACCTCCAAACGGCCAAAGCAACTCTTGTTAAAGTGACTAAAGCGGCCTATGAAAAAAGCTGAATTGCTCAAGCCATGATCACTTGTATCGACAAACGGAGCGAAGAACCCAACCCCGGAGTCTAACCCATGCAAATCACGATCAACCTTCCCGATGCCCTGCAAATTAGTGAAGCAGACCTCCGTATCGAACTCGCGATCTCACTGTTTCAGCAAGAACGGATTACCCTCGGTACCGCCAGTCAACTCGCTGGGTTGCATCAAATTGAGTTTCAGAAATTAATTGCCAGTCGCGGCATTTGTGTTCACTATGAGGTTGAAGATTTGGAGCAAGATCTAAAAAGCCTGCGCGAGGAAGGTTGGTGATGATCATTGTGAGCAACACTTCGCCGATTAGCAATCTGATTATCATCGGTGAGATTGCTCTATTGCAGCAAATTTACCCCAAAGTTCTCATTCCCCCCACCGTACATTCAGAACTCACTCGGTTACAAGCTCTCCAACTCACGATGCGCTCTTTGCTTGGGGCTGGTTGGCTGGAGATCAAGGCACCGACCAATCTCCAACTGCTGGATACACTCAACCAGACACTTGATCCAGGTGAAGCTGAAGCGATCGCCCTTGCAATCGAACTCAGGGCCGATCGACTGCTGATTGACGAACGGTTAGGTAGAAGGGTTGCTGCAAGCTATGGACTGAAACTCAGAGGGCTTCTAGGTATTCTCACTAATGCGAAACAACAGGGGCTGATCCCAGTTCTCAAACCAATGCTCGATCAGTTGATCAATCAAGCTGGCTTTCGCGTCAGTCAAATGCTCTATGATCGGGCACTGCAAGCAGTGGGAGAGTCAAGCTCAGGTCGTCTGTAAACGCCAGCAACCCAACAAATCGCTGGTGCGGACGGAATAGCGATTATCGGTAGGCTTTTGAGGTTATCTGCGGCGGGTGAACAGGGTCGTTAGCGTTTGACGGCAAAGCGGGATTCTAGCCAGCCAATGCCATAGTCGGCGAGGAGAGCGATCGCGGCGGCGGGGACGGCTCCGGCCAAAATTAGATCGTTGTTGACGACGGCAATCCCCCGGAAGATGAATACGCCCAAGCCTCCGGCTCCGATCGCGGCGGCGATCGTGGCAATCCCCACAGCAATCACCGTCGCCACGCGGACTCCGGCCAAAATCACGCTGAGGGCCAGGGGAAACTCGACTTGCACCAACAATTGCCAATCGGTCATGCCCATGCCTTCCCCCGCTTGGCGCACCGCTGCATCGACCCCCGTAATTCCGGTGTAGGTGTTGCGGATGATGGGCAGAAACGAGTATAGAGTGAGGGCAATAATCGCGGGGACGGGGCCAATGCCCACGAGGGGAATGAGCAGCCCAAACATCGCCAGACTGGGGACAGTTTGCAAAATATTGGCGATCGCCAATATGGGTTGGCACAGGGCCGTTTGGCGGGTGATGAGGACACCAAGGGGAATCCCAACGCCGATCGCAATGGCGATCGCCACGCCCACCAGTAACAGGTGTTCTCCCATCCGTTGCAGAATTTCCGGCCCATAGCGAATCAAGAAAAAGTCTGACATGGTGGCTAAACCGTTGGAACGGCGGTTAACGTCTGGAGAAATTGCTGGGCTTCGGGTTCAGGGCACTGGGCAAAGGCCGCAGGCGTGCCCAAAAACACCAGTTTCCCGGTTTGCATTAACCCGATGCGCGAGGCCAGCAAAAACGCTTCTTGAATGTCGTGGGTGACAAAAATCACGGTTTTCCCCAAATCGCGCTGCAACCGACGAAATTCCTGTTGCAACTCCAGGCGAGTCACAGGGTCGAGGGCACCAAAGGGTTCGTCCATTAGCAAAATCGGCGGATCGGCCCCCAGCGCACGGGCCACCCCCACCCGTTGCCGTTGCCCACCAGAGAGTTGATGGGGATAGCGATCGCCAAATTGCGCCGGATCAAGCCCCACCAGATGCAACAATTCATGCACCCGCGCCTTGACCTGAAGCGGTTTCCAGCCTTGCAACCGGGGAACAATGCCAACGTTTTGGGCAATGGTGAAATGGGGAAATAGGCCCGTTTCCTGAATCGCGTAACCCATGTGTCGCCGGAGTTGCATCAGTGCCCAGTCCAGGGTGCTTTTGCCTTCTACCCGGACGGTGCCCTGAGTTGGCGTAAGTAAGCGATTAATCAGCTTCATGGTGGTGGTTTTGCCCGAACCGCTGCGCCCCAACAACACCAGGCATTCCCCGGCCAAGATCTGAAAATTCAGGTCACTGAGCAGGGTTTGGCCCCCAAGCTGCAACCCCACCGCCTGGAATTCCACCGCGATCGCCCGGTCTTGTCCCTGCCCCATGCCCTTTCCCCACAACGGCATTCCCACCCTACCATTTCCCGATTCCAGCAATTCTCGGTGCTACGTTTTTTCATCCAGCGATCGCCCCCAGGCCCGCCCGAAACATCAAGCTTCGCAGACCTAGCCCCCGCGATCGCCCACTTTTCGAGTACGATCGAACTTCGTGTTTGGGCAATCGGCGTTAAGCTTAAGCGTTATTTCACTATGGGCAATACATTTGGACATCTGTTTCGGCTAACCACCTTTGGTGAATCCCACGGCGGCGGGGTGGGCGTGGTAATCGACGGGTGCCCGCCTCGGCTCGAAATCAGCGCCGAAGAGATTCAGTTTGAGCTAGATCGGCGGCGGCCAGGGCAAAGCAAAATCACCACGCCCCGGAAGGAAGCGGATCAATGCGAAATTTTATCGGGTGTCTTTGAGGGGAAAACCCTGGGCACGCCGATCTCGATCCTGGTGCGAAACAAAGACGCGCGATCGCAGGATTACGACGAGATGGCCGTGAAGTATCGTCCGTCCCATGCCGATGCTACCTACGACGCAAAGTATGGCATTCGCAATTGGCAGGGTGGGGGCCGTTCTTCTGCGCGGGAAACCATTGGTCGCGTTGCAGCAGGGGCGATCGCCAAAAAAATCCTGCATCAAGTCGCCGGGGTCGAAATCGTCGGTTATGTCAAGCGCATCAAGGATCTGGAGGCGATCGTCAATCCCGATACCGTCACCCTGGAACAAGTCGAAGCCAACATTGTCCGCTGTCCCGATGCCAATGCCGCCGAACGGATGATCGACCTGGTGGAACAAATCCGCAACGAAGGCGATTCCCTTGGTGGGGTGGTGGAATGCGTTGCCCGGAACGTGCCGATGGGCTTGGGGATGCCCGTGTTCGACAAACTGGAGGCCGATCTCGCCAAAGCCATGATGTCCCTACCCGCCACCAAAGGCTTTGAGCTGGGGTCTGGGTTTGCAGGCACCGTGATGACCGGGAGCGAACACAACGACGAGTTTTATACCGATGAAGCAGGCCGCATTCGCACCACCACCAACCGCTCTGGCGGCATTCAAGGCGGTATTTCCAACGGAGAACCGATTCTGATTCGCATTGCCTTCAAGCCAACGGCCACCATCCGCAAAGAACAAAACACCGTCACCAAAGATGGCGAAACCGTTACCCTCGCTGCCAAAGGTCGCCATGATCCCTGTGTGTTGCCCCGTGCAGTGCCGATGGTGGAAGCGATGATGGCGATCGTGCTGTGTGATCATCTGCTCCGCCAACAGGGTCAATGCGGCGTGCTGTGAGGCAACCACTTTGGTAGAGGGCGTTTAGCCAAAAATGAAAAGAACGGTTTACTGAGCCATTCCACCTAATTTACCCAAAACAGAATCGTAGGCTGAATTATTTCCACCTATTCACCCAGATGGGGATCTTAGGTGGAAATTTGCCCTCTAATTAATAGTTAGGTGTATGCTTATCCTTCTGACAAAGAGCAACCCTCGCATGTTTCGGAAGTAGAAGGCTTTTACGCAACCTTCCCCGTTTTCGCAAACCGATGTACTATTGCGGTGACGGCATCTTAGAGAAAAATGCGACCAATCTTGAGCATAGAAGACTTATGTATTGAAGCAGCCAGATTTGCTGAAATAGAATCTGTCTACGATGAACCTAGTCTTTATGGTGTAACTGATGGAAAAGCCGTCGGAACTTATCTTGAACATAAATTCACAGCCTATTTAGTTCAGAATTACAATTGCCAAGTAGGTAACTCAGCTTCAGGTATCGATCTCCCTACTGTTGAAGTTGATATTAAGGTTACAAGTATAAGGCAGCCCCAATCTTCTTGCCCTTTTAAGTCTGCAACGCAGAAAGTATTTGGGCTTGGCTATCATCTTCTAGTTTTTGTTTACGACAAGTATGATGATCCTGAAAACAGAACTGGAAGATTAGATATGCAGCATACAATTTTCATTGACAAGAGCAGGACGGGGGATTTTCAAACAACTAGAGGGATCTTAGATATTTTGGGTCGAGATGGAAATAAAGATGATATCGTTGCCTTCATTATGGAGAGAAATCTGCCCGTTGATGAAATAGGTGCAGATCAACTAGCTGATACGATTTTAGCATCACCCCCGAATCAAGGTTACTTAACAATCTCAAATGCCCTTCAGTGGAGACTACAGTATGGTCGAGTCATTCAACAAGCTGGTAGTGTTTCAGGAATAGTTAGAATTCGATAAGCGAATAATGGCAAAATCATTGGATAAATGGCAATTTGGTGACTTTCAGACTCCTGATTCTCTTGCTAGAGAAGTCACTCAGATTCTTAGAGTAAATCACAAAATATCACCGGACATCGTTGTAGAGCCAAATTGTGGAAAGGGTGCATTTATTCGAGCCGCACTTGATGAGTTTTTAGATTCTAAGATTATAGGCTTAGATATAAATGAAAAATATATTGAAGAAGCAAGATTATCTATATCAAATCATCAAAAATCAAATAATGTGAGTCTGTATGAATCAGATTTTTTTGAAACTAATTGGGAAGCTTTGATTTCAACGTTCTCAGGGTATGTTTTGGTGATTGGTAATCCTCCTTGGGTGACAAGTAGTGAGTTGAGTGTTCTTAATAGTCAAAATCTCCCCTCAAAATCGAACTTTCAAAACCGACGAGGGATCGAAGCTATAACTGGCTCAGGAAACTTCGATATTTCTGAATGGATGCTTCTAAAATATGTTGAGTGGTTATCAGAACGAGAAGGAACTATAGCCGTTCTATGTAAATATTCTGTTGCCCGCAAGGTAATGCGTCAGGCAAGAAAGAAATCAGGAAGTAAATTTTCCACCTATATCTACCTCATTGATGCAAAGTTCCATTTTGGAGCATCCGTTGAGGCTTGTCTTTTTGTCTTATCTACTGCTGATATTGTTGATAATTCTGATTGTAAAGTCTATAAAACTCTAGAATCAAGAGAAACATCTTATCTAATCGGAGAAAGAGATGGATTAATTCTTAGAGATACTATTAAGTATGAGAAGTGGAGACACTTGGCAGGTCAGAATTTGAAGTATGTTTGGCGTTCCGGGATAAAGCATGATTGTTCAAAAGTGATGGAGCTAGAGCAGATTCACGATTCTTTATTCTTAAATGGAATAGGAGAAAAGTACCTTTTAGAAAAAGAATACTTGTATCCGCTCTTGAAAAGCTCAGATATTGGCAATGGTCGAACAGATAATTGCCGAAGACTTGTGTTAGTTACACAACAATCAGTTAGTGATGACACAAGCAGTATCCAAAATATAGCTCCTAAGACTTGGCAATATTTACTTGAGCATGATCACTATCTAAAAAACAGAAAAAGCTCTATCTATAAAAACAAGCCGCCTTACTCTATGTTTGGTGTTGGTTCTTATTCCTTCAAGGGTTGGAAAATAGCGGTTTCTGGACTTTATAAGCAACTAAAGTTTTGCCTTGTTAAGCCTATGAATGGGAAGCCAGTAATGTTTGATGATACTGTTAATTTTCTGTCTTTTGAGATAGAGGAGGAGGCTAAATTTATTTTTGAGCTTATCACCTCAGTTCCCGCAATAGAGTTTCTCGATTCCATGATCTTTTGGGATGAGAAAAGACCAATCACAATAAATATTTTAAGGAGACTGTCTCTTAAGGCTGTTGCTAGAGAACTAGGCTTTTTAAAAAGTTATCTTCAATGGGCTGAAGCTATCCAGATTGCACCCAATGGTCAGTTGGAATTGGGATTGGCAGAGCAATCATCGCATTACACCGCTTGGTAGGTCTACACCTAACACTGCGTTGGTGCGGACGGTACAGAGGTTATCGGTGAGAGTTCGAGCTTTCTGCCGCTGCACCACTTCACCGTTGGGATACTTCGTCTTTCGGTTGTGGTTGTGATTAGAGGGATTTGCTAGAATCGCGGAGTTCTCGTTATTTGGATTTTTCCATGCAACCCGGTCTCCGCAGTGGAAAGCTTACAAAATGGAAAGACGATCGCGGATTTGGTTTTATCCAACCGATTGACGGAAGCCAAGAAGTTTTTTTACATATTTCTGACGTTAAAGATGCAACCCGCCGCCCCCAAGAAAACGACACGATTTATTACCACTGCGTAGTTGACTCAGATGGGAAAGTTCGTGCTCGCAACGCATTTATTTTAGAAGCAAGAAACAAATCAGCACCTTTGAGTCGTCGTGCTAATGCTTTTGGCCCAAATCTTTCAAGGTTTCCAGTCGTTGAGGTAGTCTTGTTGTCACTTCTACCTTTAGTTGGGGCCGCTAATTTTACATGGACAACGCGCAATCCTCTGCCACTCATTCTTTATCCTGTAATGAGTTTGGTGACCTACACTCTATATGCTGATGATAAATCTCGCGCTAAACGAAAGAATTGGCGCACTCCTGAACAAAGGCTACATCTGTGTGAACTTGCAGGCGGATGGCTAGGCGGGTTTATTGCCCAGCGGATACTACACCACAAAAGTCAGAAGAAGTCTTATCAAATAGTATTTTGGGCGATCGTGGTTATTCATCATATCGCATGGCTGTTTTGGCTATTTTTTGGCAGAACGTTATGGGGTATTGCGATGCTAAAGACGGCAGAGGTTGTTGCATTGTTGTCATCTCCCTAGCCCTCTGCCATCAGCCCAACACTTCAAGGCAGCGGATAGACGAAAGCCAATTGTGGGGTTGCTGAGGCTATTTGTCGCCGCTATTTTTTGCCGTTGGACGACACAAAGCCGACGATTCGCGATCGCCAACCCGATCTGCCATTCCTGCAAAAAAAGGGTGTAAGTTCGCTACAGACCTACACCCCATCCCATCATTTGCACTCTTCAGGGGAACTTCACTCTTTACGGTAGACTTGGCCCTGCTTCCAAAACCGCTAGATGAACGTGGCCAAATTGTTTGAAATTATCAATGAATTGAGCCGCGAGTTTTTTGGCCTGCCGATCATAGGCATCGCCGTCGGCCCATTGCTGCCGAGGATCAAGCAGTTCCGTGGGCACACCCGGCACCGTTTCCGGCACCAGCACCTTGAAAATCGGATGCGGTCGATAGTTCACCCCATCTAATTCCCGGTTGAGCGCAGCGGCGACCATTGCCCGTGTGTGTTTGATGGCAATCCGCGACCCCACTCCATAGGGGCCACCGATCCACCCCGTATTCACCAGGTACACCTGAGTTTCGGGATGTTGCCGCAGGCGATCGCCCAGCATATCGGCATACACCGTTGGCGCTAAGGGGAAAAAGACCTGCCCAAAACACGCCGAGAAGGTGGTCTCTGGAGTCGTTACGCCGCGCTCCGTTCCGGCCAGTTTGCTGGTATAGCCGGACAGAAAATGATACATGGCCTGCTCTGTGGTGAGGCGGGCGATCGGGGGCAACACCCCAAAAGCATCCGCCGTGAGGAAAATAATAGTTTTAGGATGACTACCCACACCAGTTTTGACGCTATTTGGAATAGAGTCCAGGGGATATCCGGCACGAGTATTTTCCGTAAGTCTGGCGCTGTTGTAATCGAGTTCACGGGTATGGGGATTCATCATGACATTTTCCACGATCGACCCAAACCGGATCGCCGACCAAATCTGGGGTTCGTGTTCTTCCGAGAGGCGAATGGTTTTGGCATAACAGCCGCCTTCAAAGTTAAAGATTCCCTCCGCCGACCAACCGTGCTCGTCGTCCCCAATCAACGAGCGATCGGGGTCAGCCGAGAGACTGGTTTTGCCCGTCCCAGAGAGGCCAAAAAAGAGCGCCGTATTTCCATCCTGATCCACATTTGCTGCCCCGTGCATCGGCAAAACATTTTGCTTTGGCATCACATAATTCAACATCGAAAAAATGGATTTCTTCATTTCTCCGGCATAGTGGGTGCCACCGATGAGGATAATCCGTCGCGACAAATGCAACACAATAAAGGCTTCGCTGTTAATGCCATCCTGTTTGGGATTGCCATGTAAACCAGGCAAGGCCAAAACCAGAAAATCGGCTTGATGCTCGGTTAATTCTACCGGAGTGGGACGGCGGAAAAGTTGATGCACAAATAAGTTATGCCAAGCGAACTCATTGATTACTCGCACCCCAAAGCGATGGTTGGGATCAGCCCCAACAAAGCCATCAAAAATATATAAATCGCGCTCTTCAACATAGCTCAGTGCTTTTTGGTAAAGCTGCTCAAAATGATCTTGAGACAGGGCACGATTGCTATTATTCCACTCCACTTCATAAAAGCTATTTGGCTCGTCTACAATGAAGCGGTCTTTGGGCGATCGTCCTGTATATTTCCCCGTTTCAACACACAAGGCTCCATTAGCCGCCAATAAACCCTCACCCCGGATTAAGGCATGTTCAACCAATTCAGCAACAGGCAAATTACGATAAACTGCATTGAGATTTCGCATTCCCAAATCACTGAGGCCATAGGTGCGATCGCCCCGTTGACGCGGTAGAACAAGATCAGTTTTGTTGATCTCAACCGAGGACGGGCTGAAGGAAACAGATGGAGAACTAGCAACGGTTTGAGCACCCCGCTGCACCCGTGATTCAATCAATTGAGAAATAATTGATTGCTGATCAAGCTGATTCTCAAATCCATCTGAAACAACCATAATGACAAGCCTCCCAAGCAGAGTGAATAGTCAATCGTTCGTCGCGTAATTTATCAGCTTTGAGTCAACTTCAATCTATACCTGAATGGCAAAACAATAGGCCAATCATTTAGGCCATTGGTCTATTTCATTCCAGTGTTAGCAAGGGGAAAATAACGCAATAGTAGCTTCCCAATTGGAAACTTAACGGCGATCGAGATCGCGCCTATTGTGCCGGAATGACGGGCATAACAGCCACAAAATCTTGACGAACAATTTTGGTCTGTAGTACCCTAATTTAGGACTTAAACGCAAACTCCTCTAGGGTGCAAGCAAAGGTCAGATTGCACGAAGAAGAGAAGACGCAAAGTGTTGCACCAGCCCTTAAGTTGTTGCAAGCCAATGAGGAATAAAACTGAAGGACAAACTGATAACTTCGCTACACTTTTTATCCTAATCACTTTTTCCGGCGATTTGGTCAAATGTTACTGAAATGTATCCTTTTATAACGCAAACAAAATATACGCCAGCCTACATTAAAGATTCCCTTGTAACCGTCCATCGCCTGATAGTTTGCTAGGCCAATTGGGTACTCTAGATCGGGTTTGGGTTAGCCAAGCGGATTCTCGTTTTTGCAAGACTTTTGGGGGGTCTTTTCAGGCCGCGATCGCGCCCTAAATCGTCAAAACGCCGCCTGCTCACTGTTGACAAGACGCAGTTCCGTTGGGGTTCCAGATTGTACCTGGACAGTGGCATAGCTCCCATCGCCCTGAAATGCATTGAGGTAAAGGTCATCGCCATACTGGGCAAACACCGTGTACTCGCCAGGGGGCAGTTGGGCCGAAAATTCGCCCTGAGGGTTACTGGTCAAGCGTCCGAGCAGTTGGGGATGGCTTTGGGCCACGGCCACAGGCCAACGGGTGCCCTGGGCGGGGAGACGGCCAGAAAACACCCAAATGCGGGTTTGGATGGGTTCGGTCTGGTTGCGGGCTGGGATGGCGGCCTGGTTGGGCGGCTGAATTTGGGGCATAAAGTTGCCCGATTGCTGGAGAACTTGGCCTTGAATACCGGATTGGCCGGGTTGGAGGGGAGACAGCATAGGGACTTGGCGGGTGGCAGTGGGCGGGCCAGTCGGACTGGTGCGGGCGGCGGGCGGCGATGCTGGGGTGGGGCGCGGCAGGCGGCGATCGCCCGGAGCGGCATTGAGGGTGCAACTGAGTAGCCAGGGCAAGCAAAGGCCGCAGACTAGGCCAGTCAATGGACGGGCAGCAAACAAAGGCAACAGTATTCGGGACATGATGGGTTCATTGTAGGCTGCTTTGCCTGACGCGATCGCAGGGCAAAAGGTTCGCTGTGGGGAATGAGCGATCGCCGCCCAACACCAGCGCAGGCAAACTCAAGAAATTTTCTGTGCCAGAACGGCGCAAACACCGGAAGATAGAAGCAGCCTTCTTAATCAGTTGAAAGGGATTCATGCCGACCGCGATCGTTCTCAACGCCGACCAGATCAACACCCTTGACCTGTCGCCTGCCACCACCCTGGTAACATCCTGGCAAGCAGCACAGCGCACAACTGACCATGCCCAATCGGTCAGCTTCGAGATTGATTTTCCCCGCGATGCCAACGACCCACGGGAACTCTCCGAAATTCCTGAAATCCGCCTATGGTTTGTCCGCCTGGATGCACTCTATCCCTGGTTTCCCTATCTGCTGGACTGGAAAGCCGGAGAACTGGCCCGCTACACTGCCATGTTGGTGCCCCATCAATTCCATCCCCGCGAGGGCATTCAATACAACCCAGAAGCGTTAGAGATTTTTGTCATGCACAAGATCTTTGTACTCACGGCTTGGCTGCGATCGCAGGGCATCGACGGGCGATCGAGCCTCAAAAATATGGCTCAAATGTTTGGCTATGAATTGGAAGATGGCCTATTTGATGTATTAGATAGCACTCAATAAAAGACCAATCACCACACTCACTCTAGATTGAATTCATCACATTTAGCAGCAGTAATAAATCACTCACTGATCACTCAGTCATCACTCACTGAAGCAAACTCAAATCACTCCATTACCACGACATGACGGGCAGCAGTCAAACTAACTTCTGCCTTGAGCCGGAATTAGCCATGAAATCAGCGCGATCGCCTGCACCAAAAGCTTTGCACTGGCGATCGCGCCGCTCCGTTGAAGCAATGGATACTTACCACCACCGCAATTGCAACATCCCCACAGCCTGCTTGGTTTCCGTTTCCGTTTTCCAATCCACCAGCTTATAGGTGCCAAAAACGTGATCCCACCAATCGACAGCAAGGCCAAAATTGTGGTGCCACATATTGTATTTGTGATGGACGTAATGCACGGGCATTTTCATCCAAAAACACTTCGTTGGGTTGTCGTGTTGCAGTTGGTGGGCATAGGCCGAGAACAACGCATACACAACGGCCCCCAGGGTCCAGCCCAGCCCCGCCGCCAGCGACACAAAATACATTGGCACCAAAATAATCACTGTGCCTTTCACGTAATCTAAAAATTCCCACAGCACGCCCTGGCCTTCATTGCGGCGATGGTGATCCCGGTGACGCTCACCCAACCGATGAAACCGATGCATCAGGCGATGGCCCCAATATTCCACCAAACTCGCCAGGACAAAGGCGATCGCAAAGCAACCACTGCCGACTAACCAATTTGTTGCCATTTCAGACATACCGCTTTCCTTTCACACCTTTGTTGAGATTCAATCACTGATTCGCTTTACTTCTTGCCATTATTGACCAGATTGCGGCGGGAGACTAGCGCGATCGCCAGAATCCCGCTATCCGGCCTTGCGGCGAACCAAAAGCCAAGAGCAGAACCCGCGATCGCCCCGCCCAATCCAGCCGCGCCCCCTCCTCGACGCAAGCAGATGGCAAAAAGTTCACCCGTTTGACCACGCCAGCCCAATGACGCGCCCACCAGCCCCGCGATCGACCGCCAGCCGCAAACAGCCCCCAGCCCCAAGCTGGAAAAAACTGTGTAAATCTACCGAAAGTTTGACTCAAGTTCATCAAAATTTCATATAAGGTAGAGCCTTATGTGTATTTCCCGCAGCGTATCAATACGTGTGTTCTGCTAACTTTGGCGCAACCGTGCTCACTTGACTGGCGCGGCCCTTGCGTTCACACCACTGTTTTCGATTTCGGGGGTGAATCTGCCAGTTGGCAATTTTCCCATCTTGCACACCTATTCTTTGGAGAGTAGAGGGATTATGACCACAGAGACTTTAAGCGCCACCACTACCACCGCAACACCGCTCACAGCCAGCCCATCTGGGTTATTCCCTTTGGATGCGGCAGCGTTACCTGGCCTCAACAACACCTTAGTTGTCAATCCGCTGGCGGCTCTGGCGCTGGTGGGGGCTTCCAGCCAGCCCCTGACCGATCTCATCCCGACCCTGGATGAAGTGGACGGCACCTTCACGATCGCCAATGGTTTTGTCACGGCCAATCTCGCCACCCCCTTTGGCCCGTTGACTGGCACCTATGATGTGGTATCGCTGGCCACCGAGTTCAATACCACCTTCCAAGGGGCAACCGGCACGCTGAATTTAGCCGATGGAGTCGCCACTGGTAATTTGGCGATCGCCGACGAAACCTACACTGGCAGTTTTGAGTTTGCCCAACTGGTGGGGGGCTTTGTCAGCAGCTTTTTAAGCGATCTGGATGGTTCCGTTGCCTTTGAAAATGGCAAGATCGCGGTGGATGTGCCTACCCCCTTCGGCGCGATCGCAGGCACCGTGGACTTTAGCAGTGGCAAACTCGTTTCCGACCTGGAAACGCCCTTCGGCCCCCTCGACTTTGCCATCGATTTTCCAGAGTCGGCCCAGTACAACTTCACCGCCGGGGGCTTACCCCTCACCGTCAACCTTGACACCGGCCTGATCACAGCAGATTTAGTCTCCAGCTTGCCAGGGCCAGAACTCAGTCTCCCCTTATCGGCCCTATCCGGCGATTTAAGCTTTGCCAATGGCGCTGCCACGCTGAATCTAGCCACCACCTTCGGTAGCTTTAGTGTGCCATTTGAGTTCGCCGCGACCGTTGGCGACACCCTCACCGACTTTTTGACCGCCGCGACGGGCACCCTCACCGTGGATGCAGGCAACTTGGGGGCCAATTTGGTCACACCGCTGGGTGACTTTGCGGGGGTCTTTCCTGCTGGCCAGTTGGTGACAGATTTAATTGCCACCCTGCCCGACTACAACGGCACCCTCACCTTGGGAGATGGCACCATCACCGCCGCCCTGACCACACCCTACGGCCCGGTGAATGAAACCTATGACTATGGGCAATATCTTGACGGGCTTGCCAGCTTGATTGATGGGCTGGATTTGGCGATCGCGGTCTAAATTTTCGGCTCTAATAAAGCTGAGTGAATCTGTGAACCAAATTCATCATGGCATTTGGGCAGGGGAGCATTCCTTTGCCTTTTTTCGTGGGTGGCTGGGGCCAGTGGGGAGAAAGAGGGCCACCCTGCGCCCCAACTTTCGCTCAGGAATTCCTCAATTTCGCCTATTTTATGAAGGTTGATTTTGATTGTAGACAAGGAGAGCCAACCCAATGATGAATCACCCTGTTTGGCGGCGATCGCTCCGGTGGCTATGCATTGTCGGGCTGAGTGCGAGTCCTTGGGTCATGCCAGCGATCGCCTTTGCCCAAGAAACTCTCATCCGCACCCTGGTTGTTACCGGGCGGGCCAGTGAAGATATTCCAGCTACCACCACCGAAGTCCAGTTAGGCATCGAAGCGCAAGGGCTAACCCCCGAAGCCGCCCAGGCCGACGTGAATAGCCGATCGCAAACCCTCGTGAAAGTCCTCCGCGATCGGCGCGTGCGAAAACTGATCACCACCAACGTCAGTTTGCGGCCCATCTATCGCAATGACAAAGGGGAACAAACCCTAAAAGGCTATCTCGCGAGTACCTCCATCCAATTTCAAACCCCCGCCACAGAAGCCGGGGCCATTGTGAGCGCCGCCGTCGCCGCCGGAGCCACGCGAATTAATAATGTGAGCTTTGTGGCCGACGATCGCGCGATCGCCCAAGGTCGCCAAATCGCACTCACCAAAGCCACCGAAGATGCCAACGCCCAAGCCCAAGCCGTCCTCAGAGCCTTGGGGATTAGCCCGCAAGAAGTCACCAGCATTCGGATCGACGGAGCTTATGCGCCCCCACCCACCCCCATTCGGATTGATCACAACAGCCTCTTTACAGGCCAAGACGCACTCCGCACCAGACTGGAAGCCCGAACTGACCAACTCGAACCCCAAGCCTTTAGCACCACCACCGCCCTTACGGGAACAGCCATCTTCGCCTTGACGGAGGGAACTCAGACCGTGAATGCTAACGTTACGCTCCAAATTCGCTATTAGCCGCAATTTTTCTTTGCGACTGGGCCACGTTGGCTCCACCCGTTGCCTTGATGCACCTCAGGTTTGCGATCGCGGGCACCAGTTCACTCAGTTTGGCGAGGGACACAGCGCCGAAACAACGCGCGATAGCCATACCGACTGAGATAGATCCCATTGAGGCCAAGCAACACGCCTCTGCCCCAGACCGACTCGATTTGGGGCCAGAGGAACACAGTCGCGCACAAGACCAACAGCTTTTCGACGAGGGCCACCGTGCGGCCATGATGTTGGGGATCCCAGTAAGAAATAGGGCTGATAAAACGATAGTGGCTGAAAGGCAAAAAGTGACGATGAGCGTCGTCGTGATGCACGGGCAAGTCGCCCAGGCAATGTAACACCATGCTGGCACTCCCCAGAGCGATCGCCCAAGTTTGCGCCCAACTGGCCAGGAGCAGGGCGATCGCGGCGAGGGGAATGGAATGAAACAAATGATTGATCGTTTGCCACCCCGATCGCCAGTAGGTTTCCCGCCAGATTTGGGCTTCGGATTGGCGCAGAATGCCTTTGGCCCAGCCATACATCACAAACATGGGGAGATCCGGCAGCACCGCCCCCACCGCGATCGCCAGCGCCCCCGCCGGATGCAGCGGCAGCAACAGAGCCAAATTCAGCACGGCATGACTGGGAGTATTCATTCGCTCAAATTCATTCGCCTCAATTCATTTGCTCAAGTATCTGGGTTGGCCCTCTGGGCGATCGCCCTCGGCAGGCTATCACCCAGCAGCGAGAACAACCGCATTGAGAGTTTTTGCAAAAAATCTGTCATGCTGCGGCAACCCCCTACAATCATCAAGATAATAGGTCTTGGCAAGCAAGGGCGCGATCGCGGGGTACAAACCGCAGGGGTGCTGGCGAGGCGGGGGCACAATGGCAAGGGCTGGCTCCTAAAACAGCAAAACTGCGTCTCGATATGGATATTACAGTTCACAGCAGAAACAACAGTGGTTTACCTGGCACACATCTTTGTTTATCCAATTAAGTCTCTGGATGGAGTGGCCTTGGCGCAGGCAACAGTGCTGCCCAGTGGGGCATTGCAGGGCGATCGCGAATTTGCGATCGTGGACGAGCAAGGGCGCTTAGTCAACGGCAAGCGAACTCCCGCCATGCATCAAATTCGCGCCCACTTCGCCCTCGACCAACGGTGCGTCTCCCTGCGGCAACAAGGCGACACGGCAGGCACAGAGTTTCATCTTGATCGCGATCGCGACGGCATTGCGCGATGGCTGAGTGTGTACTTTGGCTTTCCCGTCCAACTGGTGCAAAACCAAACCCAAGGCTATCCAGACGACCCCGTTTCTCCCGGCCCCACCGTCATCAGCACCGCCACCCTCAAAACCCTCACCACCTGGTTTCCGGGATTAAACCTGGAGAACCTGCGGCAACGCTTCCGGAGCAATTTGGAACTGGGCGACAGTGAGGCGTTTTGGGAAGATCGCTTGTATGGCCCCGATCCCCAGCAACCCGTCGCGTTTCACATTGGCGCTGTGCCCTTTTTGGGGATTAATCCTTGCCAACGGTGCATCGTGCCCACCCGTGCCCCCAACACCGGCGATACCTATCCCCACTTTCAACGGCTGTTTGCCAGCCAGCGCCAGCAGTCCTTACCAGCATGGGTAGAACCCGCCCAATTCAACCATTTCTATCGGTTAGCGGTGAACACCCAGGTCAGCCCCCCCGCGATCGCCCGCACCGTCAACGTGGGGGATGTCGTCTCGGTGGCCCCAACCCTTTAGCCCCAAACCCACCACAAGGGCGATCGCGAACGCTAAAATTCACATAATGTCGGCCAAATCAAGCAAATGAAGATTACTTTTGAGCGCACGGGGGGCTTTGCGGGCATGGTGCTGTCAGTCGTTGTAGACACGACCACCCTAGAACCTGCCGCCGCCCAACAAGTGAGTTTGCTCGTCGAAGCTGCCGACTTTTTTCAACTGCCGTCGGTGTGTGCCTCGCCCCAGCCCGATCGCTTCCAATACAAACTTTCCATTACCGAGCACACCCGCCAACACACCGTGCTCATGGGTGAATCCGCCATTCCGGGCACCCTGCGCCCCTTGCTCGATTGGCTAACCCAAACCGCCCGCCAAGCCCACTAAGACGTGTGGGCGATCGTGATCTCTTGGGGCGAACACCGTTTGACCTGGGCCGTAATTTCGGTAGCCCCTTCTTGCGCCAAGTCTTCAATGTAGCCTGCTTGGGCCGCTTGCGCCTCCTCCACCGTGTCAAACGGGCCAAAGTAGTAAGTATAGGCTGGGTCAGCGGTGGTCACTTCGACCCACCAATCGGGAGCCAAGGAATGCACCAGGCCCGATATAACCTCTTTTGCTACGTCAAAAAGTCCCATAAGGTCCAGATGATAGGTGGATGCGACGATGTTGCAATCTGGGCAAACGCCAGCCTTGGGCGTGAACCCAATTAACCATCAATCCTAAAAATTCCTGGGTGCTATTTGGTATCGCAATGAACAAAATTACGGAATGTAATACGACGATCAGGGGATCGGAGACCAAGCTTATGTAAATATCCGGTGGCTCTGGGGGCTAACACCAGCCTCAAAGCGGGCTGGAGCAAAGCTTGGCGCGGGATCGGCCTGGGATAACGAGGGCACTGGGGCGATCGCCGACTGTGCACCACAACCCCGCCGCGCCACTGGCCATCATCCTACCGTTTTGCCGCCAAAACCACAGAAAACCCAACCCGCAGAGCTAGCTCCAACGGTGTTCAAGTCCGCAGGGGGCCAACATTGGCCATAACACTGACAGTTCCGGTGGCCTCGTCGCAACTCCCTCAGACGCAACAGGCGGTCAAGCCGTTGCCGATGCCTTGCAATGCATGAGGTTAATAAGGACTCAGAGCAGCGTAGTAGTCTAACACTTCTTGGCTCAGGCGAATTAATTCGGCAGACCCCTCCACCATCAGCAAGTAGCGCCCGTGCCGGAGATGATGGCGGTAGACGTTGGCGGCTGTTCCTTCGCCCAGGAAGCTGAACAACCCGCCCAGCAATGCCCCAAGCAGACTGCTAAGGCCAGCGATCGCGGGGATCAACACGGCCCAATCAACCGGGACTGGCCAATGGAGTTTGGCCGCGATCGCCAGCGCCACCCCCAAGGCACAGGTCGCGATCGCCGAGGCGCACGCTTTGCGGCCAATGATGACCAGCGGATTTTTGAGGCCGACCCGTTCCAGGCTGTTGAACCCCTGCCCCACGATCGCCAGATGTTCTAGCGAAATACCGTGGTTGTAAAGTAAGCGATAGGCTTGGAAAACCGATTCTTGGTCTGGAAAAACGACGATGGAGAGACAGCGCGAACGCTTTCGGTACGTAGATTTTCTGAAGCGGCGTGGGATAATCACGGAGGGTTTAAGAAGAATTGAAGAAATTAATTGATCATTTCTGAATCATACTCCTAGTCTTTTGGTCACAGGCGCACTTTGCCACCGCATTTAACGAACTCTTTAGTATTTCTGCGGAGAACGGCGGCGATTCCGGTACAAGCCTTTATCTTTCCAGTGCTTTGTTCTTTAATAAAGTTAGCAAGCCCAGTTCGTAGGTTTTGTTTTTATGCCTCCACGTTGGCCCCGGCAGCCCGATCGCGCCGATCCCGCCTTTCGCCGTTTAGATGACCGCATGACCTTTGCGACCCATGTGGCCGCATTTGCGGCGGTGAACTCTGGGTTGTGGTTTTTTCGGGTTGCAGGAGAAAAGCTCTCCACAGCGGCAGTTCCCGGTGGCTTACCCGGAACACCAGCCATTACCCTCGTGTGGGCGATCGCCCTTGTCGCGCATGGGATATATGTCTTTGCGATCGCCCAATACCCGGACGTGGCCCCACCTCCCTCTCAAGGGGGTACTGGGTTCGGGTCAAATCCAGGAAAATAGACTTGTCAAGTAAAAATACACCTCAGCCCTAGTCAGCGATCGCACTCGCCCAGCCCAGAGCGATCCGTCAGCCCAATTGAATAACGACTCAAGCCAGTGCTTTGGAGGCCCAAGCGGCCCCAGAGGCACAGCAATTTTGCCTCAGCAATCGGCATTATCGCTCAGCTTGGGCCGTAAATACGACTAGCTGTATGTATTTCTCTGAAACAAGGAAAGAACCGATGGCAAATCCAATGACAAGTCAGGCCGTGGAGCGGCTCGCTGCTGAGATTGGCGAAAATGTTTATATCGATATCGCCAAATGGCATCTGTACCTTTCCGATGCCCACTTGCATTTGCCCCTGGCAGAGCAGCTTTATCCCCTCCTGGCCGAAAATAAGTTGACCGAGGCCCAAGTCGAAACAATTTTGCAAGGCATGATGGTGAAACTCGGCGGCGGCAAACGGGAATTGCCCCTGGCTGATCTCATTCCCATGCAAGGCCGAGTTAGCCTGATGGATCAATTAGAAGAGTTTCAGCGATCGCTCTAATCCAACGTGCGCCCGTAAACAGCCTGGAACTCAAGCCCAGGCTCCAGCTCCACCTCAGTTTGCAGTGGGGCTGCAACTGCTAGCCGATCTGGTTGACTGACAAAACGAGAGGAATATGAAATAAAAGCTAGGAGGGAAGTAGA
>ERZ1066139.12-NODE-12-length-140712-cov-31.320510_pt1 | contig 140712 bp, 134 predicted proteins | sample MGYA00382786_ERZ1066139 | MGnify/ENA primary metagenome ERZ1066139 (study PRJEB33369, sample SAMEA5778369) | biofilm metagenome | biome: Industrial cooling water; feature: Water cooling tower basin; material: Biofilm | place: United Arab Emirates | collected...
ATGTCTCTACAGCAAAGCTTTTATCTCAAGACTAAATAACACCTAGACAGGCATCATGAGCAGACCAGTGTTCTTGAGCATCCTGTGGATAAACTTCGGGAGGCACCTCCGGGAAAAGTCGTGGGTATACCATTTTCACGGCATAATCATAACCGTGAGCATGAATACTAGCTTCTACCACTAGATTGCTGACATCTAACGTCCAATTAATCCCCTGCAACCACTGAACTCGTTTCTCAAGATTGGCGATCTCTTCCCTCTCTTTGCCTAGCCTCTGCAAATCCCGAAGAAACCAGATGTCACTCACGCAAATCCTCCTGGTTTTTTCGGAACAATAGGGCGATTCGGAAAAGTCAGTGCTGCTGCTGAAAATGCTGGTTGCAATAAGCTATCCGTAGCATCCTTGGCTAAGTCACAGGGAAAACGATCGCCAAAATGTCGTTGCCATGCTTTGCACGCATCCTTCTGATTAGTCTTATCGCTAAGAGCTTTTTCGGCAGATTCAATAAAACTGCCAAGTTGACCTAAGAAATAGTCTTTGTTTGTCTTGCTGTAATTAGCCAGCAAATCTTCGCCTTTTGGCGTGGTCGGACGGTAACAGACAAACCACCCATCCAGACTGTTTTTGATATTTACTAAAGTCTGATAGAATGCCACATCATCCCTGTCATGGAAACTGATGTTGTTAGCGGCTAGAATGGTGAAAATCAAACCGCTTGGCAAGTCTCCGGCTCTATAATCGCTCCATGCCTTTAGATAACGCACAATCCGCTTTAACTGACCGTCTTTGTCAGCCTGCTGGTTAAACCATTTGATAAATTCTCTGGGATCACTATCGATCCATCCCTTACCTTTATGCGCTAGACGTGGACACTGCCCCTCAATCACGTAGTAAATGGGCAAATCCAGATGATACTGACCTGCATATATCAACCTGACGCAAGTCTGTTTATCAACTGGCTTCTGCTGGGTATGCCCATCAACTGCCTTATAAATCCAGTCATGGAAAGTGCTGACACTGTAGGTAGGTTTTTGGTCAACCAGAAAGTAAATACCGTCATCCACATCAAATTCACCATCCAGTGGATAAATAATAGTGTTCATCATGAATGACCCTTGCCCATGAAACTTTGGAAGGAAACCATTCTGCTTATCCCGAAAGAAGCGCCTGATCCGCTCACGAACGGCATCACGGGATGTACGTAGCTTCCCTTTTCGAGTTGAGTCTAGGGCAATGACAGTGTTGAAATTCAGGAATAGTGTGTGACAATTCGCCATGAGTTCATCGAATAATATATTGTTTGCGGGATGAGAAGAACTGACCAACTTCTGGTTTTCTGCCCCAGAACAAGGCTTGATCCTTGCCCATCTGAGAGATCAATTGCAAGGCTTCATTAGAAGTGTTGTCCAAATTAATAATTTGCGCCTGTACAGCAGACAGAGGAGCACTCGGAATCCTGATGTAGTCAAAGGGAGAGTCACAATGTTGAGCTAAAGTTTCTACGAAATAACTGGTTAGACATGCCTGCCCTTCAAAAAAGGTAGAAATCAAATCTTTATTCCAATCGATGACCGAGCGATTATGCTTGGCAACAAAACGTCTACCGGGGTTTGGCTCCAGAGAGCCAATTGACATTACCATCAGTTTCTGAAATCTCTTGCCAGTGCCAACAAAGTATCGAAGTGCCTCCACAACACCGACTAACGTTGGGTTGTTAGCATAGACCCCGCCGTCAATAAATTGCTTGCGATCGTAGTTGTCGATGCTTACGATCGGAAGATAAGCAGGGGCAGCACTGGTTGCTAAAGCAATATCAACATACTTCGTCTTGCAATCTCGGTATAGACCACCCTCACGGTGATCATATTTAAAGATGAATGGTCTACCATCAGTCAAAGAAAAGGCAGGAATACACAATAGACAGCGCGAGTCAGAGAGGGTGCGATCGCCAAAGATCTCCTGTAGTGCTGTTTTGAGTTCCTGGTTATCGTATTTGCTTCGCAACAGTAATTGTTTTAGCGAACTCAACAGACTATTACGTTGAGGAAAGATATGCTTACCTCGCTTGTAATAAAGGTTACTAATTAGGCTGACCGGAATATTCAGCGATAACCCAAGAGCAATTAACCCACCTGTTGAGGTGCCACAAATCAAATCAAAATGATCCGCAATCTGACAGTTAAACCTCTCCTCGAAGTGCTCTAGGATACGTGCGGAGTACAGTCCCTTGATGCCTCCTCCATCAATCGATAACACTCTAAAGGTCTGTGAACTGGAATTGGTAGGGTGAGAAGGCTGAACCATTCTTACTAGTACTTTGGGTAAAGTGCTGTACACCTGAGCTAGTTAGCATCTGAAACCTCAGTATGACTATCTGTACTACAGATTAACAAATTCAAAGAAAAATTGTCATCCCACATTTAGTGTCTTCTATTGAAAAACAACACTATATGAGTCATAAAGTGTAGTAATGGCAGAAAATAAAAGTTTTTATTTTCTGGACAATTTATAATTTTGCCGACAGAGAATATGGCTAGGTTCTCATTTATTAAGATAAGAGCGATTACCCTTAGTCCACTAATCTCAGCATTTGAATAACAAAAGATTATAGGATTTTCGCAGCAACTTTAGGAATAATGATATTCTGGATAATATTTTACTAATAGACGCGATGTGCGACTTTTAAGTCGGAGTCAATCCGCAATGAGGGTGTCAAACTGCAAGGAATTGTGCCCCTCCAGTTCATTGAACCAAACGGCGATCGAATGAGCCAAGATTTTACGCGCCATCCGACTGGTCAAGTGCCAACAATCGCGCGCCCAGACCCGCTCGGCATGAAAGCGCTGGGACAGTTGACCAATGACCGTCTCATTGCGTTGGCGATAGCGGCTGACCAGACGGTTGTAAAGCCGATTGAAGGTCTGCATATTCGAGCGCTTCGGAGTAACGAGGGTAATGTGTCGGTGCCTGAGCGCCTGAGCAACTGGCTCACTTAAGTAAGCTTTGTCTGCCACAATCGTGCCCGTGATGCCGTCGAGCAAATCATCGAGCGATCGAGGTCTTTGACGTTGGCACTGGTGACACAGAATCGCCGAATCAGTCCGGCTGCGTCAATCAGCACATGCCCTCGCAGCCCGTAGAAAATTCCCAGGGTTGTACTGTACCCATAGCTCGCTTCTGCCCAGAAGCGTTGACACTGACGGGAGCGTTTGAAGCCACACACGGGCATGGGAAAACTGTCCACTAGATACAGACCTGAACGCACATCGCCCAGACACGCTTGCAGGGCTAGCTGCACCTGTTGCTTCCAGTACCACAGGTCGGCGGCTTGGCGAACAAAGCTACTGCGTGCACTTAAGCCCGGAAACAAGCTCAGCCAATGCCGTCGGAAGTAGCGCCAAATGCCTTTATCCGTATCAATTTCTAAAAATTCTCCCACCACTTCCATGGTGATTATCTCACTGGCGCTTAAGCGGGGGGCAAACCCTCGCTTCTGACGGCGAGTGCAGCATGGCAAGGCTTTGATCTGGTCATCAATCAAGCAAAAGGTGGCAATGATAAACTCTTCTATATCAAACATGGGGTTCACCTGCTAGAACGTGTTTATCTCTAGCTTCTATTGGTGAACCCCTTTTTTGTAAAAAAAGTCGCACATCGCGTAATAGATAATTGCTAAATGGGTAAAGCCCCTTCGTCTTTAACAAGCCTTACCAGAGATACAAGTATATCTAATGAAACCCCAACCGAGTGGGCTGCTTCCGAAGCTGTCATATTTTCAGTCTGCATCAGTTCCAGAAGCTGGCGGACTTTAGCAACAACGGGATCATCAATCGACGTGTAGCCTCGCATAATGGCAATGCTTAACCCGGTTTGAATTCTGTCAGGGGTCAAGTTAAGGTTGCCAACAGCGGAAGAAGCTTGTGAACGGGCGATCGCAGGCAAAATCTGAACCCCCACGTAACGCGGATTACTGCTGTGAACAATATCAAACGTGTAGAGCTGATTCTGCCCTCTAGCATCTACCGTTTGCACCATTAGGTTGGTTACAGGCGTAGTGGTTGCTCCTGGAAAGCGAAGCGGTTGAATCACTCTCAAGAAAATAGTCTTTGCCCGCCCAGTCTCTAACTCAGTATCCGTGCTGTAGACTACCCGCGAGGCATCTGCTAACAGAATATAGGCGATCGTTTCATCCGTCTGGCTAAAACTAATTGAGGTTGCCCGTCCGGGAGCAACTTGAACTTGAACCGCACTGGTGGTCGCTCTGGTGCGATCGACGACCTGATAAGCTGACATTTGTGCCTGAACGGGCAGCCCAGGGGATACCAAACCAATCAATAATGCTGTGCTGACTAAGGTCAGCGTGGGCAATCGTCTCATCGGTCTACCCTCAAAAAGCTATTGACCACTACAGAAACTTCGGTTCCTTCAGGAACAAACTGCACATTGGGTCGTTGCAAGAGTTCTTGCATCGTTTGATCAGAGCGGCGAGATATCTGTTCAGCAATGGGATTGAAGAAGCCTTCTAGTGCAGCCGCCCAAATCTGAGGTTCAGCACTCGAAGTGATCACGCTTTGATTGAAGTTACCTCCCGATGTGGTAGTGCTGGATTGGGTACGCGGTTGATTGATAATGGTTCCGACCCGACCCAAGCTGCTGAGTAACCCTGTCAACAGGTCTTGGCGAGCGATATCAGGTCCCACATCATTGAGCTTTTGGGCTATTAAAGGTCGATTGTCTTGCCCTCGAAGCTGAAGGCTATCGGGAGGTAAGGTTTGCTGACGAATTTGACCAAGGCGATCGCGATACACAATGGCGATCGCACTTGCTGACACTAAATTATTGCCCCGTCCGACAGAATGGGTGCGAACAACCAAAATCGTACCCGCAGGAAGCGCCACACTTCCATTGGTCGCTTTCATATCTTCAGTCAACTCCACGGCAAAGCGATTTTCTTGGGAAGCCGCTATCCCACCCGTTGAATTATTGCCGCCTTCATCCCAAATCATTGCCAGGATAACCTTAGCCCTAGTGGATGTTCCGAGTGCAACTTCGCTTAAGCCGCCGGTGCGCTGATCAAGTTGACTCACCGGAGTACGATTCAAGATGCCAATCATACCGGGAGTTAGGTCAGCACTAGAGGTATACAATTCCGTAGGTGCAACTGCCCTAGAGGAGTTAGGAGCCAACGCAGAACCCGTCACCATTGCGGATGATTCCGTTCCGATCGAGACTACCGGAATAACAGGATTCTGTTGATCTGCTGGTGAAACTGGATTAGATGGAGCATCGGGCAGATTACTGGAAGCCGACCTCGAAGGCTCCATTGCACCGGGACTCACTCGTAGTTGTCCAACATTTGCCAGTTGTGCCCAGCGCTGAAACGGATCGACCCTTTCGACAGGTTGAATCCTCTCTGGCGGAGTAACAGGTGATCTTACAATCACTGGGTCTGGTCGAGAGGCTGTGATAGGAGGAGATACCGCAGCCGGAGTCGGCTCTGGAGCCGTTGGCTTCGAAGCCACAGGTCTGGATGGGGCTGGAGATTGAGATCTAGCAGCAGATTCAGGCTGGAGTTGTTGCTGCTGATCCTGGAACGCTAGACGGCTTTTCAGTTCAGCCGTCTCATCAAACGTTGGAGGCGTTGTCGGGGTTGGGGTGGGCGACTGAGTAACTTGTCGGGCTGGTGGGCGGGGTTGAAGGAAGCCAAACCACAAAACAGCTCCGGCTCCCATCACTGTTCCAACCACTGCCACAACGGAACCCAATCGAATGCTGGCACGCTCCGCTAGGGGACGCTCTACTGCACTTTCTTGGTCTTGCTTCAGTCGATATTCTTCTGAGATTAACTGCGGAGTGGCAGGATTAAAACCCGCTAGCTGCTGTTCTTCCTCTGGAGTCAGGTCATCATCCGCTTCCAAGCCATGCTGAATTGATGTTGTAGAAGTTTTGCCGTTTCCGTTTGAATGATGAGTCGGGTTGGAAAATGCCTCAGACACCTCATCAAACTCATGGGATTCAAACTGCCGGTTCGCATTCGTCATGATCATCCTCGCTGCACTACCGCTGTTGCTGGGGGTTAAACTCGACAATTCGGGTGATTTGCAATCCCGCAGCACGCATTTCGTAGATTTTGCGTTCTACCAGAGGCGCATCAGCTCCGAGGGGCGATCGCGGCACTTCAACCGCCTGCAACGTAAACGTGCGATTGAAAGGAATTCGCTCATCCTTACCCGTCGTGCGATCGATCAGCACCCGCGTCGCCACCAGATCCACTTCCCATTCTCCGGGTCGAATTTCTCTCGGTTCCGATAGGTAGGAAACGATCGTCGTGCTACGAATCTGCCCTGAAAAAAGCGCCGGAGGAACCAGTTCCGCAACCTTGGGCAGAGACGCTTTGGCAAACTCCGATTCCAGCAGCAGAGAAGCAAACCAGGCATTGGTCGGAATTCGTTTGTTATTACCAACTCGAATCCCCTGATCGGGTTCATTCGTGCCGGGAATCTTTTCATCCCAGTTGAAGGTCAGGGTCGTCCAATCACTGACGACTTTCTGGATCACCGATGGATAACGCCAGTTCCGCTCTTGCTCCGAAACATAAATCGTTTCACCATTCACCAACTGAGCAAAGGTCGTCTTCCGTTCGGCGATGCGGTTCACTCGAAAAGCAGTGAATAAGGTCAAAACAAAAACCAAGCTGTTAAAGGCAGTCAAGCAGATGAAGCACACTGCCAGCAGGTTTTTTGCCTCAGGTAGAAGTGGAGCTTGAAGTCGTTTAATCTGCATAACTACCCTCGTCGTATTAATGCAATGCTGGTGACGGTACCGATCGCATTACTGAAAATGTCAATTAGGCTTTTTACGTTGGATGAAATGCCGTTGTAGAGTGCAAAGCCACCACCACCTGCAACCAGAACCGCCAGTCCCGGTGCAAAGATGCTGAGGAAAAAGAGAAATGCCACATCCGACACCAGTTCCGCTCCAGACTTAACCAGCACAACGGCGGTTAAGCCAACCACAATGTTGTAGCCCAGTTGAATCCCGAACAGAGTGATAAATCCAGTTAGCCATGCCCAGATCGGACGACCTTGCAGCGGTAAAAGTGAGAGTCCGATCGCGATTGGTGCAAACAGCGCCGTTAGCAACAGTGCCGCTTCCAGAATATTGACGAATCCCCATTGCAAAGCGTAGAGAATAAACCGGATGATGGGAATTGCAGTGTCTCGGAATACGCTACCAGGGTCAGTTGTTAATCGCACGGCTGTGCTGATTTGACCAGGCAATGACGCATTCCATAACGCCTGACCAAAAGCACGTAACGGCTCTAGGGGCGAGCGCGCCTGTCGCTCTGCTTCAGCTACGATCGCTTGTGCCTGCTCTTGCTTTGAGTTCCAGCATTCCACCAGTTCAGTGCCAACCTTACCCTGACATTCGCTGTAAAGACTTTCAAGCTGCTGTTTGGCAATTCCAGTGATCGTTACATTGGAAATGGCATCCCGAAAAGTCAGTTCACCCACCTGAAGTTGCAATACATTTTGCACCTGCGTGTAGGAAAAGCCCCGGATAAACTTGATCGTGCCTGCCAGGACATTGCCATTCGCACCCAGGAAAATCATAATTACCAACGGCCAGACGAAGATTGAGGCTAGCTCTGACCAGGACTGCTTATCGATAATGTCTTTACCTGTAGTCATCGCAATAAACAGAATGCTGGCAGCTCCCAGCGTAATACCCAATTGAATCAGCCCAATCCAGAGTCCAGATGCAAGCGGGTCTAGCGTTACTAGCCAGACCGTGTTCCAGGACTCCACCGTGGCACGGGACAATTCCAGCGAACTGGTGATAATGTCCAGGGCATCGGATTCTCCGCCTGTATTTGGAAAGGATTGAGCAATCAGGGGCATCATGAGCATTAGCCGTCAAATCAAACCATTAAAGACATCACGATTGTTTCGAGGTGGGCTATTGTTCAGAACCCAGCGTCACTCCACCCGGCATCATCAACAAACCACCTTGCTGACTGGCTGCATTGCCTGCGGAAATATTTTTGCGGCGATCGGCAGTGGTAATCGCTGATAGTTCACGGGCAGTTTGAGCCGACAATGTATTGCCGATCGCCCGATCGACCCGTGCTTGCTGTGCCTCTTGCAGCACCCGCTCATTCACCTGACTGTTAAGTGCAGTCTGTTGGGAAAGATTTTGCATAATCCGTTGAGTCACGTCCAAACCCTGGGATTCCTCGCCCAAACGCACACTTTCCTGCGTGTTCTGTTGCGTTGCCTGCCGTACTTGAGCCATCTGGGTTTGTGCTGCCTGACTCAAGGTGGACTGATCCACTACTCCTGTAGCCGTAGCTCTAGCAGCATATTTGCTCAGATCCTCTCGAATGCCGTAAGAACTGCGCCCATTAGTCTTATTCTCTAAAGTCTCAGACAGAACTGCACCCGGATCACGGCTGGCTGAACCACCCATAATTTGACTCCAGAGCTGAGATAGATCTGGAACCTGAAACGCACCCAGAGTCGATTGAATTAAATTGTTAACCGGACTCAGTAAATCATTTTGCACAAAGTTTTGCACATCTCCCAAGAAATCATTGATTTGATTGCCTGTATTCGATACGTAGACATTGCTGCCATTGACCTGATCCCGAATTGCTGCCTCAACCGGGTCTTTGCCCGTATCTTGAGTGCGTGCAAATGCCGGACCATTCACAGACCCAACACCTACGACTAGAAACAGCATCATGAGTCGAATTGTCATCCACTTGAGTCGCATAGTTTATACCTCCTTAACGTGCAATAAGTGAACGTTGATCCTGTTCAGCAGGGTCACTGGGATAATCCTTCTGTTGAGGCGATCGCTCCGATTTCTCTACAGATAAACCTTGTCCAATATGACTAAACCCTTTACCTTCCCGCAAAGCTGGAATATATTCATCTGCAAACGCTTTCAGCCCTAGTAGCCTGCCTTTGGAAGTGGGAGGATACTGTGCCATAACGCGAGCGCGCGCCTCGCGTTCATCCTGATTGTTCGCAACGCTAGCAAGCATCAATTCACCGGGGTAGAAACGAGTCCTCCAGAAGCGACCACCCAGTTCTAGTAACCAGCAAGAGTAGAGATCACTGCTACGGGGCAAAAAAGCTTCCGTGGCGTTCTGACTGATGATGTTAGGGGGGTAGCCAAGATACCGTTGAAAAGAGTTAATCCCGCTGCTGGTAATGCGTCCGGTAATTCGGTAATTAATGTTCTGCATGATTTGCGAACCGGCTGAACACTCGCAAATGGTGTCTGGATCTTGAGAGAGCAACAGCACGGCAATACCGTCTTTACGTCCCGTCGCACAGGTTTCTCCAACAATCTGAGCAAATCCATCTCTGCGAAGCAAGACCGATAATTCATCCCCTATGAACAAGCTGCGGGGATGGGAAAGCGCATTGCGAATACAGGCAGCGTGGGCATTGATTGCCATCAGATAGGCATCCTGCTCATTGGTCAAACCACTGAGTGCGAAAAATTTAATCGCAGGTTCAGGTGAGAAAGTACTGGGACGGGTGATCGCCTTGCCCAAGCGTGAAGCCAGCAACGCGCTCACCTGGCTCTGAATTTGATTGAGTGAGTGTCGATCCAGATCCTCAAACGAGCGAAGATTTAACCGCTCACGGGTACAGAATTTGATGAAGTCTGGCAAGGTTGGAATCTGTTGCCATTCGGGCGATCGCCAACCCATTTCAAATGCACGGTTGTAGCGAGTGATAATTTCTGGGTCTCGCAGAAAGACATCCAGCGCTCTGATCAGCAATGCATCTACCCGTTGTGCTAAGTGGGGATTATGGATCTTTCCCATTGCGATCGCACTCAATGCACGGCGAATAAAGTCCTTCCAGGACTCCATACGGCGATCGCGCTCCAATTTATCAAAGCGTCGTAGATCAGGGGGTTCCAGTAAATTGCTGCTACCACTGGAGATGTCGTAATACGCTCCTTGATCACCTAAGAGTTCGATCGCTGTTTTGAATGTGCTATTACCACTGGAAGAAATGTCCATCCCGACTACTGGAATGTTGTTCGCCAGAGCTTCCATAGCAAATCGCCAGCCCAATACACTCTTGCCTGAACCTGACGTTCCGGTAATCAGCACCCGTCCAATCTGATGATGAAACAAGTCAATGTAGATCGGCTTGCCGCCGCGTCCGGTCAAAAACTCTACACCGCAGCGATCGATATCCTTCGGCATCGTCAGGGGTAGAATTCCTGCCACTGTATGCGTATCGAGGGTCAATCGGCGCTCATTCAGGTTGTTGCCATGCAGCAGACGCTTACAAGTAATCGGTAATGCCTGGAGCCAGATTTCCCAGGCAATATGACGCTCCCGGATCACCTTCGCAGTCTCAAAGCTATTAGCCAGCAAATTACAAGCATGGGTCAACTCCTCAGCACTGTTGCGATAGACCAAAAAGACTGGCGCACAGTGTAGCGCTTTCGTACCCTCATAGAGACGGCGCTGTGCCTCAAATGACTCTTCCTGCTTAATTTCAGCCCCGACATCTCGCCCCTGCCCCTTCGTAACCGCAATAGTGCGAGCTGCCTTGGACTGCTTTGCCTGCCGTGCCAGGTTGTCCTGAATAAAAAAGTCGTTGCCACGGCTGATCTCAATCCAGGCTTCAGTATCATGCACATAGCTCGAAGAGAGAATTTTCCAGACCCATTTCAAATGTTCTCTGGTACTCGTCCAGCCCATCGGTGGATCGGTCATCGTCATTACACCGCAGACCTTACCTCTTCCCGTCAGGTAAATCCGGTCATGATCACCGCGATGCTCTGGGCAAGCAGAACGCCCCTGAGTTCCTTCAATGAGCAGGGTACACAGGTGCTTGTCCGTCGTCACAGTTTCGGTCAGTTCCAATCCAGTTTCGGTCTCCTTTAAGGTAATGACCTGCGGAATGGGAGGCGCAACGCCTTGATTAAATCGGCTCCAGAGCCACTGCCACAGATCTATTGCACTACAGGGCGTTACCTCCAGCCCCACTTTAGTATTGAGCAAGACTTCCCATTGAATAAACCCCTGTAGAAACCCCTGTAGTAAAAGCTTTTTGAAAAATGCTTCTTGATAAACCCGCTTATTTCCTGTAATCTGCTCGACTACCCAGGAACCCGTTTTTCTTAACCGCTCGATTAGTCCGCCAACCAAATCTTTGTGTTGTGTACCCGCTTCGTCATCACTCGTCCAGGTACAAAAAGCAAGTTGATTCCAGGTCTGCCGCGTTCCTCCCTGAGCAAGTTGCTGCACTCGTAATTGCTCATTGCGAGTCAACACGGAAACAGGTTTTAATTGGCATTCCTCTGCCAGGGTAGACAGTTCTTCTTGTCGCGCTGCATCATCACTTGCACAACCTGTGCAGAAGGTAATTCGTTCACCGATCGGTAACTCTTTCATCCCTTCTTCAATGGCATGAGCAAACGCACTTACCTCACTGTCGTACAGCACATCGTGCAGTCCAGCAACACGAAATCCAAACACAAGCTGATACTGAGATTTACCTTTCTCTAGTAACAGTGCAGTCACTTCACGATCATCTTTTTTGATTTCTGCAATACAGCAGATATTGACTTCATTCTGGAATGGCATAAACGTACTTTTGCCTCCATACTGATTGGGCACTTGCACTGGTTTCAGTCGAATGTTGACCCGTGCATCACCATAACGTTTGCGAATCCAGGTTGGTCTATGGTCTGGGATAGGCGAAACATAGATATTGTTGCCGTTACACCACTCCGTTCCCGGCGGATTACGCCAGCGATCGAGAAATTGATGGGGTTGGTTTCCCGTCAGAATCCACCAACTTGCAATCAACCAGAATGATGCTCCAAAGAACCAGCCAAGACCCAAACTAAGGAATCCATTGGTGATGACATAGCAAAGAACAACAATGGCAACCCAGGGACCCAATTGATCTGCTGGAATGGGACCAATACTCGCCTGCTTACCTAAGATTCGATTGACTTTAATGAATTCTCGATTGAAATCCCGTTCCATAACTATTCCAATTCACTTTGCCAAATCAACCACCAGCAGTAGTTCCTGTGCCATTTCCTACGAAGATAAACGTGACCACATCAATCGCAATCACGATCGCAAATGCCAGTCCTACCTGGGTTACGATCGGTCGCCAGTCGTTTCCTTGCTGCGCCTGGTTGTAAGCAAAAAGTGACGCAGCCGCAACCAGCAACAAAAATACCCCCCGAATTAAGTTGAAAATTAGCCCGATCACATTGGCATCCAGCGTGGCAGTGCCGCCACCTGCCTGTGAACTTTGCTGAGCCAGATTGACGAAAAATTGTTCTAATCCGCTGAGAAAGATAGCCTGGGCAGGTGCCGCGAAGGTGTTGAGCAGCGCCGTGACTGTAATAATGAGTGATGCAATATGCCAGAAACGAATTTTGGCACCCAGGTATTTTTCTAGAATGGGTACTGCTTTGATCAAGTGCCAGAGACTGAGAAATACCACACTGGCACAACCCAGAATCGTTATGAGCAACGGCTCTTTGATCAACAAATAAATAACAACAGCAACACAAAGCCCAATGAACAATAAATCAGGTTTAGTAACGTTGAAATACCCCCATTGTTTAGTCGAGCGACGATGTAGTTGAGTTAAGTGAGACTCAGTAACGGAAGTTTTAATGGTTTGCATCATCGGTTCTCCATCCATGCTGATCCAGCTTGTTAATTAAACTTGCAATTCTTCGCGGTTCTGTTTGGCAGACGCTTTACCAGAACGGCGATTCAGATGCTTTTCATCCGTTTGTTCAGGTATCTGCTCATTGATAGCTGACTCCATCTCTCGGATTGGAATACTGCAATGCAGAATGTCTGGCGATTGACCGGGCACCAACATGGCATCAAAAACCTGTTCATCCTTGTGATTCGGGTCAAACCCTTGCAGCAATTGAGTCCCGTTCGGTAACGTCACAACCTCAAACTCATACTTGGCTTTGCCCTGCTCTGTCCAGGTAAATACAGGTTCAGCCTCCCCATTGAATCGCTCCGATAAGCGTTCCTGAAAGGTGGCAATCAATGCCTGGGCGCTGGCTTTGGTGGCGTATTCCTGCTTGGACTGAGGAAGTTTGGCAATAGTAGCTTTCTCATCAGCACTGAGGTGATCTGTTGCGATCGCCCACTGCCCATCAGTACGATTGCCTGCAAAAAGGGTATTGCCCTGGTGGTTGCTGAGGGCGATCGCCACCTGCTCCCCTTGCTCTTTCATCCGCAGAGTTTTGTTACTGGAAATCGTAATTCCTTCTTGATCAGCGTTATCCGAGAGTTCATTAGCAACTCTGGCAAAGCCCACCAAAGATTCTGCACAAGAAACTTGCTGAGGATCAGCTCGTCGCGCCATAAGTTGTTCCAGCACTTTGGACTCTGCGATCGGTTGTTCAGGTGCCGCAGCTTGACTTTCTTCTGTATGTACCTCCGGCTCAACCATTGAAGAACTGGTTTGTTCTGCAACTTGCTTCTCTAAACGACTTACCGCAATTTCTAAACGATCAAGTCGTTTGGAAAGACCTTTCAGGTATGACTCAATCTGGTCAAGCTGTTCGCTAATGCTGGCTTCCCGGTCCAGCTCTAGCGGTTGAGATTTGTAGGTGGAATCTAGTTTTACACCTAGCCTGTCTACCTTACTTCCAACTGTCTCAGCCGCAGTTGCTAAAGGATTCTCAACCGCAATTTGTTCTGGCTCCTCTGTCGGCGTTACCGTTGCGCGTCCGGTTGCTGCTTCTTGTAAACGGTTGGTCAGGTTTTCTACCTGCTCATTCTGCCGCTGAAGTTCTCGGACAATTCGTTCAATCCGTTCCTCGTCGTCCTGAGCTGCCAGGTTTTCTAACACTCCCTGCCCAACCACAATGCCCAGGGTTGCCAGTTGTCCTGCCAGCCCTGCCACATTAACTCCATTGGTTTCGCGTCCATTTACCGCAGCCGAAGCACTGAGCCGCGACGCTTCCTCCATTGGGTCGCGGTAGCGGAAGTTCCGATGATTAGATTTATCTGCTTTGCCTTGAGCTTGCGCCTTGGATTGAGTTCTGCTCTGAGCTGTCGGTGACGTTTTAGCTTGATGTTTAGCTGTCGGAGGCGAAGCAAGCTCCTCATCCCCTAACTCATCTAACTCATCATCTAAATCGGCATCTAGTAGCGTCTCTAAATCCTCATCTGGCTCTTCATCAAAGTCGTCATCGAGATCAAGCGCATCGTCCAGGTCAGTATCCAGATCATCAAGTTCTGCCTCTTCAAACCCAAACATCTCAGCAATGTTGGAGGGCGTAAAGTAGTTTTCATCCTTGTCTGTAACGCCTTCTAAGTTTTTGATCAGATACTTGCCGCTGGTTCTCTGGCTGGGGTCACTGCTGAGATAGAAGCGGTATCCTCGAATTTCATCATCATTGCCACCACCCTCACAAAGCTCAACCGTGATGGGAGCCTTGCCCGATCGCTCACTAAACGATTCCACATAAGTCTTGAAGTCCTCATGAGACTCAATTCCTCCCTCGTGGAGCGCCTTAGTGATGGCTTTATCCAAGGTATTTTCAACGTGGCGGAGTTTACGGCGATCGGTCAGGTTTTGCCAGGATCGCTTCTGGGTACTCTGCCGCTGCTTGGGTCGGGTAGGTGTTTTGGTAGCCATAGGCAGCCCTGGAACACAAGTTAAGGTTGCTGTAGTTGTCACCCTAACAAGGCTCTATGGCTTGCTACCTATACCTAATGGCAATTTGTAGAGTATCCATCTGGCTACAATTAGTGAGAAATTCTTAAATACTGGATCAGAATTGGCAAAAGTAAGTGATTGAGGTTTACTGCCACGAGAATACAACCCCAAAGCTTGTAAAGACTCTACAGCGTCAGAGTAAACTTACCAGTTCAGTAATGCTTCATTTTAACTGCTTGCTCAGTTAATTTTTCTAGCTAGATAATAAATTAAGCATTAAACAGTTGACTTCAATCGTTTGAACGAGGGCTCAATCTATTTGTTGACGAAGGTTCATAGTGAGAGCATTGACGAACGCCTTTTGCTACGTCAGACAGCAATTCATCCGCTAAATCTAAAAGCGACGCGATTCGCATATCGGCAAGCTCGTAGTACACAAATCGACCCTGTTGCTCGCGTACAACCAGATCACAACAGCGCAGACAACTGAGGTGATTAGACACGTTTGACTGGTTCAGCCCTGTCTGTTGAACAATTTCGCTCACGGTTAGCGGGCTGCTTCGCAATGCATTGAGGATGGACAGACGAGAGGGGTCAGAAAACCCTCGGAAAAGTTTCGCCTTCAAATCTGCTGTTTGAGTGCAGGTAGTCATTTGGGATTGGTCTACTTTAGACCATGACATATTAGCAATTGCTGATACGTTGATAATATATCAGTACTTGCTAATATATGACATATCAGTAAGTACTGATATGTTTGACCTCAACAAGCACGTTTTTGAAGGGCTGCCAAAATGAACTCAGCTTCAGCACTGAAAACCTTACAGGCACACATCGGTGGCATGGACTGCGGCGGTTGTGCTAAGACGATCGAGGCAACATTGCAGCAACTTCCTGGAGTCGCTGAAGCGAAGGTCAGTTTTGCCACAGAACGGCTTAACGTAACTTACAACTCACAGCAGGCAAATGAAGCCACTATTCGCGATCGTATTACCGCCCTGGGTTACACCATTGAACCCATTCCAAATCAGACCCTTCCAGTTCAAACGCCATCGACTCAAACCCTACAAGCGCATGTCGGCGGCATGGACTGTGGCGGTTGTGCGAAAACCATTGCAGCCAATCTACAGCAGTTACCTGGAATCGCTGAGGCAACAGTTAATTTTGCTTCAGAACGATTAAATGTGACTTACAACCCGCAACAAGTCAGCGAAACTGACATCATTCAGCGGGTGACAAGTTTAGGCTACACAGTCGAGGTAGACAGAACCTCTAACAGAACCAGCGATACACAAATTTCAAGCGATCAACCTGTTGATTTGCGATCGCGCAAGTCTGACCTAACCGGATGGCAGTTCTGGTTAAAAACTCGTCGAGGACAAACGGTTGTTTTGAGTGGGATTGGTTTGCTCCTGGGTTTGATTGCAGAGCGCTTATTGTTACTGCCGCTAGTTGCTCAAGGGTTTTATGCAATCAGTTTAGTCATTGCCATTGTGCCCATTCTCCGAGCAGCCTGGATTGCGCTTAAACTGCGTCGAGCCGACATGAACTTGCTCATGACCCTAGCTGCGATCGGGGCAGCAATTTTGAATCAATGGTTTCAGGGCGCACTCGTCATTTTTCTTTTTGTACTGGGAACGACGCTGCAAAATTTCACACTCGGTCGAACCCGCAACGCCATTCGAGATTTAATGGATCTGACTCCTGCAACTGTAACCGTTAAGCGCAACGGGCAAGAGGTTTCTGTCACCGTTGAAGGGATTCAAGTCGGGGAAATTTTAACCATCCGCCCTGGACAGCGCATTGCGCTCGATGGGGTTGTCATGTCCGGTGTCAGTGCGGTCGATCAATCTCCGATTACTGGTGAATCCCTGCCAGAAAATAAGGAGAAAGGCGATCAAGTCTTTGCAGGAACGTTGAATCAGACCGGATTTTTAGAAGTTGAGGTCACACATACTGCCGCAGATACAACGGTAGCTCGGATTGTTCATTTGGTTGAAGAGGCTCAAGAAAGCCGTGCGCCGATTCAGCAGTGGGTTGATCGCTTCTCTACCATCTATACCCCAATCGTCCTGATTCTTGCGGCTGGCATCACACTGGTTCCCCCGCTCCTGTTCGCCCAACCATTTCAGCCCTGGTTCTACAAAGCTCTGGTGTTGCTTGTTATTGCCTGCCCCTGCGCTTTAGTGATTGCCACGCCCGTTTCATTGATTAGCGCGATCGGAGCTGCCACTCGTCAAGGCATACTGTTCAAGGGTGGAAATGCCCTAGAGACTGCCGGACGGCTCACAACGTTAGCCTTTGATAAAACAGGCACGATTACTCAAGGGCTGCCAGTGGTACAGAAAGTGCATCATCTAGGTTCCATGAGTGCCAACATGGTGCTGCTCATTGCCGCCTCACTAGAGCAACAGTCAGAACATCCGCTGGCAAAAGCGATCGTTGCTGAGGCAAGGGCGCAAGGATTGGATCTGGAGGCCCCAGAATCGTTTAATGCTGTTCCTGGTAAGGGAATCTGGGCAAAGTTTGGACCGGCTATGTACTTTGTAGGCAATCGCCGATTGTTTGAGGAACAAGACATTGAACTTTCAGCCGCCGCTAAATCGCTGTTAGCTGAAATTGAATCTCAAGGACAAACACCAGTGTTAATCGGAACACGACAGGGATTAGTTGGGGCGATCGCGCTTGCCGATGGATTACGGCTTGAATCCACAGAAGCCGTGCATTTGCTGAAACGGATTGGACTCAAACGACTGGTGATGCTGACGGGCGATCGAACAGCCGTGGCACGACAGGTTGCTCAGGAAGTTGGCATTGAGGAATACCAAGCTGAATTGCTGCCTGAAGATAAATTGCAAGCTATTTACAAGCTACGCCGCTCTGGTGTTGTAGGCATGGTTGGAGACGGCATCAATGATACGCCTGCTCTGGCTGCTGCTGATGTTAGTTTTGCAGTTGGCAAAATTGACGTGGCGCTGGAGGCGGCTGATGTTGTGCTGGTGGGAAATGATTTAAGACGTTTAGGGGATGCGATCAGCCTCAGTCGCCGCACCCTATCAGTGATTCAGCAAAGTATTGCCGTTGCCTTGGTCCTGAATGCTACATTCGTCATTCTGGGTGTTTTCGGTGTGATTGGATTGCCAATCGCAGTGCTTGAAGATATGGGATCTTCCTTGCTGGTAACACTCAATGCCATGCGGTTATTCAAGACTTGAACTAGTGAAGGCGAAGCTGGTTTACCCTAATAACTTTTGCTTCTGTTCCATACCACACAGCTCTCATAAGCAAGAGTACTATGGATTTCCTTGATACTCCTTATCTTTAGGCTTAGAGTCATAAATTTATGACTATCAACTTAATTGCGTCTCTCTCTGTTTTGAAGCGTAACGATTAATGGCTAATACTTCTTGATGTTGAGCAATTGATTCTCTCGCTGCCATCATTTTCTCTAAGTCATTTGCATATTCTTCAGATAATGGCAACGTTTCCTCACCCGTGTGCAAATTTCCCCGACAAATCGTTCGCCTGCCTTCGTTCCGAATAATGAAGTCACCTGTTGGTTGAACATAAGCAGTCCATTTATTACCCACCTTGAACTGAGCAATTTCAGACCCATCTGACCGCTGCCGTTCATAGCTTGTGGCTACAGCTGTCACCAGTCCTGAAAACATCTCCCTACGCCATTGATCTCTATCCAGTTCAGAACTTTGAGCAGATTCGGCACCGGGGAGAACTAGCTCAGGGAGTTGAATCGAATCAGGGTTCAACTTCAGCACCACACTGGAACCTTCAGGACGTAGATTAGCTTCAAAAGAACTCCCGATCGGTAACTTGGGCGTATCTGGTGAAAAGGTGCCCAAGTTCTTGTCATCAATTTGAACAATCGGGGTTCCGTTGTAGCGGTAGTACTCAGGGTGAGAGTCTGGCAGTTCAAATGCGCCTACTTGCAAGCTTACCGCTTGATTGCGCCATTGCTTACTGGCAAAGTTCTCCCCGGCAAAGTCATTGTGGCGGATACCCAAAACCTTAATCTCATCGAACTGAAATGCCTGAAGCTGCTGACAGACTTCCTCAGTCAACAGGTTGTATGCCAGCGCCCCCACGCCAGAATCCTGCCGCGATTCTGCCCAGGTATGATCAGCGGGAGGAATAATTCGCAAATCATCGGATACACGAAGCGTATCCAGATCATTAACGTTCTGACCGAACTTGGCTTCTAGCTTCTCAACCAAACGGGGCGGAAGATCTTTGAGTGCAAACTCAATCATCGGTAGCTGCGGATGAATCATCGCATCAAATTGAATGCCTTTTTGCTCTAGGGTTTCCTTCCACCGAATCGCATCCGACCCAAACGGTACACTCAACACATAGGCATCTCTGGGTAGCGCTTCACTGGGCACTTCATACCCATGCTGGAGGGTAAAGGTAATGTCCATTTGCTCTGCTAGCATCAGGCAGTCCCGACGGTGCCGATCCATTTCTGGGCGCGTATGCTGCGTATACCAGAGTGCAGCTGCTCCTTCAAAGCGTTCCTCTGGTGTTGGAAACAACTCGTTAATTTCAGCCCGATAGCTATCGTATAGTTTGCCCAATTCCTCATTGAAGGCATCCCGGTCTTCCCCAACTCTCTCCTGAATCTCATCTCTGGCTTGCTGGAAGCGAGTCTTCAATTCCTCTGCCCACTCCAACGCATCTACAGATAAATCATCTTTAGGGAACAGATAACGAAATTCATGGCGATCGCGGCTGCGAATCCGAGTTGGCTCCCATAAGGGATTGACCACCTCCCTGGCAAGCACATTGATCGAACCGGGAGCATCCGCAGGCATGGCAAAACTGCGATAGAGGCGATCGTCCTTCTTAAAGTCAAAAAAGTGGCTAGGATGCGTCTCAGACCATCGCTTCGCATCTAAAAGTAGATTTTCTCCTTCAATTTCCTTGATGTCCTCTAGCCGCTCTGCACTTTTGGGTGAATCGACCTCGACCTGAAGTGCTTGAAACAGACGGTTAAGCAGTTTTCGTTGACGGCGCTCAAACCGCTCAACATTCTCCCCTTCCCCCGGCATCGACGATTGCACCCGCCCAATGTTGGTTGCCACCAATCCCACCTTGTTCTGATTCGCCGCCGCCGCAATCTGAGCTAGATTCTGGTACTTCAAACCACCCTCGTCGGTGACAACTTCAGTATAAGCCAGCTTGGGGCGTTGCTTCACCGCTTCAAAGCGTCCTGGCTCGCCCGCTCGCAGCGTTTCTTTGGCAAGGTTAGGCAACTGGCTAGCAGAGCTAACCATGAGTTGATCACCATCGAAGTCTGCCTGATGATATTCCTCCGCATCTTTGGGATTTATCCAGATGACATTACGAGTTTTTTTGAGTTCCGGGTCGTGGCTGTTGTGGTAGAGACGAATATTGTCTGAGTTAACGATCGGGTAGCGGGTCAGAATCACATCTCCTTCTGGCAGATGGGGCACGCAAACCGTGCCACGCGGTAAGTCGTCCACTGGCATCGCCATACCAGAACTATGACTGTAGCCACTCTTAATCGCTAAATCTCGCCATCTACCTGCCACATAATCCGTTGCAAACTTCCGAAACTTGGGAGTTTCAACCAATTGCCCATATTTGTCACTTCTCAGCAGTGAAATCCAGCGAGATTCCTGCACCTGACTGTTGGCATTACCATCCGCATCTTCAAAGTCTTCTTCCGATCGCTCCTGTCGCCGCTGTTGTTCCTTATCGTATTCCTGCACAATGTATCGTGCTAATGCTAAGGGATTCCGCTGTAAATCTGCCAAAATCTTAGCTTTTTCCTCCGTCGGCTGCTTCAAATCCTGCCGCACCGCGTCCTCAGAATACCAGATGGTAAACTGCCAGCTATTGTCGTAACTGGTGGCTCTGGCATTCCCTCGATTGCCCATTGCGGCTTGCGGAAACTCATAATCTCCACAAGGAATCAGCTCAGCCAATCGAGCCTTTTTAATGCCCTTGATCGACGATCGATCCATGATGATGTCATAACCCTCTGCGTCAGTGAGTTGAGCATCAGGTAGTAGCGTTCCCTTGGATAGGAAGCTAGCACGGAGACCGCTTTCTTCACTCCCTTCCGCCCACTGCCGCCTCCAGGCAAACCGGAATTGAAACGGGCAGTTCTGCTCACCCCCTAAGTGACGAGCAAGCTGCGGCGAAATCTTACCGTGACAATCGCCAGTTTTGTAGTGGGAATACTCCGGGTCATTGAAATCCACAATTTTGACCCGCAGGTTCTCCAACGTGTCAGACCCTTTGTAGCAGTTACTTACTAATAGAGAACCATACCGACAGGCAGTATCCGGCTCTGTCGCAAATAAGCGCCGGATCTTCTTACGCAATTCATCATCTGCAAAGTAGTAACTGTTCCCAGAACTAAATGTGAGCCGCCGCGAAGTGCCATCGGCAAAACTGCGCGCCCGCAGATGATTTGCATCAGGATTACGATTGTCAATTTTTACGAGCAGCAGAGATTGCAACTCCTCTGGCTCAAACATCTGTTCCAGCAAAGAGTTTTTAATAATCTCCGGCTCCGACAAATACCGTCCCTTCCCGTTGTTGTGCGCCCCATCAAAAATCGGGATGCTGAGACCGGAACCCTCAATGACCCGCGTGGTCAGATCCATTACCTACGGTTCATGATATAAACGTACTACCATCTAACTTAGAAAGCGTTAGACTGTTTTTTGACCTTTACACAAAGCAGCCAGGGCAAAATCAGCCAGGTGGCTATTCTTGAATTGAACAGCAAGGAGGATAACAATGCCGTGGCACATTAAACGTCTGGAGAACGGTTTGCTGGTTCAAGAATACGATCGGGAACCTGATGATGAAAGCGAAGAACTCCTGACCCCAGAGGGCAGAACTCAAGATGAATGTCACCCGCGCTTTGCCCATCTGAAACCCGGGGAAAGTATGGTGCTACCTGATGAACCCAAAACCACGACTTCTAGTTCCTGGTATCCCAGCCAATATGAAGAGCTGGGCGAGTTTTTGAATGGTGATCCAGGGGCGATCGATAAGTTGGACAGTGGCAGCCGATCGCGCCGCTACAACTGGCGGTATTACGAACCCGATGAATCCTTTTAAGGCGTGTTTGATGGCTTGAGAGGGTGGCGAGGGCGATCGCAGCTAGTGAACTCACATAATGAAGACATTGTATACACTGTATTCTCTACGCTAGAATAGGGGAAATTTGGAGAACACTAATGGCTCAAAGTGAAGTCCTTACCATTCGATTAGCTCCAGAATTAAAAGACAAGCTGGATGCTTTAGCGCAAAGTACTCGGCGTAGTAAGTCCTGGCTGGCAGCAGAGGCAATCTCCTTCTACATTGAGCAACACCTTTGGCAAATTCAAACGATTGAAGAAGCGATCGCGTTGGCGGACAGTCCTGAAGCCGAATGGGTAGAGGGTGAAGCAGTGGATGCGTGGTTGGATACCTGGGGAACGAAGGATGAAACGCCTGCTCCATGCGCATAGTATTTCTTTCGCTTGCAGTAAAGGATTTAGCAGCTATTCGTGCCTACATCGCTGAAGACGACCCAGAAGCAGCGAAAGCGGTCGCTTCCCGGCTAAAACAATTGATTAAGCGGCTTTCCTCAATGCCCAACCTGGGTAAACCGGGGCGAGTTTTTGGCACCAGAGAACTGATAACTCCCAAAATTGGTAAAATAGTTTACGTCGTCGTTTATCGCGTCAAAGACACACGTCTAGAAATTCTGCGGATTTTGCCAGGAATGCGCGATTTAGACAGTTTGCTGAATGAGGAATTGCCAGAAACATAATCAGAAATCGTTTCGCACCGCTACAACTGGCGGTATTACGAACCCGATGAATCCATATAAATTTGCCTTTAGAGGCTCTAGAAAAGCCAAAGTTTAGGGCAATTAGAAAGACTCTATCGTCTACCACAAATTCTAAACGGGGACTCTGCTAGGGCTTTTTTCTGCCATTTATAGGGAATCATATGATTAGTTTGGATTGGGTTGTGATACTCCTTAACTTAGTAGCTGAGGATAACAAATCATATTTTCATCTATTGAACGCAATCCAAATCTCATACTCAAACCAAAATCACTACTATCTGTCCCATCTATTTTTTCAATTCGGTAAAATCCATCTTTTATAGAATTTTCCATCTTTAAAGAAACAATAGCAACATCACCAGGTCTAGAGTACATTTCTTTAGCTACTGGCTGTACACTCAAATAAAATATCTCCCCTAACCAATTGTGGTTTAAACCATCAAAACTGAAAACATTTTCCCTGCTTAAAATCAGTGGCTTCGTATATCTAATAGCCTGATATAAAAACTGATTTACGTTGTGTATTGAGTCTCTTAAAACAATTAAGCTTCTGATCAGTTTCCCCATGTAAATTATTAGAGGATCTCGACGGTTAAAGAGTTCTACTTCTAAACCACTAGGGAGATTAGATAGGCTATGTTCAATTACTTTCTTACGGTAATAAATCACATGCTCCACAAAAGTATCTTCTTCTATACTCTCAGTACCACTTAATCTGCTAATACAATCCCGAATAACATTTATGGATGGATGATTTATAAAATGCGGATGCAAATCATCTAAACTACTACTGATTTCTTCTAGGTTAAAGTCATCAGTTATAGATGTAGTACAATCATATTTATAATCACTGTATGGACTAATCGATTTACAAGCATTAGGAAGTAGATTCTCTAAAACATATAACCGTTCGTTTAGCATTAAGAGAAACTTATGAGATTTCTCCAAAAGAGCCAATTCTTCAGGCGAAAGTAGCCCTATATCAACAAGTATATTTTGGGTTCTTCTCTGCCTTATTGCTTCTTGATTTGCGACTAAATAGCCTAAAAATTGTCTATTTAGCACACTAGCAATAGAACCCATCGATATTTCTCGACCAGTAGTCTCCAAATCATAAAATACTTTTTGAATATTCTTCCTAAAAGGTTGCGACTGAATACTTTTGCATAAACTATTAACAGTTCTCAAGATTGTCATTAAACACTTCCTTCCTAAACTTCTTCAGTTCTTCTCTAAAAAGTTCACGGACACGCTCTTCAGTAAGTTCTCTGGACAAATCCAAAGGTTCAATTATCTCATTTACAAAGCAAAAATTTACGCTGTAGATAGAATTAAGAATAAAATTCGGCAAAGCTCTCTTACAGATTTTCAAGAATTTTTCAATTACGCGCTTTTCTCCAGTAGAATCGCTTTTAACAAAAGAACTCCAAATAGCTGGTTTGTATCTAGATAAATAACTCAGTGTAAAGAGTCCCATATACATATAAATGATATTGGGTAACGATATTAAATGGCTCTGCTTTGCATGACTTCTTTGAAGAAACGCTTGCCCAAACACTGAATACTCAGTTAATTGCTCACCACCTATTTTTCTTCTCAAGATAACATATGGATAATTAACATAATCAGAAGTAAGCCTTGGATTAAAATAGTTTTTGTCAAAATTTACTATTTTTTTAAGATCACTTATTATGTCTAAATCTCTAAATTCACTTTTATCTACTCTTTCAACATAGTCTTTCTGGCTTTTCACTACTTGAATTGGAATAATGTGAGATTGAGTATTATAGCAATCTTCAAAATCTCGCTTCAACTCTGGGATAGAGCCTAGAATTTCTAATAATGTCCACCTACTCTGGCTTCCGTAATGCAAAACATTGTGTTCAGGACAAAAAGCAGTGCAAAACTGAAATAGTCCACCATCCTGCGTTGAAAAGTAAGGAGTAATTTCAATATCAGCAAGCCTATTTAGTGAATTCCCATCTAGCTCAACTTTTATTCCATGATTTTTTATTTCAACATTTCTCTTCAACATGAGGACTGAAGCAGAAAACATTAAATTTATAGTTCCATAGTATAGAAGCAATGGAGATATGTTGAGAGACACAACACTAGCTGCATAGAAATATTCTTGAGCTTGTAAAATAGAGTTTGAAACTAATTCTAGAAGTTGTTTATCATGATTTTCAGTTCCTGATTCTTCAAAAAATCTTTCTACATTAGCAGGATACATAAAGTTTGAAAGCATCTGCCATTGTTCATGATTTGGATCTTCCGTAAAAATTTTCTGCATATTTTCTTGGCTCAACTAAAACTTCAAGAACAGCTAATGTATTTGTTACTTTTCAGCCCAACTACTAACTATTACCACCTCCGCCTTCACTGGCACCTTTCTCAAATAGTGCTGCCCAGCCTGCTCCATTACCTGTTGAAGAATATTTGCAGCCTGGTTTGCCACATTTTCTGGAGCTTCCAGCAAAATTTCATCATGCACCGTACCAATCAATTTGGCTCCCGTTTCTTTTAAGGCTGTAGGAAGTTTTGCCAATGCAGCTTTGGTAATATCTGCAGCAGTGCCCTGAACTGGGGTGTTCAAAAGCTCTGTTAACTTCGGCTCATCTTGCCAGCGCCGGAGGCGATCGCCTACTGTCCGCATTTCCCTCGGCATCCTGCGCTTGATCGCCCCATGCCATCGAGCAATACCCTGATACGCCTCAAAGTACCGCTTCCGAAAGGTTTCTGCCTGCTTCAAGCTCATTTGTACCCCATAGTTATTGTAGGCGTACTCTGCCAGACCCTTGGCACCCATCGCGTAAATCAGCCCAAAGTTGACGGCTTTTGCTGCCTGCCGCTCTGATTTTTCCACCTGATCGAGGGATTTATCAGCAATCAGAGCAGCCGTAAGCTGATGCAGGTCTTCATCATTTTGGTATGCCTCAATCATGCGGCGATCGCCACTGAGTTCTGCGGCTACCCGCAACTCAATCTGAGAGTAGTCGGCTACCACCAAACAATATCCTGGAGCCGGAATGAAACAACTGCGAAAAATTTTGTCTCTGGGAATCTGTTGTAGATTGGGGTTTCGACAAGACATGCGTCCGGTGGCAGCACCCATTTGCTGATAGTCTGGATGAATTCGCCCAGTAATGGGGTGAACGTGCTTGGGTAGGCTACTGGCAAACGCTTGAACTGCTTTGGCTGCTTTGCGGTAATCTAGCAATGCTCTAACAGGTGGATGCTCTTCTGCCAAGGGAATTAGAGAGAGTTTGCTGGTATTTTTCACTGGCACACCCATGTGCTGTAGTGCCTCTAACACCTGCTGCTGACTGTCCAGATTCAGAGAGGTTTGATTCCCCAGAATATCAAGTTGAGTATTCAACAAAGCTGGCTGGAGTTGCTTTCGCAAGCCATCTGCTAACTGGTCTCTACTCCGTTCAAGTTCCTGCCGCAGGTTGTCCCATCGAGAGAGATCGAGCAACATCCCGTTGAGTTCCATTTGGGCGATCGCTCCCAAACAGTCAAATTCCAGCTTGGCAGTTTCGACCAGACGAGCATTTTTTAGCTTGGGTTTCATGACCTCACGCAACCGCAGCAAAATTGCTGCATCTCGCGCTGCGTACTCCAATTGCTCTGAAGAAAGGTTGGGATTACTCCAGTCACTTCGCTGCTGTTCTTTTGAAAGCTCTTCTCCTAGATAAACCTTGACTAGTTCCGCCAAGTTGTAGCCGTGCGATCGCACCCCTGCATCTAACAACTGTGCAGCGACCATCGTATCGAACAGTCTGCCAGCAATGTGAAGTCCTGCCTGTTGCAAAAATTTCAGGTCAAATTTGGCATTCTGCAAAACTTTAATCGGCGCTCCCTGAAGCAGTTCAGCTAGAGGAGCAAGCATTTCCCTTGAAATCTTGAAGAGATCAACAATAACAACTGGATAATTTTCAGCCGCAATCTGAATTAAGCGAATTTTGTCTTTCAGTGGATCAAGTCCCGTCGTCTCTGTGTCAACTGCAATGACCGGGCAGGTTTTCAAAGGTTTGAGTATTTCTGCAAGCCGCTGTCCATCTTCAACAAACTCGTAGCTGACAACCGCATGAGATGAAACATTGTCTGCTATCTCAGTACAAAAATTTTCCGATTCCATTACAGGTATGCTTTCTACGTCAGAGTTAGAGACCTTTTCTGGCAATGGCATTAAGCAATCAGAATCAATCGACTTTAAACCAGAAAAAGTATCACTGCTACACCAAATACACCAGATATTTTGATGCTGTCGATAAACATTGGCATACATCTCCTGAATGACCAGTACAGCATTTAGCGGAATACCATCAGGAATACGATTAGCATCTGGACAAAAAACAACTTTCTGACCAATCTCAAACGTAGGGGAATGCTGAGTTAGTACAACAGCGGGCTGAGGCGAGAGAGAAGATTTAGGCTCTGAAGCTTGAAGTTCAGACTGGTTTTCTTCTTGAGCTTTCCTTACTTCCCCACCTTCTATATCTGTCGCTTCTTGACAAAGAGCTTCGGAAGGAATGGCTCGCTGTCTAGCATTTCTCGAAGGCAGAGACGGTGGAGTGTACCAGGTTTCGATCCAGGCTTCTGTCTCTGTTTTGATAGGTGATTCTGGATTATTTGAGCTTGAGCTTACAGGACTACCTTTCGCACGATTTCTTAAGAACTGTTGTTTGCGTTCCTTCGCCCAATCCATCAGGTCATTGTAGATGGGATCTGAAGAGTTCAGGTCAGCTGCCGATGCTGATGTGGAGGAGCTAGAGGTCTTCAAATTCATTGTCCCCTCCTAAATCAAGATCAACCGGAACAAAGCGGTGATATGCCTTCTCATAAACAAACATGGGTTCTGCGGTCATACCACCTCGATTCTTGAGCAGACTAAGACGTGCATAAGTGGCTTTTGCTCTTTCGTTCAAAGGAAAGCGAGTCCGGACATCTTGAAGTTGCCGAAGCTTCAAATGATTACCTGCATAGCGTTCTTCCAATAAATCAACTTGATCTCTAGGCTGGTCATTACCACGCTGTGCCTTACCGGTTTGCAACAGCATGATGCAATCTGCCGCATGAGCAATCTTGAACGAATCTCGCAACGCACTCATGTCCAGCATTCCAGTGCGGAGTGCCTCTTGATAAGCTGCTTTATTGATGTCACTAATCGCAACGACCGCCGTATTCGTATCCCGCGCTAATTGTTTCAGCCCGGTTGCCACTCTAGAAACTCGCAAAACCTCATTGGCACCGGAATCCAACTTTTCATCGCCACAGCACATCAGTTGCAGGTAATCAACGACCACTAGCACCGGCGCAGTCTTACTCAAATTAGCCGTGCGTCTGACCTGAGCAATCACCCCTTTAAGGTGAGCTGCTGTCACTTCTGGTCCAGCTTCAAGAATAGTCAGATGTTCTGCAATTTGTTGGTCGTAAGCACGAATCGCCTGAGCAACCTGCTGCTTTAACCACTGAGCATTGGAATAGTCTGGATCATCCCATTGTTTAGACTCAATCAGTCCTGAATTCAGTCCGGCAAGCCTGGATAAAGCACTGACCCAGAGTTGCTGTTTGCCCATTTCAAAGGAGACATACAGCACCGGCGTTCGGGCTTTGGCTGCCTCATCCGCACACCAAGCACACCAAGTCGTCTTGCCTGAGCCAGGGGGCGCACCAATCACATAGAGTCTACCAGGATGCAGTCCACCATTGAGAGCATGATTGAGCCAGTGAGCGGGTGTCGGAATTGCAGTCTGCGGTTGTCCAAACAGATCATGGATCAAATCCTGGCTGTATGCCACCATTGGCAGCGTTTGAGAGGCACTGCGACGCTGGAGATTCTGAGACTCATTGATCAGGGTTTCCAGGGTTTCGGTGACGGGTTGAAGGCGATCGCCCAATAACTCAGTCGCGGTAGTTGCCTTTTCTTTTGCCAGTAAACGCAGCCCCGTATCTCTTACCTTTGTCAAATGCTCAACAAACGTGTCCCAACTACAAGGCGGCATTTGCAGCAATTCATCCAAATACGTGGCTGCCTGGTTGATAACACTGGTCGGCGAAGCTGATTTCACATCTAAAACCTGTTCCAATTGAGCCAGAATCAAGCTAGGAATCAGTTCTCTCCCTGCGGTTTCAAGCGTTACGAGGGCTTCCCAAATTAATTGATGCAAGTATAAAGGAGTTTTTTCATCTGCTACAGATGGGCAGGTTGCAACGAATCCCTCAGCAGGCAGGTCAATCCCCAACGCTTCCTGCATCCCCGCTTCTGGATGGCAGAGGATGTATGCTAATAATTCTCGTTCTGCGCGTCTTGCTGCTTCATTGTCACCATCAGGTTTTTCCCACTGCCAGAAGGGACAAGCATAGCCCGTACAGCCCCCACAACTTACCAGTTCCTGACTAGCTCGAACATAACTGCAACTCCATTGGTAATCTTGAGGATTGCGTCGAGCCGAAGCGTAGGCACCCTGAAAGTTTCGTAGCTTGGCATCAACAGTAAGTTTGCTTGTCGGGTGGTGATCCGATGCCTGAGCCATTCTTTCCGCTAAGGATTCTATTTGGGTGCGATCGAATCCTCTGGTGATGGCATAGCGAGAGAGGGTGAGGTTTACTGCGTTGTAGTCTTGATCAGTCGGTGCACCATTGTTTATCAGGTAGTGAATACAGGCAGGATGCTCATCCGGCGACAGGATGGAAAAGTCTGCTTTGAGATTCTGGGTCTTGGGTTTTGGATCGAAGTCTGGAGCTACTTTTCTCCTGTCTATGTCTTGTAACTTTTCCTCTGCTAATTGAGCGATCGCACTTGCACTGATCTGCTGAAACTCGGTCATCAGCACCACCTGGTTCTCTGGCACAACAGGAAAACCATCTACCCATTCCACCACTTCAGGCAGGAATCCGTTACGCCTACCACTCATTTGATGAATCCCGCAGGGTAAACGGATCGGTCGCCCAGAGGCCTTGCCGTCGTTTGCGATCGTTGCGGTTGCTGGATAAATTTCTTTGGGTTTGTAACCTGATAAGTAGCAAAGATTTTGCAATGCTTTAATCCAGGTTGCACCAGGTAAGGAGGCATCCGCAAATAGCCAAAGATGAAAGCCTCGACGACCGCTAAATTCTAAATAGGTCGATAAACTGCGATCGGTAGCAGTTTGCTGTACCTTTTGTGCCTGAGCTAAAACTGCCTGAAGCGCTTCAGTGTCAGAGCCATCTTTGGGAGCATCAAAATCAATACAACCCGCTTTAGCAGTGTTAGTGCCCGGTTGCAACAATCGCACTGAAACAGTTTGTCTGCCCTGAAGATGGGCTTCCACAACATTAGGAGTAAGCACCTTGCCATACTGCGATTGCAACACATCAGTGCTTTGCCAGACCGCATAAAGCTGCTGATGCTCATGAAGGATCAGGCGATAAAGCTGTTGAATGAGCTGAGTTGTAGTACCGGACGGCATGATTTAACTGTCGTTGCAACTAAGTTTTGAGATTGATGAGCCTATAGACAAACTTGCACCGACAGCGCGGTGTTTTTTGTTGTCCTAACAATAGCAACCGCTCTGGAAGGCAGCCAGAGCGGTTGCTGGATCAAGATCATTAGAATGATCAGATGTGTAACCAAAATCTAAAACGCTTACTGTATAGGCGTTTCAGGATTTTTTCTGTAACTTTTGGAATTAGCAGAGGGTGTTTTTGGGACAGACCGGGGGTATTTTCTAAGCAACCCTGGGGTATTTCCTTGTAACCTTTCAAAGGAGCCTGGCTGTAACGGAAGAAGCGAATCGATGAATGATCTGAAAAATAAGGCTTTCGAGAAATTAGCCCAATGGTTACAAAACGATCGCTACCTGGATATTTGTAACTATTGGAACTGACCAACGGTATTTATAGCAAATTTTGTCCCTACTGTAACCTTCAGCTCAATCCTGGGGTATTTTGTAACCCTCTCTGTAACTTTTGGTCCTAACCCTACGATATTTCTTCAAAACTCGCTTGTAACCTTCTGTCTGACCCTGGGGTATTTTGTAACCCTGGCTCCTCCAACGTAACTTTTAGGATAGCCTTAGGGTGATTCTGGCGAACCCATGATGTAACCCTTCTACTGTAACTTTTAGGGCTAGCCTGGGGATACTCTATGGTTTCAATCCGTGTTGTAACTTTTGGAATTAGCCAAGGGTATTTCTAAAAAATACTGGCTTGTAACCTTCTGGCGAACCCTACGGTATTTCTACTTTGACTACGGGTTTGTTTCCAAGGTTCGAGTTTGCCTGAAAACTCCTTCAAATGGTATCTACGCAAGAGTTTTAACCCAGTTGCAGTACGTTCCATTCAGTAAGCTGTTTGTAACCTTCAGTCCAATCCTGGGGTATTGAAAGCCGTTTTTGAACTGACTTGCAGCAGCACCCGCCAGTAGGATCTGGATATCCGATCCCGCAAGCTCTTTGGAAGTTTCTCAAAGATGCGATCGAAAGTTGGAACTCTACCTATAATGCAAGGTTAATCAACTAAACCCCCAGATCTAGCGTTCAGTTCTGTCGCAGTGTAACCACAATGTAACCTTGTCGGACTGCCAAAGGTTACAGATGCCTTTAGCGCCTACATTGTGGCTTGAAGAACAGTCAGTAGTACTGTTTGATCCTCCGGCGTAATGCTGCGTCTGCCGGTTTCAACCAGTTTGACCCAACTTGTACTCTTGCCAATCTTGGCGGCGAGGACACTTTGAGTCATGCCTCTGGTTAGCCTCAGCGCCTTCAACTTCTCTCCCGAATCAATCCGTTCAGTTGGCTTAGTGGTTTCAGGCAACTGGTTAGATGGTTCAGGAGACAGTAAGCGCCGTTCAGATTTGCGAGACCGCGATTTAACTGACGCTGGTGATGAAGGTTCAGCCTCTAGGGCTAGCTTGGATATTGCTTCCCCTGCGGAAATGCTGCGTACTGGGCGTGATTCCTTTAGCTCCTCTAACTTCCTGGAAATTTCCTCTGGTGGTTGTACAACCATTCGGGCTGTGAGCAACTGCTCAAAACCACCATAGGGTCGCTTTACAGTATCGGTGAGGCGATCGCCCTCTCCCTTAGCCCCATCCTCTAACCAGAACTCGGCTGCCTGTTCGGGATCATCGGGAATGTCAGTTAAAGGCAATAGGTCAGGCAGGTCAGGCAGGTACTGAGGTGGATAAGTTGCCAGATCAAACGTAAACTTCCAGCCCTGTTCATCCAACACTTTCAGGGTAGTTTTCCACTGAGAAACCAGGCGTTTACGGGGAGCAGAGGCTTTTCTGGCTTGCTCCACCTTCTCTGTGCCAAATGCCACTTTGAATAGAGTGCCAGCTCGGACAGGTCCATTCCCGACCTTCGTTTTGAATAATAGCCAGAGAATGAGCCGTGCAGCCCCTTCGTGGTTATACCAGATGGTCATCAAGTCTTGCAGAATGGACTGAGACAAGATGCCGTACTCATAATACCCATTGCCATCTTTGCAGCGACTGGGATTGAGAAAATACTGTGCCCAGTTGCCTGCCTTGACTTGCAGGGTAAACCCTACCATCTCGGAGTTGCCCATCAAGTCTTCCTGGAAATGCAGAATAGGTTCTGAGATTTCCCAAAGCCAGGTGCGGCTGACGCTAAAGGACTTTACTTTACCTTTTTCGGGCCAGGAGACATATACCAGTAAATGACAGGGCTGTTTTGCCAGCTCCAGCAATAGCTCTAACTTCTGCTGCTTATTGAGCTTTTTGTTTTTGTCTAAACCGAGATACCGCTCAAGCTGGCGATCGTTCAGGACAAACTGTTGTTCCCAGGGGCGTTCCAGTTGGGTGGCGTAAGCGGCATAGACCAGATGGAGACAGGCCGCTCGAATGTCAAACTGATCAATCAACGCCAGAGCAGCTTCCTCTTCTAGCACAGTTGGGTGTTTGACGTGTAGCTCATTCGTAATCCAGAAGGAGAGGTATCCCTTGCCCTTAGCAACACTGCTTTCGTAGTAGGGTGATCCCGGACCTGCTTCGACCCAACCGATATCTCTTCCCTGGGAAAGAATATTGCAACCCTCCCAAATGACTTTGTTAGAAGCCATGCGATCGGTTTCGCCGTTAGGGAACAGATCAGCATGAGTTGGTGGACGTTCAAATGAGTGATAACGCCCTCTACGCTTTGATTTGGTTGTGGCAGCTTTTTTCGTTTCTGTTTCTGAGGCTACGACATCCACTTCAATCGTGGCGATCGAAAGTGGGTTGTCGCTCCCAGGAGTCTCTGTTTGTTTCATGATGGCTCACGGAGGTTGAAGGGATTACTCAGAGCCAGAAACGCCATTTCGTCAGTTCTTCCAGTTTGAGAACCAATGTGCCTTTTCAGCTGCATAGCGATTTGCTATGATGCAAAAGCGTGGAGAGGCGGCAACCAATCCAGCCCGGAAGGCACATATTTAATATGGTCGCTCTGGCTATAACAAAAAAACATCGAGAACACCAAGGTTTCACCCGCCAAGACGAGACTTTGGTGTTCTTTGATCTGAGGCATTGGTTGGATCACGCATATTGCATTTTGCTTGACGAGACATTGTTGCTCCTTCGCGCACAATTGGTAAGAACCTGAATCCTGGTAACTTAATGAGTAGTAACAGACGCTCCAACGGGGATCAACCGTCGGGCAATCTGTTCAATAAACTCAGATCGAGAAAGCTGAAACTCTGCGGCAAGCTCATCCAGTTGTTCGACCGCTGTGGGGGTAAGACCAATCATTGTTGGCTTTTTAGGCTCCGTATAATACTGCCCTTGCCCCTTACGGCTTCGCTTTTCCTTATCGGTGTTCATAGTTACCCATGATCGCTTATATAAGAGATACCACAGAATTTAAATTCTGCTTGAGAATCTCAGCAGCTCTCTAGATCCCTTGTATAAGAAACGGCTTGATCTGCCAACCCTTGTATAAGAGAACTAGCCAGATGGACAGAAACAATTGATACCCCTGAATTAAGTTTTAAGCTTGCATCCTTCGACTGGTCGATATTGGATAGTGACATAGCGCGATTTGAATGTGCGATCGTCGTGTCGCGAACTTCGAGAAGGCCCAAATAACCAGCTACCGCTGTACCAAGCCGATTTGTGGATGAAATTAGCGGAGTCGTAATGATGCAAACCCTTCCTGCTTCCTCCCCGGCTGTCTCTTTCCCCTTTCAACTGACTGAGCAACAACGTAAAGCTCTGGATGCCATGTGGACGTTCTTGCAACCGGCTGTCACGGTTGCCCTGTTTCTGCTAGTAGGATATGCGGGGACGGGAAAATCGACGATTGTGTTCCAACTAGTCAAAGTTCTAGTCAGCGAGGGGAAACGAGTTGTTCTGACCGCACCCACCAATAAGGCTGTGGGTGTGTTGCAACGCATGGCGCTAGAAAACGGGGTGACTGGCGTAGACTTCTTCACGATTCATCAATTGCTGGGACTGGGCATGGTTTCCAGAGGTAACGAAAAAGTGCTGGCACCGACTGGAACATCATACATTGGGCTGTTTGATGTTGTGTTTATTGACGAGTGCTCCATGATTGGAGAACAACTTTGGCACTGGATTGAGGAAGCGTCCAAAAGAACATCAGCGTGGCACCCGCTGAAAATAATTCTGATGGGTGATCCGGCTCAGCTCAATCCAGTAAATGAAGGCAGATCGCCAGCATTCAACATACCTAATAAAGCCGTGTTGACTCAAGTGGTACGCCAAGGCACGGATAGCCCGCTGTTGGAATTCATCACGGCTTGCCGTTATGCAGTAACTAAAAGCAAAGCGCCCTTCGAGCCATTTGCAAAATATCTACCGGATAAGAGTAATGGTTCATTGCTAGTGAAGCGGCGATCGCTGCTCAAATATGCCTTCAAGAAAATCTCTGGCGAGTTTACCCAGAATCCCGACTGCTTCAGGATTCTAAGCTGGACAAACGCGCAAGTGGATTACTATAACCAGCAGATTCGCAACCATCTGTATGGCAAGGCTGCTTCTCGGTTTATTCCCGGTGAACGGCTGATCACGCGCGATCCAGTTTTGGCTCCCGATGGTAAAACGATCATCCTCTCAACGTCAACAGAGTTCACGATTCAAGAATTTTCGGAAGATCGTTACAGCAATTACAAAGCCTGGAGGCTAAAGGTTGCAACCGATGATGGTATTGCACGTCAAATCTACGCTCTGCATGAAGATGAGCAGAACCGATTTGATGCTGAAACCAGCAGGTTGCTGGCGATCGCCAAGCGCAATCCATTTCTGTGGCGCGACTATTATCGACACTTGGAGCAGTTTGCTAACGTGCGAAATTGCTTTGCAGTCACAGTCCACAACAGCCAGGGCAGTACATTTCTGGAATGTGGCGTTGATGGTCAGGATTTAAGCAAACGGCTCAATCCAGAACGAGGTGATAGTGCAAAAGCTCTGTTAGCTAAGGTGAGAGAGCACAATCGCTTGTGGTATGTGGGAGCCAGCCGCGCTCGTAAGCGGATTCTGGTTGTTGCATAAACGCACTTAGGGAATATTTAGAACGATATTCCCTTTATTTATTCCCTAAGTAACCAGGTATGTTCTACAGAGGTGCCTCTTGTTCTAGCTGAAAGAGTAAAGAGTAAAGCTAGAACAAAACGAGAAAACAATTAGGGAACGCTTCGTTCACGGTGCTGAATTGGTCTTTTGGGCAGTTACACCCTCCGAGATAAAAATTTAGGGAATAGTTTTCAGCTAAATATCTAAAACCTTTCCCTAAGTAGTTATTTCCCATACCCCAGAGACACGGGTCTCCCTTCTGCTAGCGCAGTAAATCACCAACCAGTAATTCAAGTTGAGATAACCATGACTCAAACGCTCCAGAAATCAAAGGATAACCCTGCTAAGCAATTGAAGCGGACAAATGGAATAAAGCCTGCGCCTGTGATTGACTCTGCTGAAGAGAACCAAATGGTTCCTGAAAGTGAAGCAGATGTGAATGAATCGATTGCCGAAGCTGAAACAATTGCTAAACAGCGATCGCGAACCAATTCACCTCAAAAGACAAAAAGACGATCTACCAAGTCAACAGCGAATCAAAGTCCTGAAAGTGAACAAGGGATGCAGGTGATTTGTTCTCAGAGTAAGTTTCATGATGCACTGGCGATCGCAAGTTGTGCGGCTCCAACAAAGCCGAACCATCCAGTGCTGGCGAATGTGTTGGTAGTGGCAGATGCGAAAGCTCAACAGGTTCATCTGACCGTAACTGATTTGGCGATGACCATTCAGGCAAGCTTTGAAGCTCAGGTGCTTTTGGGCAGTGAGATTACGGTGCCTGTTGAGATGCTTTCAGGAATGGTCAAGCAGTTTCCAACGGGTAGCATCAATCTCAACAGTCAGATGCAGATTACACAACCTATATCCGGAGATGAGCAACCCATCAAAACTTGCTCTATTACCTTGTCGGATGCAGATGGCAAGTATGAGATTCGAGGAATTCCAGCCGAGGAGTTTCCGCCGATTACAACACCCAAAGTGACTCCCGTTTCCCTACCGACTAATATTCTCAAGGAAGGGCTGAAGGGAGTGCTGTATGCAATCAGTGCTGATGAAACTAAGCGCATTTTGACGGGTGTTTACATTCAAATTAGGCAAAATGCACTGAAATTTATTGCAACAGATGGACATCGAGTAGCGATCGCGGAATTGTCAACGGAGGGAATTGGCAGAAAGCGGCGCAAGCAATCGGGAACCGATGAACTCACTCAATTCCCCATTCCTGGTAAAGCACTGAAGGAACTCATTCGTAATCTCGCTGATTCAGTTGACGCAATTCAATTGCTTTACGATGCTCAAGCAACCCGTACAAGTTTTGCATGGCAGGACATTATTTTGAGCTGTCAGTGCATTGAAGGACAATATCCAGACTGTGAGCAGTTGTTGTCACGATACAGCTTTGATCGGGAAGTGGTGCTGGAGAAATCAGGACTGCTCAAAGCGTTGGAGCGGCTGTCAGTGCTGACTGACAAAAAGGAGAGAGGGATTCAGTTTCGATTTGATGGAGCGACCCAACAAATTCACCTTTCGATAGAACGAGAATTTGGTAAAGGTGATGAAACCATCAGTGCTCATATCCCTACAGATATGACATTAGATATCCAATTCAACCTTAAATACCTGGGAGAAGCGGTTAAAGCCATTCCCAGTTCTGGAATCAAGATGCATTTGAAGCAACCGGACTATCCAGCAATGCTGGTTCCTGCTGGGGATTTCAACAACCCCGAATTAGAGATGGAAATGCGCCACTTTCTCTTTCCCCTCTACAAGCCGCCAGAGTAGGCTGTTACAACCATACACTGAGGACAAGTCCTGAGTAAACTTTACACTTTACAGACATCTCGATTCAAAACATACATGTAGATCATCATCGTCTTCAAACTTTTGTGCCCGGGCAATTCTATTTTACGGTTGGCGAACCCTTACCCCGTAATGCTGCAATATAGTTGGCTTCATTAAACGCTTCTTGATTTTTCCAGCAGCGAAATAAGATGCGAAGCCAATTGAATGTTAGCGGTTGTGTTACGGCAGGATGAGAATTGCCCTTGGCTCTTTGCATTTTGTAGTAGGTTTGTGCCCAAGTACAAGGATGGCGGCTCTGGTTTGCTCACTCCACAAATCTCTGCCGCAAGAAGATCGGACAACTTCACCCCCACTGGACCCAATTCTTTTTGCACCTTATCGTAAGATTATTTTCTGGACTTCCAAGTTCAAGGTGCCATGAAGTTCTGAGAAACCTAATAGCTAGCCTAGAGAAAATCAATGGCAGACCCTGGTGGTCTTCGGTATACAATTGATGAAGACTGGAGAAGAGAAAAGGGTTGGTCTATGTTTGCACAACTGCCAGAGCGGCGAATGCATTGGGTTCGCTGGGCATTGACTGTTGCTTGGCTACTAATCATTGCCTCCCTGTTTTATGACCCTTGGACATCGGCACTCACCGTATCTGATCATCCCTGGAGTCCATTACGGCTCCCTGATACCTGTGTACAGGTGCAGGGAGAATGTCTAGCTGAGCAACCCTATCCGTTAGGAACAACCCTCTTCTGGGGAGCCATTGTACCAGCCGCAATCCTTATTTTGCTGGTGCTTGGACATGAGCTATGGCGGCGGATTTGTCCGCTCTCTTTTCTATCTCAAATCCCCCGTGCTTTAGGATGGCAACGACAATTCAAACGAGAGAACAAAAAGACTGGCAAAGTGCGCTATGAGTTGGCAAAGGTTGATCCGAATTCATGGCTGGGTCGAAATTATCCCTATGTGCAGTTTGCTTGGTTGTTTGCAGGATTGTGTGGGCGAATTTTGTTTTTCAATGCCGATCGCCTGGTGCTAGCGGGGTGGCTATTATTCACAGTGGCAGCGGCGATCTCCGTTGGTTACTGGTATGGCGGCAAGTCCTGGTGTCAGTACTTTTGCCCAATGGCTCCGGTTCAAAGTATTTACAGCGAACCAGGAGGCTTGTTGAGCAGCAAAGCCCATACCAGTGAACATCTCGTGACACAATCTATGTGTCGCACGGTGCTGCCAGATGGTAAAGAACAGAGTGCTTGCGTCGCCTGTCAAAATCCCTGCATCGACATTGACGCTGAGCGCACCTATTGGAATAGCTTAAACAAACCTGAAACTTCATTTCTGTACTATGGCTATGTGGGTTTGGTAATTGGCTATTTTGGCTATTACTATCTCTATGCAGGTAATTGGAACTATTACTTCTCAGGGGCATGGCTACGGCAAATGGATCAGCTTGCTTCGCTATTTGACCCTGGACTCTACCTGTTTGGGCAGGCTATCAATATTCCCAAACTGGTTGCGGTTCCACTGGTGCTCGGTGGATGCACGGCGATCGGTTATTGGGGAGGACGGTGGATCGAAAAACGTGCCAGAGCCTATAGTCGGCGACATCAGGCAAATCTGACGATTGAAACCATTCGACATCGCATCTTTACTCTATGTACCTTTGGTATTTTCAACTTTTTCTTTATCTTTGGGGGTCGCCCGCTAGTACAGCTTTTTCCCTTGTGGGTGCAATACCTCTACGACCTCGGTTTGGTGGCGCTGAGTACCCTCTGGCTCTATAAAACCTGGCGACGCAGCCCTGATCTCTATTCTCGTGAAAATCTAGCGAATCGATTCCGCAAACAGTTAGAGAAATTGCAGCTTAATGTTTCACAGTTTTTGGAAGGTCGGGCGCTGAGTGATCTCAACACCCATGAGGTATATGTGTTAGCCAAGGTACTTCCTGGTTTTACCCGCGAGAAACGACATCAGGCATACAAGGGAGTTGTACGAGAAGCACTGGAAGAAGGCTATGTGAACTACTCCAGCAGTCTAGAAGTTTTGCAGCAAATGCGTCAGGAATTAGGCATTACCGATGACGAACACCGCGTTGTATTAGAGGAATTGGGCATTGAAGATCCAGAGTTGCTCAATCCAGCTCGTCAACGTAGCTTAGAGAATCAGATTCGCCTGAGTGGTTACCGCAAATCTCTGGAGCGGTTAATGCTGCTGCAACGCAAACAGCCTGATCACAAAGCATTTGAGCAAATATCATTACAAGATTCAGCCGCCGTTCGTTCCTTGCGTCGGGAATACTCAATTACACCACAGGAAGAAGAGTGGATTCTGAGCGGATTTTCAGGCAATGCGAGTCGTGTTAAAAAGGCAGAGTTTCTGCTCGCACAATTACCCGAATTAATCGACTGTTACCGCGCTCTGAATCAACCAATGCTGCACGAGCATCAAGCGGTATTAACCCTGCTCCGAGAAAACATTAGTCATAAAAAAGAACTGATTGTGCGATCGCTTCTGGAAGCCCTGGAACTTCTTCAGTCTGATCCGGCAGCCTTGACTCTGGCACAGTCGTTACAACAGGCTTCCCCTGCTGTTCTAGGGGAGATTTTAGAGCAGGAGAATTGGGACGACCGCCTGCCGCCAGTGATCCTGCAATGTTTGACCCAACCTGGAGAAACGCCTGTTTTCTGTTCACTGGAATTCTCCTCTGAGGCAATTCTGGCTCATCTAGAAGCCTTGCTTCAGGATCAAAATCCCATGATTCAGGCGGCATCGCTCTACATTATTGCTCAATTGGATGGGGAACGCAGTCGGGTGATCGCTCGAAATCATCGTCATCAATTCCATTGCCATGTGGTTCAAGAAACGATTGATCGGCTCTTGTCATTGCCCTCAACCTCAAAAGTAACCCCATCTCTAACCGAATTCTCAATGCTGGAGAAACTGGTTTATTTATTTAATAGCGACTTCTTCCACCGGATGCAGAGTGAAACGCTCATTGCCCTTGCTGATCGGGCAGAGGTGAGAACCTACAACCGAGAGGAGGTGATTACGGAAGCAGGAGATACCTGTCGAGAATTGTTGCTGTTGATCGAAGGCGATGCCAGAATTCACTATCAAACTGGATCTGAGATTCGGGTTGAACAGCTTCACCCGGGACAAACGCTAGATGAGCTAGAGGTTTTAGCTCATAGCAACTCAGAAAATACGATTGTTGCAGATAGTGAAAGCACCCGAATTTTGGCTATTTCGGTCGATGCCTTTGATGATTTACTCGACCATGATCCTGACTTTGCTCGACGAGTTTTGGAATTAGAAAGTCGGCAACTTCAGCGATTTGTGCGATCGGTGCAGCCATTCTAATTTAGGGATACAAACTTTAGATTGTGAGTTGTGCAGATCATCATTTTTTCAGGGCAAGAGTTGAAGCGTTCAGTTATTACCCAGCTAATCCCGCACGGCAGCGAACGGTTGAAAGCTGCTTGTTGTATTGCCGAGGTGATCTGCCGCTGTTGCGTTCTGCCGTTATGCCCATCCTTGGAAAACCTCCTAGAATAAGAACGCTATAGCAGGTTTGCGTCTAGAGAGATTACCTGATTGGGTGCCAAAACGCCTCCGACTGTGATAACTTCCAATCTCCCCGTTTCTTGAGGATGTTGTGTCTTGACTTTGGCGATCGCCGCTTCAATTCCAGTTTCCTGAACGATGTAAATCTGTGTTTCACCTCGCAGCACCCATATTGGCTTAGACCATGTATGTCGGGGTTGAAGTACTGCTTTATGAATAATCTGATGGCTCAACTGAACGAGTTGTTCTAAGGTATCTTTAGAGCAAAAATCAGCAATCTGTGATTGAAATAGTTTTCTGAGTTCTTTTGTTGGAATATGCTCTGTGACATTTGTTGAATCTAACAAAGGTGCAGAACTCGAAGCACTATCTAGGGATTGCACAACCAAAGATTCAAGCCGACGTTGAATTTGGGTTGCAATGGAATCAAAATCCGGTTCCATCAGGATGTGCCCTAAGTGCTCTCGCAACAGGCTCTTCAATTCCTCATCGTCAAGAACAACCCCACGAGTACTGAGATACCCTGAAAGCCCCTTTCCCAAATCCCGTCCGCAACCCACTTCACCATTAGCAGCGTCCTCTGCTTCAACCAATTCCATCAGGCGCTGATGACGAGTCGTTTTATCAGATGTGGCTTTTGGCTGGGCAGGAATCGATTGAGTCATGGGTCGTCTATCCTCAAAATCTCGAAGTAAACGAGGTTATCGGGTTCTTCAGGATCAGGACCGCAGTTGAGCAGCCCAATTCTCAGCTTTCTATAGAATCCTAACGCACCTGGAAGAGCATGTAACCCTATTCTGCCTTGGTAACCCAGTTCGTAGCTGCGGGCGATCGCAAAATCTACCAGATTGCCCCCAACACCTTTGTAAGTTGGAGGGTTCGTGATGAGGGGTCGATTCCAAGGGGCGGTTGCCAAAGCACTAATGTATACCAACCGTCGTCGCAACTGAGATTCAATCTGACAGCGTTTCTTCAAGACATCGAGCATCATCAGTCCCTGAGTGACACCCTCGCACTCGATCGCGTATAACTCATCCCCTGGGAGCAACTTCGATCGACGGCTCTTGCCCACCCAGTTCCAATACTCATCGTCCTGACCGCTTCCTTCCAAGATTGGCTCCCAAAGCGTCTTGGCATCCTCAAGGTGCTTATCAGTCACCTCCGCCAGGATGGCATCAACGATCTGTTGATCTTGAACTTGAAGAAGCTGGATGATGCGACTCAACGGAGCAAGCGGAGTTTAACAACGGCTCTAATCATAAGGCTTTTAGGGTGGAGACCATTTAAACTATCTCTGCTGGAGCAAGCTGCCCCTAACTAGGGGCGATCGCCATGATGATTAAACCGATATCACCATGCCGACCACCGCCTTACATCAAAAATATCGCCCTAAAACTCTGGCAGGGCTGGTTGGGCAACCCTACGTCCAAACCGCTTTGACCAATGCCATCAACCGGATGTACATAGCCCCAGCGTATCTTTTCACAGGTTCTAGAGGAACTGGCAAAACTTCTACAGCACGTATCTTTGCCAAGTCTCTTAATTGTCTGAGCTTTGACGGACCTACCGATGAACCTTGCGGCACCTGTCAATCCTGCCGATCAATTGAAACCAGCAATAGCCTGGATGTGAGTGAGATTGATGCAGCTTCTAACAATGGGGTGGATGATGCCCGTGCTTTGATTGAACGCAGCAGCCTTGCACCAGTGCAGGGGCGCTACCGAATTTTTATCTTAGACGAAGCACATCAATTAACTACCCAGTCCCAAAATGCTCTGCTGAAGTGTATTGAGGAGCCACCGCCCCATGTGGTTTTCATTCTTTGTACGACGGAAGTGCATAAGGTACTGCCAACGATTGTGAGCCGCTGTCAAGTGTTTCATTTTCGGGCGCTGTCGATCCAGACGATCGCCCAGCACCTTCAGGACGTTGCGGAAGCAGAAGCGATCGCTGTCAGTAATGACGCTCTAATGGCGATCGCCCGGTTTGCAGAGGGAGGCTTACGAGATGCCCTTCAGCTTTTGGGTCAGGTTAGCTTGCTAGGTGAAACAGTGACCGCAAACCATGTAATCGAAATAACTGGGGGAGTGACAGAAACAGATCTGTTGGCAATACTTGATGCGATCGCTACCAACAATACGTTTCAACTCCTTCAATCAGCCCGAACACTGGTGGATTCTGGCAAAACGCCTAAACTGGTTCTCAGCAGCTTGCTCCAAACCTACCGAGATCTACTGATCCTCAAAGCAGCTCCCCAGGCAACAGATCTACTTACCAGCCCTGCCAACCATAGTCAATTGAAGGCAATTTTGACTCATTGGGATTTTGATGCACTCAATCAATCTCTGGTTCAATTACAGAAAGCAGAGAGCTATCTTCGCAACACAACCAACGCGGCTGTCTGGCTAGAAACATGTCTGCTGAATTTGATGCTGACGTTGAGATCGATCTCCTTCAGCTCTCCAGATATGAGGCAGGCAGTAGGCAAAAATGGGCACAGCCGTAAAACAATCTCTGAGACAGCTTCGACAACCGCAGGGCACAACCCTGCCGATTTAGCAGCTCTCTGGCAAAAAGTTGTAGCCTCTGCCAAACCAGGAACCCAGAAATTATTGACTCAGGCGCGCTTGACCAAGCTACAAGGCACTAAGGCAGTTCTGGAAGTTGCCCCTGCATCGTTTGCGAAGTTTGAAGCGAATCAACAGGCGATCGCTCGAATGCTTCAGCGAGTTACCCAGAGCCCGAAGCCGCTAACCGTATTGATCAGAACGCTCACACCTACCAAGAATGGGAGATCTGCATGATTATTCTATTGGTTGGAGATGATCAATTTGCCATCCGACAAAAACTGGAGCAATACAAAGCAGAACTTGATCCACAGTGGTTAGAGCTTTGCTATCATCGCTTCCCATCCAGTGCTTTGGAACAAGCTATGAGTGCGGCACGAACACCCTCGCTCAGTGGTGGTAAACGGCTTGTGGTCGTAGAAGACTGCAATCTGAAGCAATGGGGTGATACCCAGTTAGAGAGTTTGCAGCAGCTTGCTCAGGTGCCAGATTCTACAACGCTTGTCTTTCTGGCAACGAATGTGGACAAGCGCCTGAAAATCTACAAGCATTTGATCAAGCACGGTCAGTATTTCGAGCTTTCATTAATTCCTCCCTGGCGTACAGATTTGATCGCAGAGGCAATCGCCACTCAAGCAAAGCAGATGAAACTCCGACTGCCTAAAGATGTCATTGAATATCTGGCAGAGGCGATCGGCAATGACATGACCTGTGCTGCTTCAGAACTCCGCAAGCTAGCAATCTATACGAATAGTCAGCCCGTCGGTCTTGCTGAAGTACAAAGCCTGATTCCTTGCCAGACTCAGAGCAATCTGCAACTAGCGGAGGCGGTTCGCAACGGGGAAAGTGAAGCAGTGGTGCATCTGATCGACGAATTGCTGGCTCGCTCTGAGCCAATTCTGGTGATGGTTGCGACTCTACTGACCCAGTTTAGAACCTGGCTATGGGTTAAAAGTGCGCTTGCGAGTGGTATCCAGAACAACACTGAAATTGCTCAATTGTGCAACGTGGGGAATCCGAATCGGCTTTACTATTTACGGCAAGAGGTCGCAACCATGCCCCTCAGAACATTGATTCAGGCAGTAACCAAATTGGTGGATTTGGAAATGTCGATTAAGCAAGGTGCTGTCCAGGCAAACGCCATCATGCCCTCTCTGCTGGCGATCGCGCGGTTGTTCCAGCCCATTTATTCCAAGTGACTTTTGGGGGCAGCAGTTTGAGGCGATCGAATGCCTGCAACTGTGCAGGCATCTGCCTTCCCCTATGGGGGATGTTTTAGGGCAGTGAGCGAAGCCAACGATCATGACAACTACACCGAACTACGGTGCTCTGCTCCAGAGTTTCTGGACACCACCGACAACTTCTATTGCAGAAAACACTGGTTCAACGAGCGATCGCCCTTCTGAACCAACCGATATCATTGAATTCTTGGGAGAAGACTTGCTCTGGCAGCAAACCATTCCTGCACAGGAGCCAGATTTGAGAGATATTCCTGTGGATTTACCACCTGAATTGATTGAAGCCCTTCACACTCAGGGGATTCACCAGTTCTACTCCCATCAACTCAAGGCTTTGCAAGCCATTCGTGCAGGCAAGAGTCTAATTCTCACCTCTCCCACTGCCAGCGGTAAAACACTCAGCACCTACCCCGGTATTTTGGAAGGTTGCATGAATGCAGGACACCGAGCATTAGCATTTTACGGACTCCGCGCACTAGCGCTGGATCAGTTTCACAAAGTCTCGGAGTTGCTCTCAGCAATGCCTGTTGCATCTCGCCCTGGCTTAGCAATGATGACAGGGGATGTGAAGACCGAGGAACGGGAGCAAATTCTCGCGTCCGATCCTCACATTTTGGGAGTCACGCCAGAACTGATTCATTTTCAACTCAAGCAAGCCTGGAAGTCGCAGCGGTGGGCAACCTTCTATCAACAATTGCGCTACGTGCTGATCGACGAGGCACATACCCTTTCAGGTAGCTATGGAGCCAACATGGCGTGGTTGATCCGTCGCATTCGGCTAGCAGTGGATCACTATGGCGGTCGCTCTAGAGAGCTGCAATTCATCTTTCTGAGTGCAACCTGTGGCAACCCGAAACAGCTTGCCCAGAAGCTGTCCGGACTGAAGCCAACTAAAGGTGTTCCAAAGCCTCTCATTTGGATTCATAGGAGCGGAGCTGCGGCACCCCATCACCAAGTGGTTGTGACTCAACCCAGCTACAACCTGACTGCGGATACAGCCCGTGTTATTCAGTTCTTGTTAGCTCAGGGGAAGTCCGGGATTGCCTTTTGCAACTCACGCCGGAGTGTCAGAGATCTAACGGGATTGCTGAAGTCAAATCGGGTGGCTGCTTTCTATGGCGGCATCAGTTCAGAGCGTCGCGCTGAGGTGGTTCAACAACTCCAGTCCGGTATCATTCAATGGATTATTGCAACGGAAGCCTTAGAAGCTGGCATTGACCTACCTGAGCTGGAGTGCTGTGTTCTAAGGGGCTGGCCCGGCTCCAAGATGGCATATCAGCAGCGCAGCGGTCGAGCCGGGCGTGTCAAACCGGGAATGACAGTGTTAATTCCCAATGCCCTAAATCCCATCGATTGCTACATCACAGAGCATCCAGAACTGCTGATCTCTGGTCAAGCGGAGGACGTTTTCTTCAATGATGAATATCCCATCTTTGCGGCTAAACATCTGCTTTGTGCCGCAGCAGAAACGGGCATTCCCACCAGCAAAATCAAGCATTACTTTGGAAGTGCTGCGATCGAGGTTGTAAAACTTTTAATGGCTCAAGGACATCTCAATAAAGGGCGTAATGGGCTGTGGGCGCGGGGCTACCCGCATAAAGATGTCAACTTTCGGGGAGGTGTGTCTCAAACGACCGTTAAACTGATGAATGCTGAGTCGGGCGAAGCACTGGAGGAAGTTTCAGAGGACATTGCTTATCGGGAAGTGCATCCCCATGCCATTTACAAACGACAAGATGGTGACGGGCAAATGTTGACTTATCAGTGCATCTCGCTCGACTTGACCAGTAAGCAGGCAATTCTGAAACAAGTGCCGGATAGCCCCCTATTCACGGTTGCCTTCACTCAATCGGAAACCAGCAGCCTGAAGGCTTTAACCAATCCCGTCGCATTGCCTTTAGAATTTCCCCGTGCAGAGGGGGTTGCTGATTTACCTGCCGTTCTAACGCTTGAACTCAGCTATGGGCAAATCAGCCATATCACTAGCGGGTACAGTTTGATGACGCAGATCTATGAGCAGACCTGTCTGAACCGACGGTGTTTGAACTACAAAGAGCCGTTACCAAGCGACCGTCGCTGTCCGCTTTGCAGCAAGCTGACTCGCAAGGCACTGATTGTCAAAACCTTATCTGAGGAAAGTTTTGAGCAGCCTTACCGGACTCAATTTTCAGCCCCCATTGTCAAAGTTGCGATCGACTCCACGGTACAAGACTATCTCCAAACCTTTGCCAGGGAAGCAAGAACTAGCTTGAGTCGTAGTGGACAGCCGATTCCACTAGGGTATCAACAATTATGGGAGTATCCCAGTACCCTGATCGCAATCCATAGCTTTGGGCATCAAATCCTGCGATCGCTGCAACTGTTTGCCAGAGTTGACTCCAGAGAGGTGAACTTTTCAGTGGTTAAGGAGATGGGAGATAGCAACCACTATGCAGGCTATTTCTACGACACCAGCGATGGCGGCAATGGAGCCTCCGAAGCTGTATTCAAACACATGATTGAACTTGCGAGTGCCGCTGCTGCGATCGCCCGTGGCTGTGATTGTGATGCAGGTTGCGCCAAGTGCTTGATTCAATATGGTTGTCCCGATGGCAACACGGCTTTGTTGAAGCAACTGGGATTGGTGTTGTTGGATGCGTTGGCAGAGCCGTTGGTTGAGAGAAACGCTTTACCCACCGCACAAACTGAGACAGAAGTTAGCTCCTGATCAACTGATTAACCGTCAGCTATCGCTGCACATCCGCCGATCTTCAGAAATGGAGGTCGGTTGTTCATTTTTAAGAACGATGGCTAACAAACTGGTAAGCAAAAAATCGGATCTAGAGCACATCCTATCGACGATCAACCAAGAATTTGGCAATGGTTCCATTATGCGCTTGGGGGATGCCAGTCATATGAACGTGAAAACCTTCTCCAGTGGCTCAACTGAACTAGATGTGGCATTGGGAGGAGGCTATCCCAGAGGGCGCATTATCGAAATTTATGGACCAGAGAGTAGCGGTAAAACCACACTGGCATTACAGGCGATCGCTCAAATGCAAAAGCTCGGAGGTATCGCCGCCTTTGTCGATATGGAACACGCCCTCGATCCACTTTATGCCGCTGCGATCGGAGTCGATATCGATCAAATGCTGGTCAGTCAACCCCATAGCGGTGAGATGGCAATGGAACTGGTTGAACAACTGGTGCGTTCCAAGAGTGTTGATCTGATTGTGGTAGACTCCGTGGCTGCATTGGTGACAGAGGCAGAACTTCAAGCCGATATGGGCGATTTTCCAACAACTTCCATTGCCTGGTTGATGAGCAAAGCCCTCCGGCGGTTAATGAATTGCCTGCATAGTCAATGCACCGTGATTTTTCTGAATCAACTGCGTTTCAAGATTGGTGTAGTTTACGGTAATCCTGAAACCACCACAGGTGGAAATGCGCTCAAATACTACGCTTCAATGCGATTGGATACTCGCCGGATTCAGACATTGAAGCGAGGGAGTGAGGAATACGGCATTCGAGTCAAAGTTAAGGTGGCGAAGAACAAGATTGCCCCACCCTTTCGAGCGGCAGAAGTTGACATGATCTTTGGCAAAGGCATCTTCAATGTCAATGCTCTCAATGAGCTTGCTGCAACCAACGGGCAAGTAGATAGCGATTTGCTGCTGTGTCGCTAATGATTCCAACCAAAACCAGCCGCAACCTGAAACTGGACTACCACGATCTCCCACAAAAACGACAGCTTCTCGAACCACAACGTTGTGGTTCAAATTTGGAGCCAGTTAATGCTGTCTGAATTCAGACAGTACTTTTTTCTCCCCTAGCGGGGTAAATGGGCAGTTTTGATATCCCTTTCAGCAATACTTATGGAACCTGCTCAATTTCATCAACTCAGAAAAGCGCTTGGCACCTTCTACTGGGACAACGGATTTGAAACTTTCTGCTATGTAACTGGATTTGATCCACAGTTTCAACATGCTCAAGAAAAGTGGCAGCAATTTTCAACTTGTATTCAAGCGATGGGACAACTGGACGATCGCGCCTGGGAAACGCTGTTAAAAGCCAGTCTGGCTGCCCAACAAACCGAGCCTCTACTGCCTAGATAGAGACTACAGCGGCGACAACCGCCGCATAGGTAGGATAGTTATCCCTTCTTACCTATGTCACTTTTTACCCTGGCTGATCTGCATCAGGTTTATCAACGTCAACAGCCTCTTTTGGGATTACGCACTCATGAATCAGAATTTGCATTTGATCGAGCAGATCCGGCTAACTTCCAGTTGTTGATGAAACAGCTATTTCTGGGACTGCCGGTGCAACCTCTTTTGGATACTCACCCATTGATGGCTCGATGGGTCACTGAAGTCCAAGAACTGGTTCCAGAGCTTTTCCAGGGTAGGAAGAAACTCTGGATTGATGCGCCAATGATTGCTCCTCTGACGACTGGGAACACTCCAATTTTTATTCAAGTTCAGGTTAACTACGGTCTTCGACGAGGAATGCCCAGACTTTATGAATGGGCGATTCGCTCTGCAAAACCAACCTGGCAAGATGCTGTAAAGCTTTGGGTGATGTCTGTGCATTACGCCATTCCTCCAAAGAAGTTATCCCTGATTGGTTTGGCACTGCATCCAGTTCTACCAGCTCAAAAACTCCGATTGCAGTGGGATCAAGCGCAACAGGATCAGACGCAACAGTGGTTAATGCAGTTCCTGACGCAGCCTATCAACCTTCCAGTACCTGAAATCCACACGAACACTGATTATTCGGCGCTGTTGAACTTAGATGCGATTCCAGAAGTGCCTCTGTAGCAAGGAATTAACAGTATTTCACTCCACCCCTTACCTGAAAAAATGCAAGGTATTTGTCATGACAACACGATCGCCTCAATCAAATGATCCTACACGCGCAATTCCAGTCTTAAACCCAACGGTGCCAATGCCAGAATTCTCATTCTTTCAAATCGTTAAAGTCAGGACGACCAAAGAGGTTGGAACAATTGTTGGAATATGGTGTGTACAAACGGAAGAGCAGTCTTATCAATGGCTTTATCGATTAGAAGGATTGACAGAACGGAGTACAACTTGGTGGCAAGAATTGCAACTTCGGAGTTTAGATCGTAGACAAAACCGTTAATGTGTTTGTGTTGCTAGCGAACTATTCCTGCAAACCAGGTGCTGTAAAAGTCCGTTTAGGGAAATGATCGAGTGCATCAGTTTCAACACCACTTTTTGATGGCGAAGCTGGTGTTTCTCCTTCATCAGGAAGTGGTAACATTCGCTCTGCTTCTTCAATTCGTTCATATAAAGCTTGCGTTAATGCATCTACATTTGGCAGAATCACTTGGCTTTCCAAAGCAGCTCTCACTTGTGATTCCCATAGACTTTCACTTTCCTTTGCTCGTTTTTCATCTGCTTTAGAGACAGGAATAATCAACGGATAAGGAATCGATGCCTGTCCGCCTGAACTATAGCCAGGACTGGTGATCACGCATTTGCCTTGAGGAAATTTGAGAATTTCATCGGCGCTGATCACCGGCATTTTTTGCAGATTCTCACTCCAGCTAATCGAACGGCTAATTTGTCCACCGAGCGATCGCCCCGTCGTTCGATTTTTGATCAGCACTTCTTTTTCCCCGTACCGTTTTGAGTAGTCCTCAGCCGTTTTATGATTGCCAGGGTTGAACAGGACATGAGTGCTACAGGCAGAGGCGATCGCCGCGCCCATCTTGTCTCCATAAATGTCATAAAGTTGATCCAAACTTTGAATGCCCAGGATGAAGCAAGCGCCATTGGAGCGGTATTCGTTAATCCATTGTGGCAGGCGATCGAGCTTGATCGAGGGCAACTCGTCTAGAGAGATAATTAGCGGGTCTTTGCGAGGTGTGCTGAGATTGCCCACAATCATTAAGTGAATCGCAGCAGCCAGCAGCGGACCTACCACACTGCGACGCTCATCATCTAGTTTAAATACTACGATCTTTCGCCCTTCCAAGCGAGTTGGAATCGTCGATTTACCAATGAAAGCTCGGAGCAGGTCTGCCTGAATGAACGATGAAAAGGTGCCTGCGGCGGTTGTCAGAATGCCAGAGATTGTTTTTTCAGCATCCTTTGCGCTGAGGAACTGCACAAAGGAAGTAGCAACCCATTCATCTAACTGTTTGGATTGCACCGCATAGTCAATTCGATGCACTAAGTTAGGCAGGCGCAGCACGGCGTAAAGCATTGCCATATCGGGATAGCGGGAACCCTTTACCAGTTGCAGCAATGCCTTTGCCAGTAGATCGCCTGCTTTAGTGAAAAACTCATCGCTCCGTCCACCATCGCCCTCTCTAGCATTGCGATTAATCACTTTACCAATTTCCCCCGCCATCACCCCATCTCTGGCATCTCTCATATAGTCCAGGGGATTGATCACGCCACTGAAAGCTTCTCCCGGTGCAAAGACTCTGACCTGATACCCATACCGCGCTGCTAGGGGTGCATGGAGGCGCATCTGATCACCCTTTTTGTCGTAGAGCAGAATGGGAAAGCCTTGTTGCATAGAACTTTCCAGCATTCGATCGATTGTGGAGTAAGTTTTTCCAGAGCCAGGAGCACCGATAACCAGTGTGCCCCGCTCAGCACTGGGAAACCAAACGGTTGGGGAGGCTCCCAATGTGGTTTGGATGGTTGTCATCACCCCGCGCCACGCTCCTTTCGCCCAGTAACGAGGCGTGCCAGACCAAAGCGTTACCTTATTGTGTTTGCGTTCTCGAATCTGTTTGAGCGAGAGGCTGGTTGCAGAGAGTTTCTCCGCAGTGCCACACAGCTTGCCTGTTGTAATCTTGCCCTTCCCCGATCCACTGATGCGGAGTAGCAACAATACGACCAGTAATCCACCCAGCATCATCCAACCTTGGGGATTGTTGTACTGCTGGAACATTTTACCGAAGTCGATCGCTGCCAGTGGTTGGGGATAGGATGGCACCTGGATTAGGGCAGTGGATTTAGGGCTTTTGCTGCCGGAGAGATGATTTAAGTATGTCGGCAAGGGGAGAGGCATCGCGAATGACTAAAATCTGGCAGGAATTCTAACGATTGCAAGTCAGGTAATGGCTCAACCATCTGGACATTTTTTTAGGGGGTAGGGAATGGAGTAGTGATATTCAGTGGCTCAATCGCCAAATCGTATTGTTTCTGTCTCAGGCAACTTCTCAGGCTAACGCCTTGGAGTGGGGATAATTCATTTGACTGCACTGAAATGGTTAAATCAACGAACTCCAGAAATAGCTCTACCAGCACTACCAGAACGGGTGCTAAAGCGGCGGCTCCCAAATCACCAAAATCAACTACGGCGACTGGCTCTCGCGCAACTCGAACTGAAAGGACGGAACCAGACGAGTTTGAAGTTGATCCAGATCTACTCAGCGATGTCTACAATCAGGTGCGCCGACCGCAGTTGCCCTATGGCATTGTCGTTAATGATAAGCCCGCTGGCATTCTGATTCCGATCGATCAGTTGGAAAAGGCGGGCTGGATTGCGATGCCCGATGAAGATGATCTCACGACCGTTACCTTCACTGAAGATGTCACGGGTCTTTTGATTACAGAAGCCCGGTTGCTCGTGCTGGCATTTGTGCTGGAATACATCCGTTACAAGTCGGATGTGGAAGACTTGGGCGGCACTGTGGTTGGACTCTATGACGAGTACCGCAACAGCCTTGACAAGAAATCGATGGAGGTTTGTTCAGAACATGCGCTGCTGTTTCTAGATGAAGATAACCAACCGCTGCATACAATGCCGATCGTGGTGCGGTTCAAAAACGTTGCGCTTTGGAGCTTTAAATCAGCCCGCGAGGAGTTCTACCGTGCCCTGGAAAAAACGTTTGCGGACTACTTCAATGTGCCGTTCAGCGGCAAAAACGACAAATGGCGGAGTTTGGGCGTGTTGGAAGTGGAATTCAAAGCTGTTAAGGAAGGGGAGGGCAAGAACAAGCATGACTGCTGTAAAACAGTGGCGTATACCAAACCGACGATCGAAACGTTGTCTCTCCTCTATTTGGGTACTCCTACGGCAAAGGCGTTGGTTTGGCAGCAGCATGATGCGATCGCAGGATTCACGGAACCTCAATCTCTGCCTGCCTTACCAGGTGAGGTAGAAGCGGTTGAAGTAGAAGTATTGCCGCCTCACAAGAATGGTACGGCTAACAAAGTCTCAAATGCTAAACCTTCTACAAAACCTCCAAGAAAAATCAAGCAGATCGAGGAGGATGAAGATTTCCTGGATGATCTGGAGAACTCAGATGCAGAGTTAGATGATGAGGACTTTGATTTTGAAGATGATGACTTGGATGATGACGAGGAGTAGTCTAATTTATCTCTATTAATTGTTCTGGATCATCAACCCCTGCTGGAGCTGAATTGGCTACAGCAGCTTTTTTGCTTGCTGCTAAAGGACTAATGTTGAAAGTCATTCAGGACGTGAAGAGTTGACTATCGGCAAGCTGGTAACGATCGCCATTAAAACAATAATTCAACTGGCGTAAGCGATCGCCCTCCATCTGTAACACCTCCAAGCAGGGCAGAGCCTGACCCCGGTTTTCTCCGACTTGAAATAGCAGTTTGTTGGCTGGAAGGTTAGGGTTGAGATAGTTCTGGAACACCTCTACTGCAGATTGATTCTCTCTTAACCAGTAGCCAGCATAAAGACAACCCAAGGCTCCACATAGATTAGGAGTATTGAAATTAAACAGCGTCAGTTTGCCCTCTTTTCCGTCTACAGTCCAGACAAGCAGGGTTTCTTTAGCTTGTGCCATGTCCAGATTAGTGTTCGCTTGAATCACCTGCTCTAAAACAGGTTCAGGGACTACTGCTGTTGCTCTCTGCCAGGGAACCATTGCTGCACTGGAACTACAACCTGCCATACTAATCAGTACCGATAACAGCAGAAAAAGGCTAAAACCGACGCGAAACCAGTATCCTACCTGCCATAACCAGTGAGGTGGTGCAGGGATGGTGGGTATGCTCAGTTCTTGCTGAATTGGAGCCAGGTTGGAAGCCGAATCTGTCATAGCGAGTTTCCTTCTCAACTTGCATTCACTGTTGAACCTGAACATTAGCAGGGATAGCAATGCCCAACTGCCGCAGCGCCCAGACTTCCTCTGCAAACCAGGTAGGATTCTGGGTGGAGGCTGCGCCCTGATTGACCTGTTGCTGGAAGCGATCTTTACCAAGGCGCTGAATCTCTCGCCGGAATCGCGCCAACGTCAACTGTTGAGCAACGGACTGGGGAACGATACTAGCAAAGGGAACGCGATCTCCCATCGGGTTAAAAAACACTTCCTCACAGCTTCCATTCGTAACCGCGATGATCAGATTTGTTGGTGCTTGGCTACTTTCGGTATAGGTTGCTAGTAAGTAATAGTCCTTGCCCTGTAATCGACTAGAGCCGATCAATTCGCTCCGCACAATGGGCTGTCGAGTTTGTTGGGGAATACAATGACTGACGGTTTCTGGAATTCCAGCCGTTTGAGCATTAAGCGGAAGATACCCTAAGCCGATAGTGAGCAACATTCCTACTGCTAAGGGTAGCCAGAAGGTTGCAGTCAAACGTCTGCCAATCGATCTCAGTGAAAGTCGCTGCTGGGGTTGCATGGTTGATTCCTCCTTAGAATTGAACCCGCTGTCTGGGATTGATGGAAGAGCCGCTGCGCCAGTTACCAGGGGTAGCGCCTTCAATCACTTCAAAGTGGAGGTGGGGTCCAGTGCCCAAGCCACTCTGCCCACTACGGGCGATCGCCTGCCCCTGCCTCACTGGAGTACCCGCACTCACGTTCATTGAATCCAGGTGAGCATAGAGCGTCATCCTGCCATTGGCATGTTCCACAATCATGGTTTTGCCATAGCCCGAAAGCCAACCTGCGTAAAGAACCTTGCCACCATCAGCCGCACGAACTGGTGTCCCGATCGGTGTTCCGATATCAATGCCAGCGTGATTGGAGCTACAACTCGCGCAAGGGCTAGAGCGAGGACCAAACTCACTGGTGACAGGGAAGCCTGGAGCAGGGTTGGTCAGCCTACCAGTGACTTGTCCTGGTGTTCCACTGCCCTGGACTGCCTCATTGCTTTTGACTCCAGAGGAATTAGCGGTTGTCAGGGTGGCGCTGGGAGCACAGGTGAGTGTGCCATTACCACCGTTGCGATAGCGAGTTAGAGCAGCGCGACCGTAATCTCGCAGGCTCAAACGACCCAAGGCATCAGAGCCTCCACCATCGACACGGCTGTAATCGCCACCGAAATGTTTTTGGGCAACTCGTTCTAGTAAGCGATCGCCCGTAAAGGGTTGCCCGGTCGTTGGATCAATCTGTCCTCGTGTCACCTGAATTTTGTTGGCGAGGTCTGCCATAAAGGCGCGATCCTGATCAGCAGGTGGAAAGAATTGAAACAGTTCTGCTTCAGTGGGTTGGTAGCCCTGTCCAATGCGATTTAAGAATCCCTGCCCACCTGGCTTTGCAGCAATTAACTGCACTGCATAAGGGTTGTAGCTCATGAACTGGTAGCGACCTAACCCCCTCCCACAATTGCTTCCTCCATCCGCGCAGGTATGAACTCCGACTGCCTGATACCCCCCGCTGCCAGCGCTTTCGATGCTGGCGATCGATTCCGCCAATGCATCTAAATCAATCCCTTGCAAGGATCGTGCCGACACAAGCTGACTACTGCCGCCTAAATTGCAGGGATTTTCCCCATCCCGATTGCCAGCAGTAGTTTGGCTACTTCCAGGTTCTCGGCTGGCTCCCGTGGGCTGAGATGCCGCAGCAGCTCGTTGATCGCTCAAATCGCCCACAAACATCAAAGCATTGACTTTGTAGGTAAAGAACGGCACGGGACCAATGAAATAAGGTGTACAGCCGAGTGCATTCGCACAGAAGCGGAAGAACAAGGCAGTATCTACGGTATCCGTGGTTTCATCTGGCTCCATCACCACAACTTTGAAAGCAGAGCCAAACGGTAAGCGCCCTGTAGGTTCTCGCCCACCATTCACCGATCGCAAGACACCCCAGCCACCCTGGACTTCCTGATATTTTCCTGAAATCCATTGCTTGCCTTCCAGCCTGCCACGCGCACTACGTCCGGCGTTCTCCAGATCATCCAGTTCAACATAGGCGCAATCCGTTTCAGCACAGGGGACAGAAAAGCCCTGAACATCGGAGCCAGAAATAGTGTTATTTCGCTGTGCCTCTGCTGGACCATACACCTGATCAACTCGCATGACCAGGCTACCCAGTTCAGCGATCGGGTTGGGCATTGACCCTAATGGCACCTGTCCTAACCCTGGAATATTTTGCACAAAACTGTTCATCCAGCCCTCAAAGTGTTGAAGTTGAACGGCTTGCAGGTTGGGAATAGAGGTGACAGGAAAGCGAGAAAGATCAATCTCCTTTAAGCGTAGCTGTCCAATCTGGGGATGCTGTGCCAACACTTCACCCAGTGTTTGATCAGAGACATTAATGCCGACGGCTTTGGCAGCAAGAAGCGCCGCGACAGGGGCGATCTCCCGCACATTGGTCTGTGCCAACCCCGGTACTACCTTTGTCAAATGGTTTAAGGTTTGATCGGCTGCTAGTGTAAATGTACTCAGGGCAACTTGATTGAGATCGAGATTGGCAAGTTGGGCGATCGCCCCCGGTGAGAAGACTTCTGCCTGAAATGCCTGCGAAATGTCTCCCAGCTTTAGATACTGATCAGGAGTCATACCAGCATTCCAACGGCGACTCAGGTCATACCCCAACACTTGCCTGTAAGGTTTACCATCGATTGAGCCAGAACGGCTGATACCTGGCATTTGTGACAGAGCAATCCGGCTCCAATCGGGTAATAAAACTTGAGTTGCAGGCAGCCCAGATTGACTTCCTGCAACTTCTAGAATCCGGGTTGGTAAGCTGCCATCATCAATGGTGCGAGCCAATGCAGGGGCACTGAACCCGCAAAGACCCATGACAATTAAGCACAGCGAAATAATCCATGCCAGAACCCGCTGCCTCTTGAAGCCGTCTGGCATCCTCAATAGGGTATTCATGACATCAGGCAGGGTTAAGGGGATTAAAGCTCCAATTCCGGTGCAGAAAAAGTGCGCTCCGTCTTTGACTGATAACCAGAACCCTTGCTATAGCCCTTTAGGTGAGGGTTGGGGTTAGCGGCAGATTCCGAGTAAGGTGTGTCACCAAAGTTTTGCTCAAAGATGTTCTCCTGGTAGCCATCGCTGAAGTGATCGGTTTGCCAGGGATTGTTACCAGCTCCAGAAATTGATTGTCCGCATCCATAGCCATCGGTTTGGTAGCCTCCCGTTTGATAATCACTATTGCTGTCAGGGGTGGTATTGAAATCGGGGGTTAATTCAGTAGTGTTCATCGCGCAAGCATCCATACGAAACGATATGCTTGTCAGCCTATAAAGCGTGACCTGGTGATGACCTCAACCAGTTGGACAACAGTGCTCCAGCCAACTGGCTGTTTGTAGGGAACGGCTCTGGAGGAGACTTGCACTGTGGATCAATTGAGTTTTATTCCTGAAAGGTTAGTCCGAACTCTTCAACAAGATGCTGGTAATGAAGATACCCGTTGCTCATCCAATACACTGGAAATGTTGCGGCTTCTAGCATCCCTTGATGTTCCCAAAGAACTACTAGCGTGCATGTTGGAGATGGCAGAATTTCCGATTCACCATGTCCGTTATCTAGCAGGACCACTGGTATTGCATCGAAGTTTGTGGGGCGATGTGATTCCAAAGTGGTTGAAAATTGCCTGTGTCCAGGATCGATTTGACCTCATTCTTTCCGAATATGAACAGGGTCAAGTGGGGGACTATGCTACACCGACTGAAGTATTGGCTTACATGATGCCTGCCAGTTTTGAAGCACCCATGCACCGCGACTATTCTAACCTTTATATCTGGGCAGGCAATGAGGTGATGCGGAAGCACAATAAATTACCAGAAGGAGCTGACAATTTTTATGAATTAATAGGTGGTCATGCGATTGAATTTAAGTCCGTCAAAACCGAGTTTCATAATTTAAGCCGATCGATTCGTCAAAGTGTAGTGAAACATGCGGCTCAACAGGGATGGGGAAAACGCCGCAATCGGAAGACAGAAGCAATTGCGGTTGCCCCAGTTCAAACAACCGATCAACCAGAGCAGGGCAGTTTGTTTTGAATCATGAGAGCTACTGGAAATAGTTGGTGCTATCGCCCCTTCAGGATAGTCCTCCATCCATTTCCAGTCATGCCCGTCTCCAAAACTTACCCTAATTTGAAGGATGTTACGTATCGTCTGATTACATCGACCAAAGAACTTGAAATTGCACTGCGATCGCTTGAACAGTCTCCAATTCTTGGATTGGACTGCGAGACAACTGGGTTAGATCCTCATATTCACACCATTCGACTGATTCAGATTGCAGCTCCCAGTCAACCAGTAATTCTGATCGATCTACCCCAGATTGCCCCTTGCGATCGCCACCCACTCCAACAGATCCTCTCCAGCCCTGCGATCAAAATTACCCACAATGGCAAATTCGACTGGCAGTTCCTTGCCCAGGCAGGACTCCAACCCGCGCCTCCCTTCTTCGATACCCAACTTGCTTATCAAGTGCTGACGGCAGGACTGAAAACCAGTCTCTCGTTGCAGACGCTTGCTCAAAAGCTATTGAATATAGCGCTGGATAAAACCCAACAGGTCAGTGATTGGAGCCAGCCCCTAACTTCAAAACAGTTACAGTATGCAGCAGTGGATGCAGCCATTTTGTTGGAGCTGTACCCGATCCTGGTCAAGAAGTTGGAGCGATCGCACCTCCTTAAAATTGCCCAACTGGAGTTTCACTGTATGCCTGCGGTGGCACAGATGGAGCTGAATGGGATGTTGCTGGATCTTTTCCGCTGGCAAACATTGGGGGCAAAACTGGAATGCGATCGGGATACGGCACTTCATCAGCTCAGCCAACTCCGGATCGCTGGCAATGCTCAAATGTCTTTGCTACCGGAGATGACGGATACGATTAACCCAAATTCTCACCAGCAGGTACTTGCAGCACTGCAATCGGCTGGAATTCCAGTAAACTCTACCAATCAAAAGGAACTGGTTCCCCTAGCGAAACAGTATCCTGTGATCCGAGCGTTGTTGGACTACCGCCACCTCTCCAAAATCACTGCTACTTTTGCCGATAGTCTGCCTAAGCACATCCATCCCGTAACAGGGAGAATTCACCCGACCTACTACCAGCTTGGAGCCAGGTCAGGTCGGTTCTCTTGTCGTAACCCGCCTCTACAAACGATTCCTCGCGATGCCGCAGCCCGAACCTGTTTTGTCGCTGCACCAGGTTGTCAGATCATACGGGCAGATTACTCCCAAATTGAACTGAGGATTGTTGCCCGCTTGAGTGGCGATGCCCGAATGCAACGAGCCTATCGTAAGGGGGAGGATCTGCATCGGCTGACAGCATCTCTGGTGACGGGGAAAGCGATCGCTGATGTGAGTGAGGAAGATCGACGGCTTGCCAAAGCCATCAACTTTGGGCTGATTTACGGCATGGGTGCTGCCAAACTTCAGAGCTACGCTGAGACAAAGTATGGGGTCACTCTATCTCTGGAGCAGGCAAAGGCATTCCGAAAATGCTTCTTTGAAGCCTACGCCGGAGTGGCAGAGTGGCATGAGACGATCAAACGTAGTTACATCCGGGGAACGAAGGAGAGCCGTACCTTTGCAGGACGGCGGCGCAGGTGGGCGGATAAACCCAGGCTAGCGGAATTGTTGAATCATCCAGTCCAGGGATTGAATGCTGACATCACGAAATTGGCGTTAGTGAAACTCAACAAAGTGCTGGCAGGGACAGGAGCAAAGCTGATTTGTACAGTTCATGATGAAATTCTGCTGGAGTGTCCTGTTGCTGAAGCAAAGCACATCAGTGATCTCCTACGTTGCTGCATGGTTGCAGCAGCTCGGAAGTTTCTGCATCCGATCCCGGTGGTCGTGGATGTTAAGGTTTCCACCAGCTGGGGTGGCGATGAAACTTAGGAAATAGTTTTGCCTTCATGACGAGTTAAGTTTTCCCTAAGTAAAAGCAGTACGGGTGAATCTGGACTTAGGGAATAAAAACAAGCTAAAGATCCCTAAGTATTCCCTAAGCAGTTTTTGCGGAGTCAGGGGTGGGAGATGCCAAAGCGGAGCAAAGCAGCGCGGTTGATTCAGGAACTCCAGGATTGGAGTGATGAAGAGGTAGGGGATCTGGCTGAAATGATTCAGGGGCTATTGGAGTCACGCCGGGAAGAGGCAGAGGAGGAGAACCAGGAGACTCGTGAGGATGGCACACCGCTGGGGAAGCACGGGGGACGAGGGCATATTGAGCTGAAGATGATTCCTGACTTCAAAACGGGCAAAACTTATGGACCTTACCGCTATCTGCGTTACTGGGGGTTGACAAAGAAAGGAACAATGGGATTAAAAAGTGTCTACTTAGGAAAAGCGAGTGGAAAGAAGAGCTGAGCTATCTAACCCAGATTTAATAATGACGATCAGCCATCGTATTTTTTAGTGAACAAAGTACCTGTCAGATGCTGGTGTTTAGTCAGGTGGTATTGAGCTTGTATCCCTCGTTTGCTGTAATTTTTTCTGCCTAGTTAATGAACTCTTCCGCTAGCTAGAATTGTGCGATCGCCTGCTGTCAATAATATTTATATCTATAGAGGGATGAACTGAGCGGAAAAAAGAGTTTAGGGTCTTGTTAGTGCAATGGCAAGTTCGTTTAACTCATCTAATTCTTCTTTGTATAGCAACAGGTACGAAATTACAACTAATTTAAGTAGGGCAAAGAAAAGTTTATATCAACATTTGAGCCATTACACACGGGCTAATTTTTGCTGGCCCAAACGGTATTTCCTAGTGATCGTGATGTTTGTGGCGTTATTCCTGCCCATCTCTGTTACCGTCCAAGATGATCGGGCTACAGTTAGGGTCGATGGTCGATCCGTTTTTCGAGTGAGCGCGGTAGAAAACGTGGACGTAACCACACGAGCACGGCAAATTGAGCGACGAATCAATCGGTTATTAGAAAACCCCACCGCGATCGCTGCACTCCACCGCTTGACTCGGATGAAGCTGATGCAATTTGGCAGAGTGCGCACAAGACTCCTGCCTATGCCAGTCGATCACTGGACTCGATCGCCCTCAGCATTCAGCATTGGTAGGCATAAAATCAGCACCCTTGCTACCGCCGCGCAGGGAAGGCGAACCGAATCCCTCTGTATAGGATGACAGCGACTTTTCTCCTCTATGAAGCAGGTATACAGCCATCGATTCTCCTGAAACTTCATAAGTTAGGAATTCACACCCTGCTTGACCTGCTGCACTATAGCTTCCCCTCGGCTTCCCAGAATATCAAGCCGTTCTGCATGATTTCGTACTCTTTCAACCCGACGCTTGAGGAGCAAGGAATTTGGTGGGATTGAGCATTATCTACCATGAGAAGACATTTCCAGTGGTAAACGAACGGTAAATATGCTGCCTTTGCCCAACTCGCTTTGAACTTTGATATCGCCTTGATGGGAACGAGCGATCGCCTTGGCAATTGCCAGCCCCAATCCGGCTCCACCTGTGTGCCGGGAGCGATCGCTATTGACTCGGTAGAATCGATCAAAAATTCGAGCCTGCTCTGCGGGTGCAATGCCAATGCCTGTGTCCTGGATATGTACCAGGGCGGAGTGATCATCTCGCTCCAGGATCACATCCACCTGACCGCCAGCAGGCGTATAGTGCATTGCATTGGTGATCAAGTTGGAAAACAAACGGCAGAGTTGGTTTTCATCCCCCATAACAACTAGTGGTTCCTGAACTTTGAAGCGAGTACTAAGCTTGAGGGAGGCAGCAATCTCCAAAATCGACAGGCTCTCAACTAAATCACTGAGTAAATCATTTAGGCAACAGGGGTAGTGTTTTTCTGCTAAAGCCTTGCGATCCATACGAGACAGCAGTAAGAGAGCCTGTACCAAATGGGCGAGCCGTTGGTTTTGCCGCTGCACGACTGCCAGAGCTTCCTGAGTTTCCTGCTTAGAAGCACCCTCGACTGATTCAATCGTTGCCTGAATGGTCGCTACAGGTGTTCGCAACTCGTGGGCGGCATCAGCAGTGAACTGCTGCATTTGATTGTAGGACTGATAAATTGGCCGCATGGCTAACCCTGCTAACCACCAACTGGCAGTTGCCACCAGCAGCATTGCTACGGGTAGCCCAATGACTAGGAGTAACTTCAGTGAGAATAAATGGTCATCATATTCCTTGAGCGATCGCCCCACTTGCATATAGCCCCAGGGAGTACCATCGGATGTTTTCAACAGCAGTGAAAATTGGCGGTAACGGTCTCCTTTGTTGTCTTTCAACGTCTGCCAGCCTACATCTTCTAGGGAAGTCGGAAGCCCTTCGGGTTGCATTCCTAGTAAGGCAATTTTGCGACTGGATTCGTCAAAAAAGCGCAGATAATAATTTCCTTGCTGGACGATGCCCAAAATATGCCGCCTAGAAAGTTCGGCTTGGTTGAAGCAGTTTTTACCTACTACACACAGCCCTGGCAATGCTTGTTCTACACTCAATTCAACATGTCCAGGGCGCTTCAGCTTCGACTCCAGATTGTCATGGAGCGTACCAGAGATAGATTCCAGTTCCTGTTCCACCGCGTGCCAATGAGCATAAGACAGTGCCTGAACAGTTGCCAGTCCTGACAGACTCAAAATCATGCTCATCACGCCAGCATACCAGCTTGCCAATCGTCTACGGGTTCGGGTAAACAGCTTATTCTGATGCATGAGGTAGGTTAAAACGGTAGCCCATCCCGTGAACAGTTTCAATGAGGCTGTCATAGCCTGTTTCCACTAGTTTACGACGCAATAACCGAATCTGTGCTGCGACAACATTGCTGCTAGGTTCTGTCCCCACTTCCCAAAGTTGATTGATCAGTTGTTGACTGGTCACAATCTGACTGGGATGCTTCATAAAGTATTCCAGAGTCTGAAACTCTTTTGTTGTCAACGCAATCGGATGTTTACTACCTTGTGAATTTTGGGTATAGACCGTGCAGTTACCATAATCCAGAACGAGGTTGCCAACTTGGAGTTGGGCAGATTGAAGCTGAGGCGATCGCCGCTGCAATGCCCGCATTCGTGCCAGGAGTTCTGCCATCCCAAAGGGCTTGACCAGGTAATCATCCGCTCCGGCATCCAAACCAATGACTTTGTCTTCCATGCTGTCCTTTGCGGTAAGCATCAACACGGGAAGCGGGTTGTTTCGCGCCCGTAGCCGTTGACACAGTTCTACACCCGTTAGTCCGGGCACCATCCAGTCTAAAATAGCTAAGGTGTAGTGAACCCACTGGCTGTTCAGGTATTCCCAAGCTTCAGTCCCATCCTGAACCCAGTCCACAATGTACTTTTCCCGGTGCAGCACCCGCTGAATGGCTGCGCCTAAATCGGCTTCATCTTCAACTAACAACACTCGCATAGCCACTACTTTGAAGTTTGAATGCGGGCAATGCCCAGGGGAATTTCACTATTCATCCCAGTACTTCGGCTGGAAACAGGCAACAACCAGGTGCGACCGAGGTAATCCGAGGTGCTGACCCCATTTAAGTCTACTTTCAAGATGGTGCCAGGAGCCACGGGTTGAGCGAAGGCGATCGTTGCAATGTTGCGATTAACTGTGAGAGTTACATCAACGGCTTGCCCTGTCTGATCAATCACCTCAATTTCCCGTTTGATGTTCAGTTGCTCTGGCAGATCGATGGAGAGCTGGGTCAGGGGCAAACTTTCTACATGCACTCGAATCTGATAAGTAGCAAAAGGCATACGAGCGTTTCTAGGCAAGGCAGCACTGCCATGAAGATGGGTTGCGTTGGCTTCCGTTGCCTGGACTGCGGGAGTCGAAATTGCCAGGGCAAGGGTGAAGGCGATCGCATAGCTGAGACGTTTCATCAATGTTCTCCTCCGAAGCCAAATCACAAGACTTCTATTTTCCAGATTGGCAGCTAATGATGAAATCAGGATGAAATTACACAGTGAGCCGTCCAAATTGCTGAACGGCTCATTACGAAATCTTTTTGGGTGTGAGCTTCATCCACAGCATGTAAAGGCTAACCCTTCACCATCGCTGAAAAGTGATCAATGCTAGTACTCTGCGGTGTAAGTTCAGCAACCCTTCTAAGGGAGTCAGAATTCAGGAGTCAGGATGGGTAGGTAGATTTATGCCGGGGTCTACTAGCCGCATAAGTCAATTTCTTCATTGCGGTTCTTCCTCGGTAATAACAATGCACTCGTAGAGAGAATCTAATGTTGATCAACAGGGTGTAGACTGCCAGCCTTTTGAGCAATTTGTTGCAGACACATTGCCCGCATATTGCGCCAAATAACATTCCGAATGTGGGTTGGGTTGTTGGGAATCGGTGGTGTGGCGCGAGCAGCGTCGCCTTTGCAGGCTAGATCAGATGGGATTGAAACTGGGGTATTGTTAACGGAGGGAGCCGCTTGCATTACGGACGATGGAATGACATGATCACTCAATGGCGACACCTGTTGAGAACTTGAATGGGTCTGCCAGCCAGAAAGAGAATCGCCAGGTGCCAGTATTCCAGAAGGAGAACTGGCGTTCGCTCGGTTAGCAGGAGTAACCAATAGAAATGCCAAGCTGAAAGCGGTTATATGCATTAGTTTCTTCATAGTTGGCTTCTCCAAGAATTGGAAAATTTTGTCGCAAAATCAGGTGACAATCAAACTAAATAACCAAACTACAAAGCATCTCTTAAAAGACGCTGAGAAGCCGATTGGAGTTTTGTAGAATAGGGTTTTTGAGCTTTTGGCTTCTCAGTGCTCAGAAAAGCGATCGTGGAAATTGAGATTCAGCGCCATGACTTACATTCTTGTGAAGCTTCTAGCTGTTGCCGAATTACTCCCCCTGTAACTCCCCCCAAGGGAACAGACTGGCAATCGTTTGGGGCGGCAGCTTTCGCGCTGAAGCTAGGCTTTTCTACATTAGTGGTTTGTACAGAAGGGGATGGAGTAGTGGACTGTGCGGCTGAATTAGGAGATGGCTGACTTTCTGTTTTGCATCTTGCCATCATTTCCAACTGTTGCTGAACCGCCCCTCCTGTTGTTGCTGGTTGTAGAGTGGATGGGCAAGATTCTGAAGGGGTTGCACTTGCCGGAAGTACTGGTATTGAAGTTGCAACGACGGCGAACAAGGCAGCATACATTGAAGTTTTCATCTCGAAATTCTCCTTGAAACTCTGTAATGAAGTAAGTTCTCTATTTAATAGATTGACACTTTGTCATGAAATCAAGATGAAATTGGATATGATATTGATACTATGTTGTATGGCAAAGAATCATTACTCTGATCTAATAGGTAATAATCGCCAGAGTAAAAGACTTTATTTAAATTGGGAAGCGATCGTCTCTAATAATCCAGCAACTGTGACTGGCTTTTCCAGGTAACAATCTGCTGGTAACGAGGGTCAATATACGGGCTTCTAATCTGCGATCGCGCTTTTACCAATTGCTACCTAAATATTTAATTTCCACATGGATTCAAGCTTTCTTCTCATCTGGCGTTTGCACGTTGCACGATACCAATGAACGCATCTTCTAAAGAAAAGGGAATCGTGCGGATGGAGCGAAGTTCAAGTTCAGAGGACTGAAACCGCGATCGCACCTGCGTTAATTCCTGCTCTGGGTGATCGAGAACGAGATGCAGGCGATCGCCAAACAGCGAAATCTGCCAGGGTTCAAATTGTTGCTTTAGCAGGTCGTAAGCCATCTGTGCCTGATCGACTACCAATTCTACCAGTTGACCGGGCTGCTCGGCTTTGATTTGACTGGGCGACCCCTGGGCAACCATTTCACCTGCCACCATAAACCCCATGCTGTGACAATGTTCGGCTTCTTCCAGGTAGTGAGTCGTGACCAGCACTGCTGTTCCCTGACGCGCAAAATCTTCAATCAATCGCCAAAATTGGCGGCGGGCAAGCGGATCAACACCAGAGGTGGGTTCATCCAAAAATAAAATATCTGGCTCGTGCATGACGGATGCACCAAAGGCAACTCGTTGCTTCCAACCACCAGGCAATTGACCTGTTTTCATCGTTTCGCGACCCGTCAAACCACAGATTTCTAATACCCAATCAATTTTGTGGCGACGGATAAACTTCGGGACATTATAGACTCCACAATAAAATTCCAGATTTTGAATCACCGTCAGGTCATCGTAGAGTGTAAACTTTTGGCTCATGTAGCCAATCCGTTCTCGCACAGCCGCATCCCGTAAATTATCGTCATACCCTGCTAAACGGATCTTGCCTGCACTGGGCGGCAACAAACCGCAAAGCATTTTGATCGTGGTGGTTTTTCCAGCTCCGTTTGCGCCCAGTAGTCCGTAGATTTCGCCGTAGCGGATTTCCAGGTTCACATCTTTTACCGACTGAAAATTGCCAAAAACTTTTCTGAGGTTTTGAGCTGCGATCGCAATTGAATTTAAATCTGGAGAGGTGCTACTTCTCTGACGCGATCGCGGAAAGGGAATAAAGGGTGGGTCAGATCCCTGTTGCCGCAGACGAGTGACGAAAACATTTTCCAGAGTAACTTCTGCCGCTTGAGTGGTGGCATCTAGCTGTTGCTGGCTGAGTAGGTTGTGAATATGCGCTTCATCCGTTTCAACATTTTCGACCAGGACATCCAGGCGATCGCCAAAAGTTTGCACACCCCGGATTCCGGTTGTGCCTGTAGCACTCGCCTCTAATAACGCCCGTTCAGTCTGTTCAAGGTCATGGTTACGCACCTCCAATCGCTGCAAGCCTAGAGTTGCTCTCAATTGTGCGAGGGTTCCGGTCTGTTGGATCTGCCCTTCATACATCAACGCAATCCGATGGCATCGTTCCGCTTCATCCAGATAGGGGGTCGCGACGACGATCGTCACCCCTTCTTTTGAAAGTGCCGCCAGAACATCCCAAAACTCGCGTCGGGAAACCGGATCAACTCCAGTTGTTGGTTCATCCAGCAACAACACTTGAGGCTGAGAAACCAGCGCGCAGCACAATGCCAGCTTCTGTTTCATCCCCCCTGAAAGTTGCCCTGCCAGACGGCTACCAAACTTTTCCAGATTCATCAATTGGAGATACTTGGCGCGGCGCTGAAGAAACAATCGTTCCGGCACCTGTCGGAGTCCTGCAACATAGCGGAGATTTTCATCAATGCTGAGGTCAAGATAAAGGGAAAACTGTTGCGTCAGGTAACCAATGCCTAATCGAGCATCGCGGGGACGGCGATCGAGAACGCGAATGTTTCCCGCTGTGGCTTCCATCACCCCTGCCAGAATTTGAAAGGTTGTGGTTTTGCCAGCGCCATCGGGTCCAATTAGCCCAAAGACCTCACCGGGATAAACCTCTAGATCAATTCCTTGCACAGCAGCAACACGTCCATACCGCTTGTGTAATCCCTGTACCTGAATTACCGGAAAGGATGGTTGTGAACTCGATGGTGTTGACGGTGCTGCGATTGTGATACCTGAATGAATATCAGAAGGTATTTTGTGATTCATGATTGGTTGTGTTGCGATCATCAACCGTTATTTGGTTGCGGTTTGATTCAGCAGAATTTTGGCATCAGCGGGCATCCCCGGTTTAACGAAGCCATCCGGGTTTTTCAGGATGAGCTTCACTCCAAATACCTGTTTAACGCGATCGTCTCTGAAGTAGATATTTTCGGGCGTAAATGATGCTTTAGGATCAATGGCCGCCACCGTTGCCTCTAAAGGTTTTTGGGGGTCAGAATCTAGAAATACTTGGGCTGCCTGACCCACCCGAACTCTGCCAATGTTACCCTCTGGAATAAAGCCTCGCAGATACACTGTGTCGAGGTTGACGACTGACAGCAGCGTTCTACCACTGCCTACCACTGCACCGGGTTCCACATTCCGAGCAGTAACGACAGCATCGATTGGACTGACAACGTTCAAGTAGGCAATTTGGGATTGAATTTGCTCGATCGCAGCACGGGCATTTTTAACTTCTGCCTGGGCAGCTTTCAGTTGGGCTGTTGCCTGCTGCTGTTGTTGCAATAAACCAGACAGTTGAGCATTGCGAATACCGGGGTTGAAGCTGGAGGTTTCTGCCAGAGCTAGACCGCCGCGAGCTGCATCAACCTGTTTTTGCGTTGCTTCTACGGTTGCCAAAGCGGTTTCATAATTAGTTTGTGCCCGGTCAAACTGTTGTTTGGTAACGGCTCCGTCCCGAACTAGTTGGGCAAAGCGATCGCGGTCTATCTGTGCCAAATTTAACTGCGATCGTGCCTGTTTCAGTTGTGCTTCAGTGGCAGCAACCGTAGACTTTGCTTGAAAGATGCGTCCCTGTTGATCACCCTGCGATTGCTCCAGGGTTAACTGTGCCTGCTGAATTTGGCTCTCAACCACTTGAATTTGTAAACGAGCCTGTTGCTCTTGCTGCTGTGCGGCACTGAGCCGAGCCTGTGCTCCTTTCAGTTGTGCCTGAATTTCATTGTCATCCAGTTTCACAACGACCTGTCCGCGACGTACCTGTTCCCCCTCTCGAACAGCAACAAAATTCACCCGTCCTGGAATCTTGGCTCCAATATCGGTTTCATACCCTTCGATGCGACCACTTAATTGCAGATCATTGATCTGAGGACGAGAAAGGAAATACCAGGTGGAAATTCCAGTCGCCGCAATGACAACTCCCAGGGCAATCAACAAGAGATGTCGTTTAGGGTGCTTAGGTGAAGGCTTAGCATCAGGTAATGCAGGTGGAGTAGCACTATTTGGCAGTTGTTCAATCGTTTGGCTCATAGCGATTAGTTCTCCTTCTAATGAATGAATTTACTGAACGGCTAAGTGAGTTGCTTGCGAAATTGGTTAATGCTGATTGTTAACAACACAACTGCAAAAATAGTTAATGCCAGAACATTGGGCCACAGCATATCCAGTCCAATGCCCTTGAGCAAAATGCCTCGTAGAATGCGGATGTAGTGACGCAAAGGATTCAGGATGGATAGATAACGGAAGAAGGCAGGCATGCTATCTACAGGAGCGATCGCACCAGAAAGCTGAATCAATGGAATGTTGGCGAAAAATGCGGTCAGAACCACTTGTTGCTGATTACGGGAAATCGTCGCGAGTAAAATACCTATGGCAATCCCGACGAACAAATATAGTCCAGTGAGTAGAGCAAACAGGAACAAACTGCCCCGGATCGGAACACCAAAGATAAACCGACCCAGTCCTAATGCCAGAAATGCAGTCCCCATCAACAGCACAAACAGGGGAATGATTTTCGCTAACAAAATCTCCCATTCTGCCGCAGGAGTCATCAATAGTTGTTCCAGCGTCCCTGTGTCCTTCTCTCGGATCACCGTCAGGGCAGAGACCAGTGAACTGACGATCGTAATTGAAATGCCTGTGACACCTGGGACAAAAAACCAGCTACTAATTAGACCGGGGTTATATAGGAAGACGTGACGGGGACGCACCAGAGGAAGAGATGAGTTAGGCAGTAGTTGACTACCATAGTCCTGAAGAATTCGCCGTAGATAGCCACTGGCAATGCCAGCCGTATTAGCATCAACTCCATCTACCAAAATCTGAAGGTCAGCAGGCTTATTTTGACTCAGTTGCCGCTGAAACTCTGGTGGAATCACCAACCCCACCGTAACTTTCCCTTCGCGCACCTGCTGACTTAAAGCTTCCTGGCTGGGCTGATATTGAGTTGCTCTAAATACCCGATTCTCCGTCAATGCCGAAACCAACTCTCGACTTTCAGCGACGTTAGCATAATCCGTAATTCCCAACTTAATTTGGGTGATATCAGGGTTGAGAGCAAAGCCGTACAACATAATTTGGATGATGGGAGCGATCGTCAACAAAACGATGATCTCTTTGTTGCCAAGAATCTGATGCACTTCCTTAACAACAAGTGCAAGGAATGAAGCTGGGATCAAACGCTTGAATGTTTTGATGAACATAGTTGACAATTTTCCTAGTTTGGTAGCTGCATTTTGCGGAGTTCCCAACGGGCAAAAAAGAAGAGCACCACTCCCAATAGCACAATCATGAACATGGAAAGCCAGATGCCAAACCAGCCAGTGCCACGTACAAAAGCATCACGGGTGATCTGGATGAAGTAACGGGCAGGAACAATATCTGCCAGATGAATCAGGGGAAAGGGAATGTTACTAACGGGATAAATGAAGCCTGACAGTAGCAGAGCCGTCATGAAACCCGTGAGAGAGACGGCTTGAATAGTGGCGACCAGATCCTTTGCCCGTGCCCCAATCAACAGCCCAAACATGACGCTAGTTGCCAGATAGAGGGGGGTGCCAACCAACAGTGGAATGGGATCGCCTGCAAAACTCAGCCCAAACAGTAGGGAACCAACGCCCATAAGCACGATCGCCTCACCTAACCCAATCAATAAATAAGCGAATCCTTTACCCAGTAACAGCTCAGCCGCTGTCATGCTGGAGGCATACGCCTGAACGATATTACCCTTCTCTTTTTCCCGTACCATTGCCATGGCTGGTAGCAGGGATGGAAACACCCACAGAAGGAACCCAAACACACCGGGAACGATGTAAAGCGACTCCTTGCGCCCAGGATTGAACCAGAGACGCAGGTGAGGCGAGAGGGGACTGGGCTGAGTTTGTAAGCCAGCACTAGCTAAAAAGGCGGTAGTGGTGGCGTGGATGCTGTTCTGAATGACTCTGGCATTATTGGTATCGGTGCCATCTACAAGAATCTGCACATCACTACCCCGACCTGCTTTGATATCGCGGCTGAACTCTGGTGGAATGATCACGACCGCTTTAGCAAAACCATGATCAAGGGCATGAATCGCTGGGTCGCCACCGGGCCAGGAGGTCGCCTGAAATTGATTAGTGGCGAACAACCGTTCAATATAGCTACGACTGAGGGGTGTGTTATTCAGATCTTGAACAACCAGGGGAATGTTTTTCGCCTCAAGGCGAATGGCAAAACTCAGAATTAACAGTGATATCAATGGCAGCAAAAATGCCAACCCCACGGTGAGGCGATCGCGGCGAAACTGTGCTAACTCTTTGAAACATTGATTCCAAATACGTTTCATAGATTTCCCCTATACCAGGTGAAAGGTTGATTGGGGTGTCTGCGATCGCTGCTCCCAAGCGGCAATTAATCTTTCAATTTCAACCTGCAAAGCCTGTAACTGAGTAATTCGTTGATCAATGGCTCGAATAATGCTTTCTATCTTCTGTCGGGCTGCTTCACAGGGACATTCTTGCTGCTCACAAATTTGCAGTAGTTCTTTAATTTCTAAAAGGTTCAAGCCGAGATTTTGAGCGTTCTTGATCAGGATCAGACGATCAAATACTTCAACAGAAAATAAGCGGAATCCACCACTGCTGCGGACAGGCGATCGCAATAGCCCAAGCTCATCGTAATAGCGAAGTGTTTTAATCGGTATTCCACTTTGCAGAGCAACCTGACCAATCCGAAGTAAATTTGTTTTTCTTGAAGGCATAGTACCCTCCGAGCATGATGAAGTTTGAGCAATAGTTACTTAATGAGTCATTAACTGATCTTTCAAGGGTGACACTAACCACTTTCCTCTTTGATTCTTTAAATTATCAACTCGAACTGTCAAAGTTATTGTTTGATCATTTCTTTGCACAGTCAGTTGCGATACCTGACCTACTTGGAGTTGACTAACTTGCTGTTGCAATTCATTGGGCGTAATAATTGATTTTTGATCAATGGCAATAATCACATCACCTGGGCGCATTCCTGATTCGGCTGCTGGAGTATATGGAAATATTTGTAAAACCCGAATTCCATTAATTTCTGGTAACGCTTTAGAAGCCTTAGTGCTCCGATTCATTTCTCTTGCTAGTTCTGGAGTTAGCGCGGCTACATGAATACCAAAAAATGGATGGGCAACTTGTTTTCTATTAGCAAGCGTTTTTGCGATTACAGTTGCAGTATCAATGGGAATTGCGAATCCGATCCCTGACTTAACCGAACGAATTGAGGTATTGATCCCAATGACTTCTCCTGCTTGGTTCAGTAGAGGTCCACCAGAATAATCAGGATCGATCGCGGTATAGGTTTGAATCACATCCAGCCGTGTATCGGGAATTCCCGCTTTCGTGTTCAGACGGTTAAAGCTACTGACGATACCCAAATTAACATTGCTACCAACATCTCCGACTGCTACCACTGAATCACCAATTTTGGTCTGATTCAGGTTGCCTACAGGAGCAATTGGTAATTTCTGCTGACCTGGATCAACTTTGACAACGGCTAGATCGGTTAGCGCATCTACTCCTTTGACTTCCCCCAAAAATTTCCGTCCATCAACCAGGGCAACGGTAACTTTTTTAGTTCTCCCAACCAAGTGAGCATTGGTTAAGATCAAACCCCTTGAATCAAGAATAAATCCTGTCCCAGTGCTCCACTGAGACTTTTGCAACGGCTGTGGTGCATTTCCCAATCCTAAATATTGCTGTAGAAATGGATCGTTAAGAACTGCATTGGGTACTGCATGAACAAATTCCTCCATATCGATCTGCACTATCACAGGTTTTACAGGTTCGGCAAGGGCTAGAACAGTGTCTTTATTGGGCGGTATGACGGGAGGACTTTGCACATCAGTGGGTAATGTTCTGGCATTGTTAAAAACAGGCAGCGATCGTAAACCGACAACTGCCAGAATGGCTCCAACAACACCTGCGAGAGCATAGCCAAGCACTCGGAACCGAGAGATTTTTTTAGATTGCTTTGCCATACATCAAACCCGCCTTTGTTAGTTGAGCAATTTCCGATCTTTTTGCAAGCTGTATTAGTGAGAGAAATATCCTAAGTCAAGCGAAATCATTCCAGCAGCATGACAAACGAATAAACACGCGATAAACATCACGACCATGCCAATGATGCGGTTGAGCCATCTGGGAATAGCTGGCTGACTGGTCTGGAGATCAGTCGTTTGAGATGCTTTAGGAATCGGTTCAATGTGTTCGTGCATGGGGGCATCCTCCGGTTCATTCAAAATTTGACATGTCGATAAAAAATTTGTTTGGCGCTATCCGCTGTGGCAGTGTAAATGACAATCGTCTGCAATTGCTGCAACAATTCCGCAGTGGAAAGATTCCAAAAAGGCAGTGCAGGGTGGTTCATTGGGATTCACGGGAGATAAGCATTGGTGACGTACTGCTGCACCATGCGGTGAGTGTTGAAGTAGGATGCATTAAGGGCGATCGCATGGCGCATGACTTCAATCCAGCGATCACGATCGTGGTAAAACATGGGCACAATCAGATCTTGCAACTTGTGATATAAATCCTCCGCATCCTGCCAGTTGAGTGCGGCTGAATCTTCTGGCTCCTGAGAACCAATTGCCCAACCTGTAATGCCTTCTAGATGCCCCTCAATCCACCAGCCATCCAGAATACTGAAACTGGGTACGCCATTGTGTGCGGCTTTCATGCCCGACGTGCCTGATGCTTCCATTGGGCGCGTCGGCGTGTTTAGCCACACATCAACCCCAGCAACAACGGAGCGGGCAAGATCGATGTCATAGTTCTCCAGAAAGACAATGGAAATTCGATGCTGAAGCTGCCGAGAAACCTCGAAGATGCGCCCAATGAGTTCCTTACCGCCATGGTCTTTGGGATGGGCTTTACCCGCAAAGACAAACTGTAACGCTCCGGCTTGTTGGGAGATCGCGGTGAGCCAGTCAAGATTTGAGAAAACCAGATCTGCTCGTTTGTAAGCTGTTGCTCGACGCGCAAAGCCAATCGTCAGAACGTCCGCAGATAGCGAAATATTAGTTTGTTCTTTAACCAGAGACAGAAGATGTGTTTTAGCTGCCATGTGGGCTTGCCAGATCTCCTGAGTTGGAATATTAATTGCCTGCCTCAGCATCGCTGGGTCATTACTCCAACCAGGGATATGCTGGTTGTACAACGTTCTGAAGCTGTCACAGGTCCAGGTCCAGGAATGTACGCCATTCGTGATGTGGTGGATGGGGTAACCAGGGAACATTGCCTGAGAGACTTCCTCATGCCGCTTGGCAACGCCATTGACGTAGTGGCTCATATTTAGTCCAAGCAACGTCATATTCAGACGACTGGTGCCGGAGAGCATCTGCAACACCTCGAAGGGAACCACCTGTCCGAGAACCTGCTGCACAAGCTCATAATTGAACTGATCATGCCCTGCTGGGACAGGAGTATGAGTTGTAAAAACGCACTGGTTTCTAATTCCAGTAAAATTCCAGTGGTCTGGTTGATCGCCGTTGTCCCTTTCCAGGAGTTCTAGAATCAGGAGACTGGCATGACCTTCGTTCATGTGAAAACGCTTGATACCATCGTATCCAAGCGCATTCAGCATTTTGATGCCGCCCATGCCCAGCAAGGCTTCTTGAGCTAAGCGGTAGCGATCGTCTCCACCATAAAGGCTATCCGTCAAAGTGCGATCGAAGTCAGTGTTGCTGTCAATATCCGTGTCTAACAAAATCAGGGGAACCGTGTAACCACTCAGTCCCACAATGTCATATTGCCAGGCTCGAACCTGAACAGTCCGCTGCTCAATTTCTACCTGGATGGTTTCTGGCAATAGTTGCAGGAAGTCCTCTGGATGCCATTGCTCTGACCATTCCTCTTGCCCACCACCCTGATCCAGTTTCTGATGAAAATAGCCTTTCCGATACAGGAGAGTGACACCCACGGTTGGCACACGCAAATCAGCACAGGATTTTAAAGTATCGCCTGCCAGAATGCCTAAGCCACCGCTGTAAGTGGGCATTGCTGAACCCACTCCAACTTCCATTGAAAAATAGGCAATCTGGCGATCGGCTTTCGCTGCGTCTTGAGTCGCGCTAATCAGGATATCGGCGTATGTCTCTGGATGTTGAAGAAAACGATTTCGACAAAATTCTGAACAGAAATGAATCTTTTGATCCTGGTAGAACGCCGTCACCTCTCTACCAGATTGAACTGTCATGCCACAAACCGGGTCTTTTAGAATGTCAGCCATACCTCTGTCCCCGCTGCGTTAAGTGATTAGCCCCATGAGTCAATTAACGAGTTGATTGCAGGTTGCCAACACGAGTAGATAAGACGATCAAGGGTTTGGATCCGCCTAAATCTTCGAGTATGTCAGCAGCAACTTCGCCCTTAGCTAAAGCAACGAGTTTTTCCATAATTCCCCGTCGTTCCGTCATTCCCTTTCCTCCTTGCCACTTCGCTTGATGAGATCGCGAACTCAAGCATGAACAGCCATTGTTTCAGTTTTCGTCTTGACGGGAGACTGCACACTCAGAACAGAACAGGGAGCGTGGTGAAAAATGTGGTTACTGACACTTCCCTGCATGAGTTCTCTCACCCCAGACAATCCTCGATGCCCAACGATAATCAAATCTGCTTGCCATTCTTTCGCTGCGGCACAAATTGTCTCACCAGGGTTGCCCACGAGATCACCTGTTTGTTGGATGTATTCTGCATCTACACCTTCTGCGATCGCCCACTCACTATAGGCTTGCAGAGAGTTCAAACCCATCTGCTCATAGATTTTCCAATGCCGTTCATAGGAGTGTACTTCTGCATCAAACGACTCAGGATTGTAATTTCCACTGGTGCGCCCTTCAATTTGAGGAAACCCCTTTTCCTGCACGTTCAGGACATGGAGCAGTAATAAATTGCCTCCGGTTACTTTTGCTTGAGCGATCGCGGTTTCAACGACATCTTCAGCCAGATCTGATATATCGATCGCAGCTAATATTTTGTGAAACATAGAAACCTCCAAAAGATGTTTTAGTGGTTTTAGATAAATTTCTTTACTTCTCTTTAGCCCGGTTTAACTTATTGCTTGGACAGTAATCTAAACAATCAACAGCCTGCTTGGTCAGCACAGTAGACGGGTGAAGCGTGCACTTAAGATAGGGATTTTGACTAAAATACTGACAATGCTGACAAGGGGCTTTAGGAGGGAGCTTGAGACTGAAGGAATGCGATTGTACTCGCTTAGGAAGGATGGCATAAATTGCAACAGAGATCGCCGAGACAATCAAAAAACTGATTGCAACCAAGCAACCTACATCGGGTATAGAGAGTGCTTCAACCCCCCGATAGCCTGGAGGAAGTGAATTAGATGGTAGAGTTGCTATCGATTTTGCTTCCATGACGCATCACGCTCCCAATTCTGCTCTAAACAGGTTTAAGCGTCTCGTCTATTTCTGATTTGACCTTGCCTGCTTTATTGTGAACGACGATCGCGGCATCTTCCAGATCAACCAGATACTCTCGTTCCAACTTTCTGAGTTCAATCAGAACTTCGTCTGCCTTAAACTCATCTTGAAAACCAATCACAATCAAATCACTCATAAGTGTTACCTGTTTGAAAAAATCTGTAATGCAAAGAGTTCATAGGGTAGGCACTGCCCACCATTCAGGGATGGTAGGAGTTACAACCTTGTGGTGGGCGGGTCTACCTGTCGAGATGATCTGTTGTATTCCAATTCATCCCACCATTTGACAATCCGGCGTCTATCTGAGCAGCAAACGGTTATACAAGCGGGCAATTAGCAGGGCATATAACCCGGTACCCAGAGACCATGCCAACAACCCAGTGATGAAACTGCCCAGGCTAACGACTCGTGCCATTCCAGTCAGGTTCATGTGTAAGATGTAGCTAAAGAACGCTGTCGTTGCCTGAGGGGTCAGGGCAACAAACACGATGCAGATGGTGTAGAGCAAGCCAGTAAGGATAGCCGTTGCCAGGAAGAGCGATCGCCCATTCAACTTGGCAACAACGTGATTTCGATGGGCATGTTCATAGTTGGGATGATGTGTACTAGGAGTCATAGGGAGATTCCTCCGAATTCGATGATTGTGGACGCTTGGTGCGACCCCAGGGCAAAAAGGCTGGAGTGCGTTCGGCATAGCGGGCATACTCCTCACCAAAGTCTTTCAATGCCTCCCGTTCTTCCTGGCGAGCCAATCGGGTATACATAAAGACCAGAACTGGAAACATGAGTAAGGTTAAAATAGTGGGCCATTGCAGCAGAAAGCCCAGCATAATGACAATGAACGCCATGTATTGGGGATGGCGAATCGTAGCATAGGGACCAGATTTTGCCAGCGTGTGACTGCGCTGCGCCTTGTAGAGAACCTCCCAGGCAGATGCCAGATAGATGAATCCACCAAAAATTAGAATGTTGCTGAGAATATGGAGAAAATTGAAATGGGGATCTCCCTTCATGCCCAGCAATGTCCACCAGAGATGTCCGGCATCGTGGGACATCAGATCCAATTGGGGGTATTGCCGTTGTAACCAGCCAGAGAGTAGATAGATGGTGAGAGGAAAGCCATACATCTCAGTGAACAGTGCCACGATAAAGGCAGAGAATGCACTGAACGATCGCCAATCACGCGGACTTTTTGGCTTGGTAAAACTGAATGCAAAAATCAAGAAAACCAGGGAATTAATGATCACTAGAGTCCAGAGACCATAGGCAGGAGGCATATTTTGCATAACAGATATCCTTATTTTGGAGGGTTGTACAGGATGAATTCTTAACGCCGAAGGGTATTGCTGCCACTACTGCCGGATTGGTCATCGCCTCCTCCATGTCCCCCATGTCCGCCATGCATAAACAGGTGCATTAACGGGCAAAGCAAGAGAAACGCCCAGGGTAGAACAGGGATCAGGTGTGCCAGATGTTCCGTCACTAGAAAAAAGGCAATGATGCCCAGAAAGACATACAGAGCAATTTTGGCGGGTGATCGCCACCCGGACGGACTAGAGGAATGATTGTGATGATGGGTCATAAAAACCTTCTTAACGTAGGGATTGATCTTGAAGAGGTAGATGTGATGGTCACTTCGGGTTAATAAAAGCGAGTAACGACGAATACGTCACAGGGGGCATGATGAAGCACATAGTTGCTGGCGCTGCCAAGAACAAGTTCTTCCAATTTTGATAAATGTCCGTGCCGTCCAATCACGATCAAGTCAGCCTCCCAATTGCGGGCAACCCCGCAAATTGTCACACCTGGGCTACCCGGAACCTGGCAACATTCTGTATCGACCCCTACGGCTTTTGCTTCATCTGTAAAAGTCTGAACCATATGCAGGCATTTCTGAGAAAACTCTTCCCACAACTTCTGGCTGTGTTTTTCGGCTTGATCAAAAGCTTCAGTGGAGAAGGCTCTAAGGTATCCGTTTAAATCGGGGCATCCACTTTCCTCCGGAGAAAGCACATGCAGTACATTAAGTCGTGCTCCAGTTGATTTAGCTAGCTCAAGAGCCTTGCGAAAAACATATTTACCCACTTTGGAAGTGTCGGTTGCTACAAGAATTTTATGAAACACTGGAGTCTCTGGTTTAGAGAGAAGAAGTTGCGGTGCCAGATGTTTTTTGGGGGTGTCATCATGAGAAGTCATAAAACTCTCCTGAGATGTAAGGTTAACGATTTAGATCACATGTTCATTGGGTTGATAACTTAAAGCCTTTGAGCAACGATGAGTTGACGATGACCGATAGCGAACTGAGTGCCATTGCCGCTGCGGCAATAATCGGACTCAAAAAGCCAAAGGCAGCGATCGGCAACCCGATCGTGTTGTAGATAAATGCCCAGAACAGATTTTGTTTGATTTTCCGCATTGTGGCGCGAGAAAGGCGGATCGACCCCACCACATCGCGAACATCGTTTTTAACCAGGATGATGCCGCCGGTTTCTTTTGCCACATCGGCACCGGAACCGATCGCTATTCCAATGTCGGCAATTGCCAGGGCAGGTGCATCATTGACACCGTCCCCCACCATTGCCACCACATCTCCACGGGATTGAATTTCCTTAATCACGTTGGCTTTGTCTCCCGGTAAGACTTCCGCAATCACGCGGTCAATTCCCAGTTGGCGGGCGATCGCCTCAGCGGTGCGGCGGTTATCCCCGGTGAGCAAAACAACTTTTACCCGTTCTTCGGATAGGGCAGCAACCGCTTCTCTGGCTTCTGGTTTGAGCGTGTCGGCAACGGCTACAATCCCGATCAATTGACCATTGCAGCCCACCAGCATGGCAGTTTTCCCGTCATTCTCTAGCTCTGTCAAATGCTCTTCAACTTCAGGGTGAATCTTATAGTTCTGATCATGAAACAGGCGACGATTTCCCAACAGGACGCGATCGCCATTGACAGTCCCGTGAATCCCATGTCCTGGAATAGCCTCAAAGTTTTTGACACTGGGCAAGTCCAGGCGCTGATGTTTGGCTTCCCGCACGATCGCCTCCCCCAATGGATGCTCGGAACCCACTTCCACCGCTGCCGCCAGTCGTAAAACCTCATCTTGAGGGCGATCGGACAACGCCACTACATCGGTCACGCTGGGTTCGCCTCTGGTCAGTGTTCCGGTTTTGTCAAACACCACCACCGAGAGGCTCTGTGCCCGTTCCAGCACTTCCCCCCCGCGAATCAGGATGCCATTTTCCGCACCTTTACCAACCCCGACCATCAGTGCCGCAGGCGTAGCCACACCCAACGCGCAGGGGCAGGAGATGATTAATACTGCAATAAATGCCAGCAACGCTTGTGGGAAGTTACCTGCAATCCACCAACCGATAAAAGCAGCAATGGCAATCACAATCACCGCAGGCACAAAGTAGCTGGTCACCTTATCGGCAAGCCGTTGCACCTGAGCACTACTGCCCTGTGCCTCTTCGACAAACTTGATAATTTGTGCCAGAGCAGTTTCTGAACCCACCCGTGTAGCTCGAAAATTGAACAACCCCGTGCGATTCAGCGTACCGCCAATCACCTCTGCACCCGCCACTTTTTCAACCGGAATGGATTCTCCCGTCAACATCGATTCATCAACGGAAGAATTACCCTCAGTCACAACCCCATCCGTCGGTATTCGTTCTCCCGGACGTACCACAACGATTTCATCTACCATCACGCTTTCTGCTGGAATTTCCATTTCCATGCCATCACGGATGACTTTTGCGGTTGCAGGTTTCAGATCCAGTAATTTACGAATCGCTGCTGAGGAATTCTTTTTGACGATTTCCTCCATGTACTTGCCCAGCAGCACAAAGGCAATGATGATGGCAGACACTTCAAAATACACTTCCCGTTCATCTACCCGCACCGGCAGGATATTGGGAAAGAAGATCACAATCACGCTGTAAATGTATGCCACTGTTGTTCCCAGGGCGATCAAAAAGTCCATGTTAATGCTGCGGGTACGGATGGCATTCCATGAACCGACATAAAACGACCAGCCACCGATAAATTGCACCGGAGTTGTCAGAATGAACAGCCACACGCCCCAGGTAAACCAGGGCAGGAAGGGAATGGGTACCCAGGTGACTAAGGTGACACCTGCGGCTAAACCAATAAATGCCGCCGCCCGCATGATCGCCAGCAGGAGCACCCCGGCCAAAGCCAGAGTAACCCGCTGGCGCATCGATTTGAGTTCTCGTTCAGGATCGAGAAAGGTATTCAGGCAGCTCTGGCTACAAAAGTAATAGCTGCGTCCACTGCGATCGGTCTTTAAAGCAGTTGCCTTGGGAATGACCATGCCGCAGATGGGATCTTTCGCCATTGCGCCTGGATCGGTTGCGACAGCAGTTCCGTGATCATGTCCATGATGAGTGTGATGTGTCATTCTTTCCAACCTTCAGTTCGTGTTTGAGCATGATGGATTAGAGTCAAATGCTAATTGTGTTCCGTTGCAGGTAATCACCATTTACTTTGATGGTTGAGCTTCAAAAGTCTGCTGGCAGTGGGGACTACAGAAGTAGTAGGTTTTGCCATCCTGCTCTGATTTGAGAGCAGTAGCAATATCTACGGTCATGCCGCAGATGGGATCTTTAGCGGTTTTATTGTCTGAAGTTTTTTTACGTCCAAATAGGTTGTCGAGCATTGCTTAACTCCTTGTGAATAGGGTCAATTAATGGAGAAGCGATAAGCGATCGATCTTCATAGAGAATTGATGACAGCCTTTAACTTTACTCTTACTTGTTCAGCAATCTCCTTCAAATCAGGATTTTCAATTGCCTGCATGGATACCATCGGATCGACTGAGGCAACCTCAACACCTGCCCCTGTTTGATGCACAATCACATTGCAGGGCAGCATGGTGCCGATCTTGTCTTCTACTTGTAATGCCTGGTAAGCAAAGGATGGACTGCAAGCCCCCAGAATTTTGTAGCTCTGCATTTCCACCTCTAATTTCTGCTTCATGGTGGCTTGTACATCAATTTCAGTGAGGATGCCAAATCCTTCTTGTTTCAAGCCTTGGGTCACTTTTGTCACAGCTTCATCAAAAGTGGTATTCAAAATTTTATTAAAGTAATAAGTCATTGCTGCGTTTCTCCTAGTAAAGGTGAAATTTCTCAAGACGACATTTAAAGACAGAACTAAATTCAACTGAGTTAGACGACTAAAAAGCGAGTGAAATTTTGATTCTTAATTAAGTTTTTAGATTCTAATTTGTTAGAATTTTATTCATGTCCACACCTTAGATTTCAGATCTGGTTTTGTCCAATACCGTTTAGAATCAGGATTGATACCTTGGGGGTATTAATTAATGGCAGTCATGAAGCTGAGGTATCTTGAGTAACAGATCCTCCCCTTGATGGTCATTTTCACGAGCGATTTGGTGGGCAATTTTCTGCACTATTTCCAGAAAAGCAGGTACCATTGGCGATGGCTTTTCTCGTCGCCAAGCGATCGCCAATTCCAACTCTTCTGTTGCAGGGTGCAGAGTGCGATAGACGACCTGAGATCGCTGCAAATGTCTGACAGAAGCTGGTAAGAGTGCAACTCCCAAACCTGCTGCCACAAAGCCCAGAATGCTTTGGACTTCGTGGGTTTCCTGCGTTAATCTGGGGCTAAATCCGCTCTGGCGACAAACCGAAATTAAGTGATCGTACAAACCACACTTGTGATGGCGCGGACAGACAATGAATGTTTCGTCTTTCAGATCTCCCAAATCCACTGTTGATTGTTGAGCTTGAGGGTGGTCTCGTGGCAACGCAACGATCAGTGGCTCCAGTAAGACTGTTTCCACCATTAAATCGCGAGTATCAAAGAGGGGTGGAACGACAAAACCTACACCGATATGATTCGCATGTAATGCCTTGACTTGATCGCCTGTCGTCATCTCCCGCACAATCAGGCTGACTCGCGAAAACTGTTCCCTAAATATTTTCACTGCCAAGGGCACGATATCGTAGGCAGATGACCCTTCAAATCCCACGACTAACTGACCCGCTTCCCCTCGACTGGCAAGCTGCGCTAGTCTGGCACTCTCCTGAACCTGCGCCAGAATCCGACGGGCTTCAATCAGGTAAACCTGACCTGTTTCAGTTAATTCAATGCGGCGCGTAGTCCGGTGAAACAGTTCGACCTCTAACTCTTGCTCCAACTGACGGATCTGCCGGGTCAGGGGTGGTTGGGCAATATGAAGCCGTTCCGCTGCCCGCCCGAAGTTCAGTTCTTCCGCTACAGCAACAAAGTAGTGTAGGTGTCGAAGCTCGATGTTCACAGTCAACGCCCATGAAGATAGGGACTAGAAGGCTTGGGCGATCGCCCAGAATCAGGACATAAAGCACTGGCAACGAGGAAGATGGCGATCGCCCCCAACGTGAGAGCCAGAATCAGGAAAAGCCCTTTCACTTTGCATCCTCCAACCAATACCAGGAAAAAATGGGCTATCTAGTCCAGGCTTGCTGCCACTGCTGCATCTGCTTAATCTCAGCCGTCTGGCTTTGAATGATGGACTGCGCCAGGGTGCGAATTTCGGGGCGAGTCTTCTGGTTCAACACCATCTGCGCCATATGAACTGCCATCTGGTGGTGGGGGATCATCTGACGAACGAACTCTTTATCAAAGTCCGAAGCATTCTTGAGAGCAACCAGGTCGGTATGCATCATGCCATTCTGGGTCATCATGCCCTGCCCCATCCCCATTCCCGTTCCCATGCGCTGGCGATTACCCATCATGCCTGTTCCCATTGGCACCTGTGGCACATCTTTGCCATACCAGGCTTTGTACCAGCCACGCATTTGCTGGATCTCGCGAGTCTGATCCCGCTTGATGGCTTCTGCCAGTTTTTTAATTTCAGGACGTTTGGCACGGGTTAGCGCCAGGTTTGCCATCTCCACCGCATCCTGGTGATGGGGAATCATCATTTCGATGAAAAACTGATCAGGTCTGGTCATCATGCCGCTTTGGGGTGCGGGGGCTGGTTTTCCAGGATGATGCTGGTTATGGTTTGGATTGCTTGACTGAGCTTGAGTGCGGCTTGTTATTAATAGTCCTACCAGAGTGCTGCTGGTTAGTAACCCTACAAGACTGTAGATAATGGTCTTTTTATTCATAGCTTTACCTACACTGATATATGTCTCCTTACTTCTAAGATTCCACCGCGATATGAAACCAGGATGAAATGCTCCAGTCTGAAGGAGATTTGTAATATCTCTAAACTGTTTGATGGTTGTAGGTGACGCAGGTTACGCCAGTTGGAACAAGTTCTTTTAAAGATTGTTTTCAGAAGGATTTTTAGCAGCCAGAGCACTCACTGCTCGTTGCAGGGCTGCCAGCGCACGATTGTAATTCAGAACAGCCCGGAGACGATTGGACTCAGCCCGGATCAAGTCAGTTTGAGCAGTAATGACATCCAGTTGAGTGCCGACTCCCGACTGAAAGCGGAATTGGGCGATATCCAATGCTTCACGGGCTTCTTTCAAGGCGGCAGTTGCCGTTTGAATACTGCGGGAGTTTGCCTGAAGGTTTTTATAGGACTGTTCAACTTGCAGGCGAATTTGATTGCGGCTCTGGGCAAAGCGAGTTTCGGCGATCGCTCGGTTTTGATTTTCCTGATCAGCCGCTGCCAGTGCCGCACCTCCATCAAAGAAGTTCCAGCGTAATCTTCCACCCACCGCATATCCTTGCAGCGTTCCAAATGGTTCATTAAACTCATTCACTACCTGGTAGTTGGCAAATAGGCTAATTTGAGGTAGGTATCCAGCGATCGCGGCTCTTCTTTGCTGTTGGGCAATCTCCCGCTCGGCTAACCGCTGCGAGAGTTCTACCCGATTCTTGTATGCCAGAAGAATGCTCTCTTCTAAAGAGAGTTTCCAGTCGCCTGCCACTGCCACCGGGTCGGCAGCACTGACATCCGCCACTTCCGATAAACTCAGCAGTGCCACTAACTGACGACGAGCAATCTCTTGTTGTACCTGGGCATCAATCAACTCTTGCTCGGCATTGCCAAGCTGCACACGAGTTCTAATAATGTCAAATCTGGTTCCCAGCCCGCCTTCTTCTAGTGCCTGGGCATCGCTCAGCAGTTGTTGCACGTTTTTAACGCCTGCCTGGGCAATGCGAACCTGTTCATCTGCCTGCTGCAAATCGTAATAAGCATTAGCAACTTCCAGGCGAGTTTGCGATCGCACCCGATTTACTTCCAGTTGATCAAAGCGAACCTGCTGCTCTGCTGCCCGAATTTGGGCAGGTCGCCTACCGGAGGTAAACAGGTCATAGCTGAGTTCAACGGTTCCACCTAAAGCTCCAGTTGATTGGGCATCTTTGTCTTCATATTTCAAATCATTTAACCGATCTTTCGCATTCCGTTCATACGCTAATTCAGCTTCGCCACTCAGGGTTGGATACGATGCGGCTCTAGCCTGCCGCAAGGCTGCCTGACTCCGCTTCAAGGTTAGCTCTGCCACCTGAAGTTCGCGGTTATTTCTTTCTGCCAGAGCGATCGCTTGTTGCAGCGTAATCGCCTGGTTGGGTTGAAGTTGCACCTCAGCAGGCTGAGTTGGAAGCTGAAGCAAATTGGCATCAGGGTTTAGAGTCGCAGGAATTTGAGGAGTGGGTTGAATCGAAGATGATTTAGGTGATTGTTGGGCCGTTGCCAATTCTCCATAGGTCAGACTCAAAAAAATACCAACACTTACTATCACTGCATAACACGGAAAATTTGGCATATTCGTCCTATCCCATCACCTCACACCAAGCTGAAATATGCAGGATAAACAATATCCTCTGATTGTGAGGACACCGTGATCCGACAAACCATGTTTCAGATTAAATCAACGAAATGAAATCAGGATGAAATTGGCTAGGTAATCCCTATTTCCTATCCCTAAGCAACGATTTCAACCACACCCATCATTCCGAGTTCCTCATGCTCCAGCAGATGACAATGGAACATGGTTTTGCCCGTGAAGTCAGCGAACGGCACTAGGATTTGGACTGTTTCCTTGGATCGAACATTGACTACATCTTTCCAGACGACTTGGGGTTCCGGCTTGCCATTGCGGGCATACACCTGAAAGGCATTGATGTGGAGGTGAAACGGGTGATCCATATCCGTATTGTTGACCAGTTCCCACAATTCTACGGTGCCGAGTTTGGCGCGGATGTCTACCCGATCCATGTCAAACTCCTGCCCATTGAACGAGAACGACATCATGCCCCTCATCCCCGATGAATGGCTGCCCATCCCAGATGACACCATGCCCATGCGTTCTGTAAAGTTTAGGGTACGTTTTTGCACTGCCTCTTTGGGAGTTAACACTCTAATCGGGTTAATGCTACGGGATATTTTTACTGTTGGATTTGAGTCAGCGAATCGCAGCGTCATCAGTGCCCCTTCCCCTGTGCGCTGAGTTCTCCCGTGGTTCATTCCCTGCATTCCCTGCATTCCATCCATACCGCCCATACCCCCGTGATCCATTCCACCCATCATGTCCATGCCCATCATGCCGCGATCGTAGGGTTGGTTGAGCAGCACTACATCACCAGGCTGAGAGACACTGACCAGTACTTCATAGCGTTCTCCTGGAGCCAGCAACAACGAATCAACCGGGTAAGGTGTACTAACAAATCCGCCATCGGTCGCAATCACCGTCATGGGATGCTCTGCCAGCTTGAGGTTATAGTAGCGAGCAACCGATTGATTGATCAGTCGCAGACGAACGACTCCACCTTCTACGCTGAGTACGGGTTGGACGATGCCATTCACCATCACTCGGCTGCCCTCGCGTCCATTCATCCACTGCATGGGGGGCAGCGGGGGAATTGCGCCTTGAGGATTCAGATCCAGATCTTTGAGGACAATCAGGCGATCGGGAACCTGCTGTAATTCGGGAATTGCGTTCAGTGGACCATCTACCAAGATCGCCCCCGACAATCCAGCAAATAGCTGCATATTGGCATTGCCGTGATGGTGCGGGTGATACCAATAAGTTCCAGCAGATCCGCTTGGAACCTCAAATTCATACAGTGCCGTTTCTCCCGGCTTAATGGTACGTAAAACGTTATCTCCCAGCCCTGTGGGGGAAATATGGAGTCCGTGGAAATGCAGATTGGTAGGTTCTTTTAAGTCGTTGCGGAATTGGATGCGGACGCGATCGCCCTCCTTGACGCGCATCGTCGGACCGGGAAAACTACCGTTGTAGGTCATCAGTTCCGCTTCTAAGCCATCTTGTTCTGGTAGCTTGATGCGGCTCCTGCTTGCCCTTAAAGAAAACTCTACCAGTCCTGCCTGTTTGCTTTCATTTTTCAAATCTGGTGGCTGAGGGAAGGGCTGGTTCATGCGGGTCTGTGTCCATTGGATGAGTTTGGGCATGACTGCCAGTGACAGCCCTGCTAATCCTAGACTACCCAGAGTTATAAATCGCCGACGTGAAACTTTCATAGTGTTATGAAGTCGCTGGAAACTTTTGGATGGCATGAATCTGCCAGCACTATCAGAACTTGCCTCAAACTGCTTGAGTCATAGCTTCAAGTTAATCCAGCGATATGAAAACAGAATGAAATTTCAAGATTTAGCCCAGACAAAAAGTAAACCTCCTCATTTGACTCACAAGCTGATTGATTTAATGGTGACGTGAGAAGTTTATTACGGAGTTGATAAGCGCTCGATAAAAACGCTTATCAGACTTGAAAACTTATTTCTTAACACATAGCTATTTTCATCTTGATTTCATTTCGATTTGAAATAGTAGTGGTAGGTGACTGATTTAACAAATCAGATTCGGTTTTTCTAGAGAGGTAATTTTGATGAAACGTCTACTTTCTACAACAGCATTTTCTTTGGTACTGGCTACTGGAATTTCTGCACCACAAGCATTTGCTCAATCTGTGAATGAGACATTAGAGGTAAGGGTTCATCCGCAGGTTTTACGCCCATCCTCTACTCAACCGTCTACCACTCCAACTCAACCCAGTTCTATAAACAATGCCACACCACAGGCTCAGGACGCTTCTCCTACGACGAGATCAATAGATAAACCAATAATTAAACAGCGGCAAACCCAGCATGTGCCGGGCTATTGCTTACTGCCTTCTGGTGCTAGCGAGGATAGCTTTGAATATAGAGAAGCGGTGAATCTCTGTAAATACGGAAGCTGATCCAAAAGTCAAGCTAACTTCACCCGGCGTAGGGTCATGGCATTGATCGACACAATTACCGTCGAAAGGCTCATGAACAATGCCCCTACTGCTGGATCTAAAAGTAGCCCAACGGAATAGGCAATGCCCGCTGCCAGGGGAATCGCAATTACGTTGTATCCCGTTGCCCACAGGAGGTTTTGAATCATTTTAGAATATGTGGCTCTGCCCAACTTGAGGGCACGAGCCACATCGAGTGGATCATTTTCCACCAGCACCAGGTCAGCAGATTCGATCGCCACATTGGTTCCGGCTCCGATCGCCACACCCAGATCAGCCTCCAGCAATGCTGGTGCGTCGTTGATACCATCGCCCACAAAGACAGTGGGAGCCTCTTGTTTGAGAGATCGCACAATGGTTGCTTTATCTTGAGGTAATACCCGTGCATAGTAACGTTGAATACCAAGATCGTTCGCAACCGTTTTGGCAACGGCTTCGGCATCGCCTGTAATCATTATGGGTTGTACCCCATTGGCTTGAAGCTGATGAATTGCGATGCGAGCACTCTCGCGTACCTGATCTGCAAGGGCAAACAAAGCTAGAACATGAGTCTGATCCATTAATGCAATCACACTTTCTCCACGAGATTCAGATGTCTCCAACCCTTGTTGCAACTTGCCAGAAAATTGCACATCTAACTCTTGAATCCATTCTGGTCGTCCAACGAAGTAGGCCGTTCCGCCCATAGAACCAGAAACCCCTTTCCCGGCGATCGCTTGAAAGTCGGTTGCGGCTAAACGCTCAATCCTCTCAGTTTCTGCCTCTCTCACAATTGCCTGTGCCAGAGGATGTTCTGAGAACGTTTCTAGAGCGGCAGCGATCGTCAGTGCTTCACGTTCATTCAGTCCATCCGTGTAAATGGTCCGCACCCCAAATTGCCCCTCTGTCAAGGTTCCAGTCTTGTCAAAGGCGACCGTTTTAATATCCTTCGCTCGTTCAAAGGCTTCCCGATTACGAACCAAAATGCCATTTTTGGCTGAAATTGCGGTAGCGTTGACAATTACTAATGGAATCGCCAATCCCAACGCATGGGGGCAGGCAATCACCAGCACGGTAACTGCTCGACTAATGGCAAACGTTAAATCCTTTAATGGTAACCAGACCACAAAGGTTAACGTGCCAACGCTAATTGCGACTAACGTTAACCAGTAAGCAATTTTATCTGCCAAAACTTGATAATTACTGCGGGAATTCTGAGCCTCCTGAACCAACCGCATGATTTGACTGAGGGTGGTTTGATCGCCCGTCCGTGTTACCAGCACTTTTAATGCGCCTTCTCCATTCACGGCTCCAGCCACCACTTCATCCCCCACCTGCTTTGTGACTGGGCGCGACTCCCCAGTGAGGAAGGCTTCATTCACACTGGAAGCCCCATCGACCACCTGCCCATCGATCGGGATTTGCTCTCCCGGACGAATGAGAATCAAGTCATCTGGCTGGAGGTCATGAATGGCAATATCTTCAACCTGTTCTCGCACCAATCGATGGGCAACAGAGGGAACCAGCTTTGCTAGGTGCTCCAGCGCCCGACTCGCGCCCTGCACTGATGCCATTTCAATCCAATGCCCCAGCAGCATGACCACAATCAATGTCGCCAGTTCCCAGTAGAAAGGCATTCCGGGCAATCCCAATGACACCGCCAGACTGTACACAAATGCCACCGTGATTGCGAGTGCAATTAGGGTCATCATGCCGATTCTGGAATGAAACTCGCGCCCTGCTCCAACCAGGAATACCCACCCGCCATAGAAGTAAATGATGATGGACAGAATCGGACCAATCCAGGTTGAACCAGGAAATTGAATCGCCTGGTAGCGAAACCAGATCTGGAACATCGGCTCGAAGTACAGGATCGGAATAGTCAGCGCCAGACAGATAAAAAAGCGCCGCTTGAACATTTCTGGGTCATGTCCAGCATGTTTGTCGTGTCCAGTGTGTTCACCCCGTGCCGAAGCAAGCTGTTGCCCGTGTTCATAGTGCCCAACATACTCCTCTGTTTGCGAAGGTTGATGTTGCCCATGATGAGTCTGTTGATGCCCGTGACTGGTAGAAGTAGAGTGATTGTGACGGTTCACGTCCATTGCCTCCAAAAGCATTGGTTGGAGAGGGGGCGAAATGATCAGCGATCGCGTGTATAAAACCTGGATGGCTTAACACGCGATCGCCCTGCAAGGAGTTCACTTAAATTTACCGATGCAGTAGATCACCCACCTAAAAGCGCCACCTTTCAAGCTAGCTCGCAGAAATGAAATCAAGATGAAATCTGATGGAATTACCCCAATAAGGTTTGTAACAACAAATCTCAGTTCAATGATTCAGCCTGCCTGCTTGAGTGTGAGGAGTCCTAAGAACTGTAAAATCTAAGGTTTGGAAGCAGCACGATCGCTAAAGTAATGTAGAGAGAGTCTGATTACTACATCGGTTCTGGTGGGGAGCAGCCATTAGAGTTAACGGGGAAAGTTTGGTGCAAGTCCAACACTGTCCCGCAACTGTAATTCGATCTTAGACTTTAGATCGATGAGTCAGAATGCCCGCCGATGAAGCTACAATCCACGTTTTTCTGCGAGGTACAGAATGACTACTCAGTCACTTTCGACGATTCGGCAACAGGCGATTCGGTTTGCGCTTTCCCTGCCTGTGCAAGCAACACTCTATGTTTCGCTGTGTTCGTTGATTCTCTGGACAACTTATTTCACAACTTACCCAGCTGTGCATGATCGAGTTCACTCGCTGCGTCACCACACAGCAGCAGTAGCTTGTCACTAAGTTATTTAGTTCTTACAGCAATCAACCTTTGAGCCATGATGAAAAAGATGAAGCGTTTTGCACTCATGGGGGCGATCTGCCTGATGAGTACGGCTGTTTACGGAGTTATCGGATTTTCGCAAGTTCCCCAATCGGTTGTCAGACTGACCACTGAACCAGCGATTGAGAAAATTCGTCCTTTTGAAGCTGAAGCCATCACCAAGCAACTTCCGGTACGACTCACTATGCAAGCGGTGGATGTAGCTGGAGCACCGCTCAAAAATGCCAATATTCACTTACAGTTGCTAACGCCGCTGTCAACGCCCTGGTTTACGACCGACTTCCCGATCGTCGAAAGCACAATATTGCTAGACCTCAAAACCCCTGCTCCTATGGGAGCAGTGCAATTTCAGCAGATGATGCCGATTCGGGGAGTTTATCAACTGAAAGTAAGTGTCACTCCACAAGTTGCAAATGCTTTTGCCCCGTTTCAGCAAACGCTGCCAATTGATGTGAGCGAGAATGGTATGAAATATCAGAACTTCGCAATTCTCGCTGCCGTTCTGCTCTTAGCGGGATTGGCAGGGGGTTGGGTAATTGGGCAAAGACAACCCATTCAGCCTGGAGAAATTGCTCCCCAACGGGTACGATTGTTGCTGAGTGGTGCAATTGTTGTGGCGATCGCTGCACTACTCTACGTCAACATTAGTGCTGAAATGGCACAATCACAGTATGCAATGGCAATGTCTCACCCGACTGAAATGGCACCGCCTGCTCCTCACCCCAGTCAACGACAGGCGAATGGATTGGATGTGCGGCTATCGGGCGATCACAATGCTGTGGTTGGAAAACTGGCAAATTTTCAGGTGAGCATTACTGATGCTAAAACTCAGCAAGCCGTCACGGATGTGATGGTTAAGGTCAAAGCCACTCAGCTTGAAAATAATTGGATTACATTTGCCTATAAGGGTGTAACCGATACAACTGGAAAACTGCAATGGCAGGAACAGTTTTTTGATGGGGCACCGCATCAGATTGATGTGGAAGTGGCTCCTCAACCCAACGCAGCGCGTCAATTTCAACCTTTGCAGGTGAGTCAAACGTTAGAAGTGGAGGGTGTAGCTCCCCCTTGTCCGTTCGCCTGATCACGTTGGCTTACCTGACGGGAATTGTCGCGATCAGTGTGGTACTGGGATTAGGGTTGAGCCAAAAGTTGACGCTGAGAAACAGCAGGGGAGATTAACGCAACTCTTTCCATGTCTTACCGCCATCTTGAGATTGGAAAACAGCGTTGCTCTGATTGACGGCATAAAAAACCTGTGGATTACGAGGAGTGATCGCCAGGTATAAAACCAGCCCAGTTATCCCATCACCCCATTTCTCCCAGGTTTTACCCTCATCCTTGCTACGGTAAATTCCGGGTACTGACTGAGAAGCCCGATAGCCATACATGATGGTTTTGGTGCCCTCTTTTTTCAGTGCAAAGCCTACTACTGGGGCATCTTGAGTCGTGGGTAGAAGTGTCCAACGTTCGCTGTGATCGCGGCTCTCGTACAGCCCAGATTGAGTAATCGCATACACATGATTAGCATTTTGTGGGTGTACGACAAGATTGAAGGGATGATCTGTTAACCCATCCATGCGAGAAGGTTTCCAGGTTTTACCACCATCGACTGAAACATGAAGTCCTTCAGCACCAGAGGCAGGATAGCCATAGAAAATCGCTGGGTTGCTGGGGGCGATCGCCAGAGCATGAAAGTCCACCCCTGGCATTGACAGTTGTTGCCAACTCTTTGCCTGATCCTCGGTGACCTGGAAGCCTAAATTACCACCTGTGTGTGGATGTCCACTAGCATAGAAGCGATGAGGTTGAGTCGGATCAGCCGTAAACCCCATGTAATCTGCTCGCTCATTCTCCGGTTGCATCCAAAGCCACTGACCTGCTTCAGAACGTTGCACCAGCCCGTTATGAGTTGCAATATAGAGAATGTTGGGGTTGCTAGGGTCTACGGCTAAACCATGTACGTGATTATTCGTTTGCCAGCCTTTTGCTGGTTCTTGAAAGGAATTGACGACAGAAGTATTTTGAGCCGTATTTAGCTCACTTGTTTTAGTAGCCTCTTTCGCTGATTGAGCAAAGACTGTAAAGAGTGCAACTAGCCCAATGAAAGCGGCAAACATGAGCTTTTCGCCTGGTTTCATTTCTATTTTTGCCATAACTATCTACTCCCGTAAAAGGCAACTTTCTTTGGGCTAGTAATCCGTCAGGATAGATTTGAGAGGTAACTCAAATCTACAAACCCCATTTCTGTGGTGTTTTGAGGAGGTGAAACCCCTCAGCGCAATCTTGACAGACTATAGTTGTGACTCATTTGAGATACGGTTCAGGCTGACTAAGGAACTTACCAATCACCACATCTCAAGGGATTCTACTGAGGCTATTTTGCCGGTGGAGTTGAGTGGTTCATTCCAGGCATTGCGTTCGGATTGTCTTTCATTTCTTTCATCATGCGCTCCATCATCTTTTTGCAGCAACCGCAACTGCTTGTCTGTTCAGTTTTCTGCTCAGCTTGGGCGGGAGGTTTCTGAGTCTCTTGAGCAAAAGCATTGCCCATTGCAACCGTTGAAATAGATAGAAATGCGATTACGCCAACCGCAACAGTCTTTGATCCATGCAACCAAATCATAGTTTCCTCCAATTAAATGAATGACCCGCAGTAGCGACAAAAATCGTGAAAGTAGCAATGGTGCCTGTAGCTAGAACTCGTTGCTACTTGATAGTAAACCGCCCATTCACTTTCTCACCATTAATGTCCGATAGAATTGCAATTTTGACTTCCCCATTCATAGCCCCAGGTAATATCGCAGTGTAGTGCTTTCCATCGGCATCGTATTTGAAGTCTAATGTCTGCTGACTACCATCCGGTAGCTGAACTTGTGCGGTCACATTTGCATTTGGAATCGCTTCGTGATTATCCCCCTTTTGCAAGAAAAAGTCTAAATGAACTCCTTCCGATTCTTTTGCAGTAGCCAATTCCAAATGGTAAGGTCCAGATTCAATGACCTGTCCGCCTTGCCCCCCATGTCCATCCGAACTCATGGGAGCTGAATCAGCTTTTGTGGTTTCAGTTGGAGCTTCTATTGGTTTTGATTCTGCTGGAGGTGATGCGGCAGGGCTGCTGTCAGAGCTGGTTGTCTGATTACCACTACTGCAAGCGCCCAAAAACAAAAGTCCGAAGCTGACAGTTAGGATGATACGAGATTTGATCAATTGCATAAAATTCAATTACTCCTGAAGCAATGATACAAATGGGCAGAGTGCTTAACCAATCAACGATTGAAGCTAAATCGTCCGTTTGCTTTTTTGCCATCAATCTCTGTTAGAACGATGACTTTATAAGTTCCTTTTGCCGTTCCAGGTAGTATTGCTGTGTAGTGTTTGCCTGAAGCATCATACTTGAACGGAAGTGACTTTTGAGTGCCATCTGGCATTTGTATTTGAGCTTTAACCTTAACCTTAGCATTTGAGATGGCTTGATGGTTATCACCTCGTTGGACAAACAGATCCAGGTGGGTTCCGGTCGATTCTTTTGCAACTACCAGTTCTAAATGATAGGAACCTGATTCAATAACTTGCCCGCCTTGTCCTCCATGTCCATTTCCTTTGAGTTTATGAATAGAGTCTGCCTCCTCTGTAAGTGCAAGCTGAATTGTCGATGTTTTGAAAAGAGGGTGAGTGAAACTATGACGGTTTGCGGCTTGGCTGTCTCCTGCATTTAAGAGTGTGATCGCCAATCCTAAAGCACTTACAAGGACTAGATAAGCTTGGTTCAATGGCATAAGTAACTCCTCAAGACAAAGGTTAATACGCTGAAATAACTTAATTTGTTCGATTAACTGTTAGGCTCCCACCTTTTCGATCACGATGTTAGTTTGAATGGTTCCTTCGGATTTTTTGGGTACTAGGAATTTGCCAAACTGAGCATAGAGGGCGGGTAGAACCAGTAAGGTGAGCGCTGTAGAAGTAAATAGTCCACCCAAAACCACAACAGCTAAGGGTTGCAAAATCTCTTTTCCGGCTCCACTGCCAATCACCAGTGGCACCATGCCTAATGCAGAGGTCAACGCCGTCATCAGAATGGCAACGAGCCGCTCCATTGAACCGTCCGTAATTACTTGCTGAAGCGGCATTCCCCTGGCAAACTTCGTGTTGTAGTTGTCTACCAACAGCAGTCCATTGCGGGTGGCAACGCCGAATAGGGTAATAAACCCGACCAACGATGCAACTGAGATCACGCCCCCGCCTAGGGCGATCGAGAAGATGCCCCCCACCAATGCCAGCGGCAAGTTAACCATAATCATTAACATGGCGGGTACTGACTTGACGGCAAAGTACATCAGCACGGCGATCACGATCAATGCTAATCCGCTGTATAGCAATAGACTTTGAGTCGCTCGTTCCTCGGATTCAAACTGTCCGCCATACTGAATGAAATAACCAGAAGGTAAGGTTACGTTTTGCCGAATACTCGATTCGATTTCATTAATCGCCGATCGCAGATCCCGCCCAGACACATTCGCAGATACCACAATCAGCCGCGAAACATTTTCTCGGTTGATCGTGTTGGGACCGGTGCCGTACTCGATTCGAGCCACCTGCGCCAAGGGAATTTTTTGTCCCGTCGGAGTATCAACCAGCAAGTTGCGAATCGTATCCAGGTTGGTACGGGATTCTGCTTGCAGCCATACGAGTAGATCAAAGAGTTGCTGGTTTTGCAACACCTGGGATACCACCTGACCGTTGAGGGCGGTTTCGATGATTTTGGCAATCTGACCCACGGTAAGTCCATAGCGAGCGGCATTGGCACGATCGAATTGAATTTGAATCTGGCGAATCGGCACCTGGGGTTCCAGTTGCAAATCGACTAAACCTGGAATGTTTCGCATGGCGGCTTCTGCTTCCTGCCCGATCGCCCGCAATTCTGCCAGATCCGGACCAAAGATTTTGACGGCGATCGCGCTTCGCACGCCCGATAACACCTCATCCATGCGGTGGGAGATAAATCCACCAATGTTGGGAGCCACGCCAGGCAGCTTGTTGAATTCTTGACGCAGTTTCTCAATACTGCCTTTGCGGTCTTGAATGCCCGCATCGCTTAGCTCTACATCTAAATGTCCCAAATTCACCCCCCCCGCATCCGCATCCCCAGGAGCGCGTCCTGCCCGCAGTTGAACAGTCTGAAACCGAGTGTCATTTTTCAACGCATCCTGCATGGCTAACCCAGACTGGTTGGTTGCTTCCAGAGAACTACCGGGATAGAGCAGCATCGCGTTAACCAGCGATCGCTCCTGAAACTCAGGTAAAAATTCTCGACCTAACGTGGGCAAAATTACCAGCGATGCCACCAGCGCTGCACTAGCTACCAACAGAATCAGCTTGGGACGGGCGATCGCCGCAGCCAGTAAGGGGCGATACAACCGTTGCGACCCTGCTGTTACCCAGGTTTCATCGGAGGGCAAGCGCCGATTGGCGAGTAATATGGCACAGAGTGCTGGAGAGAGGGTCATCGCAACCAGGGTGGATGCCAGAATCGACACCAAATAGGCAACTCCCATCGGAGCAAAAATCCGCCCTTCTACGCCCGTCAAGGTAAAAATGGGGGCGAAGACAACGGCAATAATTACAGTGGAGAAAATCACGCTGACTCGCACTTCCACCGATGTGTCATACACAATTTGGAAGGGATGCTTGGGATGTTCGCTCACCTGATTTTTGCGGAGTCCTCGATAGGCATTTTCCATATCCACGATCGAGTCATCCACCACAGAGCCAATCGCCACCGCTAAGCCACCCAACGTCATGGTGTTAATACCTTGCCCAAACCAGGACAGAATCAACATTCCAATCAGGATCGACAGTGGGATGGCACTGAGCGTAATGACAGCAGTGCGCCAGTTCATCAAGAACAGCAGCAAAATCACCGAGACGATGATGATGCCATCTCGCAGCGAATCTCGCACATTTTCGATCGCGGACTCAATAAAACTTTCCTGGCGAAACGTTTCCAGTACCCGCACATCTTTGGGTAATCCGGCTTTCACTTCCTCCATTGCCCGCTCTACGGCACGAGTGACTGTCGGTGTATCTGCCAACGGTTGTTTATTGATCACCACCACCACTGCCCGTTGTCCGTTGGCGCTGCCATCGCCTCGTTGCAAAGCGGCTCCAATCTGTACCGAGGCAACATTTTGTAGCAAGACGGGTTTTCCATCCCTGGCGGTCACAACCGACTGCGCTAATTGCTCGATCGACTCAATTCGCCCCACGCCCCGGATAATTTCTTCCTGGTCAGGGGTAATCAGGAATCCACCTGCCGCATTTACGTTGGCTTGCTCTGCCGCCTCAGTCACCTCTTGTAGGGAGACATTGAATGCTGCCAATTTTGTCGGATCGACCAGCACCTGATACTGGCGCACATCCCCCCCATACGCAATCACCTGGGAGATTCCCGGCACTGCCAACAGGCGATTGGTGACATCGCGATCGACAAACCGCCGGACTTCCATTAACGATGTTTTGGTCGCAGATTCCCCTGATGGTTGACCCTCTCCTTCCACCGAAAAGGCGTACATCAGAATCGTGCCGATCGGAGAGGTGATGGGGGAAATTTGCGGAGTTTCAACCCCAGCCGGTAACTTAGAACGGGCTTGCTGTAGCCGTTCGGTGACTAACTGCCGTGCCTGGTAAACATCGGTGCCCCATTTGAAAATGACTTTGACGACGGAGATTCCAACCGCTGAAGACGATCGCACCGTTTCCACCCCCGGTGTGCCATTGACTGCACTTTCGATCGGCAAGGAAATCAACGACTCGACTTCTTCCGGAGCCAATCCGGGGGCTTCCGTTTGAATTTCGACCTGGGGTGGTGCGAAGTCTGGAAACACATCCAGAGGCATCCGAGTCAGGTTATAACTGCCTAAAACGGTCACGATAATGGCACCGATGACCACCAGCCACCGCTGGACGATCGACCATTTGAGAATTGCATTGAGCATAACGGGTTACGTTGCGATCGATTTGAATGAGATTACTCTTCAGGATGTTTGGTTGAATGGGCTTGCTCTGACTGGCTGGTGCGGTTCAGGTAAAACTCTTGCTCGTACCCAACCGTGCTATGCCCGTTGAGTTCCGGACTCATGGCTAACCGCCGAGTACGACGATTTGCCCAAAACATCCCTGCCCAAAACATCCCCGCTGCGATCGCTCCACCTGCTGGAATCATGACCCACCAAGGCAAAGCTGAAGACTGGGGGTTGGAGGCGGCGGAAGGAGCAGGCGCTTCACTATGATCATCAACGGTCGTGCCACCACGCAGGGATTGGGCATAAAGTTGATTTGCCCTTTGGGTAACAATCTGATCACCGTCAAATAAACCGCTTGTAACCTCAACCAGATTGCCTGCTTCTCTGCCCAAAGTCACTTCCGTTGCTTCATAGGCGTTGCCATTTTGCACGAACACAACCCGTTGCTTGTCGTTGGTTTCCACAATGGCGGATTTGGGAATTGCCAGAACTGCCGCTGGAGTGCGATCCGTTAGCACCTCCAACTCCACAAACATTCCCGGTTTCAACAATCCCCCCGAATTGTCTAGTTCGGCTTTAACGGGAATAACGCGGCTTTCTCCATTGACCACCGCCCCCACCACGTTAATTTCACCGCTGAAAGCGCGGTTCGGTAATCCGTTGGCTTTGACCCGAACCCGTTGTCCCACTTCCACCCGTTCCAGGTCTTTCTCAAAAATGTTGCCAGAAACCTGAACGCTGCTGCCATTCACCAGGGTCATAATCCTTTTACCTGCATCTTCCCCCGACTCCCCCTTGGTGGTTTCTTGATCGGCAACCACACCTGAAATTGGAGCGGTAATGGTTAGGGTACCGTCTGCATTGGGACTGGCTCCCAGTTGTTGCAAGCGAGTTTGATAGGTTTGATCACTTAAATTAACCCGCGATTTCGCCACCTCCACTGCCGACTGTGCCCGTTGTAGTTGCGCCTGTGCTTCCGAAACAGGCAAGCCACTTTCCGCTTTGGCAAGCGCCGCCCTCGCTTCGGCTAAATTGCTTTCAGACTCTAAAACTTGGCGACGGGGAATGGCTCCTCGTTCCAGCAACATCCGATCTTTGTCGTAGCGATCCTGGGCAACATTCACCTCGGTTCGGGCTTGCTGAATATCGGTCGCCACAATCCGTCTTTGCTGAGTCAAATTCTGCTGTGCCAGTCGTAAATCCGCTTGCGCCTGTTGCACAGCGGCAGTCGCTTCCGCTGTGCGATCGAATGCCGTTGTTCGCAATTCTGCCAGTTCTGGACTGGTCATAATCGCCACCGCTTGCCCTGCTTGAACCGAGTCTCCCGGCTTCACCAGCAGTCGCAGCACTGTTCCGCCCACAGGGGTGGTGACTTCGACCTGCTGATTGGGAAGTGATTCAATCTGCCCAGTCGTTTTGACTCCAAAGGCTAACCGCTGACGGATCACAGACTCGACCTTCAGCCCTAATCGTTTCGTTGTGGCAGGATCAACCTGAATTGCTCCTGCTGATTGAGCTTGGTTGCCTCCTTGAAACTCATTGCCGTGCCCACCATGCGCCACAATCCTGGCTGCTGGAGTCAGCAGGAGCAGCGTGAGGAAAGTACCGGAGAGATAGCGGGAGGCGATCGCACGATTACGGGGTCGAGGGGTTGAAGTCATTGGCTAGCCCTTTGAGTACATGAAGAAACACTTTACATGGCACTAAACATCAGTGTCTCAAATAGATATGAAATGGACATGAAATTCCATGCCGCCGACAGCTTTGGGTTGCAAGACTAGATGAATTGTGTTCACAGTTTATATGAAACAACAATCAGCCCTATTTTCCATACCAGGTTTTGCGCCACTGCTGCATCTGGTCAATCTCAGCCTGTTGGGAAGCAATAATGTTCTTTGCCAACTGCAAAACCTCAGGACGCTTTGACTTTTGCAAAACATCATTTGCCATCACTACCGCACCTTCGTGATGGGGGATCATGGCAGCAATAAAACGCTTGTCAAACTCAGCATCGGCTGGACCTAAATCCATATCCATTCGCATCGCCTTCATCTGGTCTTGAGACATCGCCATAGAGTGACCCATCGGGGCATGCCACGCGACGGGTGTGCTGGGGGCTTTTGGATACCAGACAGTCCGCCACTGCTTCATCTGATTAATCTCTTTCTCCTGAGCCTTAATGATGTCCTGGGCTAGCTTTTTGAGTTCAGGGCGCTTCGATTTTTGCAACACTTCCCTCGCCATGACAACGGCACCCTCATGGTGCGGAATCATACTGTCGATAAAGCGCAAATCAAATTCAGCATCAGCCGGACCTAAATCCATCATGCTGTGATCCATCATGCCACCATGATTCATCCCACCCATGTTGCCGTGATCCATCTGTTTGGTTGCAGCATCTGTTGCCGTTGTATCGGGGGCTTGTGCTTGGTTTTGAGTCGATGATGAACAAGCATTCAGGACGCTGGTGGTGGCGATCGCGCCTAACGCCAGAGCAATCAAACCGGGTTTTGTAAGGAAATTCAGTGGCATAGCTTCGGTGCAATTTAGATAGAAGGAACAAAAGGAATCTGTTGCTATTTTGAATTCTCCAGTTGGATAGAGAGTCAAGAAATGGATGTTTTTGAGTTGGATGTGGTTTAGCAACCCGTTTTCAGACTTACACACAGTTATGAAATCAAGATGAAATTTCTGCGCTTCCGCAGTGTGAAATTTCACATCCTTCTTTAGTCAGACGTATAGCTGTAGCAATTCGCCTAGTCTAATATTAAAAATTAGCAGGAAAAAATCATGGCTAAAATTGGTTTATTCTATGGCACGCAAACCAGTAACACCCAAACTGCGGCTGAAATGATTCAGAAGGAGTTTGGTGGTAGCGATGTTGTGGAACTATTCGATATCTCTCGAACCGAAGCTGGTGACTTTGCAAACTACGACCGTATCATTATTGGTTGCCCAACCTGGAATGTCGGTCAAATTCAGGATGATTGGGAATCTTTCTACGATAATGAGCTAGACAGCATTGACTTTAGCGGCAAGAAGGTAGCTTATTTTGGCGAAGGTGACCAAACTGGCTATGCAGACAGTTTCCAGGATGCAATGGGAATGTTGGAAGAAAAAATTGCAGAGCTTGGAGGAGAAACGGTTGGTTATTGGGCAACAGAGGGCTATGACTTTAGCGAGTCTAAAGCGGTTCGCGATGGTAAGTTTGTCGGTCTTGCCCTAGATGAAGATAACCAGTCTGAATTAACCGAGGAACGCATCAAAACATGGGTTGCTCAATTGAAGCAGAAGTTTGATATATAGCAATAAGTAGTATTAGACTCACCTCTAATGCTGAAGATTAGGCAGTAAAAATCGGTTTCTGATTTATTGTGAGGGATTGCTTTGTAAATGAAATTTACAAATTATTGCAGAGTAAAAAACTCTTCTGCAATTGAGGGATGAATCCCGATCGCACTGTCAAAATGTTGCTTCGTTACCCCTGCTTTCATGGCTGGGGCAAGCATTTGAATCACCTCGGCAGCGTATTCACCCACCATGTGAGCGCCCAAAATTCTACCTGAATGACCATCAACCACGAGCTTTAGCAGTACTTCCTGCTCTGACTCTCCCATCAGATTAAACAGCGGTTGGAATTTCTTTTGGTAGCAGCGAACAGACTCACCCCATGTCTCGTGGGCTTGTGCCTCGGTTAATCCAATGGTGGCAGCTTCCGGCTCAGACGAGACGACGTATGGAATCTGTTCATAGCTCACTGTGCGAGGGTTCTTGCCAAATTCAGTATCCGCAAACGCTCGACCTGCCGAGATCGCCACGGGAGTCCAGTGAGGATGAGGGGTACAGTCACCTACTGCAAAAATGTTCGCTTGCGTGGTGCGGCTGTAGTCATCAACTGCGATCGTCCCTGCTTTCACCTCAACACCAACAGTTTCCAGTCCTAGTCCTTCCAGGTTAGGAACACGACTGGTGACAAAGACAACGGTTTCTACCGTGGTTGGTTCGTCACTACATGACAAAGCCAAATTAAGACATTCCTGCGTCTGCTCAATTTTTTCAACCTGGCTGTTGCAGCAAACTCGAATTCCTAGCCGCGCCATCCCTGGCTGAACAGTGTTTTGTAAGTCTTGATCGCAGCCTGGTAGAATTTGTGCTTCGGGAACAACCAGCGTTACTTTGGAAATCAACCCGTTCATGATTCCTGCTAATTTCACAGCAATGTGGTTTCCGCCGAAAATTGCCAGGTGGTTGGGCTGCTGCTTCAGGGTCAGCATTTCGCGAGTGGTAATGGCGTGTTCAATCCCTGGAATGTCTGTCGGCTTAACCGCTTTTCCACCAACTGCAATCAAAATTTTGTCAGCCGTATAGTGCTGCCCCTGAATAGTGACTGTGTGAGTATCTAAAAACTGGGCGTGTCCCAATAGAAGTTCCACCCCGGCTTCCTGAAGATGCTGCTGATGTACTTGACTTAAATGATTAATGTCACGATTTTTAGCCGCCATAAACTGACACCAATCAAAATTTTCAGAAACCTTGCCCCACCCGTATTCATCCGCATTTTTGAAAAAACGAGAAAAACTGGCGGCGTAAGCCATCATTTTTTCGGGAATGCAACCGTGAACTACGCAGGTGCCACCCACTTGGTCCTGTTCTGCGATCGCGACTCGTGCTCCATAGCTGGCAGCTCGTTCAGCCGCCGCCAATCCGCCTGGACCTGCACCAATCACAAAAAGGTCATAATCAAAACTCATTTTGGTTATTCCACTTATTCTGCTTGTGGTTCTAGAAACCATAATCGTTTATGACTATGAAATTAAGATGAATATTTTAAGTTAAATAGGATTTATCTTCTTTAGATGTGATTTTGATTACATTTTCTTCAATTCTGCATACAGTTATGAAATTAAGATGAAATTGCTGTCCCTCAAAAGTTTGAATTATCCTACTTTCGGATGATAGAGGTAATTGTTGGAATGCTCCTTTAGTGTGAAGCCTGAGAGCCAACGGGTTCTCCTTATTCACTTACTAGGAGCTAGACCATGACAGCTACACAATCTCATCAATCTCTACTCGAAACGTGCATTCAAAATTGTCTTGACTGTTTGCGTGAGTGTGAGAACTGCGGGACTGCTTGCTTAAACAGTGATATGGTGCAAATGATGGCTCAGTGCATCAAACTGTGCCGCGACTGTGCCGATACCTGCGACATCTGCGCTCGTTTCATGGCTCGCAATTCTGATCTTCATGCCCAACTGTGTGCAGTGTGTGCAGAAGCCTGCGATCGCTGTGCGGCTGAATGCGAGAAGCATAACCATGACCATTGTAAGCGCTGCGCTCAAGCTTGCCGTCGCTGTGCTGATTCTTGTCGCCAGATGGCATCGGCAATGGCGTAATTCACCCTTAGCTCATGACTGCCAGATGGGTAGTGCGATTTGCATTACCTCTTGGTAACTTGCGATCGCACACTAACAATCTAGAGGAAATTCAATGTTTCACAGTAATGGTTCATCATCCAGTCTGACTACAGATCTGCTCTCCACAACTTCTAACGGGCTTGCTGTTACTGCAACGCCGCTTACAGCCGATCTTTTCTCGACATCTGATTTGGCTTTGCATCTCGCAAAATCTGCTGCATCAGATGTTTACGCCGCTGGATCTCCTGCTCCTGATGAATCAGCCGCTCGGTTTGATGTGCGCTATCTCCAGGAAACGATCGACCATCACCAGATGGCGATCAACATGGCAGAACTGGCTATCGATCGAGCAATTAACAATGATTTAAGAGCACTGGCTCAAAACATCGTTGCCAACCAGACCGAGGAGCGCGAAACGATGCAAACCTGGCTGAAGGACTGGTACGGATTTGAGTCTGAGCCAGAGATGAATCCAGGTGAAGAGCGGATGATGAAAGAAATGTCGATCATGAAGGGGGCTGAATTCGAGATCACCTTCATGCGGCAAATGACGATGCATCACATGGCAGGGATTAATGATGCGGTTCCCTGTACTGCCAGCGCTGGACATGTTGAGTTAAAAGCACTTTGCAACGACATTGCCTCTACTCAGATGCGTGAAGCCGAGCAAATGCGGCAGTGGCTGCGCGATCGCTACCAAACATCAGTGGATATGATTGGTGTCTCTCCAGATGCTGACAATGGTTCAATCCCCAATGGCAGCTTCGAGAGAGGGAATTTCACAGGTTGGTCTACGATTGGACATGCTGATATCCAAATGCTAGATTACGGCGTTTTTCCAACGGATGGGGCATTTCAAGCTCTAATTACCACTGAATCTGAAACGGTTCCAGGAACAGAGTTTGAATCGAGATTGGGTCTGAGGCAGGGAACCCTATCCACCATTCACAGTGGAGACATTGATGAGGGATCTGCTCTTCAACTGACATTCAATGCCCAAGCAGGAGACACCTTAACGTTTGATTGGAATTTCCTCACCAACGAGCTAGAGTCTGATCTGGTTGGCTCCAGTAATGACTTTTCCTTTGCAGTGCTGCAATCAATAGGAAGTGAACAACAGCCTTTGGTCTATGAGCTAACGGATATTCATGAAGTCCCCAATACTTCTCGAACAATGTTCACCAATGAGTCAGGATACAGAACATTCTCCGCCACGATCGATACTTCCGGTACTTATACCTTGAGTGTTGGCGCGGTCAATATCGATGACCCTCTATTTGACTCCGTGTTGTTAGTGGATAACTTTCAACTGACTTCTGCTTAAACCACGAACCACATCAGTGTTGCCGGGGGGATAACCCGCTCATGACTCTATTAATTCTAAATTCAGCTTTCTTAGGAGGATCCTATGGCTCATAAAGTCGCTCAATCTAGTGTGGATATTGCGGTTCACTGCGCTTACGAATGTGAACATTGTGCCGATCAGTGCTTGGGTAGTATGGCAGAGTGTGCCCGTCTTTGCATTGACTGTGCCCAAATTTGTTGGACTTCTGCTGCTTACATGAGTCGCGGCTCACGCTTCATTCCTCAGGTTGTTCGAGCCTGTATCGATATCTGCGAAGCCTGCGCCAGTGAATGCGAAAAACACGATAACGGACACTGCCAAAGCTGTGCCAAGGCTTGCAGATCGGCTGCTGAGGAGTATCGCAAGGTCGTTAGTGTCGCTACATCGCGTTAATTCGATCGAATTTACGGTTTAAGTATCAGGAAGTTGGCAAGCCTGCACGATAAGCTTGCCAATTCCCCTATCTTTCTGCTGTTCCGAAACGGAAGATTGGTGCATTCACCTAACTGCGATAGGCAAAGAATCGTGACAGATAGAGATGAAACCGCAAGCAGGACAGTAGATGAGCATGTGTTCGCTTATGTAAGTCGGACGTAGGAGTGACGCGGGGAGTTGAGCCAAAGCATTATTTTGAAATAGTGGAAAAGCAATATGAATCAACAGAAACACATGTCAGGAATGGGCTGGAACCGATTCGCGGCGATGATCGCGACCTCAACGTTCATCATGTTCTTCTTGATGTATCAGCTCATATACTCACTTGATCACGCAACGTTTAGTGTAAACCGACTGATCTCCTCGTTGGTGATGGGGTGCGTGATGACCGTTGTAATGCTTTCCTTTATGTGGTCGATGTACCGAGGAGTAGGAATCAAGATCGCAGTTCTCGGTTTGGCTACCGCGCTCGGCTTGATTCTACTCTCCGTAAATAGAACCGAGGCGCTGATCGGAGATGTCACCTTCATGAAGTCGATGATTCCCCACCACTCAATTGCCATTAACAATGCGCGGAAGGCAAGCATTAGTGATCCGCGCGTTCGCGAGCTTGCGGATGAGATAATTGAGTCGCAGGTCCGTGAAATAGCTGAGATGCAGTTGCTCCTCGATGATATTGCGCGGAACGGAGAACGAGGGACGGCGGAGCTTCCCGCTCGCTCGACCGCAATAACCCCCGATATGGAGCGCGAGATTAGAGAAGCAGTGCAGTAAATAGGCAGGTTTTCGTTGTGAATGCCTAGCGCGTATTATCAATTGAGCCAGATGACAGAGCAGCCAAATATTTTTTTTATTTTCCCCTTGACTCTCCAGTGAACTAGAGACTCCAAGATAGAAGCAGGTACAAATTTAGAGGTTTAGATTCATGGCTCTTCAACTGACAGTTTCCAATATGGCTTGCTCGGCTTGCAGCGACACGATCACCAAAGCTATCAAGGCGATCGACCCGACCGCAAAAGTCGAAGCAGATCCCAAAACAAAGCTGGTCACGATTGATACTCAACAGCCAGAGACGACGGTGAAGCAAGCGATCGCTGCCGCAGGTTACACCGTGGAATAGTAATCCTATGGCAAATCATCAGACCATCATTGGCTCTTGGCGCTGGTTGAATTCTCCTGAGTGGAATGTGGCAATATTCTCATTTCTCTTGTCTTTCTTTTGGGAAATTCAGCAAATGCCGTTTTATCAAGTTTCAAATGAGTTCTCTTGCTTCGATCGCACTAGAAACTGTACCCTTGCGACCGTTGGAGATGTTGGAATTTCGCTGACTGCTTTTTGGGTAGTTGCCGTTCTAGCAAAGTCGCGTCAGTGGGTGCGGCGACCAAGCCGCAGACAAATCATCATTTATACGTTTGTAGGAGTGGTGATCACAGTTGTTTTTGAAGCTTTGGCAACTGGACCACTTAATCGATGGGCATACGCTGAGATCATGCCCACAGTCCCGTTCTTGGGCACTGGATTAGTTCCATTAGCAATGTGGTTGCTGATGCCGCCCTTAACGATTTGGTTCGTCCAACGTCAGCTTTCTCACGTCCATCCTAAAAGCTCAGAGCAACTGTGATTGATTCAGGGTTGATTAGAAAACTCCTCTTCAAACTCTTGATGTTTAGCAGAGATCGCTGCATCGGAATACACCTTCAATGAATCTTCATTCCTACGAATACTGCACATCTTATGGAAAACACAACACTTAAATTGCGAGGTATGAGTTGTGCCTCTTGTGCGAATAATATTGAGACCGCAATTCGCTCTGTTCCAGGAGTCACTCAAGCAACCGTTAACTTTGGTGCTGAACAAGCCAGTGTCACCTATGATTCCGCTCGAACTGATGTTGCTCAAATTCAAGCAGCAGTGGATGAGGCGGGATATGCAGCTCAACCGTTGCAAGAGGATAGACTGGTGGCTGAAGATGATGTGGAACGGCGAGAACGGCAAACCGAAGAGCGGCAATTAACCCGTAAAGTTTGGATTAGCGGCATCATTAGCGCCATTCTGGTAGTGGGTTCGTTGCCGATGATGACAGGGTTGCACATCCCATTGATTCCCATGTGGTTGCACAATCCCTGGCTGCAACTGGTGTTGACGGCTCCCGTGTTGTTTTGGGCAGGGAGTGGATTCTTCATCAATGCCTGGAAAGCCTTCAAACGTCACACTGCCACAATGGATACCCTGGTGGCGATTGGGACGGGTACAGCTTACGGCTACTCGCTATTTCCAACGTTCTTTCCGGATTGGTTCATCGCTCAGGGTCTCGCTCCAGATGTCTATTACGAAGCTGCTGCGGTGATCATCACATTGATTTTGTTGGGTCGCTTGCTAGAGAATCGCGCCAAAGGGCAAACCTCGGAAGCCATTCGTAAACTGATTGGGTTGCAGGCAAGAACCGCACGGGTGATCCGGGATGGGCGAGAAGTGGATGTGCCGGTCGCGGAGGTTGTTCTCGACGATGTGATTCTGGTGCGTCCGGGTGAAAAGATTCCGGTAGATGGGGAAATTGTCGAGGGTGGCTCGACGATCGATGAAGCAATGGTAACGGGAGAAAGTCTGCCGGTGAAAAAGCAGGTGGGCGACGAGGTCATCGGTGCCACGATCAACAAAACGGGTAGCTTCAAGTTTCGGGCAACCAGAGTTGGAAAGGATACCTTCTTGGCTCAGATTGTGAAGCTGGTGCAACAGGCTCAAGGCTCAAAAGCCCCTATTCAGCGACTCGCTGACCAGGTGACAGGTTGGTTTGTCCCGGTCGTGATTGCGATCGCGATCGCCACCTTTGTCCTCTGGTACAACGTCATGGGCAATGTGACGATGGCGCTGATCACAACTGTTGGCGTGTTGATTATTGCTTGCCCCTGTGCCCTCGGTTTAGCCACTCCCACTTCCATCATGGTCGGTACAGGCAAAGGGGCAGAGAATGGCATTTTGATCAAAGGTGCAGAAAGCTTAGAACAGGCACACAACCTGCAAACCATTATTCTGGATAAAACGGGCACCATCACTCAGGGAAAACCGACCGTCACCGATTTTGTCACGCTCAAGGGAACGGCTCACCAGAACGAACTGCATCTGTTACGGTTGGCGGCGGCAATTGAGCGCAACTCGGAGCATCCTTTAGCCGAAGCGGTGGTGCAGTATGCTCAGGCTCAAGGAGCAAATTTGACGGATGCACAAGAGTTTGAAGCCATTGCTGGCAGCGGTGTGCAGGGAAAGGTATCAAATCATTTGGTGCAGATTGGTACACACCGTTGGATGACCGAGTTAGGCATTGAAACGAGTGCGCTGCGATCGCCGTGGGAGCAATTAGAATCTCTGGGCAAAACGGTCATCTGGCTTGCCGTTGATGATCAGGTGGAAGCCATTATGGGAATTGCAGATGCGGTCAAACCCTCTTCTGTCCAAGCGATTCGGGCATTGCAAAAAATGGGTTTGGACGTGGTGATGTTGACCGGAGACAATCGCCGCACGGCGGAAGTAATTGCGCGAGAAGTGGGAATTCAGCGCGTATTTGCAGAAGTCCGACCGGATCAGAAAGCTGCAACGGTAGCAAGCATTCAGGCGGAAGGTAAAGTCGTGGCGATGGTGGGTGATGGTATCAATGATGCACCTGCTCTGGCTCAAGCCGATGTTGGGTTGGCGATCGGGACGGGCACCGATGTGGCGATCGCGGCTAGCGACATTACATTAATTTCAGGCGACTTGAATGGCATTGTCATGGCGATTCAACTGTCTCGTGCCACAATGCGAAACATTCGGCAAAATCTCTTCTTTGCCTTCATCTACAACGTGGCAGGAATTCCCATTGCTGCCGGAATTCTTTATCCCTTTTTCGGTTGGTTGCTTAATCCGATCATTGCCGGGGCAGCGATGGCATTGAGTTCAGTTTCCGTTGTCACCAATGCCCTCCGACTGAGAAACTTCAAGCCTAGAGTTCACGCTTAAGGAGAATTTTCACGATGAAGAAAACCATTTTTTGGGGAACGTTGGCAGGGTTCGGCTTTCTATTAGGGGCAATTTCAGGCGCAATTGCTACCGAGGTGCCAGAGCACTCAATGGAATCGATGCCGCGATCGTCCGAAAACGCAGGTCAGTTTCAACGCATTGACCAACCCTTAGGTAACAAAGTTGCGGTCACGCTGGGTGGATTGGGATTGATTGGCTTAGAACTTTGGTGGTTTTTGTTCAGTAAACTCAAGTCTCGCAAAGCGACCAGTCAGGGAGACATTCAGGAAGTTACCGTCACAGTGGATGGTGGGTATGAACCGAGTTTGATTGTAGTGCAGGCGGGGCAACCTGTACGCTTGAATTTCGATCGTAGAGACCCCAGTAGTTGCCTTGAGGAAGTCCGCTTTCCTGATTTTCGGATTGCTCAAGAATTGATGCTCAATCAAGTCACACCGATTGAATTTACCCCGGATAAACCCGGTCGTTACGAGTTTTCCTGTGGTATGAATATGTTTCGAGGAGTCGTTGAAGCTCAAGCAGCAGATGCACCGACAACGGCACATCCAGAACCAACTTCTCAACCTGCTAATTCCGAAGTTGTTCCCTCTAGTCTGCAAGCAACGGTAACACCAGAGGGTATTCAAGAAGCTGAGATCGCCGTTGAAAAGGGGTATCAACCCAAGCGTGTAATTGTTGAAGCCGGAAAACCTGTTCGATTACAGTTCGATCGAAAAAATCTCAGTGAGTGCTATGACCAACTCTTGATTCCAGCGTTTGGTGTGGAGACGGATCTCACTCCTGAGCAAATCACAACGATAGAATTTACGCCTGAGCATCCCGGTGAATACGAATTCATGTGTGGCATGAAAATGAATCGTGGGGTGATTGAAGTGCGACCAAGCCAGCAGATTTATTCTGTAAATCATGTTCAGTCACAGACCCACATTCACTCTTAACGATATTTGTTTGCTTGACTCTCCACCTCACTGGAGACCCTAAAGTAAGAGTAAGCCGTTGCATTGTACGTTGGAGGTTAGCGATGTTAGCCCAAGAACAGCCTAAACAGATTGGTCCAGTGGCGAAAAAAAGTGGTGTACCGATTAAAACCATTCGGTATTACGAGGAATTAGGTCTGCTCAAGGCTACGGGCAGAACTGAAGGTGGATACCGATTGTTTGATGGAGATATTTTTACCCGCCTCAGCTTCATCAAACGTGCTCAGAGTCTTGGATTAAGTCTGGCAGAAATTAAAGAGTTTTTGGAGGTGCATGATCAGGGTGACTTACCGTGTGATCACGTTCGGGTCAAATTGCAGGACAAAGTTGCTGACATCGATCGCCAAATCCAGCAACTTCAAGTGCTGAAGCTAGAACTGAACGGTCTGCTTTCGGGTTGGGAAGATATTCCTGAACATTCTGAATCGACTATCTGCCCAGTTATTCAGCGAGTATAAAACTGGATTTTCTGATTTCATAGAGCTGTGAGGTAACAGTGGCAATCTGGTTTTTCCAACAGGGATTCTACTAAGGCATTCAAAGCAACAGCAGCTAGCAATCCACCGCCCAACGTTCCCTCGATCGCAACATAAGGAACGCCGGAGCGCATTAAGCGTCGCTTCGCAGCCTCCGCAACCCAGTTTTTGCGCGTCTGTATACGGCACAAACAATGAATCTATTAGGTGATGTGCTCTCTTGGGAGGTCTGGCGCTGTTGGCTTTTGAGTTAGCTGGAAAGACCTCAGCCGTTGTCCTATCGGTAGCTTTGGCCTTACGAGTTACGGCGTTCGTTTTGCTGTCATCCTTTGCTGGTGTGCTTGCCGATCGCCTCGATCGCAAAACTATTCTGGTGACAACTCACCTGGCACGGATAGGCATTGTCATCTTGCTGCCGTTTGTGCATGCTGTCTGGCAGATCTATATAATCGTCTTTGCTCTAAATGTCTTTTATGCCTTCTTCACCCCGACTTACCAAGCGACGATTCCACTGATCACAGGACAGGAAGATTATTCGCAGGCGATCGCTCTTTCTAGCACGACCTTTCAGCTATTAGGCGTTCTCGGTCCTGGAATTGCAGGTGCGATCGCTGTTTATCTTCAGGTGTTTTGCCATGCTTAATGACCTAGGTGCCATCACAACCTGGACAATGAACGGGTTCTAAAACCATGAGTTGGAATTGCCTGAGGATCATCCTCTATTCCAGGAGATTTACAAGATAAAAACAACAGATCTATAGCATTACCCGGCTGGTGCTGTTGACTGGACTGCCAATCATCCTATTATTAACGACCGCCGTTAGTTGGTGGCTAGCAGGTCGGGCGATGCAACCCATTTGCCGCTCCTACCACCAAATCCAGCAGTTCACAGCGGATGCTGCCCACGAACTCCGGACTCCCCTCGCCGCCAGTCGCGCTACTCTAGAAGTTGCATTACAAACACCGCGAATTTCCGAGGCAGAATCACGCATGACTCTGCAAACTTTAGAACGACAAAATTTAAGGCTGTCTCAACTGGTTCAGGATTTGTTGCTTCTCTCTCGCATGGATGTTGAAGAGAGTATTCAGAAATATCAAGTTTGTTGTCTCAACGATATTATTAGCGATGTCATTGAAGAATACTCAGGATTGGTAATCGCATCCGATATCTCATTAATTTCTAAGATCGTCAACCATTCTGTTTACGTATCTGGAGATGAGGAGTAGTTATACCTTTACTGGCAAATCTCGTCATCAATGCCATTCAGTACACTCCCCCAGGTGTCAAAGTCATTGTCCGCCTCACTCAAGATGAACACCATGCCATTCTTGAGGTACAGGATACTGGGGTTGGCATCTCAGCTGCGGATTAATCCCGCATTTTTGATCGGTTTTATCGGGTCAACAGCGATCGCTCCCGACAAACGGGTGGTTCCGGGTTGGGGTTGGTGATCGCTCAAACACATCACGGGACTCTACAGGTACAAAGTGAAGTCGGGAAAGGGAGCTTGTTTATTCTACGTTTGCTATCAAACGAGTTGAATAAATCTTCTGGTAAAAATAAATAGCTTAAAGCTTCTCTTTTTTATGCAGGTAACGGAGAAACTTTCGTTTTTTATAAACCTATCGCGCACACCTATTCACCTCCTTCCCTAGCTTCCTTTAAAAGAGACCCTCTACCTTACACCCTTTATCTTTATATGGAGTAACTGCAATTTTACTGGTAGATAAAGTAACCTCTGTCTTCTAAGCAAACAGTTCCTGATATATGTAAGCAAATCTCGATCGATCGCCCCCACTCGCAGGTCTCGCATAGGTTGCTAAATTCCGAATTGCCTGCATCTGTTCTGACTCCCGTTCCATTGCTGGGGTAAACTGCTGTCGCTGCTCCAACAAATCCTCCAGTTCAATCTGTCCCGGTTTGCCCTTGTAAAACGCCTCCTCTGCACATCGTCGCACTGCATTTCCAATCTCAGCAGGGGTACAGATTCGGTACTCTGTCAATAGTCTGCGCCACTGGTCATCAGTCCAGGGGGATTGGCCCTTCTCTTGAAACGCAGGAAAGTACTTTGTCATATGCAGATTGAACACCTCATATCTGGCTCCCTCATGGGGCAGATCGATAAAGAAAATGTCATCAAACCGACGTACCAGTTCGGGTGGTAGCATTCCCAAACGATTGACGGTCGCGATCGTGTAAATCGGTTCCTGGTGTTCCTGCATCCAGGTCAGCAAAGCAGCCGAGAGGCGACGCGCTAACCCACCATCGGCATTCGAGTCCCAGCCTGCAAAACCCTTATCAAAGTCATCCCAGTAGAGGACACAAGGAGCCAGGGATGTGACTACACCAATAAACTCCTTCAAAGCGAGATCGGGATTAGCACTGCTCAAAAGAACTCCCCAATTTGCAGCTAGCAAGGGCAATCCCATCTTTTTAGCTGCTAATTTGGCAGATAAGCTCTTGCCTGTACCGGGTGGACCCCATAGCATCATGCCTATAGGTAAGCTCAGTCCGTATTGTTGAGCTTCGGGTCGCAGCAGAGACGCGATCGCCTCCAACCGCCGTTCCAACAAATCTAATCCAGCCGCAGTGGATACATCCGGTTCTGCAATGTATTCCAATCCTCGTCCTCGCAGTTTGTTGATCTTGTGCTCCAAAATCAGTTGAACTAGTTGCTCAGGAGCATCCACAAACGCCAACAGCCTGTCCAACACCATTGCAATCTCACCAGTTGGCAACCCCTGACAAGCTGTGATCAGTTTTTGTTTAGCTTCTGGATCATTCTTGCTCAGCCAGGGATGCTGGTTACAAAACTGGGTAACGATCGCTTGTACCTGCTGGCGATCGGGCAGTGCATGAGACAGCACTGGAATAAAGGGTTGCAGTTCTAGCGGCAGTTGAACGTAGGTTTCTAGCAGAACCCAGTAATGAGGCACTGAGTTCCATAGCGCTTGGTGGTAAGCATTTAAGAGTTGGTAGCAACGTTGCTGACTCATCTCTGCAATAGTGCTATTCAAAACCCCTTCCAGAAGGAAAATACCAGGTTTTGGCTCCTCTAACAAGAATTGCAGAATGTCTTGCTCGATCGTTTGCGTTGTAGATTGCAGAATCGTTTGTCCTTGAGGTGCGACCAACTCCTGAAGTGTTGAGAAACCAGGATTCCACACGTACACTGGCAGCGATCGCACCTCACCCCATTGATAAAATTGGCTCAACACTGTCATCCGATCGGGAGTCTGATATTCCAGGGCCACAACTGGAGCGTTCTGCTCAATCAGTTTTATCCAATCCTGCAACTGTCGCATGATCTAAAACTGTAAGGGTTCCCACTGGTTCTAACGAAGCAAAAACACTCCTTGCCTCGGTCAACTGGACACTTTTACCCAACACTGTGATGGAGTCTTGGAGGGAAATGCCGCTAATGCGGCGATGGGGTGAAATCCTTAAATTTGGGAGTTTATTAAGATGGCAACAACCACAAAATCTCGAACCCCTAATGGCATTCGCAACGGTGCCACCTCTAAAGCAGCTAAACCCAACGGTACTGCCTCAGCCACCAAAGCCAAAGCACCAACGGTTGATGGACCGCCGGAAACTAATGCATCAGCACTGCTCAAAGAATTGCGGAACTTGGTATTCAAGGAGTATGGCGTAAAGCTGCAACTCCGGGATGCTCGTGTCTCTACCAAAATTGGGCATGCGACTCGCGAAAAGCTTGGGCTTGACATTGCCGCTCAGGTGAAGAAGAAGGGTGGTAACAAAAAGTTCGACTGGCAGCGATGGAATACGAAGGTGTTCCCGCGACTATTCGGACAACCCGATGCTCTGAAGTACCCGCCAGAAGTGGTGGCGATCCTGATGAGCCTGCTGTATGACACCATTCGTACTGATCCAGAACAAGCGGTTGCAGACCTGGTGGAATTCAATCGGGCATCCCTAGAGCGCCGCAACTCATTCCAGGCTGAGCAGGATGACGACCTGGACGATTTGGAAGATGAACTGGACGATGACCTTGATGATCTCAGCGATGAATTGGATGACGAAGCCAGTGATGAACTGGACGACGATCTAGATGACGAATTAGACGAGGATCTGGACGAAGAAGAGGACGAATAGCACATTCAGCTTCGTTCACTGCCTGATTGCTTGCCCTGCATTAGTTCGGCTGATGCAGGGTTCTTTTTTCCCGCCCACCTCCCTGGCACGCTGAAGCTAAAGGCAGCAACAACTGCGGAAGGAATGAAAGCTCAGACTGCACGAAGCAGGCATCTGTCGATGCGATCGCGGTGAGAAATCCAACTCATTCATAAAGGAGCAATTCTCATGGTTACTGCAACTGCAACACGCAAATCTGCAAAACCCTCTGCACGCAAGGCACCGAAGCACACTCCCGCTTTGCAACGGGTCATTCCCTATCAGGAGAAGGTTCGACTGATGGTGATTGAAGTGTTACGGGAAGAATCTGGACGAGAACTGGCGGCATCCGCCCGGTTCAACGGACAGGAGTTTGATTGGGAACAGCACAATGCTCGGTTCCGCAAGGACTATGCTGAGACCTCCCTGCGGGATCTGCTGACCTACGCTCGCAAGCTCTACGGATTGCAAAATCTGGATGAAGTGCGCGATCGCCGTGCAGCCCACAAAGCTACCCGAACAGGGCGCTTGAATGCGCTGAACGGCTTGAGTACAACGGATGACCTGGATACGGATGAGGAGTTTGAAGTTGACCTGGAAGAAGATGTCAACCTAGATGACTAATTCCTGGACAGCTTCCGCAGCTTAGCATCAAACCCCGGCGATGAGTCGGGGTACTTCATTTCCCACCCACCCGCACCCTGCCAAAAGTTAAGGTATAGTTCTAGCTATCTAAGTTTTCACTGTCAGCTAGAACTAGAGCTAAAGGCTCAGTGAGTAGTGCGATTGCTTGCTCTAATGCGCCTTCCGCAATCTGAAGCTGTGTTTGGAGTTGGTGTAATCTATTACGACGTTCGATGCCCAGCCGTCCTTCAGTGTTGCGTGGATCATCGTCGTGGCTGAGGTGAATGACCTTGACTTTCTCCTCTTTTTCCTCTGGCTCAAAAATTGCTTCTCTGCTAGTGAGCTTGTTATACCAGTAAGTTCCAGACGGGCGCTTGACATTGTAGCGGTGTGCCTCACAGTTATCGGGCGCAACATAGCAGCATTGGGTGAATTGCTCTGCGCGCGATCGCAACTCTTGAAGCCTCATTTCCATCGATGCCAGTGAATCGACTACACCAAAGTCTTCCAGGGATTGTGAACAGCCTCTCTCCATCAACATCGTCACGGCTGCCCAGTGACGGCTCACCCTGATACGTTCCTGAATCCGCTCCCATTGCTGTTGCGCTTCCTGCCGTTGAACTTCGCGAACCCGAATTAGCTCCACCTCCTCTTCAGGAGTTAACTCAGCGGCAGATCCGCAGGGTTCATAGTTGGGGCAGTCTTTTGGTTCTAGCCCTGGCTGAAGCATCATGGCAGCACAACTAAAGCCAAAGCCGCACTTTTTCCTGGGCATAGGTTTTTTGTTCTAGCTTTATTATTTAGTATAATAAGCTAGAACTAATTGTCCAAGATCGCTTGGACAATTGATAGTCTCTCCGCCGCCAGTACAAGATATGCTGGTTTCTGCCCGTCATGTAAAACGCCCAATTGCACAGTGTAGTAAGGTCTGGATGTCCCTCAGCACCATCTTTTGTAAACGAAATGGCAAGTAACCTGTCTTCAGATAGCTATGGTCGCTTTCTGGATGACCTCAAAGAATGGATTCAGAGTGCTCAACTGCGGGCAGCTACCGCAATCAACCGGGAACTCGTGACTCTGTATTGGAGAATTGGGTGTGCCATTCTTGCCAAGCAACAACAGGAAGGGTGGGGAGCTAAAGTCATTGAGCGCTTATCCAAAGATCTGAAATATGCTTTTCCGGAGATGAAAGGCTTTTCTCGCTCCAATCTGCTTTATATGCGAGCCTTTGCCCAGGCTTTTCCTGATGAAACGCTGATTCAGGCAGTGATGGGACAAATTACTTGGTATCACAACATTGCTTTGCTGGACAAGCTCAAAGCCAATGAGGAACGGCTGTGGTACGCCCAAAAAACGATCGAACATGGCTGGAGTCGTAGTGCCCTAGTTCACCAGATTGAAAGCGGCTTGTATCAGCGGGTCGGGAATGCAGTCAATAATTTTGACCATACATTACCCCAAAGTCAGTCGGACTTGGCTCGTCAAATTTTGAAAAGTCCCTACAATTTTGAGTTCTTAGAACTGGCAGAAGCCGCCCAGGAACGGGATTTTGAACGCGCGTTGGTGGATCACATCCGAGATTTTTTGCTGGAACTGGGAGTGGGCTTTTCTTTTTTGGGTAGCCAGTATTCGCTTGAAGTAGGTGGCAAGGAATATAAACTCGATCTGCTCTTCTACCACGTGAAACTGCACTGCTACGTGGTCATCGACCTGAAAATGGTTGAGTTTGAGCCTGAGTTTTCCGGCAAAATGAGCTTCTACATCGCCGCTGTAGATGATTTGTTGCGGAGTGAAATGGATAATCCAACGATCGGGATTGTCTTGTGCAAGTCTAAAAATAAAGCAACGGTAGAATATGCGTTACGGTACATTCAGCATCCGGTTGGTGTGGCAACCTATCGACTGAAGGACACGTTACCAGAACCACTACAAGGCAGTCTGCCCAGCATTGAGCAACTTGAGATGGAGTTGAACACGCTATCGGTGGAGGAGATCGTAAGTTCTACAGAAGACGAGAAAAAATTTGTCCAAGTGCTCTTGGACAAATTGCAAAACCCCTAATTTCAGTTAGCAGGCGCAGGTTCACAACCCACTCCTCCAAAAGTCGGCACTGTAGAATCTGAGAGCGTTCCCGTCACCAATTCGTGAACGTGTTGATTAGAAAGTTGAGTTTGCGTCATTTCAATGGTCGGTGGCTCACCTCCTCGATTGACCTGAATGATCGTATCAGCCCAGTAAAACTGCTCCTGTGATGGTTGAGGATATGCTGGATAGCAGCCCTTGGAGGCGATCGCTACCTTATGCTGCACAGCCGAAACGGACGGCAAGGAAACTCCAGTCTGCACTAACTTTGCCTCACCAACTGGGCCCCAAAGCCGAAGTTGAGTTGAAACGCAACGTTTTCCATCTTCAAGAGGTGCAATGATGTTGCCGCATACTTCGACATCCACGTTGTATAGAGGCGGATATTCTGGAATTGAAGGATTCTGTACTTGAGTCGATTCATTGCCGCCCTCCGTCGCTGTGCGAGGAGTACAACCCACGGCGATTAACCCTGCCAACATCATGACTGTCCAGAATTGAGTAGCTTTACAAGTCCCCATTGGTAAATCCCCCTCAAGTTTTGGATAGATGTTCAGTTTCCTTGAATAGGCGCAAACTCGCGTTGCTCGGGAGGCTGAACCCATAACGTGCAGAATCCAGCAGTCGCTTTTCGACCAGGTAGCATTTCTAGGGTGACACCCAATCGCTTAACCTCATCAGCACAAGCAAGCTGACCATTACGATCGCGATTCAGTAAGTCTCGATTCCAACTCATTAGATTGCGGGAAAATTTCCCCTCAGCGCTAGTTGCCCAATCTAATGCTTTAGCTTGTTCCAGCGTCAGTTGTCGCGGTCCGGTAGGATCGAGTGGGCGGCTGGATTGATACCAAGAGATTCCAACCACACCTAGAAGTCCTCCCAGCCCGGCTGTAATTAGGAGCAATACCCCCGCTGCAATCAATGAGGGAACCGAGTGAATGGCTCGCTCAAACTCGGTACGACGAATCAAAGCAGAAACCGTTTGGGCGATCGCCTTTTGATGTCCCTTGACTGCTACCTTCTCATAGGTTTGGAGTCGGTCATACAACTGTGTCTGCCACTGATCAAACATCGTCTCCATCTCTTTGGGACTGTCTTCCAGTAGCACTTCTAGCCTGCCAGTCGCAACCAACATCAAAAAAGCTGGATCATCCGGGTCAATTCCCGTTTGCACTACAATCTCCCACACCCTGGCTTTAAAGGAATCATCCTTACCGCGAATTGCTAGATCGAGCAGGGTTGGGTAAGGAATTCGATTCAGTCCCTTGCCTCTAGCAGCCATCGATTCTAAAAATTGGTCATCTAGATCCAGAGGTTCTTCTACTGGTCGGGAATGGGTCATGAGCTTTCACCTCCCTTAGCTAGAACGTTTGGTATTGCGAGATTTAGAGCTACTTGTCGCTGGTTCAACTGCTTTAGTATCGCCTTCTCCAGACTCCGCTGATGTGCCGTTGGCATCGATCGCAGTTGCTTTTGAAGGACTAACTTCTGAGGGCGAAAGCTTCCAGATATTTGCCTGATCGATCGCTTGATAAGCACCCTTCAGAAACGTATGGAGTCGCTGCTTGCCCAAAACACCTAACTCACTGCTTTCTCTGCCTTCAGAGAAAGGAATTCGCTTGGCATCCAGGTGATCTCGCTCTCTGTAGCTGAATTTAGGAAAATCAAGCACTGGAACTTTTTGCTTTGCCAGAAGTTGTTGGAGTTCTTCTCTACTATCTAGATGAGACCAATCATCACATAGTCCCCAGTTACGAACAAAGACGTGTTGCACTCTGCCATTAAACCGTTTTAAGGATTGGATGAACAGCTGCACACTGTCATAACCGCCAGTGCAAATAAACCACTTGCAGATACTGACTCCATGCTGTGCCCCCATCTCCAGCACCCCATTGCGTTCAATCCAATCGGTAACAGCTGAAAAGACCTGAGCAGGAAGATTCACAATGACTGGAGTTTTGATCGCCAAGTCAAAGATGCGATCGGCATCGTAAGCTTTGCGTTCGGCTTCACTAAAGATAGCGCGTTCACATCCTTCAGGATAGACTTCACCGACATCAGGATTGCTGCGATCGGCTTCTACCAACACATGGGGCAATTGACGATCAATGCAATATTGCACCATCACACGAGCAAACAGAGATTTGCCTACACCGCCTTTTTCACCATCAATAAAATGAATTGTTGCCATTGTGCACTCCTATTGCCACATGGTTCGAGTTGCCCGTTCAACGGGTTTAATATTGCCATTTTGACGATCGCCAGTTGTGGGCGTGATCGTTGTAGATTCCGCAGATGGAAGCGGCAGCTGCAAACATTCCCGGATGTAATCTGCTTGACGCTCTAAAGCACGGCAGCAGTTCAATCCAAGTTGACGTAACTCTTCTTGGCTCAATAGCCCTTCCGATTGGCAAGCTGCTACCATCCAAAAAGCTCTAACAGACTCCAACATCAATTCTTTGCCTTGCTTGACTCCATCCCCCCTTTTCAGAAATGCCATTAACGCGCCGTCTTGCGTGCCAGTGTAGGGTGAATAGCGAAAGCTAAAATCTTCGCGTTTGCGAGAGGTTTGGGGAATGTCGTTCATGCCACCTCCGCTAACTGTTCCACAAAATCGCAGTACATTCCAAAAGCGTCTACCAGACGAAAGGATAAAGCTTCGGCATCTGGACAGTTGGAGCGGTAATCTAATCCCAACAACTCTTGTAATCGTCGCTGAAGGTCAGTACCCCAATAGGTTGGAGTTCGACTGAAATAGTTTTCCAATTCATCATGGAGATAGAGAGCAGCTCCGCCAGAAATAATCACTTCTGTGACATTTGGTAGCACTGTATCCAACCAATCCTGTAATCGTGACCAATACTCCTCTCGGGCAGTCAGAATAGCAGTGACAATTTGTTCCCGTTCTAGTTTTTGTTCAGTGGGCGATCGCGTCTTTACCAGATGTTGAAGTTGTGGATTATCAGGGGCAATCTGATTGCCAATACTATAGATTGCGCTCGTTAACGAATCAGCACTTTGACCAGAGGTTCGGTTTAATACCTTATCTACCAGTTGATGAAAGCCCAAATCGGTGGTGTTACCGATCGCCAGCTTGCCCCGTTCAAACAGCAATAGGCTGGTATTCCGATGCCCAAACATCAGCACAGCCAGTGTTTGTTGCTGGAACCACTCTGCCCCGTTCTGCATTACCCGTGCCATTGCCAAGCCACCTCCCTCTGGGCGACACTCAAAGGCTTTTAGCTTGACCTGGAGGCGTTCACCGCGAAAGCTGTAATTTTTGAGATGTTGTTTCAGGAGTTGCTGAAAGCGTGGGGCGTTCTGGTATTCACCGTAAGGTAATAGGGCAGAAATGGCGATAGAGAACTTTTGAGGCAAATTTACTTGTTGGGAAATCGCTCCTACGGCTGCCAGCACTTTATATAACGCCCGTTCGTATTTCACTTCATTCATCCGCACGACTGCCAGAAACTGACGCGCTAAATAACCAACCACCTGACAGTGTTGACTATCACCGCATTGCAGCCAAACATCATCTTCAGGTCGGGTGATACCAAGGCTTCCTCTGGTTTTCAAGTGGGCATCAATTGAACTCAAGCTGAGTTCAATCACTTCAGGCTCCATAAGTAGCAATCGAGGTCTGCCATCCGCTAAGTGATAGATCACTTTACTGAGTGAGGAGCCTGGATCAAAAGTCAACGTGAGGTCAGACATCACGGGTTAATCAGTAAGGTTAACGCTTCCTCAACTTAGCGAGCACTGAATGAATGCCCATCATCCATGTGGATAGAAAAGAGAAACCCGGATTTTCTCACACACAGGGGTTCACAAATGACCACAGTTTCCCTCAATGGTTCGTCTCCACCCTCATTTGACCACCCAATCAAGGCGCTGAATTCCTAATAATCTGAACTTGTTGACACGCAATGCCCTCAAATGTCCACAGGTTTCTCGCAGCATTCCACCCATGACCCACATTCTTACAGTAGACTACAGTACCCGTTCAAAATCCAGGATGCAGAGCAAGCCATGTTGTAATGTATATTCATATACTGGGATAAAATAAATGTATATTCATATACTGGGATAAAATAAATGTATATTCATATACTGGGATAAAATAATGGTGTTATTGCAACACTCGTGAGCTTTGTTTGTTATGAAAGGCTATTGCCCGATGCAGAAATCAAAAAGATAGCCGACTGGTCGATCACAAGTCAACGAAGGAACAGCAAAGCTAGAGAAGACTCCTCACCGTCTTCCTGATTGGCTGGAATGTCTCCACAGAAACGTCCCATCAAGTTCCACATCTCCCTCAACGCTGAGGAAAAAGAGCAGGTGCGCTGTATGGCGGCAGAGCACAACCTGACGATGGCAGAATTGTTTCGTGCCAAGACGTTGAAAAATCAGATCCCCCGGCGCGTCACCCGAATTGCAGGTCTAACCTACTGGGAACTCACCAAAATCAGTGACAGCCTGAACCAAATTGCTAAGGCAATACTTGCTAATGCAAAGGCTAGCGCCAACACCACTGCTCCACTTCAAGCAACTCCGATCGTGGTCGATCAGGAGTTGTTGAATCAAACCAGAAGCCTCTTGAGCCAAATACGGCGAGAACTTACTGACCTGGAATTCATGACAGAGATTGAAGAGGAATCGTGATCGGCAAACAAATCAAAGGTCGGAGCTTTAGTAAATTGCTCAATTATCTGTTTGGCAAAGATGGAGCCAGCCTAATTGGCAGCAATATGGAGGAAACCACCCCGCGTGGGTTAGCAGCGGAGTTTCGGTTTTGCCAACAGTTAAACCCCAGAGTAAGTCGAATCGTCTACCACGCTTCCCTGAGTTTGCCCTACACCGAGCATTTGAAGAATGACACCTGGCACGAAATTGCCCAGAAATATCTCCAGGTAATGGGCTTTGACATGAATCAGTATGTAGTTGTGCGGCATACCGATCGCGACCATGATCATGCACACATTGTCGCCAGTCGGGTTCGGCTGGATGGAACAACCGTTTCCGATAGCTGGGATTATCGCCGGAGTGAAGCCGCTATTCGCCAGTTGGAACAGGACTATGGGTTGCAATCACTTCACTCCAGCCAGGAACAAGACAGCCGTAGCCCCACTACTGGAGAACAGCGATTACTGGCTCGGACTGGTGAGGAAAGTATTCGAGTGCAGCTTCAGCGATCGCTTGATCAAGCCACTCAATCTCCTGTCACTATGCCTCAGCTAATTGGGCAGCTCCAGCAAAACGGTATCAGTGTTCGGATTTGCGATCGTCAAACTGGTGGAGTAAAAGGCATCAGCTACGAATTAAATGGTATTGCTTTCAGTGGAACTCATCTGGGCAAAGCCTACACCTTCCAAGGCTTGCAGAAGTACAGGGGAGTAAACTATGGCTCACATCGAGATGCGGAATTAATTAAAAAACTGGTAGAACAGCCCGTTAATTCATCAACTACCAGTGGAATCGATGCAGACTCGTTAGTGCAGGTATCGAATATAGAAGAGATCCAACGAGACGATAATGCAGCGAAACATCGTAAAAAATCCAAATTATCAAAACACCGACAACGAGAGTTAGAACTTTGATAGTCAGGGCAGCTAACGCCACTCAGAGAGTAACAACGCTCTTGGCTTAACTGCGATGAATGTCAATCTGCGACAAATGACGATTCAATTTCTCAGGCACATTGGCTTTGTGTCGGGTGCTAAAATCTGGTTACGAATTTCCTGGGATCTGCCTGTAGAAATCATTCCTGACAACTGGAACTGCTACTGGAAGAACAATCAACTGATCTACGGTCATTACATTTTTTGTGGTAGCATCACTCCCCAGGGCTTTACCCTCTACTGCTGCACTCAGGGTGGGCGAGATCGCCTGGGTAATACCTGCTGGCAACTCACTCCCGAACGCTATACAGATGGGTGGGCACTTGCATTCAAGTTTTCCTATTTGGGTGCAACCGTCAGTTTCTATCCCAACCAACCTGATAAAGGCATTAGTAACAACCATGTCAGGCAATGCCAGTGCCTCTTCTACGAAATCGATGATTTACCTCTGGCTGGTCAACACGATACACTGGAACGATTTAAGCATACAACTGGGTTAGAACCAGCAGCAGTTGTGTATACCGGTGGAAAATCTCTTCATGTCTATTTCAGATGCACCATCGGGCTATCTCCAGAAAGCTGGATTTGCCTGAATCGAAAACTTGCGATCGCTCAAAATGCTGACCCAGCAATCTGCAATTTAGCGCGTTCTATGCGGCTTCCAGGCATGGTTCGCAGGGAAGTAAAAAATGGGGAGTTGAGCAGTGCTAGAGCAATCACCTTGGAGGATTATTCCACGTCCCAATACAGTTTCAGGAAGCTGAATACTGCTTTGGATGCCACTGGACTGTTTCCTTATGGACTATCGGATCAGCAGTGGCGGAAGTGGGTACAACTGGTTCATCTGGCGAAAATGAATGATTCTGTTGACCCACACTCCGCACTGACTCAACCGCCTGCTCTAAGATCCCGCTCAACTGTACTGAAGCATCGGAGACTTGGAACAAGCCTTGCAACAAGAGATAATCACTCATCTCTCAAACAACACCGCGCTAGCGGGATATCAATTCCGCTAACCATCTGCCTGACAAAAAGCGATCGCGCCCTCTTAAAGTACGGTGAGCTAGAAGGCAACCGTAACAACGCAGGATACAAGCTAGCTCGAAACCTATTGGGAACCGCTGATCTATTAACCCGACACCGGATCGTTTATCATCCTGCTCCCCATCAACTCTTTGAGCGATACTGCGATCGCTGTACACCCCCTTTAGATGATGCCGAAGCAAAAACCATTTGGCAAAGTGCTAACAAAACCCCTGCTTTTTCTAGTCGTAGCCTTAACTCAATTCTGGTGAGTATAAGTCAATGGCGATCGCGGAAACATAAAAGACATCGTAAACCGACGGTTCAACCCCTGACCCATTTATCCTGCTGATTAAACAGCCCTGTGATTGACTTAGAGAATAGATCTTGCTAAAACTTTAGTTTTTTATTCCCTAAGTTGACTTCAGAGCTACCGCTCCAACGTTTTCAGACGTTTAATCCCTGGTCAATATGGAGTACTACCTCAACTTCAACCTGGTCGGCGAACCGCACCGCTTTCATGTGAGTCTTCCCTGGAGCAACCTCCACACCGTAAACTTCAATGCCGTTGACGCGCATCTGAAAAGTGTGGTGCCAGAGGCGATATACGATCGCACTCGCAAACTTAAACCCAGCGATCGCGCACCAGAACCTGAAAGTATCGACTTTCATAATTGGCTCCGGCAAGGGCAGACTAATCAGGACATCGCTATGAATCCCTATCAACAACAACTCGCTAAGTTGATCGGTGGTCAGATCCACCAGGCGGGCTTAACTCAAGACGGCTACCCTTACCTGATCGTTAAACAACCAGATGCAGAAGCTTTCTTTTATGTCATCGCTCAAGCAAACCCAGAAGGCACGAATGTCGGGTTCCTGCATATCACTGAGAGAACAGGAACCACCCTTTAAGAACTTCTAGCTCCCTTCTGCTGGCTCCTTCAGGCACTTGTCTGGAGGATTTTTTTATCTCTATGCCATGATTCCTCAGCTACATCTTCTCAATTGGGGCATGGGAGTCGAGAGCACAGCAATCCTCGTGCGTTGGATGCGGTCGCCTCAGTCTCGTCCCTTCAATGACTTCCACAATCTGATTGTGCTAGCCGCGCAAACTGGTGATGAGATGAATGAAACCAAATACCTTTGTGAAACTCATCTCTTTCCAGTAATGCGGGAACACCAGGTTCGATTGGTGCAGGTTGCAAAAGCCTCTACCAGTAAACTGGATGGCTATATCATTCTCAGTGACACTCACCAGCCCTATGAGCTGCACACCGAAGGATACTTTCCCCTCAGCCGTGATTTACTCCAGTCTGGAACTGTACCTCGCTTGGGACGACCTCATATTTGCGCGCAACGCTGGAAGGGAGAGGTGCTTGATGCCTGGATCTCAGACCACATCACAGAAGCCTTTGGTCCCTATTTGGGTTACAACGCCGATGAAATCAAGCGGGCTGGTAAGGCTGATGGCTATACCTGCCAGGGACACCAGTTTCTCTATCCGCTCATCGAATGGGGATGGACAAGAGACGACTGCACTGAATATCTCTATCGCACTCTAAGAGTTCTTTGGAGAAAATCTGCCTGTAGCTATTGCCCGTTTCAACAAAAGCAGGCAGCGATCGATCGCTATAATCGTGACCCAAAAGCCGCAGGATTCACACTGCTAATGGAGATGAACGCCCTGGCATTTAATCCTCGAATGCACTTATTCTCATCAGGCACTGCTTATGATCTGATGGTAAAAAATGGTAATCAGGCTGCCTTTGATGAATTGGAGCAGCTATTACGCCAGTTACAGTGGGCCGTCTATCACGTGCAACGCACTTACAAACAATTGATTGGGAAGAATGGCAAGCCCTACGTCAACTCCGATCGCAAAGTGGTTTTAGTGGACGAAGGCAACAAAGCTCAGATGGAGTCCAAGTTAGAGACAATTTGCCAACGTCGTCATGCCTTAATAGAAGAGCTGCACGGTAAACGGTGCTACATCCACCGACGACAAGAAGGCATTTATCCAGCTTTCGAGGAGTTTTATGTCGTTGCTCCCAAGCTGGCAAAAAACAAATGCCGTAACCTGAAAGCCTTTGATCAGAATTGGAGAGAACTGACAGGACCCGCTAAACCTGTTCAATTGACTCTCTTTGTTCCCTAACCCAAGCACAGACAAGATAGTTGCGATCGTGATAGAGCTTCCGCTCCAGATATGTAGGCGGGTTGACAACCTTAAGTAGGTTTACATGCCCTCGCCTGTTCACCAACATGGAGCGGTCTATGTCTGAATCACTAAACTCAAATTCTCCAACTTTCGTGGTGGTTAAGGTCGATGAACCTTTACCGTGGTCAGAACAAGAGACTTTCTATCCCATTTTACCAACGGAAGAACCCCACACCTATGGTACGCTTCAGCGTGCAGCGGACCTGGTTGCCTCGTTGATTGAGGACTTTGGTTACACTACCCAAAATACTCGGATTTATCGACTCGTGCCTGTTGCTGATGAAGACACGTTGCCACTCATCCAAAACGCTCTGACGACTCTACAACAAGACTCTACAACGAGACAGTGAGTAGCTCATGTTTTTCTACTTCAGTGGACTTTCTGAGATTAATGATGCCCTCATGTTGAAACGGGCTGGCGTGAATCAAGTTTTGGTAAATCCAACAAAAATTCATCTGAGTCAGGGTTTTCTAAAGGTAGCTTTAGATTCTAATGCTTACTATCACTTTAGGTACGGTGGTACGCTTGACGTAATTCGATACATGGAAATTGCAGTGTCAGGAAACTATGCCTGGATCAGTGCTCCAGATGTGATTGGCGATCCGGAGACGACGTATCAGAATTGGCTGACGGCTCGTCGATGGCTTAAGCAAAACTTTGAGTCTTCGCCGGTGAGAATGATTCCGGTATGGGGATGGAACACACCCAAGAAGTTCCTGAATCACTACCTGCAACATAGCCGGATTGTGGGCATTGGTGGATTGGTGATGCTCATGCGTCAGGGCAAATCTACAAACTCAGAGGAACGGGCGATCGCCTACAAAATGCTGCGTCAATTAAAAACCCTTTGTCAGCAATATCCTCAACGGTTTCACATCTATGGGTGCAATTGGACGGTTGCCCTCAATCATCTTCGGAGCTTGGCTTACAGTACAGACAGTAGCCTTGCCTGGGATGGTGCCCGCTATGGATTGATTATTCATACCCGTAACGGTAAACTAATTCGCACACCTGCCTGGGAATTAGAGTTTGAGGGAAACCGGGAAGCTCGGTGTATTGCATGTGCTAGAAACATTCGACGGTTTATGGCACAGAGGTAGGGCGCTATCGCGCTGGTTCATGCAGTGTGATCAAGGCTACCCTCTATGCAAACTCTAATAACCAGTTCTACTAACGACTCAACGCCACTGACAATCACTCATCTTGATCTATCTCTTGAATCCGATCAATCCTCAGAAGAAGACATTAATCCAGGCACTCTGATGATTTTGGCAGACATCGAAGCAGAACGAGACTACTACGAATCTTGCGGGAGGTGGTAATCATGTCCTTCCCTCTAGCCCAACAATCCTTAATGGGACTCTCTCAAGCAGCAGCGGAACTCTGGGATCTGCTGACTCACTCTCAAACAGCCGAGGAAGAAGCTGAACTTCTTGCAGCAATATGGGAAACTCAGGAAGCGCAAGAAGATGCGATCGATCTTCACGCCGAGCTAGCCTTTCAGCTCGATGCTGAGATTGCAGGGGTCAAACAGCGCCTGGAACACCTGAAAGCCATACATCAAGCGGCACTTGATCGCTTGGAACTATGGCGACAGGCACTTGACCAGAGCATTCTGGAGCAAAACCTTGCCGGAGGGCTACCCGATGAAGTCGTCGGTCATTCACTCCGCATCACCATTCGTGAAAATCCTCCCAGTTGTGAGTTGCTAGTGGATGCCGAGGAATTGCCCGATGAGTTCCGCAAAAAGAAAACCGCTTACTCGGCTGACAAGAAAGCGATCATCGCTGCCTGGAAGAAAGGAATTCCGGTCGATGGCACTCATATTGAACGCAGGCGGCGCGTCATTTATTCACTGACCGCCACAGCGATTCAAGATTTCAAAAACTCACTGTTGTCAGAGCAGTAAACTTTATCGCTAGCCAGTAGCAAGGATTCAGTTTTGCTGCTGGCTAATCTTTAGCTTGACCTGGCTACCGCCATTTCAGCTAGACCATTAATTTGGATCTGTTATGAAATGGCTCACACCAGAAGAAGCGATCGCCGCTGCAAACTTAACAGCGACGGCAACTAAATTAGACGCGATCGCCAAAAGTACCAATGGCAAAAAGACGGCTGAAGAACGCTTTCATGCTCTTGGGTTGTTGTTCGATCGGGAACGGTACGAAGCAGGGCAACCCGACTTTTTGAAACTCTTGAATTCGACAAACGACGACGACGAACAAACTGATGAAGAGGATTTAGAAGCAGCTCCTATCGATGAGGAATCCTCAAACTCTACATCCCCTACTCAGTCAGAATCAGAACCCTATATTTTCGAGCAGTGTAAAGTTCAGGTTGTGATTACTCTGTTGCCCAACGCAGGACAACCAGGAGGTAGACCTGTACTGTTAGCTGCCAGCAGTCATGGTGATTTTCCAATTGTGGCAATGCTGACTCAGGAAGAATTGGGTTCATTCCCACCTGCGATCGCCCAACTGCTAGACGACCTGAAAGCTGATTTTCCCAACCGCCAAATTCGTCGTAACATCGCTCAGACTCAACCTGCCAAAACCTCTCCTCAACGAACAATACAGCCTCAAACCCCAACGAGCAAAGCCGGTTCTACCACCCCTAAACCGAGCAGCAATAGTCAAACCCAAATCTCATTGTTCTAATTGCCATGACCACCAGCACAACCAACAAACGACTTGTCATCTACGAAGGTCAGCAACACTGGCTACCGGACGCGATCGCCCTTGACGATCAACTTCTGCGCGATGCCTTCACTCCCCTCTGTGCCGAACTAGCAAACGCAGAAATTGAACGCAAAGAAGGAGAACCCATTCGTATTATCAAAAAGCCAGGTCGAAAGGGTATTTCTCCCTTGGAATCTCTAATAGCTGCACCTGAAGAGGTAAATCCAGCCGTGCAGATGTGTTACCAACTGCGGCAACATCAGCTAATGAATGGAATTGACTGGAGAAATGCAGAACAATGGGCAGCGCAAATTGAGGAAGCAATCGCCGCTGGTACGACGTTTACCCAAGCAGTCAATCATTCATTGAAAGCCCTAACTTCTTGTAAGCCAGCCTCTAGCAGCATTCCTGAAGGATTTTAGCCATGAGTCTTGTCCCCAGCACTCCAGCGGAAGCAATCTACAGCCTCCGGCAGTGCCAGTTAACAATCACTCCGCTTAAAGCCCTCGACTATCTGGAAGTCCAACTCAACACTTATCAACTGCTGGCACTCTACCAGCACTTTTTCTCATCTGAATGGTCAACTAGCCAGACTTCTCTTTATCTGCCTGTTAATCATGAAGGCAACTCTAAAACAGTTTCCTCAGAAAATTGCCATAGCCCAAGAGAATTGGAGTTTATCACCCTGGTTTATACTCACCTGTTCCCAATGTCATTTTGGGCGGTGGAAAGCGCTCAAGAAGAACGCCTTCAGGCTATCCCCATCACTTCAATGGGCGTAGATTGGCAAATTGAGGAGGGAATTGAAAATTTGAGGATGGGATGGAAACTGCTGCTTCCGCTCAGTAAAGAAGGTCGCTATTGGTTAGATGATGTAGAACCGGAAGGTGGCGAATGGTTTGACAGTGAATTTGAAACTCATCACGTTTCTTACAAACATATCCATCATCCCGATCGCATCGACAACAAACGGTTGAGGCGACTTTGTTGTGAACTCACTACACCCTTACAGTTTCTACCTCTGGCATTGAAACTCCTGGATCATGAAACTGAAAATCTCTGGCTGGATGAGTCTCCAGACGAGATGAACTACGGGCTGTACGCCTCCTCTCTACCCTGGTCCAAATCATCTATCAATCTCCTGCACCGGAAATGGAAACAAGCCAGCCGGATTTTGGATGCTGCATACCTGTTAATTGAGTGGTTGGAAACTGATATGAAAACTCACGCACAACTTCTACTACAGCTATGGACACGCGCATTGAAACGAACCTAGCAGCTTTATCCAACCCTATTCTCTCCAGTGAAATCATCCAAGCAGTTCTCGCTGATCCTCCCAGAAAATCTTCTGCCATTCAAGCCGAATTGCTGTTTCTGGATGGCTATTACATCTTCCATAGACGGGATAAAGATCTGCCAGCCGCTGACATTTACAAATGCGTCTCGCCAACTGCGCTCCGGACTGCCTTTAGTTTTGAACCCATTGACACCGGCTGGATGCAGCCTGGTATCGTTCGTTATGGCACTGGAAGTACAGGCACTTACCTGATCAAATTTATCCCTCTGGCTACCCATCTACTCAACTGTGACGAGGTTGGAACTTTAAAGATTTCGCTGCCTGCAATGGTCTTCATGGGAATTGAGACAAAATATTGGGTTTGGACGCTCAAAGACAAGATATTCGATCCCAAAGCATTTGCATTTCATACCCCACTGCCCAATATCTACAATTCAGGACAGGTTTGTTGGGGTGTTAACGAACCTCCTGATGCCAGTCCTCAAACCATCGATCTAGCCTGGAATCTTTTCATTTCCAGCCTCTTTACAAATCACTTGGCTACAGGGAAATCAAAATCTCATTCAAGTGATGTTCGTCAACAGCTTCTGAAACTGCATCAGCAAGGCAAGCGTTCCACGTATCCAGCGGCTGACTTGATGCCTATCGGCAACAAAAAAAGTGTTGATGCGCTTGTGCAGGAAATTTTAGATGAACGAAATTACTAAACCGCTGATTGGTTATGCAACAGCGGCTGATTCCCCCCTTGATTCAGGTAGCGCTCTCACCTACCTTCTGGCTGGTAATGGCGTTTTTGCCAGCGCCACTCGTCCCGGCATCAAAGTTCTCATGCCTGTCTGTCTGAGCGATCAGCGGATCAAAGGGCTACCTCACCTGACTCCTCATCTCACCATCACACCCCGAATCCCCAAAGAACTTTTGCTAGAAGTATGGCGATCGAGTTGTAATGCCTGCACTGAATCCAATGCAGAAATATTATTTCATTTCCACAAACAAGACACTGAATGGAAATTACAAACACCGGAGCAAACCCAAAACACAACCAGTTGTCAACCTACAGAATCAGGCAGTTACTCTTCTCATTATCACGCTGTCGTAGAGATCCATTCTCATGCAACCATGCCTGCATTCTTCTCCAGCATAGATAATGCAGACGAAACAGGCTTCCGAATCTATGGCGTATTAGGTCGGGTGAATACAACCAAACCAAAAATTCAAATGCGCGTCGGGCTATTTCAGCACTGCTGGAATATTTCAGCAAAATTCGTATTTGATATTGAGTCTGACTTCTTCATGACTGATGTTTCGGTCCTGTCTGAATGTCAGTTCTACAGTACAGACTTGCCACCTGCAAATGTGTTGGAGAACTTATGGAACTAAATCTTGATCTGGCAAACGCCTCTCCTATTCTGACAATTGACTATACCGCGATCGAACTTTGGCTAGTGGGATGTGGCGGAACAGGTTCTTGGCTAGCTCCATCCATTGTTCGATTAGGTAGAGTTCTGTCCAGCAAAGGGAAAACAGTCAAACTCTACTTCGTTGACCCAGATCACGTTGAAGAAGCCAATGTATTACGCCAGTGTTTCTGTGATGCAGAGATCGGGCTGAACAAAGCCAAAACATTGGCACTTCGCTATGCGATCGCCTGGAAAGTGGAAGTCGGTGCGATCGCCCAACCCTTCGATCCAGCCTGGGTTGTTCCCTCCTACAATACCCTTGCCTTGGTCACTGGTTGTGTCGATAACGCTAAAGCCAGACAATCGATCGCCCAGGTATTGGAAAATAACAATCACCAACTTGTCCCTCACACCTGGTATCTGGACTGTGGCAATTCCCGCCGGAGTGGACAGGTTTTATTAGGCTCCCAACTTTCCACTAAACCCGACGATTATCAGTTGAACACATTGGGATGCTTTCGGCTGCCTGCCCCAACTGTTCAGCAACCTGACCTACTAGTTCCACAGCCAGAGGAAATAGAGGACAATACCCTCTCCTGTGAACAGCTTGCTCTGCTGAACAGCCAATCCCTCAGCATTAATCAGCGTGTCGCGGCTGAAGCATTCGACTATCTACTGCAACTAACCACTGGCAAGCTACGACGGTTCGCCACCTATTTTGATCTGGAAAGTGGGAGTGGGCGATCGCTCTACACCACTCAAATCAGTGTCATACAGTCAATCTCTCAGCCCTCTAGCTAGTCAACCCTCACTGCATAGTTTCCCCTATGCAAATTTTTTACTCGATCAGCCCTGCTCGCATTGCCAGTACAGCAGCTTGAGTGCGATCGCTAGCACATAGCTTGTTGAGAATGCTACGGATATGTACTTTAACCGTGCCAAGGCTCATGTATAGTTGATGAGCAATTTGGTTATTGGTGTAGCCCTGAACCATCAGTTCCAGCACTTCCAACTCTTTTTTCGTTAGAGGATCGGACTCCAGAATGGTAGCTTGCTCCGAATCCAGTGCATTGATGGTTACTGTTTGAGGTTCATTAGTACTTGATGGTGGCGATGCAGATTGCCGAGCGTGCTTGAGAACAATACGTGCAATCGCCGGATCAATCCAGGACTGTCCCTCGTAGGTCATGCGGATGGCTTCCAGCAGCAATTCAAACTTAGTATTTTTGACACAGTAAGAATCCGCCCCTGCTGCAAAAGCCGCCAGCACCATTCTTTCCTGAGTGTAGGAAGTTAACATGATAAATCGGGTTGAAACATCTGACTCTGGAGGGAGGGCATTCCGAAACCGTTGCACAACTTCTATCCCATCCATATCTGGCAAGCCGATATCCACGATCGCCAGATCCGGACTGGTTCTCTGAAGCAGCTTCAGCCCTGCCACCCCTGTTTCAGCTTCTCCCACCACCGAAATATCCTGCTGCTCATTCAGGGAACTGCGGATGCCAGTTCGGGTCAGGCTGTGATCCTCGACAATTGCAATTCGCATCGTTCCCACCCTTTACCATGCTGACTACTCCTAAAGGCTGATAGATGCGAATCCCTGGATAGAACAAGTCTTTGCCTAAACGCAAAGTTTTGATAAATTCGCTAGACTGATTTCTTTACATCGCTGTTCCCTCTCCAGAATCTCGCTTCTTTTCTAGTACATTCATATTCTTCTGGGATGAAGGCTAAGGAAGTCTGTACCCAGCAGGCTTAGAGCAGGTTACGAAGCACAGGGGCATCGCCAGTTTGCCGTAAGTCTCACCGACAACCGACAAATAAAGCGTTGGATAAAAATATGCTCTCAAAACCTTTAAACCCCACGATCAGGTTTGCTTCATCGGGAGCAAAACGCATTCTGCTGGTGAATGCCCTTCCTAATATCTTTCGTCCCATGCGATCGCTGCTCAGGAAACGGGGGTATCAAGTAGACAGCGCTCATAGCGGAGCAGACGCACTGATTCAGCTGGAACAGTCTCCACCTGACTTATTACTGCTGGACACGGCCACTACTGACATAGACGGCTATGAAGTGACCCGACGAATTCGACGGAATGCTGAACTACCCTTTTTCCCAATCATGTTGGTAGCAGATCATAATCATGCCAGTGTGGTTAAGGGGTTGGCCTTGGGGGCTAATGATGTCATCCGCCCTACGGTAAAAAAGCGAGAGCTATTTGCCAGAATCCAGTCAATGTTAAGACTGAAACATAGTATTGACGAACAAATCAGGATTAATCAACAGCATGAAGACTTTATCGCTAGCCTGACTCATGATCTGCGAACCCCTCTCATTGCAGCAGATCATATGCTGCATTTGTTACGTCGAGGTACTTTTGGTAAAACATTGTCCGAAATGCGGGATTCCTTAGAACAAGTTGTTCAAAGCAACCAAACCTTATTAGAGATGGTAGATACTCTTCTGGAGATTTATCAGTACGAAGCAGGGTGCAAAGATTTTCACTTTCATAAAGTTGACCTTTGGGAATTAAGCCAAAGTGTTGTTAGAGAACTAACTCCTCTGGCTATGACTAAAGGCTTGGCGTTGAACCTAATTTTAGTAGGAGTCACTGACGAAACATCCTTGTGGGTTAGGGGCGATCGCTTGGAACTTCGTCGCCTACTGACCAACTTGGTCGGCAATGCCATTCGTTACACTGACACTGGCTCAGTAGAGCTTCGCCTACAATACATGACTCGTAATTCTTCAGAAAATAGTTCTATCATCCTGGAAGTAGAAGATACAGGAATCGGTATCGCTCCAGAGGAGCAGGAGTTTCTGTTTGAACGATTCAGACAAGGGAATCACCAGCGACGCGGGAATGGTCTAGGGCTTTATCATTCTCGTCAAATTATAGAAGCTCACCGTGGGACTATCAAAGTTGAATCTGAAGTTGGTAAAGGAACTCTCTTTGTAATTCAGTTTGATTTGTTTCCGGAGTAAAACCTCAAGCGTCACTTAACCAAATCTTCTATTTCCTTTAGCAATGTTTCCAAGCGATCGCGTTTCTCCTGATCCTCCCATGCAGATGTCTTTTTGAGCTGACGGCTCACAGCATTGAATCGCTTTAGGTAGTCGGGAGGCTGAGAAGCAGTGTTCTGTGATTGCGAAAGTTGTTTGATACGGTCACGAATATCTCTAATCGACAGGTCTTGGGCGATCGCAGCTTGAAGCAGGTCTTGACGCTGCCCTTCATCCTTAACCCGTCCTATGGTTTGCGCCTTCGTATACTCAATTTTGCCTTGCTGAAGCGCCTCAAGCACTTCTTCAGGCAGGTTACGTAAAGGCAAGCGATGCTTCACAAACGACTGCCAACTCATTCTTCCAAGGGCATTAAATACCTCTTCGACCACCTCTTCTTCCTGAACCACAACGTTGTGGTTCAAATTTCGAGTTGATTCATTCTGCATTCGATATAGGAGAGACACTACTTCCTGGACAGACAACTCTAGTCGAATCGCTAGTAACTGTAAGATCCCTTCCGTCTCCTCAACCGGGTTTAAATCCTCCCGTTGCAGATTCTCAACCAGCGTGATTTGAAGTGCTTGCTGGTCACTTAGCTCAAGAATAGTAGCAGGGACCTCTGTTAAACCTGCTCCCTGAGCCGCCCTATAACGTCGCTCCCCCGCAACTAACTCGTATTCCCCAGGTTTTCCTGGCATCGAACGAACCAACAGATTCTCTAAGATGCCGTACTCCCGCACAGAAGCAGTAAACTGCTCCATCTTCTGAGGATCAAAGTAGCGTCTGACCTGCTCAGGCTTACGATGGATTTGAGCGATCGGCAAAAAATTCTTGGGTTCACTAGGCTCAGTCGGAGCCAGTTCTTCAGTATTGGAACCAAATAGCCTAGTTAAATCAATGCTTCCCCCATAGGGTTTATCCTTTTTAGAAGCTTTGGAATGTGTCATAGAAGTTCAAGTCCATGAATAATCTGATTCATCGCTTTAAGCGCGGGATGCTTTTTGTCATACAGGGCTAGAGGCAGATGTTCTTCTGATGCATCTGCAAAGATTGTAGATCGTGCGATCGGGGAATAAACTGTCGCCACTGCTGAAAGCTGTTCTTGGATCGCTGCCAATGTCCGCTCATCATGAGAATTTCGCTGATCGTACATGGTTGGTACAAATCCGGCGATCGCAAGGTCTCGGTTTGGACGTGCCCGCACCAGTTTAATTGTGTCAAATAGCTGCTGCACCCCATTAAATGCCTTGTACTGAGATTGAATTGGTACCAAAACATGAGTTGCCGCAACCAGCGAAATATAAGCCAAATTACCCAAACTGGGAGGACAGTCGATCAAAATAAAATCATACTGCTCTTGAACGGGCAAAAGTGCCTCCCTCAAACGAAAGTCACTCATCACGGCTGACATTAATTCACGCTCTGCTAAAGCAAGTCCCAAGTTAGCAGGAACTAAATCAACCCCAGGTGTGCCATCTTCTTGTTGCGTCTGAGCATAAATCCCCTTATGAATGGGCAATGGCTCATCCTGCAAAATAGCGTGATAAATCGTTTTGTCCAATTCATAGGGATCAAGACCCATAAATATTGTGAGAGAAGCCTGTGGATCCATATCCACCACAAGAACTTGATAGTAATCTCCTTTCTTCTTACTCCGTTTCTTCGTTTTCACATCCAACCGCTTACAACAAGCAATCATGTAGCCAAGTTGATTGACAAGAGAGGTCTTGCCAACCCCACCAGCCTGATTAAACAAAGCAATAATCCGACTCATGCAAGTTTTTCCAAGTATTAGAGTACGTCATTTGTTGAACCACAACGTTGTGGTTCAACTACAAAGCACACTTTTTAACAGTTCTGAAACACCCCCTCGGCATGGGGATCATCAAAAATAGCAACAAAATTTTAGCGGAGCCAGATTTACTACAAACCTGTACGCAGGACTGAGAGCGGTGTCCAAAAAACCTCTTCGGGATTAATTAGACCAAACATGCCTGATAAATAGTATGTATCAAGACCAGCTTAATTGAGCATCCATCTTTGAAATTTGTCTCATTTCAACTCCCTGTTTGGGGGAGGCTCTTCACCAATAGATTGATAAAAAGCCCGTTCTGCCGCTGCACCGAGTGCTCGCTTGGCATACCGCTTAAAACTTGCTTCTGATTTATGACGGGTCAGTGTCCGAGCATGAAGACTTTCAACCCCTCGTAAGAGCAAGCCAGTCGCAAAGGTGTGGCGTAACTGGTGAGGATGCACATTCACCAAAGTCAGGATTTGTTTGAGTTCTGCCTCATTGAACTGTCCCCATCTATTCTGCGGATCAGGTTCTAGCTCTCCTTGCTCAATTCTTTGCCGCCGCTCTAATGCCAATTGAGCCTGCTCTGCGGCAATCCTGCCCAAAGCTTTAACTGCGTAGTATAGCCCTTGATAGCCCAACCGCTGACCTGCCCGGTTGCGCCCAATAGACAAAAACAGGGGGCTATCAAATAACAAATCGCCCTCCTCATCGCGACGCTGAACTAAATATGTGTTCAACTGCTCTCGCGCCTGACGGCTGAGCGGGACTGTCCCCGTACTATCATCCTTAGCTTCTCGAATCGTCAGCCGCACCCCATCGTAATCTTCCACATTCAAATTCACGACCTCTTCCGCCCGCAGCCCATGACTGAGAACCGCAACTAAAGACCGATCGCGCACCTCCGTCTCTCCCCGTTCTTCCAATGCTAGATACAGCGCGGTAACTTCAACTTCTGATAGATCTCTAGCGGGAGGTAAGGGAACTCGCTCCATCTCCACTGCTGTAGTGGGGTCATGGGCAATTTGCTCTGGGTAAGCCGCTCGAAACCATTCAAAGAAACTCATCAGGGCAGTCAAGGCTCGGTTGACGGAGTTTTTGGATAAATTCTGTTCTTGCAAGTAGGTTTTGAATTGGGCAATCTGGCGAGGGGTGAGATCTGACCACGCTCGATCCGTCCAAGCAAGAAACCGTTTCAATTCGCGTCGATAGGCTTTTTGCGTGTTGTCCGCCAGCGATCGTGCTTGGAAATACTCCTCGACTCGGAGCCAACGTAAATCCGTCGAATCCGTTGAGCGGGGTGGTAAGGGAGTTTGGGAAGCAACCAAGCGAATCGGGGGAAGCCCTTCTGAGCCTGAAAACATGAGTAATCACTACACAACTCAAGTTGGCTCTTTCAGTTTAGGGCATTTTAAGTAAAATATTTGAACAATATCTTTTATACGACTAAACTACGACTAGGTTTAGCGGGGTTAGGGTATACTAAGTGAAAATCCTTGCACTGCGGGAGTTTCACGGATGCTGTCGCCCTTCCCTGGCATGAATCCTTATCTGGAACAGCCAGCCTTCTGGTCGTCGTTTCATACTCGGCTGATGGTGGCGATCGCGGATACGGTAGCGCCCCAACTGCGCCCCAACTATTACATTGAGGTTGAGACTCGCACCTACCAGGATCAAGAAGAGCCAGAAGAAATCCTCGTGGGTATTCCAGATGCTGCTGTCTTAGCGGCTCGGTCAATCGATCAAGTGGAGCCGTTGCGAGTTGAATCGGGTGCAACGTTAACTCAGAAGCGACCCCGCTCCATTTTCTTACCCCAGCCAACCACCATTAAAGAGCGCTATCTCGAAGTTCGCGAAGTCGGCACAGATACGGTTATTACAGTGATTGAGGTGCTGTCGCCCAAAAACAAGCAGAAGGGAAAAGGCAGAACGGCTTATGAAAACAAGCGCAGGCGAATTTTGGGCAGTCTCTCCAATCTGGTTGAAATTGACCTGATACGGGCTGGCATCCCAATGACGATGATCGGAGAGGTGCAGCCGAGTGACTATCGCCTCATTGTCAGTCGTAGCTCACAACGTCCTCAAGCTGACCTATATGACTTTGACTTGCGTGAACCCATTCCCAGTGTGCCGCTGCCACTAAGACCTGAAGATGAAGAGCCGCTGATAGAATTACAAGCAATTACGCAGGGCGTGTGCGATCGGGCGGGGTATAACGAACGCATCGATTATCGTCGGTCTGTACCACCGCCCAAGCTATCGGAGGCGGATCAGCAGTGGGTGGATGAGTTGTTGGCTCCCTTGCGAGGTGCGTAATGGCACGTCCCGATCAGGAAAAATGTCGGCTTTGCTCGAAGCTAGATTCCCAGGAAGCCCAACAGCGTCATGGACCAAATGGTGATGGCTGCTGGAATCCGAAGGTTTGCCATAACCGTCGCTCCTACTATCGTCATCGGGGAGTACGGAACCATATTCGCAAACAGCGACGACGGGAACAGTTTGCAGATTTGCCAATATCCGAAACAGAAGCTGCTCTAGCAACACGAGTGGCGACTCTGGATGTGTTGGCTCCGGCAGTGCCTGCTGCTGTAGTTCACTGGTATCGGGTCACAAAGGACTCGCCGCTCCATGCTTTGGGTGCAGAACTCTGGATGGGGAACGATCGTGTCGCTCAGATCGAGCCGGTTCACTGTCTGGGGTTGACCGAACTGCAAATCAAGACGCTGCTGCTGCGAATCCTGGATGTCTTTTCCCAACACAGTAGCATTAAGGTCGAACGCTTCCGCTCGTCTGTAGAGCTGCATCCCAGTAATTGTCCAATCCGTCCCTGTCCGTTGTATCCAGAGGTAAGGCTGTAATGGAGCTTCAGCAGTTGGAAATCGACCTGTGGCTATCGCTGGAGACGGCAACCCAGTTTCCAGAGACAGCAGATGTGCGATCGCTCTGTGATGCGCTCGAGCAAACCTTATTTGACCAGTCTCTGGCAGAGCAATTAGCAGTCGCAGGAGATGTGCTGGTGCAACTCTCGGAGGTACATGCCGCACGAGCAGACCTCCTGATTTCTCGATGGGAGCGTCGGCATAACCCAGCAGAACCAGTGGTGAATCTAGAGGAGTGTGTCGATCTGTTCGTCCAATCGCTATCGCTAGATGTCACCGATCTATTTGAAGAACCAGAGCCAGTGCAATACCCTGCCAACCGCAAGAAAAAATCGTCTGCTCAGGCAGATGGCTCCGTTGTTGGGGAGGTGGATAAAGATACCCTGTTGAACTGGGTTGATCAGATGGCAGCGGAACAATCTCTCGATGAAGCGGAGATGGCGGAGCAAATTCGAGATCTGGCACATGGGGAGAATGTTGAAGAGTGGTCGAGGGCGATCGCCCAATATCTTCAACTTTTCGGTTCAAACATTCGTCTACCTGATTTGCAACAAGCCCTCGGGATGCCGATCGTGGAGTTGTGGCTCGGTTTGTTGATGGGAGGATACTCTTTAGAACAACAGGGTAGATTTTATAATAGCCAAACTCTTTGGATTATTAATAACGCCTAATGTAAATTAGGAACAGCATCAACGCCTCTCTGTCACAGAAGAAGTTTGAATAAGATCAACGCTTAGCATTTCGCGATTTGGAAGAAAAACTGTTACTCCGCTCTCTAGCTGTTTGGCTCCATTCAGCTTTACCACCAACAGAACAGCAAAATTCGCTCCTACGGAAGGGTCTGAGACAATTTCCCACATCGCTTCACAATCAGTACTACTAGGTTCAACCGAGTATGAGGGGTGGGAGTGCCATTCCCCTAAATAATTAAAGCGGGTGAATTGATTACTTGTCTTTTTGAAAAAGGTTTGAAGAGGACGTAGTACAGAGAGGGGTAGCCGTAAAAAGGAAGTAGTTGTCCCTACTTGGGACTGGATCGTCAAATCAACAATACGATAGACTTCAGCGGATATATGCTCACCCATCAAAATACCCCCAATCTCCTTACTTCCAGCCCTCTTTAAAGCTTTAGCTAGTTTTTGAGCAATGATTTCAGGTAGATGGATCTGCATCGTCTATTTCCTGTAACAGTCCTTTTAGAAAATTGAGTTCTCTAGAGACAACATCAGTCTCAACAACACTGCTCTCTTGTGGAATAGCGATGCCAGCAGTATCAATGGGCAGCGTATAGAACGGTGACTTAAAAATCCATTCCTTTTGTAAACCAATTAAATACATCGAGTATGGAAATGACGATGGTTCTTTCAAAAGCAGCGTATCGATTGCCAGTTGAGTGATATACCCTGCAACAACAGTTACATCTGCATCAGAAGCCTCTAAAACATTGGCAGACTGATCCTCTAACCGATACGGTTCAGTCAGAGTCAGCGGAATTGGAGCATCTTGCGTTGACAAGAATTCGTAGAATACAGCTTTCATAACTTGCGGTTCAGGTTCTTGACCAGGGCGACTTCGGGCAATTAGCCCTCCGATTCCACCAGCAAAAACTTCACCCCATATCAATGATTTAGAAGAAACTTTAGCCGTGAATGCCAAAAGATTAAATACCCGTGGATTAGCTGTTGCATCAATGATTAGATCACAGGAACCCAAACGCTTTAGAACACGATCTAAAGCTAAACTAGATTCTTGACCACCTACGTTCAATATCTCAACATCAACTTTGGTAGTAGTAGAGATACAGGAAATGATTTCTGCTATAGCATGAACCTTGTACTCACCAACATTCCTCCAATCCAGGCTATTGCGGCAGGTGTTAACCGGCAGGAAAACATCTTCGTCGATAAGGTAAAAGTTATTTACTCCTGAGCGTGCTAGAGAAATCGCAATCTTACTACCAACCGATCCTAAACCTACAATACAAACTGACTTGTCAGATAATTTATGAAACTCTGTTGGTGTTCGTGGATTAGGGTTTGTGTAATCAGAAGATAACAGCCTCGCTCTAGATAACTCTTGGCTGTCTGCTGAAATTTTTAGAAAGCAATGAATTTGATTCTCTATATCGATGAGAACAATGCAAAGTAAACTCTTGGTTAAAGACTCTAACCAATCACTATTTGTTTCGTCAAAGAAAGAGGACACAAATTCCTTCTGTTTAAGAAGTTGTATCAAATTATCTAAATTTTTGATTTCATCTAAATTTTCAGAGGTGTACGCCGTTTTGAAGAAAAAACCTTTTTTCTGGGTAGTATTCAGAATTTTAGGAATTGATGCATCACACCATTCACGTAATTCATTGAACGGTTGAAAACTTTGTAGAAAAATGATGAAAGATTTGCTCTGCCAATGCATCCAACAATCCATATATCCCATACAGGAAAGTGGTAGGTCAGCTAGATAGGCATGAACATTTTCTGCAACATAAGCACGAATATAACTCCCTCTCAAAATTTGTCCTGCTGAAAAATCATGTTGCACTGGAACAACGTTATGTTCTCCCAGACCACGAGGATTTTCTGTACTGAGAAGAGTGTAAGCGCTCTCAAGAACTTGTGCGCCTGTAATCTCGGAATGCCACGTGTCAGGTCTCCACTCTAAGCAAAGAGCACCATGCAAATATTGATGAGCAGACGATGCCTGTCTAGGTGTTAAACCCGGGGCAGAGAGAAATTAATGCTTCATCATCT